>Ga0210406_10008387_pt1 | contig 10335 bp, 7 predicted proteins | sample IncBWC30MmetaG_FD_155454 | JGI IMG/M metagenome (GOLD analysis project Ga0210406, IMG submission 155454) | Forest soil microbial communities from Barre Woods Harvard Forest LTER site, Petersham, Massachusetts, United States - Inc-BW-C-30-M | ecosystem: Environmental > Terrestrial > Soil >... | reverse complement strand
TCCGGAGCAGCCGTTGGCGCTGACCCGCACCGGCTTCAGCACCTTGATGTAGCGTCGCCGGGCCGAGGTCGCGACGATGCCGGCGCAATCGATCGCCGCAACGAAAGCGGCAGCGCTGCCGTCCATGATCGGGATCTCGGGACCATCCACCTCGACGATCGCATTGTCGATGCCGAGGCCGTAGAGCGCAGCCAACACGTGTTCGGTGGTCGAAACAGCCGGGCCGGATTTATCGCCGAGTACTGTGGCGAACTCAGTGGCCGTGACCGAGCGGAAGTTGGCGGGAAGCTCGCGATCTTTTTCGCCGTTAGCTGCGCAGCGCACAAAGACAATGCCGGTGTTGGCTTGCGCCGGATGCAGCGTAACGGTGGCAGGCCAACCGGAATGGACGCCAATGCCAGAGACGGCGACTGGCTCGCGCAGGGTTGTCTGCCTGCCAGCTTGCATGCCCCTCGTCATGCCCTACACCTTTTAGCCGGGTTGCTTTCAGCAAACTTGCCTTGGCAACCGAGCTGACCCCATCCTGAGAGTGCGAAGGCTGTGCAAGGAAACCGTCGTTAACCGCAGTCTGTCAATCGTCCAGGCCCGTTAACCGTCAGACTCCCGCTACCGCAACCCGCCTCTGATTCCCCATCGACAAATAAACCATACCGGTGACACGATTCGCGGCCAACTCACGGTTTCTTACCGAGTGTTACCTTGTTCTGGCCGCAGTCTTGTCGGCAATGCGCCGAAAGCGGTCCGGCTTTGTCATACATCGGATGAGGGTAAGGCGGCCCGGAAGAGACCCGCAGTGGGCTTGCCTAAAATCATAAATATTTAGCAAAATCAAACTCTTGCCTGCGCTCAGCGGAGCAGGCCGGGCTGGGCGGACCATTGCGGGGCCGCCCGCAGCCGGTCGGCGACAAGGTCGTCCGCGAGAGGCGTCAGTTCGCCTGCCGGCGGAGGAAGGCCGGGATATCAAGCTGGTCTTCCTCGCTGCGGTTATGCACAGGCATCTGCCGCCCGTGCTGATCTAGCCCCTGCGGCGCTGCACGCCTGGCATATTCGGATACCGGCTCCGGGCGGGGCTCGGGCCGCATCTCTTGGCGAGGGTCTTGGCGCATTTCTTGGCGGGGGGCCATCGGCCGGCCCAGCGGCCGCTCGGTCGGGACCTGCGGCATGGGCGGCACGGGTGGCATGGCCGGCATCGGCGCCACGGCCTTTGGCGGCGTGGGTGCGGCCTCTTCGTCGTCGTCACGCCGGCCGAGACCAACGGCCGCCAGCCGTTGCAAGAGCGACGTGCGGCGCTTTTCCGGATGCTCCTCCGGGAGTTCGCCGCGGCGGGCACGGATCTCTTTCTGCGCCGGCACCGGCAGTTCGTCGATCCGCGGCATGCGCATGCCGCGTGGCGACACCCGTTCGGGCTGCGGCGGGATAAAGGCTTCCGGCTCCGGCGCCTCCTGCATGGCGGGCTGCATCGCCGGATCGATGAACAACGTGGGCTTGAGCCCGAGCGGCCGGATGGTCACCTCGGGGCCAGAGCTCTGCGGCAGGATGGCCGCCGCCATGGCCGCCTTGGCCGATTCAATCGATTCATTGAGGCCCGCGGGATGCTGCGCGGCCGTCAGTGGCGGCGCGGCAGCGGTGGCCCGAGCCGGTTCGGCCCGCTCCGAACGCTGTGCAAGCCGGTCATTGTCAGCGCGCAACCGTTGCGCGACTTCAGCGATCCGCGCCTCGGCCGACGTCGCGACCGGAGGGCGCTGCGCCAACGCGTGATCGATGCCGGTCGCCACCACAGACACGCGGATGATGCCTTCCAGCCCTTCGTCGAATGTGGCGCCAACGATGATATTGGCATCCTGGTCGACTTCCTCGCGGATGCGTGTGGCCGCTTCGTCGACCTCGTAGAGCGTCAGGTCGCGGCCGCCGCTGATGGAGATGAGAAGCCCTTTCGCGCCCTTCATCGAGGCATCGTCGATCAGCGGATTCGAGATCGCCGCTTCCGCGGCCGTCATCGCGCGCTTCTCGCCTTCGGCCTCGCCAGTACCCATCATCGCCTTGCCCATCTCACGCATCACGGCGCGGACGTCGGCGAAGTCGAGATTGATGAGGCCTTCCTTGACCATCAGATCGGTGATGCAGGCGACGCCGGAATAGAGCACCTGGTCGGCCATGGCGAAGGCGTCCGCGAATGTCGTCTTCTCGTTCGCTACCCGGAACAGATTCTGGTTGGGAATGATGAGCAGCGTGTCGACGCATTTCTGCAGCTCGGTAATGCCGCCGTCAGCGACCCGCATACGGCGCTGGCCCTCGAAATGGAACGGCTTGGTCACGACGCCGACGGTGAGGATGCCGGCCTCCTGCGCCGCGCGCGCGATCACCGGCGCGGCGCCGGTGCCGGTGCCGCCGCCCATGCCGGCGGTGACAAACACCATGTGCGCGCCCGAGAGATGATCGCGGATCTCGTCGATCACTTCCTCCGCGGCGGCGCGGCCGACATCGGGCTGTGAGCCAGCGCCGAGCCCTTCGGTCACTTGCACGCCCATTTGGATGATGCGCTCGGCCTTCGACATGGTGAGCGCCTGCGCGTCGGTGTTCGCCACGACGAAGTCGACACCCTGAAGGCCCGCGCTGATCATGTTGTTGACCGCATTGCCGCCAGCACCGCCGACGCCGAACACGGTGATGCGCGGCTTCAGCTCACGGATGTCGGGAATTTTCAAGTTGATCGTCATGATTGCCTCTTCTTTCCTGCGCGGGCGTGTTCAACGTCCGGTTCCGGCCGATCCGCCACTGGCCATGATGATGTCAGTCGCAGCGCCATGGTTGGTGTGTTGGCTTGATGTTTGGGCGCCATTAGAAACTCTCACGAAGCCACTGTCCGACGCGGGCGAGATAGCCGCCGCCCGTGCCACTCCTGAGGAACCGCTTACTGCGTGTTTCGAAGTATTCGAGGTGCGCGGCCTGCGGGTAGACCAACAAGCCGGTCGCGACCGCAAACGCCGCCCCTTTCGCCGCTTCCGGCAAGCCCGCAATGCCGAGCGGCCGGCCGATGCGCACCGGACGGCCGAAAATATGCGAGGCGAGTTCCGGCAATCCGGCTATCTGACTGGCGCCGCCGGTGATGATGACGCGGCCGCGCGCTTCAGCCGCGAAAGACGAGGCTTTGAGCCGGTCACGGACCATTTCCAGAATTTCCTCGACACGCGGCTTGATGATGTGCACGAGCGTGGAGCGGGGCACGAACTGCGCGTGATCGCGCTCGTCTTCGCCGATCGTCGGTACCGTGATCATGTCGCGCTCGTCCGAGCCGCCGACCAGCACGCTGCCGTAAAAGGTCTTGATGCGCTCGGCGTCGGCGACGCTCGCGTTCAATCCGCGCGCCATATCCAGCGTGACATTGTGGCCGCCGAGCGCGAAACCTTCCGAATGCACAAAACGGCCGCCGGCGAATACCGCGATGGTGGTCGTGCCTGCGCCCATATCGACAACGGCGGCGCCGAGATCGCCTTCGTCATCGGCCAGCACGGAAAGGCCGGCGACATAGGGGCTCGCCACCATCGCCTCGATGGACAGATGGCTGCGCTCGACCGCGAGCATCAGATTGCGCGCCGAGGTCACGTCCGTCGTCGCGACGTGCATGTCGACGCCGAAGCGTGAGCCGAGCATGCCGCGCGGATCGCGGATGCCGTTGCCGCCGTCGATCGAATAGCCGATCGGCAGCGAATGCAGCACGGCGCGGCCCTCGCGCAGCGAATGCCGGTTGCCGGCGGCCAATACCCGTCCGATGTCGCCTTCCGACACCGCCGAGCCTTCAATGCTGATCTCGGCCGCAAACAGGTCGCTGGCGAGCCGCCCAGCCGAGACCGAGAGCACCACCGACTCAATTTCCACCGACGCCATGCGCTCGGCGCAATCGACGGCCTGGCGGATCGCATCCTCGGCTTGCGCGAGGTTGACCACGCCGCCCGCCTTGGTACCGCGCGCGGCGGCATGGCCGTAGCCGACCACCTCGACCGCATGGGTGCGGCGGGTCAGCACCTGTTGCGGCGCGTGCGGGCGAAGCCGCGCGATCAGGCAGGCGATCTTGCTCGAGCCGACATCGAGCGCCGCCACCAGCGCGCTCCGCCGCGCCGGGATCGGCTTCATCTTGGGCGTCAGGCCGTAATGGAGGGAGCTCACGCATCGCCTCCTTTTTTCTTTTTCTTGTCCTTGATGGCGTCTTCGCGCGCCTGCGCCGCCGCATCCGACAAGCGGACGGTGACCCGATCGGGCAGCCGCAGGTCGACCGAGGTGATATCGCGCGACAGAAGCTTCTTCTCGCGATCGAGCGTAACCAGCCGCTCAAGCGCCTGCTCGAGGCCGGCTTCCGGCAACCGCACGTCAAGCCCGTTGCTGAGCCGCAGATTCCAGCGCCGTTCAGCCACGAAGATCGACGCGCGCAGCATGGTGCGGATATCGGGATAGCGGTCGAGAATGGCGATAAAATCGTAACCGGCGCGCTCGGCGCCCTTGCCGACCAGGAGCGGCAAATTGCGGTACCGGTCCTCGATGAACGGCTCGAGCACCGTGCCGTCGGCGGCGATCACGCTGACGCTGCCGTCCTTCTGCCAGAGCGCGAAAGCCTGCCGCTCGGTGACGCTGATCTGCAAGCGGTCGGGATAGAGCTTGAGCACCGCCGCATCGGCGATCCAAGGATTGGCCATCAGCCGCGCGCGCGCCGCCTCGGCGTCGAGGAACAGAAGCGACACGTGGCCGGTCACGCCGGCGATGGCGAGCACCTCCTCGCGGCTGACTTCTTTCTGTCCGGTGAGCGAGACCGCGGCGATGCGGAAGCCGGCGGCGTTCGCGGCCTGGTCGCGCGTGTCCTTCAGCCAATCAACGATGGCCGGCACGTGGCCGCCGATAGCGGCGCCGTATCCGAGCGCCAGGGCAAGAAACAGCAGCGCGCCGGCAATGCCGACGCCGCGCGGCGGCGGCCGCCGCGCAAATCGTTCGATCCACTGACGATAGGCCGCCACCCAGGCGAGCGATCGCGTGCGATCGAGACGATTGCGCCAGCGGTCAAGATCGAAGGGAACGCGGCTGCGCCGGCGCCCCACCCGCTCACGGCGCAGCGGCGCGCGGAAAGGCGAGCCGACACCTTCCGCTTCAGGTCCCCGCTGTAGCCTCGACCGCATCAGCGGTTGGTCGAGGCGTCCTCCACCATCCATCTCACCAGCTCGTCGAAGGTGATCCCCGCGTAAGCAGCAAGCTCAGGCACGAGCGAGGTCTCGGTCATGCCCGGCTGTGTATTGATCTCAAGACAGACCAGCTTCCCGTTTCCCCGATCGTCGTAGCGAAAGTCGGCGCGGCTCACGCCGCGGCAGCCAATCGCGTTGTGGGCAGCCAAAGCGAGTCTGCGGACCTCCTGGTAAACATTTGGTAAAATTTGCGCCGGTAGAACGTGGCGGGAGCCGCCGGCGGCGTATTTCGCCTCGTAATCGTAGAAGGCAGTGGCCGGCACGATATCGATCACATCGAGCGCCCGGTCGCCGATTACCGCGCAAGTCAGTTCTTTTCCCGGGATATAGCGCTCGATCAGGATCTCTTCACCGAACGCCCAGTCCTCGCGGTAGAGCTCCTGCGGCGGATGCGGCTGATCTTCCGTGACGATGAAGACGCCGACGCTCGAGCCCTCTGCCATCGGCTTGATGACGTAAGGCGGCGCCATGAGGTGCCGCTTGGCCGCGTCGAGGCGCGACGCCACGATGTCCTCGGCGACCGGAATACCGGCCGCGCGGAAAATCGCCTTGGCGTAGCCCTTGTGCATGGCAACCGCCGAAGCGAGCACCCCGGAATGGGTGTAGGGAATGCCGAGAATTTCCAGCACGCCCTGCAGCGTGCCGTCCTCGCCCGGCCGGCCATGCAGCACATTGAGCGCGACGTCCGGATTGGCCGTGGTCAACGCTGCGGCGACGTCACGGCCGGCATCGATTGCGGTAACGCGATAGCCGAGGCGATCAAGCGCATCGGCACACGCCTTCCCGGAGCGCAACGAGACTTGGCGCTCCGCCGACCAGCCTCCCATCAGAACGGCGACGTGCTTGGTCATGCCCAGCCGACTGTTTTCAGCGGCCAATTCCACTGATTCGCTGGGTCACCAATAGAATCCACAATTGTGGAAACGTCGAGAGTTTCTACGCGACACAATAAGGTCGGCCCAGAGCATCAGCGCTGTGGCACGCCGATTCGCTTGATCTCCCAAGCGAGATCGACGCCGGAATTTTTCTTCACCCGCTCGCGCACCGTTTCACCCAGTGTCTCGATCTCGGCCGCCGTCGCGTTGCCGAGATTGATCAAGAAATTGCAATGCATTTCGGAAACCTGCGCGTCGCCGATGCGCAACCCGCGGCAGCCGGCGGTATCGACCAATTGCCATGCCTTGTGCCCGGGCGGATTCTTGAACGTCGAACCGCCCGTGCGGCTCTTGATCGGCTGGGTCGCTTCGCGGCTCTCAGTGATTTTGTTCATCTCGGCCGCAATCGCCGCCGCATCGCCTGGCCGGCCGGCAAACAACGCCTGTGTGAAGATCACGTCGTCGGCGACGCCGCAATGGCGGTAACTGAAATTCATCTCGGCGTTGCCGAAGGTACGGGCATTGCCGCCGCGATCGACGCCGCGCGCATCGACCAGTATGTCCTTGGTCTCGCCCCCATAGGCGCCGCCATTCATGCGCAGCGCACCACCAATGCTGCCCGGAATGCCGCGCAGGAACGACAGTCCGGCGATACCCGCCTCTTGCGCTGCGCGCGCCACCTTCACATCCGGCACCGCTGCGCCGGCGCGAACGTGGAGCCCGTCGATCGAGACCTCATTGAAGCCGCGGCCAAGACGCACCACGACGCCGGCCACACCGCCGTCGCGCACGATCAGGTTGGAGCCAAGACCGACGGTCGTGACCGGAACCTCGGCCGGCAATTCGCGCAGAAAATAGCAGAGGTCGTCTTCATCTTCCGGCATGAACAGGACTTGCGCCGGACCGCCGACGCGGAACCAGGTGAGCTCAGCAAGCGGCTGGTTCGGCAAAAGCCGCCCACGCAGTGCCGGCATTTGCGACCGCAATGCGCCGACAAGATCGGGAAAGCTCATGCGACCGCCTCGACTGCCTTGTCGAGCCAGGCCGAAAATGCTTTCTGCCCGGCTTCGCGGGTAGCGGCTCCGAATTCGCGCGCCTGATCGCGAAGCCGCCGCGGATCGATGCCGGCTTTGCCGAGTTCGACGGTGTGACCGACCAGCCACGTTTCAAACCGCGCCGGCTCGGTCTCCAAATGAAACTGCAAGCCGAGTTGCGCCGGCGCGGCCATGAAGGCCTGCACCGGGCAATGCTGCGTCGAAGCGAGTTTGACGCAGCCCGCCGGCAATTCGCAATTGTCGCCGTGCCAATGCAGCACTGGCGTCGCCCCGAGCGGCGCGAGCAGCGATTTTTCTCCTTCGGCGGTCAGTTGCAGCTGCGCCCAGCCGATCTCCTTGACCGGCCCCGGCGCGACACGGGCGCCGAGCGCCGCCGCCATCATCTGTGCGCCGAGGCAAATGCCGAGCGTCGGCTTGCCGGCAGCAAGCCGCGCCGCCACGGCGGCGATCTCGTCGGCGATGAACGGATAGGTATCGGCTTCATAGACGCCGATCGGACCGCCCAGCACGATCAACAAATCGGGCGCGAGCAGCGTTTCGGCGTCAATCGGCTGCACGCCCGCATCGTGGTAGCGCACGCCGTACCCGCGCGAAGAGACAAGCGGGCCCAACAGGCCGAGATCCTCGAACGCGACGTGGCGCACGGCGAGGCATTTCTTGATCGGCTTGAGGTTCGCTTGTGTGCGATCGTTGCCGAACAACGCGCGCACATTGCGCACCAATTCCGGAGCGGGCTTCTTTCGCGCCATGTTTCAGCTCGCCGCCGCCAATTCTCCCGGTAGCGCATAAGCCCATTGGGTGATCGAGCCGGCGCCAAGGCAGACCACATAGTCGCCGGCCTGCGTCATGCCGGCGACCAGGGAGGCGAGCCGTTCAGGACTGTCGAGCGGAACGACATTGCGATGGCCGTGGGTGCGCAGCCCCTGCACCAGCGAATCGCGATCGGCGCCTTCGATCGGGGATTCGCCGGCCGGATAGACGTGCGCGACGATCACCGCATCAGCGTCGTTGAAGCAGGTGCAGAACTGCTCGAACAGAGCGGCAAGCCGCGTATAGCGATGCGGCTGGACCACAGCGATCACCTGGCCCTTGGTCGATTCGCGCGCGGCTTTGAGCACGGCCGCGATCTCGACCGGATGGTGGCCGTAGTCGTCGATGATGGTGACGCCGTTCCAGGTTCCGGTGCGGGTGAAACGCCGCCGCACGCCGCCGAATTGAGCGAGCGCTTCCTTGATGCGGGTATCGTCGATGCCAAGTTCATGCGCGACCGCAACGGCCGCGGTGGCATTGAGCGCGTTATGCCGGCCCGGCATCGGCAGCGCGATTCTCGTGATCTCGCGTAGCGTCTGCCCGGTGCGGTCGCGCACCATGATCGAGAACAGCGAGGTGCCGCCCGCATGCGATACGTCGAGCAGCCGCACGTCGGCTTGCGGATTTTCACCGTAGGTGATGACGCGCCGGTCCTCGATGCGGCCGACGAGATTTTGCACCACCGGATGGTCGATGCACATCACAGAAAATCCGTAGAACGGCACGTTTTCCACGAAGGCGCGAAACGCTTCCTGCACCGCTTCGAAATTCTTGAAATGATCGAGATGCTCGGGATCGATATTGGTCACGATCGCGATGTCGGCGGGCAGCTTGAGAAAGGTACCGTCGGACTCATCGGCTTCCACCACCATCCATTCGCCGGCCCCGAGCCGCGCATTGGTGCCGTAGGCATTGATAATGCCGCCATTGATCACGGTCGGATCGAACCCGGCGCCATCGAGCAACGCCGCGACCATTGACGTGGTCGTGGTCTTGCCGTGCGTGCCGGCAATGGCGACGCAGCTCTTCAAGCGCATCAATTCGGCCAGCATTTCGGCGCGCCGCACCACCGGCAGCCGTTGGGCGCGCGCCGCGACCAATTCCGGATTGTCGTGCTTGACGGCCGACGACACGACCAAAACCCGGGCATCGCCGAGATTGCTGGCGGCGTGGCCGATCGCGATCTTGACGCCCTTCTCGCGCAGCCTTTTGACGTTGGCGCCTTCGGCCTGATCGGAGCCCTGGACGACGTAGCCGAGATTCACCATCACCTCGGCGATGCCGCTCATGCCGATGCCGCCGATGCCGACGAAATGCACCGGGCCGATGTCGCGCGGTAGTTTCATGAGTGCTCCTTGGCCAGCGCCGGCCCGACATAACGGGCGCGCGGGCGGATCAGTTGACCGGCCGCGATCTGCTCAAGCGCATGAGCGGTCCAACCGACCGATCGGGACAACGCGAAAATCACGAACGGAGCCTGCTTAGGCAAGTCATAGGCATCTGCCAAAGCGGCCAGCGCAAAATCGACATTAGGTGGCTCTCCGGTCAAATCTTCCGCCGCCGTTCGAACCGAAAGGAACATGCCAGAAAGCTTAAAGTGGCGCATGAGCGCAATCGCGCGCAGATCGCCTCCAGGATAAAGCGGGTGACCAAAGGCGGGAAGCGGCTCGCCGCGCCCCAGCCATTCGCGCACCGCCTCATTGGCGCTAGTTTGGCGGGCGGCGTCGAGCAAGGAGGAAAGCGCGCGCGCCGCGCCACCGTGCAGGGGCCCTGTCAGGGTCGCAAGACCTGCCAGCAGGCAAGCCGACAGCGAAGCGCCCGTCGAGGCGGCAACGCGGACCGCAAAAGTCGAGGCGTTGAGCTCATGATCGGCCAGAAGGACAAGTGTTCTTCGCAAAATATCCTGCGCCTGCGGTTTGCGCCAAGCTTTGGCAAGGCGCGTATGCACCGGCAAGTCTAAACGGGCGGTGACCGTGCCGAGCGAGGCTTCCAGAAGCCTGCCAAACAGCAACTCCGCCTCGCATTTCAGAACCGCCGGCGAACGCCCCCGCGACGGCGGATCGATCGCCGCCCGTTCCGATGCGACCGACAGAAGCAGGCCGATCGGCGTCCCGGCGTGCGCGGATTTCGCCCCTGCTGGATCGGCATGCGGGCGCATGGCCGAGGTCTGCCAAAGGAGCGCGGCGACCTCTTCCAGGGTGGCGCTTTCGGCAAGCGCCACGGCATCCCGACCGCGGTACCAGAGCCGTCCGCTCGCGATCGTGGAGATCCCGGACGCGAGGACCGGATCGCCCCAGCCGATCGCTTGCGACGCCACCGTCTCGGCCGAGCGCCGACCGGCCCGCCGCTCGGCCAACCGGGGCAACGTCG
>Ga0210406_10008386_pt1 | contig 10336 bp, 7 predicted proteins | sample IncBWC30MmetaG_FD_155454 | JGI IMG/M metagenome (GOLD analysis project Ga0210406, IMG submission 155454) | Forest soil microbial communities from Barre Woods Harvard Forest LTER site, Petersham, Massachusetts, United States - Inc-BW-C-30-M | ecosystem: Environmental > Terrestrial > Soil >... | reverse complement strand
CAACGATTGCCCTCGGTGCCGGACAAGCCCGCGGGCAATGCCGCTGCTCTAGCAGCGCCACCGGCAACCAGTGCTGCCAGCGCGTTGGCAACCGAACTCAAGCCCGAAAACAAACAGCCACCAGGGACCGTCGCGAAGCCGGCGGGGAGCACGGCACCGACAAAGCCCGCGGTAAAGACTCCGAGGGGGACGGGGGCCTCTCCTGCCGCCGCGGGACAGGCAAGCGGCACGAATCCGTCTGGCGCAAACACCGTTCGCCGCACTTCGCCGGCGCCAGAACCCAGCAAACCTCCAGGCACGGATTCCACCGCGCCGAAGAAATCTGACAATGGTGGCGTCGCGATTACGGAAACGGACACTTCCCAAAACAAGTCCGCTGGCCCGCAAAAGAAATCGGCCGAGCCTGCCACACCACCACGGGGCAATTCGCAACCGCCCCCCGACGAAAGCAAGCCACAATAGCGTGCCGATCACTTATACATCCGGGGAGCAGGTTGAAGTCTACCGATTCAGTATTCCGGTAACCGTCGGCGTCCCCTTGTTGGCTCTCTTTGTGCAGGCTTTCGTGCCGTTACGGTTTCCGCGTTTCGCAGTTTATTTAGACCTGCCGCTACTGGTCACGATCTTTTTTGCCATGGCGCGGCGGAATCCGATTTCAGGTCTCTTGACCGGAGCCTTCATCGGGCTGGCCGAGGACATGCTGGGCCACAATCCGATCGGAATCTACGGCATCGCCAAAACGGTTGTCGGCTACGGCGCTTCCTCGTTAGGTGTGAAACTCGATGTGGAAAATGCTGGCGCCAGGCTGCTCGTGACGGTCGGGTTTTATTTCGTCCATGCCGCGGTCTACTTCACGGTGGCGCGTGGAATGGTCAATATGACTCAGACCTGGAGTTGGTCGCACGGGCTGCTGGCGGCCTTGGCGAACGCCGTGCTCGGAGTGATGCTGTACTTCTTGCTTGACAAGTTTAAGCAGAGAACGTGAAACGCAGTTACAAGTATCAAGTACCTAGCACGCGGTACCGTGGGCCGAGAGTCCTTTGTCGGACCAATGATGCCGGAGGTCGTGACTTTCGTCATCCCGCCGTAGTTCGTACTCTCTTCGCGGGCATTACAATGAAGCTACACCCTGGGAGATTCACCCAAAACTGCCACAGTGAGATCCATCAGGCAACCGCCACTGGGTACTGGGTACCCGGTGCTGGGAATTAATTATGTTTGGCCGCGACGAAAAAGTTTCCGCGATCCGCCTTACCGCGGCGCAGTACCTCATCCTCGGCATCTTCCTGGTGCTCGCTTATGGGCTATGGCGCCTGCAGGTGATGCAGAGCGACTATTACTCGCTGGCTGCCGAGAAAAACCGCATTCGTAATGTGCCTGTGCTCGCGCCTCGCGGCAGAATCCTTGATCGCGAAGGCCGCACAATTGTCGATAACTATCCGTCGTTTTCCGCTCTGCTGCTGCGTGATTCCTCCCGCGACCTGGTCGGCGACGCGGATTTGATTGCCCAGGGACTGCATCTCGATCCCACCGAAGTACGGGCTCGCATCCGGCACTTTGCTTCGCTGCCGCAATACCAGCCGATTTTTCTGAAAGAAGACATTACTCCTGACGAGCTGCAATTCATCGAAGCGCATCGCAATGAGTTGCCGGAACTGGATACGATCATGGCGCACCGCCGCCTGTATCCGCGTAACGGATTCATGGCGCACCTGATCGGCTATGTCGGGGAAGTCAGCGAAGACATGCTGAACCAGCCGCAGTTCGAGCTGTATAACGCAGGCGATGTCGTCGGCATATCCGGAGTCGAACGTCAGTACAACACGATGCTGATGGGCAAGAACGGCTCGCGTCAAGCTCTGGTCGACAGTCACGGCCGAGAAGTAGGGCGGCTAGGCGAGACTGAAGCTGTCCCCGGCAAACAACTTAGGCTCACGGTTGATATTGATTTGCAAATTGCTGCCGAGGAGGCTCTGGCGGGGAAGAATGGAGCCATCGTTGCGATGGACCCGCGCACCGGAGAGATCCTCGCGATGGTGAGTGGGCCGACGTTTGATCCCAACGATTTCGCGGTGCACGTGTCGCGCGATCAGTGGAACAAGCTGGTCACTGATCCCGACAAACCGCTGCTGAACAAAGCGATTCAGGCGCAGCTTGCGCCCGGATCAACCTTCAAGATCATTATGTCGGTTGCCGGCTGGCAGGAGGGAATTGCCCAGACTTTGCATGTGAATTGCACCGGTGGCGCGGAGTTTTACGGTCGCCGCTTCGGTTGCTGGGTGAAAGGTGGCCACGGATCCGTCGAGCTTGAAAAAGCGATCTACCAGTCCTGCGACGTTTTCTTCTACACGCTGGCGGAAAAACTGGGCATTGATCGAATTGCGAAGTACGCCACCATGCTGGGGCTTGGACAAAAAACCGGGATTGATCTGCCCAACGAAGTGAGTGGGGTCATGCCTTCGGAAGAGTGGAAGATCCGCAACTACAAGCAGAAGTGGTTCGCGGGCGAAACGATCTCCGTGGGTATCGGACAGGGTGCGGTTGCCATTACGCCGGTGCAATTGTTGCGCGCCATCAGTGCGATTTCGATGGGCGGGCGCATGGTCGTGCCACACGTCATCAACCCCACAGATATGCCACAGGGCTATGTCGAGGCCCAGCATTACACGGAAGTGAAAAACGTTGCAATCGATCCCAACGGATGGAACCTCATCACCGACGCCATGTCGAGAGTTCTGCTGCCGGAGGGAACAGCTCCCTCCGCTCATGTCGTAGGCATCGACATTGCGGGCAAGACAGGTTCCGCACAGATTGTCTCGCTGGCCACGCGCGCGAGGTTCAAGAACAGCGAAGAACTAGCGCAGAACGGATGGTTCGTCGGATTCACCCCGCGCCGCAACCCGGACATCGTCGTGTGTGTCCTGTTCCAGGGTGGCGAGCACGGCAGGCTGGCAGCGCGCCTGGCGACGCAGGTGATCAAAGCCTATGTCGACAAGCAACACCGCGTGCCCACGAAGATGGTGGAGCAACCCAAGAGCAACGGAACAGTAGAGATCGGCGGTCTCTGGACGGACCCCGATTCCGATGGACATGATGGACACAAGGAAACGTTGAACGGCGGACGGTTCGTGCTTGATTTGTCAAAGAAGCCCTTGGCGCTGGCGACTTCCGCGCCTGGAATGCATCCATGATTGCCAGTCAATCCAGAGACTCGCGGATTGCCCAGAGTAGGGAAAGCTAGGAGCTAAGAGCTAGAAGCTAAAAGCTGTTTTATGTCACGCTACGTTTCATACCGCGATTTTGACTGGCTGCTCCTGACCTTCGTGCTCATTATTTGCGGCATGGGGGTGATGGAGATCCAAAGCGCCACTGCTCACACCAAGTTTGCCGGGGCGCACATCCGCCAGGTTTATTGGGTATTGGCGGGCGTGGGCGCGATGTTCCTAGTCAGCCTCGTCAACTATCAGGCCCTGCTCGATCAGATCCACTGGTTCTACATTGCCTCGGTCGGCGCGCTGATGGCCGTCCTGGTTTTCGGGCAGAAGTACTTGGGAGCGCGACGCTGGATCAAAATGCCCGGCGGCAACCACTTCCAGCCGTCGGAGTGGGTCAAACTGATTCTCATTCTCGCCGTCGCGAAGTATTTCGCCGACATGCGCCAGAGGGAACTTTCCTGGTCTGATTTCATGAAGGCCGGAGCTATCGTCGGTGTTCCGATGCTGATGGTCCTGGCCCAACCCGATCTCGGCACTGCCCTCACGTACGTCCCGATCGCAATCATGGGCATCTTCCTGGGGGGATTGCAGTGGAAGCAGGGATTGACGGTGGCCCTGCTGGCGGCCATCGGGATTGGGGCGGTGTTCTTTACCCCCAGGGTGCACGTACTCAAGTCCTACCAGAAACAACGGCTCACCAGTTTCATCGACCCTGAAATGGATCCTCAGGGCTCGGGGTACCAAGTTGAGCAATCCAAGATTGCCGTGGGTTCCGGCGGGCTTTGGGGCGGGAAGGGCTCGCAAACACACGGTGCTTTCCTACCTGTTCCCCAAACGGACTTCATTTTTGCGGCCTTCTCGGAGGAACATGGATTCGTAGGCGCGCTTGGGATTCTGCTGCTATACTTCATTGTGCTGATGCGTTTGACCCAGAACGCTCAAACAGCGCCCGACCGCGCTGGAACGTTCGTGGTGATGGGTGTGGTAGCTGTGCTTAGCTTTCACATCCTGGTCAATGTCGGCATGGTGGTTGGCTTTATGCCAGTCACTGGAATACCCCTGCCGTTAATGAGCTATGGTGGGTCTTCCGTGTTGTTCATGTTCCTGGCGCTGGGGATGGTAATGAATGTTCGTATGCGCCGCTTCGTGAACTAGCTGGGTGAGCCAGTTAGGACGAACAAGCTTCAGAAGCAACGGGTTCAGGGACGGGGAAGACGGCAGGAGAGCAGTTTGCTGCGCTTGGAGGCGCAGCCCCAAAAATATCGATCGCCCTCGCGTTAAGGGGGCATTTCACCGGTCAGTGAGCAGTCAAAGACCGGGCAGGATTGAAGTTAAGCCGGGCAGGGAACGGCCCCCCGACCCAAATGGGTCTGAGAGTGCGGTCACAAACCCCGGCAGAAGTTAAAGCGATAAGTGCAAAAGATTCCCAAGCTTGCGCAGCGGACTTGGCTCAGAGAAGAGTTCTCTGGACCAGTCTGTCCCCGGTTCGGGGCAGCATCGCGACGCTCAATCCTCCTGTATCTTTCCTGACTCCACCCCGGCGAAGCCCGCCCGAAACGGCGGGACCGGAGTGTTCGATGAACAAAGAACTATTTGTCTCTTCCACCCCTCACGAAACCAAAGTGGGTCTGGTAGAAGACGATCTGCTCGCGGAAGTTTATCTTGAGCGCGAGAATGAATACACCCTGGCCGGCTCAATCTACAAGGGACGCGTCACGCGCGTGCTCCCTGGCATGCAGTCAGCCTTTGTCGACATTGGTCTTGAGCGCGACGCCTTCCTCTACGTTTCCGACTTCATGGAGTTGGAAGAGCACGACGACGATTTGACCGACGTCGTTCCGGCGAGCCGCGCCGTGCCGGATCTGCGCCAGCAGTCTGGTCGGGCAGACGCTGACCCCGGCATTGGCGGCGGGACTGAGATGGCAGACGCGTCGGATACCGACCTGCTGCCGGAAGCGGTTGAGGGTGCCATTGACTCCGAGGGCGAGACCGACGCTCAGCCTGCGACATCTGTCGGTGCAGTGTCAGAGGGTGGCGATTCGCAGAACCGCGAACGCGGAAGTTGGCGCGGACGCCGCCGTCGGCGTGGTGGCCGTCGGGACGGCCGCGGTGACGGCCGTGATCGCGGGCCGGAACGAACTCCAGATCGGGCCGCCGATCGGGTTCCAGATCGCGGTCCTGAACCGCGCTTCTCGCGTCCTGTCGAGGCATCCTCCCGCCCATTCGATTCCGGCCGAAACCAGCCCGGTGGACCGCCACCCGGGTATCAACCAATCTTGCTGCCGGGGGAGTCCATTTCAAAATACCAGCGCTGGGCGCAGCAGCCGCCCGCGCAGCCAGTGCAGGAGCCGGCGATTGAGTCAGTAACCCGACCGGCAGAGGCAGTAGTTCCTCTTGCCGCCGCGTTCCCTGACGATGAGCCAATCTTTGCGGCGGGCAGCGCCATCGCAGAACCCCTTCACGAGCAGCACGAAGACACACACACCATCCACGAAGAGCCAGCCGAATCGGCTTCGACTACGACCGACTGGAACAGGGAATTTCGACGGGAAGAAGTAGTTCCTGCTTCTCGGGAGTGGAATGGCAACGTCGCCGAAGCAGTCGAGCATGGCCGGGTTGCGCATGAAGAGGAAGCGCACCAACCGGCGCAGCGGGAAGCCCCCGAAAAATGGAATACGCTTTCAGAACCCGAGGTCGCTCGAAAGAGCGAGGAGCCAACCCCGGTTTTTGCCACGCCGGGCACCATGGAAGAAGAGATCATCGACGAGGAAGAGGCGGATGTAGTGCAGTACGAGGCTTCCTCCGACGAAGGTTACGAAGAGTTTGAAGAGGAGACACACGCTGCAGGGCAGCCCGCTCACCTGAACGGCGATGCTCGCGAAGCCGTGTCGGAAATCCACATGGCGTCGATTTCTGAAGCGAGTGCGGTGCATCCTTCCGAGGCCGCTCCCGCGGAAGTTGAAGAGGACCCGGAGGAACTGGAACTCGAAGAGGCCCAGGCGGAGGCGGAAGCGATGCTCGACGCCGAGGCCCGTGGCAACGGCACAGTCGATGCCCGAGTAGAAGTTCGTGCACCGGCAGCCACAGCAGGTTACACGCAGCGCGCTCAGCGCCCGCGCCCCGGTTTCGACCGCGACCGCCAAGGTGGCCAGCGCGACCGTCAAAGGCGCGGTGGAGGCGGACGCCGTTTCCGTCGCCGCGAGAACGCTCCTGTTCCCCTGATCAGCGACTTGCTCAAGGAAGGGCAAGAAATCCTGGTCCAGATCGCCAAAGAGCCAATCGGCAAGAAAGGCGCGCGCATTACCAGCCACATCGCGCTGCCGGGCCGGTTCCTGGTTTATATGCCGACCGTGAACCACACCGGTGTTTCTCGCAAGATTTCTTCCGAGGAGGAGCGCCAGCGTCTGAAGCGGATCATTATGAGCGAGCGCGAGAATGGGCACGGAGGTTTTATCGTCCGGACCGCCGCGCAAAGCGCCAGCGAAGAAGAACTCCGCGCGGATATCCGTTTCTTGAAGGGTTTGTGGCAGGACATCAAGAATCGCACGGAGAGCTCTAAACCGCCCGCACTCATTTATCACGATCTCAACGTGGTGGAGCGCGTGTTGCGCGATCAGGTCACTTCCGACTTCAGCGTGATCTGGGTCGACACGGAACCGGAATACGAGCGCGTCCTGCGCTTCTTCAACCGCTTTCAGCCCGCGATGGTGAAGCGGGTGAAGCTTTACACCAAAGAAACGCCTCTGTTCGAGCAATTCGGGCTCGCCGAAGAGATGAACAAGGCTCTCAAGTCAAAGGTGTGGCTCAAGAGCGGCGGATACATCGTCATTAATCAGACGGAAGCGCTGGTCGCGATCGACATCAACACCGGCAAGTATGTCGGTAAGACTGCGCGCCTGGAAGACACCATCGTCAAAACCAACGTGGACGCGATTAAAGAGATCGTGCGCCAGATACGGCTCCGCGACCTCGGGGGTATCATCATCATCGACTTCATCGATATGGATGAGCGCCGCAATCGCCAGCGCGTGATGCAGGCACTGGAAGAAGAACTCCGCCACGATCGCGCTCCTTCGAAGACGCTGCAGTTTAACGATTTCGGGCTAGTCGCCATTACCCGCAAGCGCGTGAAGCAGTCGCTGGAACGCACCATCGGCGCGCCTTGTCCGTATTGCGAATCGACCGGGTATGTGAAATCTGTGACCACCGTGTGCAATGAGATTTACGTGGAGATGCGAAAGATCGCCAAGCACCTCGAACACGAAGACGTCATGTTGCGCGTCCATCCGGATGTGGCCAAAGAGTTGAAGTCCAACAACGGTCGCTTGCTGAACGAGATGGAAGAACTGACGAAGCGCACGATCATCGTGAAAAGCGATCCGGCCGTGCATCAGCAGCAGTTTGACATCAACTAGCTATCCGTTTTCAGCGATCGGTAAAGACGAGCGGAAAACCGCTCGTCTTTACTTTTGGAGCGATATTGGATCGGCGCGGGAGTGCCTTGATCGAGGATCTGAGGATGAGAAATCGAGAAAGGGCATGCTAGCTGACGTTAGCTAGAGTCTTCACGGCGACATCGGCCTGGTTGCGCAGCTTCTGCACCGACTCGTGAATGGTTCTGGCGTCTGCGCCCGAATCGCTCTGCTCGGCCATCTTTGCCACGCTGCCGGCATCCTCAGTGGACGTACTGGCCATATCCAGCAAAACGACCACGGCGTCGGCATGCAGCTTCCATAGCGATGACATCTTCTGGCTGCGCTTCAGCTCTTCCAGCTCAGTGCTGATGCGCGCCGAGATCGACACCATTCGAATCAACGTACGGGCCACATCAGCGCGCAGGCTTTTTTCCTCTAGGTAAGAAGCACCATACGCGTCGGCCTCCGGGGTCGTTAATGTCAAATTGAAAAATCGCATGGGCACGACTTGCCGGTATTTCGGATCGGCGACTCGCACGAACACGCGAATGGATTCCTCCACGCGACGCAGTTTGCTTTCCTCGGCCGAGAGTTGTTGTGCTGTAACGGCAGGCGGTTGGAACACTGGAACCACAGTCGGAGCCTTCGTCGTTTCCGCCTTGGCGGCTTTCGCGGCCGCGGCGGAACCAACTGCTGGGCGCGATGTCTGGCTAGCCGGGGTCAGCAACGAGCGGCGAATCGGGGGACGGCGGTCCAGTTCTTTTTTCAGTTTCGAAACCCGGCGGAACTTTTCAAACGCGCTGCCATAGTCAGCCCGAAGCATCTGCTTCCCTTCAATCGCCGCCACATGGTCGACCGTTACCTCCACGCCATCGACCGTGGTGAGAATCGTTCCGCCCATTTCTTCCAGCGCTTGCCCAAAGGTTTTAATCTCGCCGAGCGCCTTGGCAAACAACTCGTCAAACTTCTTTCCGAAAGTCGCATTGTAGGCAGAAACCGTGGCCAATACCCCAGGGTGATAAAACGACGCGTCCAGCCACTGCTTCAGTTCTCGCACCCGCTCGATGATGCCGGAATCGATGAGCATGTTGAAGTCCCGAAAGCGGCCAATCTCTTCGCGCAGCGGATCAAAACGCCTCAGGAGTTGCACATGTTCCTCAGGAAGCGACGGCACATCGGAATCGGCGAGGATTTCGATCAGCGCGATTTCAAAGGGCGAGAGTGGCAATGAACCGTCGAGCCCGTAGCCGCTCTGCTGCCACTGTCCCGGCACTCGCGGATGACGGTAGAGGAAGGTCGCAATCAGATCGGTCTTGTCGCGGTTGACGTCGCTCGGTTCGCGCCGCCGCACAAAATATCGCAGCAGAGCCTCCGCAACTTCGGAATCCGTGTCGGGAGTCAGAGCCTGCCGCACCATCGCCGGCGTAATCGCCATGTCCAGCATGTGCAGCCAGCGATACATCCGCGAAAGAGTGGTCGGCAATTCGCGATCGGAATGGCGTAGCGCATCCTCGTCGAGACCGCTCGGAATGGGGACGTCCCCGCCCAGCACATCCCGCATGAGCTTCTGGTAGAAGCCCTGAACCGTCGCTAAGATAGCCAACTCAAACCGAAGATCTTCGGCCAAACGTTCCCCCAAGAGGAGAAATTCCCTCTAAAGCTTTACGATGTCTTAAGTAAAGACGAAAAGTAACTTCGGCCGCAAGTTACTACCGGAGTGAGATTGCCCCGCAATGAAACCAGCCCTGGAAGTACATGGACTTCGGTGCAGACGAGAAGTGATGACGAAGTGTCAGAAGACGACGGTCTTGTTGCCATAGAGCAGCCCTCGGTTTTCGACGTGCCAGCGCACGGCGCGCGATAGCACTGCCTTCTCGAGGTCACCACCCTTCCGGATCAGATCCTCGACCGTGTCACGATGGGACATATGTACCACATCCTTCTCGACGATGGGGCCGTCGTCGAGCACCCTCAGTGACGTAGTGGCTGGTGGCGCCAATCAGCTTCACGCCGCGCTCGAATGCTTGGTGGTATGGCCGAGCGCCAACCAACGCCGGCAGGAACGAGTGGTGAATGTTGATGATCTGCTTTGGCTACGGGTTGACGAAGTGGCTGGAAAGAATTTGCATGCACCGCGCGAGCACCATGAAGTCCGGTTTGTCGCTCGTCGATCAGTGCCTGAATTGTTTCACCCCAGCCTCAATCTGGCTGTCTTTCGCCACGGCTACGATCACATAAGGAATGTTATAAAAGTCGGCAATTGCCTGATTGTCGGCCCGATTGGAGGAGATCTGCGGGATCAGACAGGCAAGTTCGCGGCTCTGATGACGATAAAGCAGATCGACCAAGCAGTGGTCGTAGTTCGAAACGGTGCGCCGACTGAGCCCGGCGCCAGTTCATGCCGAACGCATCCGCCACGGGCGAAAAATATTTACGGAAGTCAGCGAGATCGAGGTCGAAATCTTTCGGACCGAACTCGACGCGCATCAAGAGAGACCTGATTCGGCATCGGCGTGTTCGTCGGCGTGCGCAATGTTGCCATTGTGCCGGTAGACGAAGTCCGCAATCGGGGCGAGTTCGCCTTTAGGTCGGGACCGCTGGTCAGGAGAATAGCACTATTCTTCGCCTAGCCTACGCGGAGCGGTCCTCATGCTGCTGAATAAACTCGGGCAACAGACAACGACGCGGTTGATCTAACGCTTCAGG
>Ga0210406_10008382_pt1 | contig 10338 bp, 13 predicted proteins | sample IncBWC30MmetaG_FD_155454 | JGI IMG/M metagenome (GOLD analysis project Ga0210406, IMG submission 155454) | Forest soil microbial communities from Barre Woods Harvard Forest LTER site, Petersham, Massachusetts, United States - Inc-BW-C-30-M | ecosystem: Environmental > Terrestrial > Soil >... | reverse complement strand
AACTAAGACGTCAGGGAGTAATCGCATGACCGTCAACTATTGCCTTCGCCGGGCCAAATCATTCTATGGCCGCAACCTCGCGATCCATCATGAAGATCGCCAGATTACTTACGAGGCTTTCTACCGGCTGGTGGAAGATTCCGCCCGGAAGTTGGCAGCGCTCGGGGCAGGGAAGGGCGATCGCGTCGCCCTTTTGATGTTGAATTCTCCCGAATATCTGGAGCTTTATTATTCGACCGCTATGGCCGGCGCCGTAATCGTGCCCTTGAACACCCGCTGGCACATCAATGAAATCATCTATACGCTAACCGATTCAGGCAGCAAGATCCTATTTGTCGATGAACGATTTGCACCGCTCGCACCGCAGATTCGAAAAGCCATCCCCAGCCTCCGGCAATTGATTTTTGCAGGTCCAGGAGCCTGTCTGCCAGATCTCTTGGATTGGAAGACCGTCGCCATCGACGACGCGATCGCAGCTTTCCCAGAGGCGGACGAAAACGATCTCTTCGGCCTGTTCTACACCAGCGGCACCACCGGCGGGCCCAAAGGCGCGATGCTAACCCATCGCAACATTTACTCCAACGCCATCCATTCGCTGCTTCCGCCCAACCGCCTGCTGATCGAAGGCAAGTGGCTGCATGCGGCGCCTATGTTCCACTTGGCTGACTGCGGGGCCATCCCCGCTTTAACGCTCTTGGGTACGACGCACTGTTTCCTTTGCAGCTTCGATCCCGAAGCGACTCTCCGCGCTATCGAGCACTACAGCATTACCAGTCTCGTGTTGGTTCCAACCATGATCAACATGGTGGTCAATCATCCCAATTTCGACAATTACGATACATCGAGCTTAAAGCGCATCATGTATGGCGCGTCGCCGATGCCGCTACCGCTACTTAAGCAGGCGAGTGACAAATTTCAGTGTGAATTCGCCCAGGGCTACGGGATGACCGAGGTTAGCCCGGTTCTCACTGTTCTCGCTCCCGAAGATCATTGCTTCGAGAACACGGAGCGGCCGTTCGCACCGGTGAAATCCGCGGGCAAGCCGGTGACCGGGGTTGAAATCCGCGTGGTGGATCTCCAGGACAACGATGTTCCCATTGGTCAGGTCGGTGAGGTAATCGCCCGCGGTCCGAATGTGATGAGAGGCTATTGGAATCGGCCGGAGGTCAATGCAGAAGTGCTGCGCGGCGGTTGGATGCACACTGGCGACCTGGGCGCGTTAGACGAAGAGGGCTTTCTCTATATTCTCGACCGCAAGAAAGACATGATCAAAACCGGCGGCGAAAATGTGTACTCGCCGGAAGTGGAATCGGTTCTTTGCGCGCACCCCGCTGTGCTCGAGGCCGCTGTCATCGGAGTGCCAGACGAGACCTGGGGTGAGACTATCCGGGCCATCGCGGTCACGCGTCCAGATGGCCGGCTCACTGAAGACGAGCTGATCGCGTGGTGTCGCGAACGGCTGACGCACTTCAAGTGCCCGACGTCCGTGCTTTTCACAGATTCCTTACCTAAGGGCGGAACAGGTAAGGTACAAAAGAATGTTTTGCGGGGGCGCTTCAGCCAGCGACAGACCGGCCGGCAAACGGCGGCCGACTGAGCTTAAGTCTTGAGCGGCTGCATGTTGGCCTGCAACCGCCGCATGCCGCGTATCCAACGATCGTAGTCGGTCGCCTTACGCTTGATGTATTCCAGAACCTCGGGATGCGGAAGAATCAGGAAGTGCTCCGCTTCCAGCCCTTTCACGACAGCCTCCGCCACCTGATCCGGTTCCAGTGCTCCCTCGAGTAAGAAAGTCCCGCCGCCGAATTCCGCGTTCTCCAGCATTCGCGTTTTCACGCCTTGCGGGCAAAGCGCGGAGACCTTGACTCCTTGATCTCCGTAAGTAATCGCGAGCCACTCGGCGAATGACAGAGCGGCGTGCTTAGTCACAGCATAAGGAGCCGATCCGATCTGCGTGAGCAGTCCGGCGGCCGACACGGTTTGCAAAAGGTAGCCGTCTTTCCGTGCCAGCATTCCAGGCAAAACCGCGCGCGCGGCATATACATGAGCCATCACGTTAATGTTCCAAATACGCGTCCACTCCCGGTCGGGAACGCATTGATCCCCTTCAATCCCGATTCCGGCATTCGAGCAGAACAGATCGATCTGGCCGTGCTTCTTTAGCACCTGATCCACTAACCGCTGCACCTCCGACTCTTCGGCCATGTTGGCCTCGACGTACCAGCCTCCGACCCCGGCGGCCACCTCGCGCGCTGGCTTCTCTTCAATGTCCGCTACGACCACCGCTCTTGCGCCTTCGGCTGCGAACCGTCTGCATAGTGCGCGCCCGATGCCGTTCGCGCCTCCGGTCACGACCACGATTTTGTCCTGGAGTTTCATTCCTCGATCATAACAACGCTACTCGTCTCTCTTTACGATCGATGTGCCAAGATCGAAATAGAAATGTTCTGGACTCATCGCAGCTTTTGGATTCTGCCGATCGTGATGGCAGCGATTCTCGGTGGTCTTAGCGCGATTATCTCCCACACCCGGCTGAGAAAAATCTACGAGCACCGGTTCACGGAACCGCGCCGCGAGCGGCTGTTCCTGGCCTCGCTCGGGTTCTTCACCACGGTATTAGTCGTTCGATCCATCACTATCGCGATCCACCACGATATTGGACCGTTCCACGACATCGACTTGCACGGCCGCCACATCCACCATCTGGTGTGGGGCATCATTCTGCTTTTATTGGTCGGCTATGCGTGGCTGGTCGAATTTGGCACAGGAGCGCCTTCGTCTTCTCACTGGAGCGGCCGCCTTACCTCCATGCTCTTTGGAGTCGCGGCGGCTCTGACGCTGGATGAGTTCGCGCTCTGGCTTAATCTCCGCGATGTCTATTGGGAACGGGAAGGCCGGGAAAGCTTCGAGGCGTTGGCGCTCTTTGGAGGGCTGCTGGCGCTCGGAATCTTTGGACGCACTTTCTGGCGTGGTGTCGCCAAAGAACTGGGAAGCGTCTTCAGCGGCAGAAGGCAGCCAGTTAGATGACGGACTCGCTCAGCGAGCTGCCTCGTCCACTTTACGGCCTGTTCCCGCACAATTGGGACAGCGCCCCGTTCCGGCGCATTTCTCGCACTGACCACCGTTGCTGGTTCCCTTGCAAACCGGGCAATCCCCGCTCCCCCCGCACGCCTGGCATTTGTGTCGTTCGTGTTCCATCCGACGCTCCTTTTTGTACTTCGATGATACAATGAGCGTCCTTGACCCTTCGAGAAATTCGTCCACTCTCTGAAGGCATGCCCTTCGCACAAATAGCTGGCTGAATGGCATCGAATAGCGCTGGCGCCGATTCCATCGTGTGAAACTGGACACCCGATCGGAACTCATTGAAAACTAACTCTTGAAAGAAAGATTGGGATGACAGAATCCTAAGGAAGTGCCAGGATTCTGGGAGCCGACCGGGGCTTCCCGGCCGCTATTCTTTTGAATGAAGGCGCTTTATGACTCAATTTCGCAGCGTCGGGTGATGCGCTCGGCTTCTGCCTGTTGGACCCTGCCTAACTACGATCACTGCGGGAGCTCCGCCACCTGAACATTCCGATCGCCATCAGCCCCACCCGTCAGGAGCATTGTCGCCGCCTCGGGAAGATTGAGATTGTAGTTAATCGCATGCGGTGCTACCACCTCAGAGATCGAGGAGCGTGACGTTGGATGAGCCACCGGCGTGGCGAATGCATCCTGGACTTGCCTAAAGAGCGCCTCTTTCTCGCTACTGAGCCGCGACCGTGATGTACGCATTGGGCTGTGTTTCAAAATTGCTCGACAGCCCGACCACTAGCACGTCCTGGCCGACCGTAACGTTGGTTGGCACCGTCACGTTGATCTGATACAGTCCCGGTCCCACTAGGCCCGCAAAAGTGACGTTCGCGGCGATTCCGTCGATCACTATCGCCGGCTGCACCGCTAACGCCTCTCCTGAAGCGAGCGTGGGTCCGAAACCGGTAGCGAACAGCATGATGGTCTCGCCAGGTTTGACCGGCGTCGCGGACTTAATGGTCGCCGCCGGCCCGATCAGCGTCCCGTCAACGTGTTCGGCGGCGACATAAACATTGCCACTAACCGCGTTGGCTCCGAGTGAGAAGAACGCCGGCGCCAGGGGGTCCACGTTGACAGTCACAGTCCCGCTGGTCAAACCATTGTTTGTTGTCTGGATCTGCGCCGCGCCGGTTGATACGGTGGAAGGAACCAGGAAATTGATCTGCGTGTTGCTCACGAAGCTTACGGGAACCGCTGTGCCATTGATCGTGACGCCCACACCGTTAACTTCGGTGGGCAGCGTGGTGCCGCTAACCTGCCAGGCGCCGGTTGTCGCCGACAATCCAGATCCCTTGATCGAGACCCAGGTATTAGGAGCGATGGGTCCGGCGATGAAGCTCGCGCCGTTTTGAACGCCCAATGTCACGAAGGAAGGCTCGGCCTGGATGCTGGCGAGCAACCCGTGGGACTGCAGCGGATCGTTGTTCGGGCCGCCGCCGATTCCCGCCGTGATGTATAACGTGCCCGTATCTTCGCCTTGAGCGCCGCTACCGAAATTCAAGGACCATAAGCCGGGAATCGCGACTGGGTTGCCGGTGGTATCGTTCAGCGTGCCGAGCGCCGCGCCGGTCGTGGCATTGAACGCATTAATTTTGCCGTCGGTGAAATTTCCGACTAGAAGCGCGCCCCCGAACGGTCCGAAATTGGCCGGCGCTATTGCCGTCCCCCAGGGAGAATTGAGTGCTCCCTCACTAACGAGATTCGCGATCAGGCTGCCGTTCAGGTTAAAGGTGGCGACATATCCATTGCCCGGGCCGCCCACAGACGTATGTTTCTGGGCGTCCTGTTTCGCATAGGTCACAAATAGGGTGCCGTTGATATTTTGCACGTTGAACGGAGCAAATCCAGCCGGAATCGCCGGATTCGAAAACGACGATGACGAGGAATATGGTTGTGGGAGGGTGGTGCCTTGGTTGTACGGCGCCGGATTCAGGTTGAGGTTGCCGTCATACACGTCCACTGTTCCGGCATTGAAGTTCGCCGCGAAAAGATATGGCGCCGAGGCGGTTCCGCCCAATGCGCATCCCGTATATACCGCGCCGGATTTGGAGTTGTCGAAGAGGATCGAGGCTTTCGTCCCGCTTACGCCCCCATTCCATCCCGAGATCACCCCGTCTTCCGAGCAGAAAATAAAATTAGCCGGCTTTCCCGCCTGGACGTCAAAGGCATTCACGTTGGAGCCAAATGTATTAAAAATCACGCCCGTCACCGGGCCAGCCGCACCCGCATTTCCTGCCTGCGGAATTGTGACCACCAGTGGAATCGCGGCGCCGGTGCCGCTGTACAGTGTTGCAGTGCCAGTGCCATTATTTCCAACCCAGAACGGACTCGCGCCGAATCCGTTGCCCCATGGATTCCTGAGATTCGCATCTTGACGGTCAGCGGTATTGGCGAGATCGGAAACCAGGTTGTGAACCAGATAGTTATTCGGTAGAGGGCTGGGGGTCTGAGCGGCTATTGAGCCGGCGGCGGCCGCCAGCAGCACTTCCGCGCAAAGCCAGTTAAGACGGATTGTTTTCCTGTGATGCATTTTCTCAGTCATGTGTTTTCCCTTGTAGACAGGTGTAGGGGCGTTACAGTGATTTAAGGAAGGTAATCAGTTGTTGCTGCTGCGCGGCAGTCAGGGCGGTGAAGCGTGCGATGACACCCTGGGCTTCTCCCGCATGGCGCTGAATAGCGTCGCTCAAAGTCATCGAAGCATTGTCATGCATGAAGCGAGATTTTATTCGTAGACCCCACAGCGGAACTGTCCGCATTTTGTTTGCCGTGTCCGCTGGACCCGCTTGCACAATACCGTCGCCGGTGCCTACGTCGTGTAGCAGGAAATCACCATAAGGGTGAAACACCTTGTTTCCTAAAGCTACCGGAACAGTATAGGTGCCGCCGTTTATCAGCGTTCCGGGAGGCGCCGTAGTCAGAGTTGCAACATGACAGGTCACGCAACCGATTGAGGTGAACATGTTCTGTCCCGCGGTGGCGTCCGCGGTCGCCGCTAACGCCGAGTCGCGCGGGGGCACTTGGGTCCCGCGGATAAATTGAGCGAAATGGTCTATGTCCGCTAAGCCCAAAGCATCTGGTTTATCTTCCAGGTCGGTGGTCACTTTGCAGACCGAGGTGACATCTTTGGGCTTCAGGCGATTTGTAACACCCATCTCATTCAGATAGGCATCACCGGAAAACGAGAGGATGGTTGGATCCTGGTCCTTCCAGCCAAACTTGCCTACTCCGGTCTGTCCCGGCGCCTCCAGAATAGGGACTTGAATCGCCTCCCCGTGAATCATTCCATTGCTCTGCCCAGGCTGATTGGCAGCAATCGCAAGGAACGTTTGGTCGTCGACGGCCTCTACAAAGCCATCTCCCAACGTGTTGAGTACCGCGCGCAGGGTGCGGATATTTTCTGTGTCTGCTATATGCTCTTGAGCCTGTGGGCATATCGAACGGTCGTTGACAATTGACCGCCCAGTGATAGTGTTCGCTCCCCCGTTAATCGTGACGGTAGGATTGACAAAGTTGCCATTCGCGTCTTTGTGACCGACCCGCTGTTCGGTAAATTGGCTGGCCGAGCCAGTAACGCCGTTGTTATGACAATCGACGCACGCCGTCGCGTTGAAAACGGGTCCTAGTCCAGTACTTGGATCATGTCTCAGTTCGAACTGTGCTTGATCGAGGGCGAAGGTATCGCCGGGCGGTTCTGCTATTCCGTTGCTCACGCTCTGGGAACCGGAATTCGTCGTTAGTTCCCCCGTTGGGCCGACCGTCTGTCCAAGTGTGGGAGTAGTAAAGCCAGCCGGGGCTTCAGTTGCGGACTGCTGCGCGATGAGGGCAACTGCGGCGGCGGCGCCAATTATCGAAAAGAAGACGGTCTTTCTTTGTGTCACGGGTTAATCTCCTTAGAAACGTCGTGATTTCTCTCGAAAAAGGAAAGTGTCGACGACAGGACTGCCAAGCTCTCTATACTCAGTTGTGGAAAGAAATATTCCAGGAACAAGTTCCGAAAAGATTCTATTTCGGCGGCACTGCCGGTTCAGGCTGCCTTCAGGAGCGGATCGTCTTCATTCTGAGAGTCGCTGGTGATGCGTTCCGCAACTTCCTGGCAAACGATACACAAAGCGGTCCACGGCACCGCGGCGAGCCGCTTGGGGGCGATTTCCTCTTCACAATTGAGGCAAATCCCGAAGGTGCCGTCGTCGATACGTTCCAGAGCAGCAGTAATTTCGCGCGACCGCAACGAGTCGCGATCCAGCGCTCCCATCGCGTAATCGCGTTCTTGAGCGTGCTGAATTCGATCCAGCTCATCCGCGCTCGTTTGAATCGCGACCGCCTCGCGGTTGCGGCGTCCCTGACTCAATTCGGCTTGCCTGGCCTTCAGGTTCTTACGGAATGTGTCTAGTTCAATTGACTTCATGGTGTGCTCTCCATCCGTTTTCGTTTTACTTTTTGGTAATCTCGCGCCCCGCCGGACACAGTGATGGGATCGAAGGCAAACAGCCTATGCAGGATCGCCCGAACTCGACTTGAAAGCATCCTTCAAGCCACGAATTCCCTCGGCTAGGCCTTTTCCAAGCTCAGGCAGTTTCTTCGGGCCGAACAACAATAATGCGACTGCAAGAATCACCAGCAAGTGGCGGGGTTGGAGTAAGCCTTCGATCATAACTCACAGCGCCCCAGCATTGTTGCTCGTTGCGCGCGCGTTACCTGGGTTATCCCCGGCGCCAGAGAAAGTTCATTGTCATAGAGTGCTTTCATACTGAAGAAGACTCGCGCGGTACGAGAATATTCCCACGATCTGAGACCGCCCGCTAATCGATGAGAAAGATCGTCAGTGGACAGCGGGCGCGACACAGTATTCATCGAACTGCCTTCTTTCTTTAAGAGACATCCGGCTTCCCAGGAGCAGGTACTCGAGACGCATCCGGTCGGCTGCGTTTTTCACTTGCACTAACTTGTCTATCGTTGACTGAAGCACCAAATTAGGATTGAGGGTGTGCCCGCTGGGGTCTGTAGTCGCGACTTCAATACTTTTCAACGCTTCGTGCCACTCGTCGGTTCTAAAGTTAACGCTGTACAGTTCTACTTCGAACATGGATTCAAGGATTGAACGTTGGCTCGCCATCAGCAGAGCGCATAGTTGCGGCTTGTCTTGCTGCTCAACCATTCCTTTAGGTGAGTTTCCGGCTACCTCACAACTGACACAGCTAAATAGGGCAAACATCACAACGGGGATCAACCTATTCATTTGTCATCCTTTCTGATATCCGCATCGACGCTCGAATCTTAGTGAACTTGGTGGCCGCCCCTCTGCTCGGCTCCGGCTCGACCGAGGCAACTTGATTAAATCTCCAGCACAAGAGAAAAACTAGACAGAGCAGAATAAGTACGCTCGCTACGATCCGTACCCGGTGAGATGACGTTAGCGGCCCCTCGGCCTGCCAGACCACTTCAGTTCGGATCCCGCGTGCTATCGTCGCGCCATGTTCTTCAATATTCCAGAGGCCAGCGTTCGTTCCTAAGGCATTTGAGACGTTCAGATGCGATCTGCTGATCGCGTGGTCCATCGACTCGGCCAGCACCCAATCCCGAAACCGGTCGCTGGCGCCAACGCGTCTCCACCAGATGCAATACCAGTCCAAATCTTGGCAATGCTCTGTCATTTATCGGTAGCCCCATAACCTAGGACAATTGGATCGCTGACTTTATTCCGCATCCGCTCAACACGTTATCAAGACGATCGCCGTAGTTCTTAGGCGATCACTAAACCCGCTTTTGCAGGAATCTTTTGATATCACACCTGGTATGAGTGGGCGGAGGGACGTAAACATGTTCCGAATATCATCGTTCGGCTTTATCACGGTTGCCCTAATCGGTATCCGAATGCAAGCGCAAGATTCCGGGAATGGAGCCGCTTTAAAAGGCTATGTGAATTTCGAAGGGTGCTGCGGAGGCAGAAAGATTGAACCGAATAAAAAGGTGAACGCGTATTATAAAGCGGCCGCCGGAATCTTTCGCGGCAAATTAAAGCTGTTGAGCAACAAAGAAATAGTGATCGAAAACGATTCCAAGCAGATGGTTTCGATCCGGCGCTCCCACAAGACCAGGTTCCTTAAGAACAATCTGCAAATCAAACCGTCCGATATCGACCTGGAAACTCCCGTTACAATTGACGCCACCGAGAGCGCCAGCGTGAGCCTGTTGGCGGTCAACGTGAGTGTTGATTCGCCGCCAGACGATCATTTGCCCCAAAGCCGATCGATGCGAAACGAGTAGCCAGCGGCGAAGAATCGTTGGGGAGTTGACGAAGACAATCCGAAGCCGAAGTGGAAGTCGATCTGATTCGTCGAATTGATTCTGTAAGCTGTTCCAAAATGAATAGTCTGTTTGGCGCCGCCGTGTTGAGGATAATCGCCACCATACTCTGCGAAGACATCGAGCGCCCTGCTGAGATCGCGTTGCAAGACAAATGTGGGCTCCCAGATCACGTTTCTCTTGCCCCCTTCGGTAGTCCAAAAGATCGACGCCATACCGCCGATCGACCAGCGGTTTCCCAGCTCCCGGGACCAGGGGACCTTCAAGAAAGGGTCCAGCCGGTGAGTGGTCTTCTCGGCAGTGCCGGTAGGCACTGAGGTAGCCACGATTAGCGAAAGATCGAAACCGCCAGGCAAGGGTCCAAGCTGTTGCTTGAAACCGATCGAGATATCCGTAGCTCCGGACGAACCCAGTCCTCGCGATAAGCCCAGAGAATATGACGGCAAGGTCAGTCTCAATTCGGTACGATCACTCACACCGAGCCGCAGTAACGTTTGACAAAGGGTCACCAAATTATCGAGGTGATTGTTGGTCCAAGTTAGTCCATTTTCAGCTTGCAGGCTCGCTTTCGGTACCACGGTGGCGGACTCAGTGATGTCCGGTCGATCCGTAACAATGTCCTCGCCCGCCGATTGAGCTAGCCCGGTGTTGGCTGATGCTGCGCAGAACAGGGTGGCGATAACCAGCCGCCAGCGCAGCCGAAATTGTAACCCTCGCAAGCGCATACATCCACCCATGCGAGGGTTCGCGTCTAATTTGAGGAAAGTTGTTTCAGGTAGGCGATAATATCGGCCCGCTCCTCGGCTCTTACTAACTGGAACGCCATATCGCTGTCAGGAACTAGCTTTTCCGGATCGGCCAGCCATTTATCCAGCGATGCCGCGTCCCAGGTAATATGAGCGGTCTTAAGCGCGTTCGAATATTGGAAGGACGCCACAGTACCGGACTTGCGGCCATAGA
>Ga0210406_10008381_pt1 | contig 10339 bp, 15 predicted proteins | sample IncBWC30MmetaG_FD_155454 | JGI IMG/M metagenome (GOLD analysis project Ga0210406, IMG submission 155454) | Forest soil microbial communities from Barre Woods Harvard Forest LTER site, Petersham, Massachusetts, United States - Inc-BW-C-30-M | ecosystem: Environmental > Terrestrial > Soil >... | reverse complement strand
CAGCCGGCGGCCGTAGGATTTCGTGACTGATCGCTACTGCTGTTGCGCAGATTCGGCGACCAGAACGGTGGCGTGAATCTTCTCGCAGCTACTCTGCCTTCGCCGTACTGGTTGTCTGCTTTTCATCTCTTTTGGGACCTGGCCATTTTTAGTGCGTAAAGCGAAGGACAAAGTAGCCAAAAGCCTTGGCCAGTGGTTGAAGCACGTTGCTGAGGCGCTATTTCGATTGTGATCGCGAGGCAGGTTGTTCTGTGGCCATTCTCGCCTTTAGAGAGTCAAAATGAAACCACCGCCTGACCTTCGAGTACATCTTATCGCCCTTCGCAGCAAGCGCCGGCATGGGAAACGGAACAGTATTAGAAGGCCACGGACTTCATTGACTGGCGCAGAACGACTGCAAGTCCTCGCTAAGACCTCTGGTCGCTGTCACATTTGTGGCGGGAAAATCTTGGACACGAAGTGGCAGGCCGATCACGTCCTCGCACATAGCGCCGGCGGCACTCACGACGTTGATAACTATCTTCCCGCACACGCGACCTGCAATAACTACCGCTGGGACTATCTGCCGGAGGAGTTCCAGTACATTCTGAAGCTCGGCGTGTGGGCAAGAACCCAGATTGAGCGCGGCACCACCGTAGGAAACGATGTCGCAAGCGCATTTGCCGGGCACGAAGCTCGCAGAGTCAAACGCAGAATATGAACAGTAGAGGGATTCGCCTGTCCGGCGCTGCCTCCCGCCGTTACTGAAACAGCTCCCCGCTCGACGACGGTACCCAATTGAGGTTTCGCCCCAAGACAAAGAACTTGGACGACTCCCCTCTTCGCCACTGGAACTGCACCACATCCTTCGCGCGATATAACCGCTTTACCTCTCGTAGCCTGCGGCAATCATCGTGAGTTGGTCCTCTCGCAGAGCCGCCCTTGATTTGAATGAGCACAATGTCGAAAAGATCGCCGCGCTTCAATAAGTAGTTCGACGGCTCCTTAGTGTTTTTGCGGATCGCCACCAGATCCACGACCCCTCTCCACTCCGATTTATTGGTACCGCGGAAAGACACAAACCGCCAGCGATCCGCAACACGAGAACTTAAGGCCCGGAATATGATCTCCGCCCACCGACCGGTCATATGCGCTTTGACATGGGCCGGTATATTGTTAGATGTCACTGTTCGCGACAAGCTCAAATCCCGTATTTGGCCGACAAGTATGCTGCGAGCGGCGGCGGACTCGCGGCCGCCACTTGCTGCCAGGTTCGAAAGCCGCATCGCAGTCTCAGGTCAGTACCTTTGATGGCCGCATGAACCGCCCACCACGCTTGAAGCAGATCGGGACGCCGCTGATCGAGCAAGACAATCAGGGTTGCGTCCAAATGAACGGCGGCCAGGACATTTCGTATTAATTGATAGCCCTCGAACTTCGAATCGACCACCGGCAAAGCTGAGCTGTCGAATACCGAATCGAAGTCTGTATATTCGCGAACATGGTCGATTGCGCTTGAAGTGAAATCCGTTTCCGTGAGCTTAGCTTCGAAAATGTAGTGACCGATTCTCATATCCAGTTCGGTTGCATCCTGGCGATTCTGCGTCTTCGGCAGCTTCGCCTTAACGCCAAACTCCGGCACGGCACTGGGCCCCATCGATTCCGAGAGCCCCAAGCCCTTCATTATTCGAGATACCGCGCCGGGAAAGCAGAAGCAATTCATGAGAAGCGCATCGGAACTGTTGCTGGAATCAAGCTCCCGTGCTCCTGCACGTTCGACCGGTAGAGCACTTCCAGCTTGAGGGTGAGCCTTGTCGAGTCGACTTGCCCACACATCGGCGGCCCGAATCGCCTTCCAGGAGTCTGGGTGGAAGTTTCCGTGACTATTGCCGTCAGCAGCCATCGGGAATAGAACGGTCGGCGGCTGCCCCAGGCTTGTGTAATTCGCAATGGAATTGGCCTTTGCCCATAGCAATGCTTGCTCGCGCAATTCGTTTCGAAGTTTGCCTGCCCGGATGGACATCATTCTCTTTCTCCAACAATGATTGGCGCCATGGAAACCAAGCCCGCCGATCCCATAACTAGCTCGTGCCGCTACGAGGCCTCTGCGGCGCTAGTTACTGACCGTCGAATTCGTCTGAATCTTCCCGTGCGTGTAATCCGGATCATTTGCATCCAGGCACAGGAACGTCAGATTGCTCTGCCGCGGACTCCAGCCATACACGCCGGATTCGGAGTTGCGCTGTGTCACCAAGTGCTTACCCAGCTTGTCGCAATAGTCGCTGGCTGTCTTGAGAGCTTTGACATTGGTGTTCGCCTGAGTGGCGAAGCCGACGCCCGTCATCGAAAGCTGGTAGGTGTCTTTGCCGACCGGCACGACATTCGACGGCACCGTAACGCAGCCCGCTATGATTACTACGGCAACGACCGACCAAAGACGTAATTCGCGACTGAACATAGACAACTCCCGTGATAACTGCGACCGATGGTGCGCTGATTGCGCTTCGGATGCCTGCCGCAGGTCCGCAATCCTCCTTCTGCCTGTGACGGACGTCGCGGATGGAATGAATCTAAGCTCGCTTAGTTCGGCTACAATGGCGTCTCAGCCCGCAAGCCGCAGCAATCACCGCTATTTGAACAACTTGTGCGGGATCAACGGCCCCCGCGATAGACAACACCCTAGTTCGAGAATGCGGTTTGACATTGCGCAAAATGCTTATAAAGACGCTGCGACGTCGTCGCGAGATGATTGCGGCTCCGCATGGCATAAAGGTCCTCTCGGCGAATCCAATCGCCCCACCACATCGAGGCGGATTCAGTGCGATCACCCGGCATTTCCGCTAATTATTGGATCTACTTTTTGGTTGTTACCTTCGGTGTACCGACCTTAATCGACGCCTGGAGCGTTAACACGTTTCTCACGATCGCTGCGTGTTTCGGCCTTACTCTTGGCATCGCGATTGCCATGCGCCTCCGGACAAACGACAGAGATGAAGTCCAAAACCGGGCGATCCGAAAGGCTGCCCAGGCGCAAGAGTATGCGGCGCAATGCGTGGCTCAAGCGGAATCGTGGGCGAGATACAAAGACGCCCTCGTCTCGGCTGAGCCGCACGACAATAGGCTTATCCGATCCGAGTTCATTATTACGCAACACACGCCTGAGCTTATCGTCCGCCGCAGGCAACTCACGACCACTACGAACTACGGTCTTGTCGACGATTCCCAGTGGCTGCAGGAAGTCGAATTCTTCATCGATGAGCTAATAGATAAGTCAGGTGGCGAAGTAAGAAGCTCCACAGCACAGCTATGCACGGTGAGGAAGATGATCGATACCGTAACAGCCCGTTTCGCTTCGTCACGAGTATCTTTTTCACTCGATATGGACCCCATTGAGTACGAGCAAATGGTGGCGGATTTCCTGGCCGACCTCGGTTGGCAGGTGCGGCTGACCAAGGCCAGCGGCGATCAGGGGATCGACGTGATTGCGGAAATGCGCGGCAAGCGTGTTGTCATTCAATGCAAGCGCTACGCATCGTCCATCGGCAATTCAGCCGTGCAGGAGGCATTCGCCGGCAAATCCTTCGAGAACGCAGACTACGCTGCAGTAGTCACCAATGCTGAGTTCACACGGAGCGCGCGGCAGCTGGCCGACACGACGCACGTAATACTGCTTCACCATGAGGAGCTGTCAAAGCTCGAGCTGCAAGTTTTCGGGACTGTCTGGACCGGCGCCGGTCCCGCGAGGGATGCGTCACCTTCTGAGACCGCCGTGATGTACATGACTCCGGTCTGTTACGAGCAAGCGGTCGCCGACGGTCTCAGGAAACTTGGTTGGAAGACTCAACTAAAGGGGAGCACTGAGGATCGGTACGCCGATGTGATTGCCGAATTGCATGGCAAGCGAGTCCTCATACAATGCTGGGGCTTCATGGCGCCCTGCATACCCACCGTTGAGGAGATTCGTGAGGCCAAATCGTTCGAGGGTGCGGACTATGCAGCTATAGTTAGCAATGCGGAATTTACGCCGAGCGGACACCAGCTTGCCAGGTCAGTAGGAGTGGTACTGCTGCGGCATGACAATTTAGATCAACTTGAGAGCAGCACATTTGGAATCGGTGCCCAACAAGGCAATGTCATCGCAGACGCCGCTTAGTTCGATGAGCACCGGCCATGGGCTTCCGGTTATTTGGCATTTCATGCCTCACCCCTCAAGGACTCGGGGCCGCCCCTTCGGGCGTTCGCCGCTACGCGTCCGCCGCTCGATCAAACTTCGCCAAACGCGGCATCTCGACCTCCATCGGTGTTCGCGGAGCACACGTCACGTTCGGCAAAACTGGCACTCGCACGACGGTAGGACTGCCCGGTAGCGGTTTGAGCTTCACCCACCTCGACAAACCGCATCGCGCGGGCTTGGTTGCTTCCGCCCCTGATCCTGCACCCGAGTCCAGCGCGCCGCCTGGCAAGGCCTGGCGCGGGTGGCTGTGGATCGCGCTAACAGTAGTTGCAATCGCCGCCGCGATAATTCAGCTGATGAAGTGAGCAACGATCACCGATTCCGAACAAGAATCACGAGCTGCAACTAATAAGGCGGCCACACAAATGAAAGCCATGGTCTCACACCATCGGTTTCTCAACTTAAGTCGCACTGCGATATCGTTCGCCGGTTGTCTCAGTGCCCAACCTCTACATCATGAATTGCTCGTTCCGTGGCGTGCAGTGCAGCGTCGACGTGCCCAAGAGCGCGATCCCGAAGACCCACCGCAGATGGATTATCCTCTTCGCGATACGTATCGGCTCGCACCTTTCGCAATAGCTCGGCTGCCTTGTGCAGCCGACCGCGGTAGTCAGTCGGCACGTCGGCGGCTGGATGCTCATGGACATTCTTGCCGTCGTCGATGGCGGCGCGCCTCAGTTCTCCAATCGCGCGATCGATTTCGCTGATGGCTTCACTTTCATGTGCACTCACGGCGGCATCACCCGGCCGATGTTCGAGCATCCATCGCGCAGCGCGCAGATCCGAAAGCGCATGCAAGTAAGCCGGGTGCTTGCTGGGTTGCGAAACGCACCCTGCGAATAGCACTGCCAGCAACAATAGAGGGCCATGAAAGACAAGCTTGTTCTTCGACTTCATGCAAATCTCCCATAAATAGTGCGCCAAGACGCGACCATGCAGAATGAGCAAAGTGCGAGGCAAACGTCTGTGCGGTAGCGCACGCGTCCTGCTAGCAGGGGTCGATGGACGCCGCGACGCTTCCCGGGACAATCCATCAAGAGCCGGCCAAGAGCCTAAAATCCGGCTCCCGGAAAAGGGTAGCCCAAAGCCGCCATTCAAATGGCCTAGTTCCCAAGGAGTGTATGGAGCCCGTCACCCTGCTCTGGCGTCAGCTCTCCAGAAAGGATGTCCGCGTGGGTCAGGGCGCTCGTAGGGTTACAATTAAAGGGAAGGTGGCTGCACGAGGACAATTCTCTGAAGCGTCTTGCTAGAGTATTCACGTCTTTGTGCGGCATAACCGGTAATCAACGGTCGTTGGCGTTCGGACAGTTCGAATATACCGGACGGATAACAACTGCGCGCGTAAAGCTGCGTCAGTCCTTCAGCATACTGCTGCAGCGGCCACAGACGACCGAGCACCGACAGCCGCTAGTCGAAAGGGTCCACCAGAGTGCCCTTCTTGAGGTCATACGGCAGACTTACAGTTAGCCCGGCGTGCGGGTATTGCTGGGAATAGCCATCCAATGAAACGCAGTCCTTGAGCCGCGCTGTATTTGAAGGCATGGCAACATATCCAAACATTTCCTTCCTAACGACTACCCCGGCTGAAGCGTTCGAAAGGTCCAAATACTGAATCTTCCAGCTCGAATCATCTCCCCAAATGCAGCCGGCCACGAAACCGAAACGGCCGGCATCGCCGGCCGCTGCAACTTCGGGGTGATCGTACGGAACGTAGTAATCGACCGGACAAAAGCCGTGGCTTGTGGGCTCTTCTCCACCGAGGTCCTTGCAGGAAGGTAGTTCCATGATTCTGGTTGCGGTGTAATCGGGAGCATAAAGCGCAAACCAACAACCATCCTGCATGAAAGGCGCGAAGGTTTCGGCGCACCAGCCTGCGTGGTTGCGCTCGTAGCTGCCAATTTGGCGAGCCGCGACGTCCTTGCCTTCGAAAATATCGACGCGCGCGGTTTTCCAGACTCCTGGACCGTTATCTCGCAACACAATCTGGACACTGAATGGAATCGTCATCCTATTCTTATCATCCGTCAGCATCCTCCATTCCTCGGCCGATTCAATCTAGCATATAAGCAACAGTGTATTGGCAGCAGGGATGGAATGCTGAAGAAGCCATCTTAAGTTCGTGCGGCGCAAGTCCGGCTTGATGCCAATTCGCTTCTCCGGCCGGCCGTTCGGCCGCGACGCAACACCAAGTCGCGTCCAAAAGTGATCCCGCCTCATCCTTCTCGCGCGCATGCGCTCCGTCGTTTGGCCCTGCGAAATATTGAAATGACGCGTCGGCTTCAGCGCTAATATAGGCTTCCCAATGACCTTACCCGATCCGCACCTTGCCGACACGTGAGTGCCGCTGTCATGAAGATTCTCGGCCTCTCGGGAAGCCTGCGAGCTGCTTCCATCAATTTGGTGCTGCTCCGCGCGGTTGCGAAACTGGCGCCACCGCGTATGGAAGTCTCAGTATTCCAAGGGTTGGGGGAGCTGCCGCTCTTCAATCCCGATCTTGAAGCGAACCCGCCGGCGACTGTCACCACCTTTTTTCAAGCGGTGGCAGAGGCAGATGCCCTATTGGTCGCCAGCCCGGAATACGCCCATGGCGTTTCCGGCACCATTAAAAACGCCCTCGACTGGCTGGTTGGCTTCGAACCGTTCGCCTCCAAATTCGTAGCGGTGCTGAATACCTCGCCGCGCGCATACCACGCTGATCTAGCCTTGCGCGAAACACTCCAAACCATGGCGGCCATCATTCTCGAGGAGGCATCGATCTCGATTCCGTTGTTGGGAACCGATCTTGACGAGTCAGCAATCGTGGCTAACCCCGCCATCGCTTCAAGCGTCCGCGATTCCCTTCGTGCCATCCAGGTCGCCGTCCTTTCACGCCGCGACCCACTAATGGCGCAACTTCTAACCACGTGGTAGCCGGCGTCTTTCACGCAAGATAAAACGCAAACATCCAGGGAGCATTAAATCATGTACAACGGACCCCTCACCCCCCTCGTCTTTGCGGCAATTTGGATCGTATTGTTCTTGATATTCCGCGCCATCGTACTGTGGTACTGGCGGATTAACGAAGGAATTGCGCTGCTGAAGAGCATTGACGAGAAGTTGGGCCGGATCGCCGGCAAGACGCCGGAAAGTAGTGAGCCGTACATCAGTTGACCTGCCGGGGGTAAACGTCTACTCGCGGACGGCCACAGCCAATGAACAAGGACGTCATCACAGCCTTTTGGACCAGGCGAAAAGTACCAGGCAGACCCGCGCGGGGCTACGACTCGATTCCTTGCTACTTTTTGAATGGAAGACCGATTAGAGCGCAATCTCAGCAAGCTGCCACCCACAACCTTCTGCACGCTGAGCCACCCACAGGCCGGTCGATCTGCGACCTTTCTGTCGATCTCGGAGCCTTTCTCTACGCTAGTTCGCAGTCGCCGTCGGTGGACGCCAAGCAATTACGCCCTATGTTCGTGCCCTCACGGCGGGTGCAGCGAGGCAAGTAGCAATCGCCTCGTAACTGGGCGTTCCCGGATAAGAGAGCACACAAATCGGGGGATTGTGATTGGCCGGACATAGGATGACTACCTCCCCGGTGCCCAAATCGTGCCAATCTTCGTCTATCGCCTATCGACTACCCGCTCCTCTCATCACTATGCCGTATCTGACTTGAGTTCGACCGCAGTCCCGCCCGCCCAAGACGCCGGCATAACGTTACCTTTCTTGACCGCCCAAACGAGCAAGACCAGCCCGGCAGCCAAGCAGACCGCGAGCGCCACCGCCGAGGCTTCAGCCCCAAATGCTCCGCCCGTCAGCCAATCGGGCCCGATCATCTTCGACTGCAGCAGGCCCTTGCTCTTCCCTCCTGAGACTGCCACCGAGAAAATGCCACCCTGCGTGAAGTTCCAAGCCATGTGCAAGCCGATGCAGAACCAAAGACGGCGTGTGAGCATATAAGCCGCCGCCAGGAGTATGCCCGCCTCAATTGCGATGGCGGCGCCGGCAAACAGCGTCGCACCCGGATTGAACAGATGCAGCGCTCCGAAAATAATCGCTGAAATGGCGAGTGCGATCCAGCTCCCCAGCCACTGTTCCAGAATTCGGAAGAGAATCCCGCGAATTAGGACTTCTTCGAATATGCCGGCGAATATGCACACGGGCAGAAACGACAGCATAGACTGCCACCCATTTTGCCCGGTCACGCTATACACGCCGAATGCCGCAAGTATTCCAATCGTGATCGAGAACAGCAGTCCTCCCAAGGCAAGCCCTGAACCCCATTCAAGCCCGGCGCGTCGCCCGGATAGCTCAGTAACGGGTCTCTTCTCAATCACTCGCACGTAAGCCCTATAGGCGACCAGGGCCACGGCCGCCAGCAGGAGTGCACCCAAGCCTCGCAAGGACTTGTCCAAGAGATTTAAAGGTATTTGGACAACGGCAATGGGAATGGCGATAAACAGAATCGCCACAATAATCCGAACGAGTGGAAAACTAAGCAGCCGTTGCCAGCGGGTCGGCAATGGACCCAGAGCTTCAACTTGGCTGGTCATTTTTGTTTACGGCGCCTCACTCGTTCTTGAGTGAACCGATCATGCACCATGCCGGCGCCGACAGCAAAGCAACTGCCCTTGCTCTGCTTTGCCGATGTTGGCGGTCTAGATGTACATGTGATTGAGTTCTCAGAATTGGAGACCGTCGCGTGTTTACATCAAAGGGCGTGTCAACCCAATGGCCGTCCACGCATTTTCGGGGATTAGGAGGATTACATGAACAATTCACTTAAATTGGCATCCGTTTCTCTTTTCTTGATGGGCTCAGCTTTGTTGACAGCCTGCGTCGCCGCACCGCCGCCGCGCCCCATCGTCGTTGCACAGGCGGGGCCCGCGCACCCGGCGTATTTGCATGCACTTTCGGATTTGCGCTCGGCTCGATGGTTGATCGAACACCGTCCGGGTGATTGGGCGCAGACCAACGACGAAGTCGCCGCGGTTCGGCAAATTGACGCTGCTATCAACGACATCAAACAAGCCGCGATCAATGACGGCAAGAATTTGAATGATCATCCGCCCACGGACGCGCATTTCGACAATCGCGGCCGCATTCACGAAGCCTTGCGCTTGCTGGGCAAAGCTCGTGCCGATGTAGCTCGTGAAGAAGATAACGCATACGCGAGCGGCCTGCGCAATCGCGCCGTTGGCCACATCGATGGAGCGATCGCCGCCGCGCGCAACGTTTTCCACGAGTAACCGACGGGAAAGCATTCTCAAACGGGGGCGGGTCTTCCGCCCCCGCGTCAATGATCGTGATGACGCGGTGTGAATTGCTAGAAAGCAGCCGCCGTCGTAAAGACGAACTCAGACAACGAACCGACCGCGGGCTAACCCCGATTGCGCTTGCGCCAATGCCACACGTACTGCAATAACGCAAGCTCCATGCAGCCGGCGAACCCGATCAGAAATAGCGGTGCGCCGAAGGCCGCGATCAAGAGCAAGCCCGCGGCTACCTTAAAGGCAATCAAGCTTCAGGATGGCAGAAACATCGAGGAGTCACGACGAATCGTCGATGACAGCGACATAGACGAGAAGGGATTTCTCAAGAGCACCAATCGCTAAAAGTCTGACTGACGGAAATGCCTGCCGGACGCAGCCAACGTCTCAATTCATTAACGTTTGGTGCCACCGCGCGGCATTGGCGCGCGGTTGTAGCCTTTGTCCTACCGAATATCGAGCTTTGCGGGGTGGGCTTTGCGTGCGCTTGTCGACTAACGTACCACCCTGTCGAGTGGAAAAACCGGGGAATTCAAGCGCCCTCTGCGATTGAACATAATCGGATCAAATTTGTTTTTGCAGGGATAGAAGAACCGTGCCGGAACCGAGTACAAATCAGATGTCGAAAGCTTTGGAGTTCAGTCGATTTCGCTTCAAATTGATTGAGTTCTTGAAACTGCCGTTCGACATTCGCGAGCCCGCGTTCCGAGAAGTGCTCGAACGAACGAGTGGTGGTGTATATAGAAATTATCTTGCTCGCGCGGAGCGCATTGAAAAGATTCCAAAGTCTGAAGATATGCTTGAGTCCGAAGATACGCTTGAGATGAACGTCCTCGTTCCGTTAAGTGTGGATCATCGCCAAAGCGCCTCGCCAAAC
>Ga0210406_10008380_pt1 | contig 10339 bp, 6 predicted proteins | sample IncBWC30MmetaG_FD_155454 | JGI IMG/M metagenome (GOLD analysis project Ga0210406, IMG submission 155454) | Forest soil microbial communities from Barre Woods Harvard Forest LTER site, Petersham, Massachusetts, United States - Inc-BW-C-30-M | ecosystem: Environmental > Terrestrial > Soil >... | reverse complement strand
TACACCATCATCCGCGGCGAAAAAAGTCAGGCTGCCGATGGTGCCCAAGAAAGTTGCATTTGAACTCACGCCAATCGGCATTTGATTGATGTCACGCACCAGGGTGGGCACGTTGGCGGCGTGACTCGAGGTGCCAAGAAATGCGGCGAGCACCACAGGTGTGGTGATTGCAAATTGTCTCAGCAGATTCATGTGCTGCACTCCCTTGCTTTGGTTGCCCTTATTAACGTTTATGTTGGGCTAACTTATCGTAGCAGATCGCTGGGGTTCGAACGGCTTACTTTGGGTCGCGCGCGCAATATGTCAGGAACGTGCGGCTGAGAATGAAACTCAGTCAATTTGAGGTCGAATTTTCAGTATTCCATTTTCAACCGACGCACGGCGTTGTGCGGGACGCGCGCGGGATCGGTATATTGAAGCCAGGCTCCCCGGAGAGCGTGCCGGATGCATTTCATTGGAAGCACTAAATATGACTGCAAAGTGGAAGTGGATGCTTTGGATTACCGGTGCTCTGTTGCTGGCCATCGTTGCCTCTGTGGTATTCGTCGAGAATCGCGGTGGGCACTACCCGATCTATAAGACCTCGAGTTTTTCGCACCTTGCTCCGCCGATCGCGAGCATGGCGTTCACCGGCGAACCGGTCGTGCAGATAGGTACCGGAACGCTGCGTGGTACGAAAGCTGGATCCGCATTCGCATTTCGAGGCATACCTTATGCGCGGCCGCCGGTGGGCGAGTTGCGCTGGCAGCCGCCTCAGCCAGCGCTACCCTGGCAAGGTGTGCGAGATGCGCTGCAGCCGGGAAGCGCCTGTACGCAGCGAAGCTCGGGCCTCATTCCTTTCATTGCCCCGATGGCCCAGGCGTATGGCTCAAATTTTGAGCAACCTCCCATCAAATCGTCCGAGGACTGTCTTTACCTTGATGTCTGGGTCCCAGAGTGGCCGGTGAAAGGCGCGCTGCCCGTGATGGTTTGGCTGCACGGCGGCAGCAACACCGTGGGCAGCGGCACACAGTCGACGTATGACGGAGTTTCCCTAACGCGGCACGGCGTGTTGTTGGTCACGTTGAACTATCGACTCGGAGTGATGGGATTCTTCAGTCATCCTGAGCTCACGGCCGAATCGCCGCATCACAGTTCGGGCAACTATGGATTGTTGGATCAGCTGGCCGCGCTCAATTGGGTGAAGCAAAACATCGCTCTGTTTGGCGGTGATCCTGACAACGTCACGCTGTTCGGCGAGTCAGCCGGCGCGATTGACGCTGCTCGATTGATGACCTCGCCGCTCGCTGCGGGTCTGTTCAAACGCGTGATATCAGAAAGCGGCCCGGCGTTTGAGTCGGGAGGAACATTGTCTCAGGCGGAAGCCTTCGGCAGCGCCGTGGGTGCCTTGGCGCCTGGCAATGCGCAGTCGACGCCGCTGGAGAAATTGCGGGCACTGCCGGCCGGCGAAGTTGAAGCACTGGTACTCAAGGCCAAGGAACATTTCCCTGCCGACATCACTGCCGCGACGGCGGACGGTTGGGTGCTTCCGATGTCATCGCTGCAAGCCTTTCTTTCGGGTTCAATCCAGAAAGTGGATTTGCTGATCGGTCTCAATGGGCGGGAGCTCAGCGCTTTTCGTCTCTCCGCCGCGGCGGCAGCCAAATCTTCAGGGGGTCCGAGTAGTGCCGCAGAATCCGGCGGCCCGAAGAAATTTTTAGAGGCCGCCCGTCCCTACTTCGGAAGCTGGACCAATCCCGCCATCGCCATCTACTTCGGCAGGATACTGTTGAAAAAGAATGCGGGGCTGGATGGTGCCGCCAATGATTTGATTGGCGCGTGCCCGGTTGGCGCGATGGCAAGCCTTACCAATGCCTCCGGTCAGCATGTGTTTGTATACCGTTTCGATCGCTCGATTCCCGGGAAGGGCGAGGCCGAACTGGGGGCATTTCATAGTCTGGAAGTACCCTACGTTTTCGGTAGTCTGCGAGACCGGGAATGGCAGTGGCTTCCCTCAACTGCCGATGATGCGTCGCTGTCCGACCTGCTGCAAACCTATTGGACCAACTTCGCCAAGACGAGCAACCCAAACGCTTCTGGCTTGCCCAATTGGCCGGCCTGGAGTGATGAAAAGAAAGAGTTTCTTTTAGTCAATCAGGATGCGAGCGTCACCGCGCAGCGCAATTTTCCGCCGCTCTTCTCCAGCCTCGGGGCAAATGAGCTGAAACAAAGTTTCAAACCCAATCCAGGATCAAGCAACTAGAGTTTCGCCGAAGCCTGAACGAAGAAATATCTTCCGACCACATCAAATAGAGTCGAGGTCCCGGTGTACGTGGTCGCGGTTTGAGGCGGCGCCGTATCGAGGACATTGTTCATTCCAACGGACAGCTTTACTTTTGAGCCGAGCGCAAAGGTACCAAACAGGTCGAGATAAGTCCTGCTGGCAACGTCGTTATCGTTCGTAAAGAGAGGAGCATAGGTCACATCGACCTTGGATTTGCCGATGTACCGAATCTTGGCGCTCGCGGACAACGGCGATGCGTTAAAGGTTGCCGTCAAATTGGCGCGCACCTTCGGCAGCGTGTAGTCGCCGGCGCTTTGAATCACATTTGAGGGATGACTCGCATCAACGATGGAATTATTCTTCATGGTGTACGAACCCTCGAGGCCAAGCGTCAGTTGGTTCGCGACATTCAAAAAATGGCTTGGCAGATCGAACTGATAGGCGGCGGAGGTATCCACGCCCTCTGCCTGTAGAATTCCAATGTTGAGCGGCTCCAACGATACCAATGTTATGGCGTTCTGTACGTTGCCGCCGGCAGAGTTTCCGCCGCCTCGCGTGATCAGCGAACACAACGACGTCACCAGTGTCGGACCATCGACGCAGCCATTGATGATCTGCTGTACCGGCAGGGTATTGACGGCCGAAGTAATGTCGATGTCCCACCAATCGATCGTCCAGGTGAAGTGCGGCAGTATCCTCGGCGTAAGAACAGTGCCGACAGTCCAGCTCTTCGCAGTCTCCGCCGTCAGGTTCGGGTTACCGGCGACCAGTTCCATGCGACCCTCAGCAGCGAGCGGATCCACATAATTCGCCGGTACGCCGAGCTTGGCGCAATTCGCGGCACGCGTCGAAGAGCCCGCGTTGATGTAGACAGCGCTGCACGGATCATAGTAATTGCTGAAGGTGCTGGTACCACCCGGGCTGAACAGCTCGGTGAGATTCGGCGCCCTGACGCTCGTTGAGCGCGTTACGCGGAACCGGACGTCGTCCGTGGGCGCCCACTGGGCAGCCAACTTCCATGCGGTGGTATGGCCAATCGTATTGTAGTCGGAGACCCGAACTGCAGCCTCGCCCTCCAGGGCTTTTGCGAACGGCAGATCTTTCAGGATGGGGATCACTGTTTCAAAAAATCCCTCCTTGACGTTGAAGTTGGCGTAGCTCGACGGTGTATACACGCTGAACAGCAAGCCCTCGCTTCCCAGGCCATCTGCGAGCACCGTTTGGCTTTCTTTGCGATATTCGATGCCCGCCGATACGGCGAGGTTGCCGGCGGGTAGGCGAAATACGGTCCCGGTTAGCTGCGCGCCCGCCACTTCCAGGGTATTGATGATGCGGGTCTGGGAGTTGTAGAGGAAGTAGTCGAGCGCCGCCTTGGTGGCAGTATTCGGTCCGAACAGACTTAGTGGGTGGCATCCGGCCGCCACGGCGGTCGGATCCGCGCACATCGGACCGTTCGGACCTGCGATCACGTCGAGCGCTTGCAGGTAACGGCTTTTGATGCGTTCGTTCTGAAATTGACTATCGTTGTTGTATTGACCGTAGTCATAGAAGGCCATCCACTTGAAATCGGAGAACACATTGCCGTCCAGGCGAGTGACGGTATCGAAGGTATATCGGTCATTGACGCGGGTAAATTGTCCTTGATCGGTGTCTGTCCTGCCCACCGAGAGCGAGGTCTGGCCATTCTGCTGCATCAACGCAAGGGCCTGAGCCGGGATGAAAGGGTTGTTGCCGTTTATCGTAAGGCCGTAGTCAAATGCCGGCTGCACCGGGAACGAGGTATTGGTGTACGAGAATTGCACGTCCTCCGAGAGTTTTATGCCGGCGCCGATGTCATAGCCGAAGTGCAATTGCGAGGCGAGCACGGAGAACTCCGGCCGCAATAACAGGAAATCTTGATTATTGAAGCCGTCGCCGCCTCCCGTGCCCAGATACGACAAGGGTCTCGCACCGTTCTGTACAGGCCTTACGCTGCCGTCTTGATTGACCGTGTACTGAGTGTTGCCGATGTAAAATGCGGAACCGTAAGTCGTATTCGGAAAGCGGCAGCCGAAGTACTCGATGTTCGTGTACGGATTTGCAGCAGTGACGTTGGCATTCGGAAAATCACAATTGTAACTGCGGTCCCATGGCCGACGCTCCGCCGGCAGAGAGTTCTCGCGATTCCAGGAAATTCCAAACGTAAACTCGCCGCGATCCTGCAGTGGTTGCCCGTAGGTGGCGCTCACACTTTGCGTTGCATTGTCGCCGCGACTTGAAATTCCCGATCGGGCGCTCAGCTCAAGACCCTCAGCCTTGTGCTTCAAAATGATATTCACCACGCCGCTCACCGCATCGGCACCATAGACCGAGGAGGCGCCGCCCGTAATGATCTCGATTCTGTCGATCATATTGGCCGGGATCGTGCTTAGGTCCACCGCCGACGAAGAGCTGCCCCCCGAAACACGGCGAAGTCCATCCACCAGCACCAGGGTGCGGTTGGTCCCCAACCCTCGCAGGTTGAGAAAAGTCGCGCCGGCGTCGGTGTTGTAGCCGGCTTGGTTGGACGAGAGCCCGGTCCCAACTCCGAATTGAGAATACTGATTGAGAATATCGCCGGCATTGGAGAAACCGCTCTGCACAATTGCGTCGGAATTGATGATGGTGATGGGCGTCGGTTGTTCCAGAGCGCCGCGGGCAATTCGTGAGCCGGTGACAACCAGCTCCTCGAGCAGGGTATCTTTTTTCGCGGCGGCGGAGTCGGCCGACAGATCACTGACGCTGCTACCGTCGTGGACGGGGCCTGCCGATGATATCTGCAGGCGAGCCAAATGCAGGCCCTCCTTCGGTCCCCCTGGAGCAGTAGCCGATGATTTCTCGTATGAGGCCTCGCTTTGGACGTCGCTTCCAGAACCCTGCGACGGAAGAGTAATGAGCATCGCCCCAGTCGAGTCGACGGTGACCTTGAACGAGGTGCCTTTGAGCAACTTCTGCAAGGCCCCGCGGGCCGACAGCGTTCCGCTCACGCCTCGCGTGCGTTGCGCTCCCACTTGCGCCGAGATGTACACGATTTCCGTGCCCGATTGGCGCGCCAGCGACTCGAGCGCCGTGACGAGGTCACCTGGCGGAATGTTTATGGGCTTAAGATCGTCGGCAATTGCCAATGACACAAAGGCCATCGAGCAAGCGATCAAGGCGGCGACACGCCGCTTTATTCCGTTCTGCATGTTTCATCCCTTCGTGTATGCTTTTTGAAATCTTCGGCACTAACCGGGACGAAGAAGCAACACAGATCCACCCCTCGGTGTTCAAATATTGTCCGAAGCGGGGCTGACTGTCGCGCGAAGATGCAAAATAAAGGCAGAAACCAAGAAGGGCCTGAGCCGGTCGGAAATTAGTGCGCGACGCCGGTGATCGCGCCTAATGCTTCATGCTCACTTGTGGCGCTTTCATGCTCACTTGTGGTGCAGGACGATTCGACCTTCGTTGTCCTCGACTCTGATGGGGAAGGCGTCGGCGAGCAGACGGACAAAGCCCTCGGCATTGTGAGTGCGAAAGTGGCCGCCGATGCGCATGGATCCCAGCGCGGGATCTTCAATGTAAATTTGGCGGGTGTTGTAACGATTGAATTCAGCAACCGCGTCGCTCAACAAGGTTTCGCGAAAAACCACGATGCCTTGACGCCAACTTAGCCCTTCCTCGGCATCCGGCAGAGATTTATCCTGTACCAGTACGCCGGCCACTCCCGCCACGGCAACGCCGCCCGCCGAAACCAAGGCGGCCTCGGCCGGATGACTCGGCTCGGAGTCCTGCACCCGCACCCGCCCTTCCGTCACAATCACTCGAACGTGGTTGGGTTCGCGCCTGACGGAGAATTTTGTTCCGACCGCAATGACACGCTGATCGCCGACGCGCACCACAAAAGGGCGATTGGGGTCCTTGGCCACCTCGAAAAATGCCTCGCCCTTCTCCAAATCAACGCGCCGTTCCGTTTCGCTCAATGCAACACGTATATCGCTGTTGGTATTGAGCGTTACCGTCGACCCATCTTTCATCGAAATAGCAGCGATGCCGCCTATCGCCGTACGGTACGACGTTGCCTGGTGCGACCAAGCGATCCAGCCAGCGACAGCTGCAGTGGCAAGACAAACTGCGGCGGCAAAGGCGCCCAGCATGCGGGGGGCCGGTATTCTGGGACGCCGGGTGTCTTGCGCGACAACGCCTGTGTCCAAATTCCCGTGCCGCGAGAGGGCTGCCTCGGATTTTCCTGACTGCAGCGTCCCGGGACGATCGCCCGAATGCAGCGCATCATTTTTGGTCGTTCCGGCGGCGAGCGCCTTGAGACGACCGGCTTGTTGCCAGGCTGCCTGGAGCCGGATGAACGCGACGCGATGTGCCGTGGACGCCGACAGCCAAGCATGGAGCTCGGCCTGATCGGCGTCACTCCATTCTTCACGATCGCGACGAGCCAGCCAAGCTGCCGCGGCAAGTTCCATTTGTCGATGGGATCCCATTGTTGTACCGCTACCGAGCCCTACACCAAGCCTCATTCACCGCTTGAATTGCTTCTTGGTCGTTGCCCGGTCCTTGATCATCTCCAATCCCCGCTCCCCAAATAGTGCGTCGGCAAACCGACGCATCGCCTTTGCAATCTGTTTCTCCACCGCTGTCTCACCAATGCCAAGCCGTGTTGCAACCTCCTTTTGAGAGAGGTCCTCGATTCTTCTCATCCACACCACTTGGCGGCAACGCGGTGGCAACTGATCGAAGGCTCGCAACAGTGTGTGTAGATCTTCGTGCGCGATCGCATGATGCTCCGGTGATATCTCATCTATATGGACGTTTAAAGACTCCAAATCCGCCCTTGCCTCGATGGAAACCACCCGGCTTCTGCGCAGCCTGTCCGCCATGAGGTTGCGCGCAGTAGTGAATAGAAACGATTTAGGTGTGCGCGGTCGCTCTTGGGCCGCCGCCTCATATACACGTACATAAGTTTCCTGGCGCAGATCATGAATGTCATCGCGGTGACGCCAGCTGCGAGTCAGATACCGCTCGAGCGAATCCTCATACACGAGAATCTCTCGGGTGAACCACTCGTCCAGGGAGTCCGGCATGCTGTCTACATTACATGTAATGTCTTGGTCACTGCATTGCTATTTTTAGCTGCGCCTTATTTTTATCTTACCGTGAGAATCAAGGGGTGGAAATTTGCAGCTCGTCCGTCGTTATTGAATTGGGTCAAAACGAGGATGACTGATATGCGGTGCTTTGCGATCGCGCTTGCGTTGGTGGCGAATGTTCCGGCAATCGGGGCCGGAACGCCGCAGGAGACAGATGGACTGACGGCGACGGTAACCCGTATGGCCCGCGTCGGCTCTTGCATGTACCCCAGCTTTTCCCCGGATGGGCAACGCCTGGCGGTCATCTGTGACCTTGGCGGCACGCCGCAGGTATGGATCACGGCAACCGACGGGGGTTGGCCAACTCAGGTAACGGCACTGGAGGATCCGGTTACCCGGGTCGATTGGTCGCCGGTTGGCAACTGGTTGGCGATATCCGTCGCGCCCGGCGGCGGAATGAACACGCAAATCTATTTGGTCCACCCCGATGGAACCGGGCTAAAGCGCTACAGCCAGGGCGGTAAGGACAACAATTGGCTCTCCCGTTGGACGCGCGGGGGGTCGGCCCTCATGATCTCCTCCAATGTACGCGACGGCGCCGCCATGGACACCTACTTGATGGGCGTGAACGACGGCCGGATGCGGCTGGTGTCGAACAGTCCGGGCATGGACCAAATCGTCGACGCGAGCCGCGACGATGGCGCGGCCCTCGTATCTCGCATGCAAAGCCGCGGCAGCAACAATGTGTACTGGGTCGACACCGTCGCGCACACCGAGGTCAACCTCACCCCCCATGAGGGCCCCGGCACGTTTGACGGCCGATTCTCCCCGGATGCGCACACCGTATACCTCATCTCCAATAAAGATCGAGACCTCACGGCCTTCGGCAGAGAACGCCTGGGTCCTCGCGGTGAGGCCGGAGCCATCGAGCTGCTGGCGCAACGCGCGGACGCCGAAGTCGCCGACTTCGAAATCAATCCGGACGGCACGGAGGCCGCACTGATCTGGAATATCGCCGGTCGATCCGAACTCGACTTCGTGGATTTGCGCAATGGCCAGGTCAAACACGGACCTGCATTGCCAGCCGAGCTGGCTTATCACCCAAGATACTCGCCCGATGGACGACGGCTTGCGCTGGTACTTACAGGGGCGGCCGCTCCCGCAGATGTGTGGGTCTTGGATCGTCCCAGCGGCCATTTGCGCCAGATTACCTTCAGCCCACATGCGGGCATCAATCTTGATGATCTGGTCCACCCCACCCTCGTGCGCTACAAGGGTGAGGATGGTGAGCCGTTGACTGCTTGGTTATGGCTACCGAAACGCTGGACCGCACCGGGACCGTGCGTGTTGAGTTTTCATGGCGGACCGGAAGGCCAGGAGCTACCCGACTTTCGCAGCGATTACCAGGCCCTGCTCGGACAGGGCATTGCCGTGCTCGCTCCCAACGTGCGGGGCTCAGGCGGCTTCGGCAAAAGGTTCGTCAACCTCGACAATCAGCAACTGCGATTCAATGGAATCAAGGATATCAAGGCCTCGGTGGATTATTTGACGAAAAACAAGATCGCGGACGGGCAACGACTCGGCATCATGGGCGGCTCTTACGGCGGCTACATGACGATGGCCGGATTGACCGAGTATCCGGATTTATTTCGCGCGGGCGCTGATCTCTACGGCGTCGTCAACTTCGAGACCTTCTTCGCGCATACCGAACCTTGGATGGCGGCGATATCGACCATCAAATACGGCGATCCGAAGACCCAGGCAGATTTGCTTCGAAAATTATCCCCTATCAATAAAATCGAGCGTGTCAAAGCCGCCACCATCGTATTGCACGGTGCCAACGATACGAATGTTCCAGTGGTGGAGGCAGAGCAAGTGGTCGAGAATCTGAAGAAGCGCGGCGTACCCGTGGAATTGGTGATGTTTTCCGACGAGGGGCACGGTTGGCGAAAGACGCCCAACAGAATCCGTTCGACGATCGAAGTAACGCGCTGGTTCGTCAAGTATCTTGGCCAGGATAAAGTCGCCAAGCTGAACTGACGTGGCTGCAACTTAGCTCCTGTCAAAGCGCGCGGGCCCGAACGCCGCCCCCGGCGCGTGTCTTAAGCGCGAGCAGTTCCGCGCCGTGCCGCTTCGATGGCGGCAACGTCGATCTTTTTCATTTTCATCATCGCTTCGAACGCGCGTTTGGCGGCCGTGCGATCGGGATCGGCCATTGCGTCCGTCAGCGCCCGCGGTGTGATCTGCCAGGATAAGCCCCACTTGTCCTTGCACCATCCGCACGCGCTCTCGCTGCCGCCGTTGTTGACGATTGCGTTCCAGTAGCGGTCGGTCTCGGCCTGATTGTCGGTGGCGATCTGAAATGAAAAGGCTTCAGAATGTTTGAACGCCGGCCCGCCATTGAGGCCGAGGCAGGGCACTCCGAGTACCGTGAACTCGACCGTGAGCACCTGGCCCTGTTTGCCGGCTGGGTAGTCTCCCGGGGCGCGGTGAACCGCAGTCACGGCGCTGTCTGGAAAGGTCTGAGCGTAAAACCTGGCGGCATCCTCGGCTGTGCCGTCATACCAAAGACAAATTACGTTTTTGGCCATCGTCTGTCTCCGTTGGTGGGTCTTAAGGGCGACCCGTCTAGGCTACGACGATACAGCAACGAAGGATTCGACAGCGGGCCTTGGGCTTACACTGCGGCAGAGCGGCGATTGGCCTTCCCAGAATGCTGGGTTTATCCTTAAGTGAAACGCTCGCACGGCACTTAAGGTCGCGGATACCGGCAAGCCCGGCTCCGCATTGGCGATGGAGTTTTCTTCACCATGAACGTACGAAAAATCTTTTCAAAGGGCCTCGCCGCCGTGGCGGGGGTGGCGTTGGCGGCCGCGGGGGCTGCTGCGGCTGCGGGGACTGCGGGGGCCGGGGCGGCGCCGGCGGGCAGTGCCCCGCTAAAGATCGGCATCATAGGCGCAGGTCACATCGGCGGTAC
>Ga0210406_10008379_pt1 | contig 10340 bp, 8 predicted proteins | sample IncBWC30MmetaG_FD_155454 | JGI IMG/M metagenome (GOLD analysis project Ga0210406, IMG submission 155454) | Forest soil microbial communities from Barre Woods Harvard Forest LTER site, Petersham, Massachusetts, United States - Inc-BW-C-30-M | ecosystem: Environmental > Terrestrial > Soil >... | reverse complement strand
CGCGCAGTGGCATGCCACCCGAGCGAAATCTTGCCCGAGCCAGACTCATTCAGATCCAAATAGAAACCGCCCTGCGTCCCGCCGATCGGGGTAAACCAGCAGAAGTAGCGGTTGTCGTTCACAGCCGCGTACATCGACGGCGGATTCAGCGCCTGCCACTCCCGCTTAGTGAAGAGGCCCTCGGTAAGCAACCGCTCACTGCCTGGACCCGCAATAGCAATCAATCCCTCGAAAGTGGCAAACACCACCCCGATGTTCTTCAGGTACTGAATGCTGCGCTTGGAGGCACACCGGTACGGGTAGCTCGCTTTGGTCTGACTATAGTTGTCTGGGGTGTTGCCAGCGCATAGGTATGGGTGACGCTTGGTCATCACCACGACGGTGGAGTCGATCGCACCGATCCCCACGATGTCGTAGTCGAATGTCAATTGGAAGGCCAGGGGCCACGCGTGAGGGACGCCCTGAGCTGACAGGCACAGGTTGTTGCGCTCATAACCCGCGTAGATGCCATTAGGTAGCGCCAGGATCCCCAGCATGTTGGTCGGCGGCGGATACCACAGCAGGCTCTGCAGAACCTGCGACAGCGCCGTATCGGGCAACTGATCGACATAAACTGTGCTGCCCGTGCCAGAAAAGGCGATGTTGGCTTTGACCAGCAGGAACGAGGACCCCGTCGACCCAGTGACCGCGCGATACAGGTTCATCGATGGGTTGGGGGTTAACCCATCAAGCTGGGTCGGGGGAATGAAAGTGCTGCTGGCCGTGGTCCACGAGGCAGCCGGCGAAGCTTGGAAGTAGGTGATGTCCACACCCGCACCCGCGAGCGTGCCTGGCAACACGACGGAGACAGCCTGGCCGATCTGACGCGTGATCGTGTTGCTGCCGTCCGTGTTCACCATGGCCGGCGACGGCCCGGATTCCTCGCCCAGATCATTCACCAGCGTGTAGAGATAAGTCGTTGCCTGCAGGTTCGAGGTGGCTGCCGCAGGCCCTGTTCCCGCGATTGTGAAGTTATCGACTTTCAGTATGATCCAGTCTGGGTAAGCTTCGACTGGGTCCCAACATCCCACCCCAGCACCACTGCCGGCAATCGGCATTCCGGTCTGTGTCTGAGTGAAAGCCACGGTCGAGCCGAACTTGCAGGTAAAAACGATCGTGCCACTGGTCGTGGCTCCCGTGACCGGCGTGACTGCAAGCGTGGCATGGAACCACTGCCCGGTCTGAATGAAGCCGGTGAAGGTCGGATCCAAGTCGACGTGCCAAGTGGGAATCGATCCTGATGGGATGACGTACGTGCCGACGTCCGTGCCGATCACTCCATTGCTGACTGAAGCAAAATGCAGCGTGACACCTAGAGCGGTGTTCTCGATCCGAACCACGGAACCCGATACGCTGGAGTCCAGACCGATGAAGAAGTCCATCTTGCTCGGAGTCAGCCGCGCGTTAAAGGCCCGGATGAAAGTAAAGTCCACATCCAGCGTGACGGGCTGTGTCTGATCGATAGAGAAGTTCTTCGAAGCGATGACCTGCGTGGCACCGATCGATTGGATCTGCATGCAGGCCCCGGGATTGCCTCCCACTACCAAGAAGGATGCCCCGGTAGTGGTCGTATTGCCCGGTAGATTCCAGTTGATGGGGGCATCGAACGTGTCGATCAGCGTCACATTGTTGGCCCCTGCTGCAGCCGGCACCACGGCGCCCGAGGCCGGGACGCTCGGATTCGGCACTCCGATCTTGCGCGAGTAGATCGGGTACGGCCCGGCATTGGCGGCCACCGTGGAGCTGCCGGTAACTGGGTTGCCACCGCTGGTCAGGCCGGTCGACAGGCCCAGATCGGTGAAGCGCGGCACATCCAGACCGCAAAAATACGTCCGCACGCTCTGATCGTTCGAGATCGCCGCCTTGGCAACGTCGACCTCCTCGGCACCTGTGACTGACGTCTGCCGCACCCAGTACGCCATCCAGTTGGCCACCATGCCGGCGGCTGCACCGTTGTCAGCGAAGACCGTGATGTTGGTGCTGAACTCACCCGTGTTGAGCCACTTCACAAATGGGGTAGTACCGGAAAACCCCCCTAATCCGTGAAAAATTGTGGCCGAAGTCATACCACCCACAAGGTTGAGCAGATACCACTCCGAGCTTGAGGACACGATCCAAAGATGATTTAGGTCCGACTCCAGCATGCCGACGATACTGGCAGTTTGGTTGATTAAAGCCTCACGGTTCTGCACAGTCGATGAGCCCAGCGCAATGCTGTTCAAGCTCGTTAGATTATTCGGATCGCCCATTAACTCAGGCCCACTGGCCCAGGGCCCCACCGCAACCTCTGAAGCCGAGGCCGACGACAGCGTCAGTACGTGCCACGTATTGGCCGCACTGCTACTGGCACCCGTGAGCACAACCAAGTGAATCCCATCAGCACATGGCATTGCGCCCCAGATATAAGCGGGACTGCCGCTTAAGGCCGGGATCACGTCGTACACCGCTCTGCAATTGGCCGGGTTCAGAACCCACATGCAAGCATGAGTACCCGATGTGGCGGCTGAGACACCACCGGAGATCGAATTGGCTACGCTCGGTAACTGGAACTCGCACACCACGATGTAACCGCTGGGCTGCAAGACCATCGCAATGCCGGCGCCGTATGGAATCCCGGCCGTCGCACCCGGGCCTGGATAACCGTAGGTGTTATAGATATTGGGGATTGTGGCGAAGCCGTAGATTGAGCCCCAGTAAGCGTTTTCAGCCGCGGTCGCCGTCGTAGCCGCACCAGGGGCTCCGCTCGGAATTGCAGTCGGGTAGGCTTTGCCATCACCGCTCGGAGGGCCGGCGGGAGCTACACCCGAGGAACCACCGAAGGTCTGCAGGGGCTTGTAGTCGATCGTGGTGATGGTGGTCGACGTCAGGCTGTAGATCAGCGGGAACCGATCAGTCGCAGTCGGGCTGAGATTGGTTGTGACGTCGTAGAAAGGCGTGCCCTGCGCGATGGCCATTCAGAACACCTTCATCGCCCCGCCGGGGATCGTTGTCACTGTCGTGGGCTGATTCCAAGTCAGCCAGACTTGGTCGTCCAGGTAATAGATCGTGACGGGCTGAGAGGTGATGGCCTGCGTTGTGGAATTGACAAATCCGCTCCAGGACTCAATGTTGCCGGAGAGCAGGCGTGCGTTCTCCGAGTTCTGCCCAAATGCATTTGGCAGAAGGTGAGGGGCTATGCGGGGGGCTTCGCCCTTGAATCCTTGGACATCAATCGGCACCGTTTATCTCGCAATGAACGGCCTCGGAGTCGCGCGCACGCTGCCCTGCTGATTGGCCTTATCCTTCCAGGACCGCGCCATCCCGACACCCTCGAAGAAGTTTTGCTTAGCCTCCATCGCCAACGGCATATTGGCCCACTCCTCCTTGTCCATCATGTAGAGGTGCCACATGGCGCCCTCTTCAATGTAGATGTTGAATTTGCTCACCAGATCGTTCGGGATCGCGGTCGCGTTCAGCGACGTCTGGACCGTCAGCTCCATCGCCGACAGGTACGCTGCATTTGGAGTCGGGTAGAAGAGCACCGAGCCCTCTGGCACGTACGAGTAGTAAGTCGGCAGATCCGTCTTCATGTTCGGATCGAAGTTGTCCGGGTCTCCGGGACGCAAATTGATCCAAGTCAAATTCTGCTGTTGGATCTGACCGGCCTCAATGCCGATGACCTCCAGGTTCGGATCAGATCCAAAGTTGTAGGCCGGCTGATTGATCGTGAGCACCTGATTGGTGATGTTCCGCTTCAACCACATCGATCTTTTGCAAAGGTCGCGCGCTGCGCGCGCGTACGCTGCCTGCACGATCGGCACGGGCGCCTCCTTCACGCGCGCAGCCACATCCAGACACAGCAGCGAAATCGAGGTAAAGCCCGGCGGCAGCAATCCGGCGATCTGAGTCCCAGCAAAACTGGCTGCATCGATCGCCACACTGGGCGGTCCGGGGACGAGAGAGAAAGTGCCGCTGGACATTACTGTTGCCCAGCGTCACTGAGTTTCGGGGCAGTCTCGTGCTGGGCGATCTTGGCACCCATAATCCCGGCCTCGAACCGCTGCCAGAAAAACGCGGTCTTGGTTACATCGCGCCGCCTGGTGTTGGCTGCCATGGCCATGGCGCATACGCCATCTACCAGCGCACTGCGGTAATGGTCTGGCACCACGACCGGCGAGGCCAGGATAGTGCAAGTGGGCAGCGTCCCACACAAAGCAGTGATGGCGCCGCCCCCCGTATTGGGTGGGAAAACGTGAAAGATCACCGGGCTACGTTCGTCTGTCGTGACGTCCGACACGTCGACCGTGGCCGGATTAGAGCGCCAGGTCGGAAAGCGCCGATTCAGCAACGTCATGCCGCCCTTGGTGACTGCGTTGCCACTGACTGTGTTGAAGTACGGCTCCAAAATCTGGACCACACCAGCAGGCAAACCCTGCACACTGCCGGGTACCAACGCGAGGCTAAGGACAGCAGGTGCGATGTCACGCTTCAGCGTGACTGCGGCGGCCAGAGCTTCATTAAGCCAGCGCAGCAGCGATGCATCGGTCCAGGTCTGTGGACCAGATCCGTTGTCCAGCAGTACGTCACGAGCCGACAATAGGACGTCGCTCGCTAGAACGACAGCCATGACCTACGCTTCCGCCTCCTCTATCGCACCGATCCCATGCGCAGTCGGCAGCGGCGTGAGCGAGGCGATCTTCGCATCCTTCACAGCCAGCCGCGCTTCCTCCAGCGACGTCTTCGGAATTAGCTTGATGCCGAACTCCTCCCACGCATACTGAATCAGATCCGTACGAGACATCTTGTCGACGTCCAGCAGACCCATTTCGATCGCAAGCTGATTCGGGGAGGTGGGCGAGATCCGCGCAAGCCCCTGCAGATACGCCATGCGCTCCGGCAACGTCGCATCGATCTTGCCGTGGTACGGCCGCAGCCTGCCCATGCTGGCCTCGATCGCAACGTTATTGCCCATGCACACGTAGCCGTCATCCCTGATGCAGGGGAAGGTCGGCTCAACTTCGAATTTCTTCTGGTCTGGCATCGGATGCTCCCATCAAAACTGGGCCCGACCGGGTGATAAGGCCGGTCGGGTTGTCTCCCAGTGGCACCGCCGAACTCAGTTGCCCGTAAGGGTATGGCCAGGAACGCCCGAGGTTGAACGATGCTTCGGGCCTTCGCCCTCGGCCCCCGCCATCTTCTTGCCACCTTCTTCCGAATCGATATAGTGCTGCTCCGGGCCCAGTGGCTCATGCTTGAAGTTCATCTTCGCCTTGCCGCTGGCGTGACTGACCTCATGCTTAATCGTCTCCGGCGGATACTTGCACTCGCCGGGATGACCCTCCCCCTTGTAGATCGAGGGAACACCACCACCGCCGCCACCTTTGCGTACATTCGACATTCAAGACTCCTTATGGGTGCGCGTACGACGTGCCCAGGTAGGTCGCACCGATGACCTGGAACCCAAACACCATCAGCCCCCGAATCAGGTAACCGAAGTCGGCCGGGTTATCGATCATCTGCGCTTCCACGATTTGCGCGGCGAACGCCAGTCCCGCCGAGTGCCCAAACATGATCGACCAGGACGTGGTCCCGGACGTGTTCTTGGCAATGTTTCGAGACTGGTAGATGTTGAATCGATCAACCACCCCGACCTTCCCATTGCGCAGAATCGAAACACCATCGCCCGCCAGGCTGGCGATCCGCAGATCAGACCGCTTGATAAGGTTGATGTACCACGGGGGAGCTACCAACCAACGGCCTTCGTCCGAGACGTTGTTTTCGTCCAGGGCTTGACCCATGAAGGTGATGTGGTCCACCACCTGATCGACGTTGGTTGTCGTGGTGCCGGTCGGAATGATCTGCAGGGGCGTGGCGAGCGACCCTAACGGGATGTTGGCCGAGTCCTGGCCCGCGGCAGTGCCGGTATTGCTAGCATCAACCTGAGTCGGGATTGTGGTCAGCACCGTCGCATCGGCCGAGATCCGCAGTTGGATCGATCCGTCATTGGCGAAAATGTCGGATAGATCGACGTCGGATTGCCGAATGTCAACGATGTTCAGGCCAACGTTGAAGCTGAGCGCCTGATTGATGTTCAGCGTGACCGAGTTGCGACTCGGATACTGCGGCGTCAGACCTGCACCGATGACATACGTCGATACCGTGATGTCCGGTACCGTGCGAATGACCACCTGTGCCCCGAATCCGCTAATGTCCCCTTCGTAATCGGTCGTTGCAATTTCCCCGAAAACGGTAGTGCGGTAGAACTTTTCTACCAACTTGCCGCTATAAACAACGGGGTTGAAGTTAACTGTGCCGGTGGGATCGTATTGTGGGTACCCACCAGTTCGCGCCGGACCTCCAGCCATGTGGCCTCCTGGTCAGAGCGCAGAGGTTGAGGGGACGCTATCCGCGGCCGGCACTCTTCATCTGCGCAGCAACCCGCGCATCGAACAGGTCTGCCTCCTCCTTACTCATCTTGCCGATTGCCTTGCGCTTGTACCCTTCCTTGATCTCCATCGCCGTCAGGACCTTGCCGTCACTCCCTGGTGCGGGGTTGGGCGGATTGTCCCCACCCGTACCGTTCAATGTCGTCGGCGTCTCGGGTGGTGAGGGCGGCAGAGCTGCCGGTGCCAGCGACACTACGAATGCCTGCAGCATCTTGACGATGCCATCGGCGTTGTAGTCCGCCTTATGGATGTTGATGAGCTTCTGGCGTTGCAACCCAGAGGCATCATCGATACCCGATAACCACGCAAGCCAGCGTTGGTCTTTGTCGGTGACTTGCCACGTGGGAAAGCCGTCGTCCAGACCCTGGACAAACTTGCGGTGTCGCTCGATCTCCGATTCCTCGGCCCTTTGATTCTGCTTGTCCAACAGCGGTTTGACCGCTGCATCGATGCGCTCCTGTATCACCGCGTCAGCGGCTTGTAGGGACGCACGCAGAATGGCCGTGGCGCGCTCCTCCCCGATGGAGTCTATTTCCTCCTCGGTGAAGTGCTTTTTCAGATCGATGACGGGGGCGGTGGCTGGATGGGATTTGGCCAGCTCGGTGTTCTTTTCGCGCAGCTTGGCAAGGTCGGACTCCAGAGCTTGGATACGCGCCGAGGTACGTTTGTTGTCCTCGCGGCGCCATCCCTCGACACTCTGGCAACGTGCGAACCAGTAGTCTCGGGAAGCATCTCGTTCTGAATCCGGGGCATTGAGAAGCTGCTCGACAGTGAACGCCGCAGGTACAGCGGCTACCGGAGGTTTTTCCGGAGGCTTCGTTTCGGGAGGAGACTCGGCGGCTTTCAGCAGGTCTCGCGCGTTCTGGCCCGCGCGGGTAACCTGGTGAGGGAGCCGCACATTACCTTCGAGGCTCGGGTTCTCGTTCACGGGGTTCCTCGATAGCCGATCCCTCGGTCAAAGGAATTGGGGCTGAATCTTGGAGAGGACGGCTTCATGCCGGCGCGTCCTGAAACCGGGCCTGGGGGCGACGAACCGGTCCCAGGCTCTGCAGCTTGTTTCTCGCACCCTCGGTCGTGGCAGCGAAGTCGACCAACCACGCTGAGACTCCTTGGTAGCGATAGACGTCCGGGGCATCCACGGCCCGGAGCTTCTCGTCGGTGGACGCAAGCTCCCTGCTGAAAATCGATCTCAGAGGCGCAAATTCCGGGCTCGCGGCGAAGCGCGAGAGAAATTGCAGGTCCTCCGGGGTCAACCGCGTCAGCAAGGCACCTCCGATGGGCAGGCATCGTACAGCCGTTGTCTAGGGCAAGCAAGCTTTAGCTGGCATCGTCTTCGTCAGGAAACTCAATAGAATCATCACTGTCCCTCAGAAGCATGCGGATCGCCGTGTGTATGGCGATCAGGTTTTGTTCACGTCGACGGATCTCCGCGCGAGCTGCCTCGGCGTCGTGATGCTTGGAAACTTCGTGCTTGCGGATGGTCTGCTGCAGATCGTCCTCAAGGCGCTCCACCCGGGCCAGAAGACGTCGTAGGGCTGCATTGCTACCCCACTGGGCTGTGCGTCGCTGCTTGCCATCTGCGACGGCCTTGAGACGATTGCGACGCCGATCGAGCACCAACTGCCGGTGCAGTGCCGCGGCATGAGCCTTTTCAAGCCGATCGAGCAGGTCACGGACTGCGACAAGCTGGTCGGCCACCTGTTTGCGCTGGCCAGCCAGGTACTTGCGCCGCTCGGCCGAGAAGGCCGGCGCCGGCCTTTCCAACTTTCTCGTATCTGAGATACGCGAAGGTGATGTTTCACGTGGAACATCGCGAAGTGCCGGCTCCGCGGGTGCAGCAACTTCGCCGATTCCTGTGGCTTTTTCGCCAAAATCGATGGCGCGAATGAGCTTTTGCAGCAAAGCGCTGGGTTTGGCGGCCTGTTTTTGGGGCTTACTGGCCTCCAGAGGCTGTTTGGGCTCAGTTACGCCCCACTTGAACCTGACATTGCGGCGGCTTGGCCGCAAAAGCGTGGGGTCGAGCACCGCTGGCGGTGCCGGGGGCGGAATGAAATCGGGTGGCGCTTGGTGATCTTCGAAACCGTACGGCTCCTCCTCGTCCTCCGGAAGGTCATCGCCAAGAGTCGGGTAGAACTGGTCCTGGGTGAACTGCTGCTCGGCCGGCGCCGGCACCGCACCGAAGCCGTGGTCCTCGTCTTCCGGCTCCTCGCCGTCCGGGAAGGTCGCCTGAATATCCAGGCTGATCTCGTTGTCAGCGGCGCGCGGGTCGTCCGTGAATCCGTAGGGCTCCTCCTCTGGCTCCTCGGCCTCGGCCGGGTAATCGGCTCCGACCTGCTCGGCCTCTGGCTGAAAATCCTCCTCGATGTGGGTGAACTGGAACGCGAATGGCTCGTCTTCCGGCTCCTCGCTGTCCGGAAAGACCGGGACGATGAGGTCGATGTCGTCACCCGGCGGCTGCGCGAACCCATGGTCCTCGTCTTCCGGTTCGTCAGCCTGATCGGGGTACAGCGCCCAAATTTGATCTGGCGCAAAGTCGGCCGGTACCTGGTGGTCTTCGAAACCGAAGTCCTCGTCGGGCTCTGGGTCGACCTCATCCGGCCAGAGGCACACCACCAGGTCGACCTCCAGGCCGGCAATGGCCTGGAAGCCGTAATCCTCATCGTCGGGGGGATCCTCGGTCTGGTCCGTGCACCAGCCGCGGGTATCGAATGAAACTTCGTTGTCGGGCGGGGTCTGCCAGTCGACGAAGGTGAAATCCTCGTCCTCGGGCTCCTCGGGCTGGTCCTGCCAGTCGGCCCCTACCTGCTCCGATTCCGGTTGAAAATCATCGTCTTGCTGCGTGAACGCGAAGCCGAAGTCCTCGTCTTCCTCGGTTTCGACGGTGTCTGGGTAGTAAATCGTGACCTGGTCAACCTCCAGGCCCACCTGGTAGTCGACATGGCCATAGGCTTCATCGTCGGGCGGCTCGTCGGTGTCGTCCGGAAAGACGTTGACGATGAGGTCGACCTCGGTGCCAACCGGCGTAACGGCGGCGGCGAAGTCCTCATCGTCAAGATCCTCGGCGTCCGGAAGCGCGACCGCGCCCTGCTGGTCGTCATCCTGAAGGCAGAACTCGAACCCGAACGGCTCGTCCTCGGACTCCTCGGGGTCCGCCAGCAATACGATCGACTGCTGATCGGTGACCACCACCACATCGGGCGGAAGCTGGTGGTCCTCAAAGCTAAGATCTTCATCCTCTGGCTCGTCCGCCTGATCCGGCAAATTGAGCGAATAGGTCGCAACCGGCGGAGTGAACTGGTCCTCGGGAGGCGAGTAAACAAAACCGAAGTCCTCGTCGTCTGGTTCCTCATCGTTGTCGACAACGTAGGCTGCCTCGATCTGATTGACCGTGGCATTGATAACGTCGAATTGGGAGTTATCGTCGAACCCGAATGCCTCGTCGTCTGGCTCATCGTCCAAATCCGGGAAAACACAGACGATCAGGTCAACTTCAGGCCCGGCCAAGCCAAGCTGGAAGCCATAGTCCTCGCCATCAGGGGGATCCGCGGTTTGATCTGTGATCCAACCGCGGGTGTCAAAAGAGACTTCGTTGTCTGGCGGAAGCTGGTGATCTTCGAACCCGAAGTCCTCATCGGGTTCGCCGTCCGCATCGTCAAGGTAGACGATCGCACCTTGCTGCTGGTCATCGTCTTGCTGGACAAACTCAAAGCCGAATGGTTCGTCCTCGGCTTCTTCAGGATCGGGGAACGCATCCTGAATATCGAACGAAACGTCATTGTCGGGAGGCGGCGGCCCGGTTGAGTTGTAGTCCGGGTAGACCTCCTCGTAATCGTCGATCGCCTCAAGCTCTGGCTGGTCGATGTACGCTATCCCGGT
>Ga0210406_10008378_pt1 | contig 10340 bp, 9 predicted proteins | sample IncBWC30MmetaG_FD_155454 | JGI IMG/M metagenome (GOLD analysis project Ga0210406, IMG submission 155454) | Forest soil microbial communities from Barre Woods Harvard Forest LTER site, Petersham, Massachusetts, United States - Inc-BW-C-30-M | ecosystem: Environmental > Terrestrial > Soil >... | reverse complement strand
CAGCGATGCGTATCCTTCACCGAGGTCCGGTTCTATCCGCACGGCCTGTCGAGCCGCGGCCTTGGCCTTGTGGAAAGAGTCCAGGGCGGGAGTGATGCCTCTGCAGGCGAGCATAGTGTGCGCGTCGGATATCCCGTCATATGCCGATGCGAAGCTCGGGTCGTGTTGCAGCGCTTCTTGGAAGCACTCGATGCTCTTGCGCATGCCCTCCTCGGTACGCCGGTACCAGAAGTGACGACCCCGAAGATACGCCTCGTAAGCCTGCGGTTTGATTGACCGCCTCTTTGCAGGATGCAGGCGCCGAGCATCGTGGGGCGACAACTTGACTTGGACTTCACGGGCGACGGCTTGAGCCACTTCCGCTTGGACCTCGAGAACATCGTCCAGAGCTCGCTCGAAGCTCTCAGCCCATAAATGGCTTTCATCGCTAACGCGGATGAGCTGTGCCGTGATGCGAACCCGCTCCCCGGCCCTGCGCACGGAACCTTCCAGCACATGGGATACGCCGAGGGCGTGGCCGATCTCCTCGATGTTTTTCGTTGTCGACTTAAACAGCATGGCGGAGGTGCGCGCGATCACCCCGAGGCGCTCCGGGCTTAGGCGAGCGATCTCCGTGATCATCTCCTCGGTCAGCCCATCGCTGAAATAGTCGTACCTGTCGCCCGTGGTGAAGTTCTCGAACGGAAGGACCACTAGCATGATCCTGCTGAGGACGCTTTCCGGGGCCTCACTTGCAGCCAAAGTTACGGGTGCCACGAAGCGATAACCGCGCTTCGACAGCGTCTCGATGAACTCTTGTCCGTTCGAATTCTTTCCCAGGGTCTTACGCAGCAGGGAAATGTGAGAAGTGAGGCTCCCCTCCTCAACGACTGTATCGGGCCACAGCCGGTCCACCAAATGCTCTCGGGTGAGCACCGTCCCCGCGGCCTGCACCAAGGCGACCAACAGCTCTGCCACCCTGGGAGGCAAGGCGACAGGGACGCCCTCTCGAAAGAGCACCCGTCCTTCCCCGTCGAGCTGGTACACACCGAACTCGTATTGCATGGGCTGAGTCCATCGCAAGAAGTTATAAGAATTTCATCAGAAAAATAACAGGAGTCCTTAACAACTACTACCCGCAATGCCGGTAGGCTGCGGGCAGTGGAGGCGCGTTCGATGGCCGCCTACACTGGCAATCGATCTCGCCATGTTCAAGATAATGCGCCGCAGCACTGAAAAGCGCAGGCTCTTTCGGCGATGGAATTGAAGGAGATAAATATGCGAATAACTCAGCTCATTGTCCTCATGTCTGTAATCAGCTCCGCCTGGCTACTGTCGAGCTGCGCGACGACTTCCGCGACATCGGCGGCAGCCGATACAGCGCGTATCACAGTACTCTACGATGCCTTCGGCAAGGATGCGGCAATGACCAAGGATTGGGGCTACGCCGCCCTCGTGGAGATCAACGGCAAGCGCATTTTGTTCGATACCGGTGATGACCCGGCGATTTTCGCGAAGAACGTGAAGGCCAAGGGTGTTGATATAACCAAGCTCGACTTCGTGGTGCTATCGCACCGCCACGGTGATCACGTCAGCGGGGTATCCTATTTGCTCAGCGCGAATCCGAAGGTCAAGATTTACGCTCCCAAGGATGGCTTGGGTGGCATTTTTGGATCCGACGTAACCAGCAAGTTTTACCGCAAGGACGAGACACTGCCAGCGGAGAGGCGGTATTACGGCGGCACACCGCCTGAGATCATAAAATTGGGCACGGTCTTTCCCGGCGCCAACATTCAGTTGATCGACAAGACCACAGAGCTGGTACCGGGCATTACGTTGATTGCGCTGGTGTCAGATGCGCCCGGAACAAAGGAATTGAAGGAATTGTCGTTGGCCATCAACACGCCGGATGGCATCGTATTGGTCGTTGGCTGTTCGCACCCGGGCATTGAGAGCATCGTTGCCGAAGCCGCCAAGATCAACCCACGCATCCATTTCATCGCGGGCGGGTTCCATCTGGTAGCGGCCCAGGACCCGGCTATCGAAAAGATTGCGACAACACTGCATGACACTTACAAAGTGGACTACATCGCTCCCGGTCACTGTACCGGCGAACCTACTTTCGCTGCACTTCAAAAGACGTTTGGCGATCATTACCTTTACGCCGGGTTGGGGACGACGCTGGATCTGGGCGCGAACCCGCGCACCGCATCAATTCAGCGCATCACCGATGTCCTGGATGATGGCGACTTGCGCGCGTACCGCACCCTACTCGCGCAAAGCCATGAACTGAGCGAGGTTGACTCGGAGATCCTGCATCTTGCGCAGACAAGATATGCCGCTATCGATTTCTCTGTATTGCCATGCACCTCGACAATTGCCTGTAGGAGAAATTGATCTATGCATCCAATCGCGCGCTCGCTGCTGTTTCTGGCTGCCGCCAATCTGCTCGTTGGCGCCGCCCATGCCGCCGACCCCTATGCAGTCACCTTCGAATCCGATGTCGCCATGAAAACGCGGGACGGCGTGACGCTCTACGCCGATATCTTCCGCCCGAAGGCAGATGGTCAGTTTCCCGTCCTCCTGCAGCGCACTCCGTACGGCAAGAACAATGACATCGGCATTGCTCTGCGAGGAGCGGCGCGCGGCTACGTCATGATCATCCAGGACGTGCGCGGCCGTTTCGCGTCCGAAGGGGAGTGGTACGTGTTCAAGCACGAATCCGAGGACGGTTACGACACCGTCGAGTGGGCCGCGGCGCTACCCTATTCCAATGGCAAGGTCGGCATGTACGGCGGGTCGTACGTCGGCGCAACGCAGATGCTGGCGGCGATCGCCCATCCGCCGCATCTCGCCGGACTCTGTCCCTTCGTGACCGGGAGCAACTATCATGAAAACTGGACCTATCAGGGCGGCGCCTTCGAGCAGTGGTTCAGCCAATCCTGGACTTCACGGCTGGCTCAAGACACGTTCCACCGACAGCTGGATCACGCGACCAATGCCGTCGTCGGAGACTCACAGCTCCCGCTGGCGAGCTATCCGCTGTTCAACAAGGCTGATTTCCAGACCTCTGAGCTCATGGCTTCCTTGGCGCCTTATTATCTCGATTGGCTGGCGCATCCGGCTTACGACGACTATTGGCGCGGCTGGTCCATTCAAGAGCACTACGCCGACATCACGGTACCCGTGCTCAGCATCGCCGCTTGGTACGATATTTTTCAGGGTGGTTCGCTGCAAAATTACGTGGGCCTCAAGACGCGGGCGGGGAGCGAAGCGGCGCGCCGTGGGCAGCATTTGCTGGTCGCATTGGGCGGTCACGCCGGCTCGGGGCGCAAGGTCGGCGACGTCGATTTTGGTGAGGCTGCAGAGTTCAACGACGACGACGCCACGCTCGATTGGTACGACTACCTGTTCAAGGGCGTGCAAAACGAATTCGCACAGAAACCAGTGACGATTTTTGTGATGGGCTTGAATCAGTGGCGACAGGAAGATGGCTGGCCGCTGGCCCGCGCCAAGAACACAAAATATTACTTGCACTCGCAGGGCGCCGCGAATTCAGCGGGCGGAAACGGCAGTTTGTCGACCAAAGCGCCAAATTCTGAGCCGCCGGATAACTACGTCTACGATCCCGCGAACCCGGTACCGACGATTGGCGGTCCATTGTGCTGTGATCCAGCTCATTTGAAACCCGGTGCGCGTGACCAACGGCCAGCCGAAACTCGGGCCGACGTTTTGGTGTACTCGACTCGCCCCTTTACTGAGAACGTCGAAGTCACCGGTCCGGTCAATGTCGAGCTCTACGTGGAATCCTCCGCTTTGGATACCGACTTCACGGCTAAATTAGTTGACGTTGGCCCGGATGGCTTCGCTCGCAATCTGACAGATGGAATTATCCGCGCCCGCTATCGCGATTCTCGAGAAAAGGCCGCGCTGTTGAACCCCGGTCAGGTGTACAAGCTCAGCATCGATCTGTGGTCCACCAGCAATGTATTTCTCAAAGGCCACGCCCTGCGTCTGGAGATTTCGAGCAGCAACTTCCCTCGATTCGACCGCAATCTGAACACCGCGGAGCAGCCCGAGTCGGGACAACGATTTATCTCAGCCACAAACGTTATTTTCCATGATCATAAGCGTCCTTCGGCGTTGATCTTGCCCATAGTGCCTGGCAAATAGCGATGCGGATTTCGATTCGCCAATGGCACAACGTCGCATCGTGGGCCGTGTAGCCACGCCATTTGCGGCGCAACCCATTGATTTAAGAACAATAAATCTGGTCGGACAGCCGCGACGACGTGGTTTGCCCCATCTCATTGGGCGGCCTATAATGTGTATGAAATCGTCTCAGAGTACACATTATGCGCACCAATATCGTCATTGATGAGAAGTTGATGAAGGAAACGCTTCGACTCACCGGCTTGAAAACCAAGCGGGAGGCGGTCGAGTTGGGGCTGCGCACGGTCGTTCGCCTGCGCAAACAGCAAGAGATCCGCCGGTTTCGCGGCAAGCTTCCGTGGCGGGGTGACTTGGAGGCAATGAGAACGGACTGATGATACTAGTCGATACCAGCGTCTGGATCGATTACTTTCGCGGCGTCGTCACCCCGCAGTCTGAGAAGCTGGACACTCTTCTTGGAGTCGAACAGGTGTTTACCGGCGACTTGATATTGACCGAGGTGTTGCAAGGATTCGTCAGCGAGCGCGATTTCAATCAAGCCCGGAAATTGTTGGCTTCAATCCCTCTGGTCCCGCTCGTCGGCGAAGACATCGCGCTTGAAGCGGCAAGGAACTTCCGCAAACTCAGGACCCTCGGGATAACGATTGGGAAAACCATCGATACGCTGATCGCGACGAGTTGCATCGAGAAGGAACTCTCATTGTTGTACAGCGATCGCGATTTTGATCCGTTCGTTCAACATCTCGGACTGCGCTCGGCGAACTGAGCGGGCGCCTATTGGATGGTGGGCTGTGTAGCCAGCGAATTCGTCTCCCAATACCTTGTTTTATATGGGCTGCGCCGCTTCAGCGGCGAGTACCACACCTTCTGCATTCAACGCTTCGATCGTTCCGGCGCGCGCCGGCGCTTCCATGCCTCAGCAATGGCGACGCGGCGGACTGGCTGCTGCGCTCAGTTCGAGACATACGCGACGCCGCGGTAGACCGTCCCATAAGTCGGCCCCGCAACCGTGGCGAAAGTCTCGCCTGCGACGCTGTCAGTGAGGCTCGTGGCCCCGAGCTGATCGGTGATTGTCACCACTTTGTTCGGATCGGCGCCGTTGTCGCCCGACGCGCTCGACGTCGAGGTCGTCGCCCACAGGGTAACCGTGCCGTCCGCATTGACGCGTCCCGCGAGGTTACGCAGACCGACGGTGGTAACGTCCGGATACTGCCCGTCAAAGCCGAAGAGGTTGGAGTCCAGGACCCCGATCAGTCCCTTGGTGAGCACGTAGTCGAGCTGCCAGCGACCGTTGACCAGGCTCCACTTCTCGAGACCCGCATGCTGCGATGCATCCGTGGCGTTGCCCGAACCCTCATCGGACACGTACAGAGTGTTGGCGTCCGCAAAGAACAGCGCGAAGGGGGTGTAGTTCCCGCCCGTGTCCCGGGCGGAGTCGGTCGGAAAACCGTTGAGAATGACAACCGCCTGTTGCCCAGCATTGGCGACGGTCGGCAGCACATTGCCGGCCGCGGGGCCGCTGTTGCCGGGTGCCGGTACGAAACCAGTCGGGGACTGCGGTGAATTGACAACGGTGTAGACCGTCTGCACGCCGTTGCTGCCGCTGCCCTTGGTGAAGTACAGCGCACCGTTGTACTCGGTGATGCCGCGGAAGTTGTTGTCCTTGCCGGGCTTGTCGGCCGCACCCTTTTTGCCCAGCCCGTACTGAAGCAAGGGATTGACCTCCGCAGAATTCCCCGAGGGAATCGCCGCGCTCGCGGAGGCGGCATCGATCGGAGTCACCACTTCGAGCCCAGTGGTCTGGGTCACATCCGGAGCTGTACCGTTGTTGGCGGTACCAAACGCTGTGGCGTCGCCATTGTTGGCATTGCCCACCGTGTAATAGAGCCCGTTGGAACCGAGCAAGCCGGCGCGACCGTTGTTGCCGCCGTAGTTGATGGTCGGGGTATAAGCGAAATTACCTCCCCGGTCCACCGAGACGATGGTGCGCTTGAACGCATGGTCAATACCGAAGGCGAAACTCACGGGATTGGTCGGATCCTGGCCGGCGACCGAATCAGCGTTGGACACATCGAGGGCACCTACTCCGGGACTCGCGTACCCGACAAGCACTAGGTGTGCAGCGTGCCCCTTCCCGGTGATGTGCAGAGCGAGCTCCGATTTGGACGAGAAACTCGTGACTACCTGATCCGTCGGCACCAGAACGCTGTTGAAAACGTGACCGCTGTTCGGCTCGATGTCCGTCAAGCGTATCAGCGAGGTCACCCCGAAACTGCCATCGACCGTGTCGTTGGCCCATACGTTCGGGTAGGTATTGTCCGCGATCGCCGCCACGGTCGTTGTCTTCGTGTTCGCGAGTTGCGTAACGCCGGAGGTGAGCGAGGCCACGGCGCCCTGGGTGCGATCGTAGGTGCTACTGCTGATGACGAGAGAGTTAGGCAGCAGGAACGGTTGGTCGGCGCGTGCGGGGATTGCGGCACAAAGAGCGATGGCGCAGCCCGCGGCCAGCGGCGCAGCGGTGGTGATCGGGGAATAGATTCTCATTAAAGACCTCGGTTGGTGCGAGCGTTGCGGTCGCGCCGGCGTAGTGACCAGCGGTGGCGGGCCGTACGCTATCCGACTATTGTTGCGTCCAGATGTCAGATTTCGTAACGATTGAGCTCACGAGAGAGAGAGCCATGAAAGCCATCCAATATCGAGCCTACGGCAGTTACCAAGAAAACAATGTGGTCGAGCTGGAACGTCCGCAGCCAAAGGACGGAGAGGTGCTCGTGGAAATGAGCGCGGTCGGGATCAACCCACTCGACAACACATTCCGGTCCGGACACATCTACTTGTCGACGCCGCAAAACCTGCCGCGCGTCGGCGGTCAGACGGGTGTAGGAGTCGTGGTCGAAACGCATAGCGCGGGCTTCAAGGCTGGCGATCGCGTTTTTGTCAGGGCGCCGGGTTGGGGACTGGTGGCCGATGGCACATGGCGCGAATATGTCGCAGCGCCGGCAACCGCACTCGCCCACGTACCCGCGAACTTGGACGACGATCACGCTGCCGCCTATCTCGCGGGCGCAGGCTATCTGACCGGCTACCTGGGCTTGACGGAGATTGCGAAATTCAAGCCGGGCCAAACCGTGCTGGCACCTGCCATCGGGAGCGCTGTCGGCATGGAGACCGTGCAGATCGCACGCCGTCTGGGCGCATCACTAGCGATCTCGACAGCCAGCACGACAGAGAAGGCGGAGCAGGCCCGCGCAGAGGGTTACGAGCATGTTATCGATCTGTCAAAGGAGAGTTTGAAAGACGGCGTGCTGCGTATCACCGGGGGGAAAGGCGTCGACATCGTGGTCGATGGCGTCAGCGGGAAATTGACTGGTCAAGCGCTTGCTTCCCTCGCATTCGGCGGCACGATCGTTGTGGCCGGCTATGCCGGTGGGCGAGAGGCGGAAGTAAACGTTACCGACATCATCTGGAAGGCCGCGACGATCCGCGGATTTACATTCAGGCTATTTGCGCCGGAGACAATCGCGGCGGCCAACGAAACGCTCCTGAAGTATCTCAGAGAGGGCGCGCTGAACCCGAAGATCGGACGGATCTTCCCCTTAACCCAGGCCGCCGAGGCTGTTCGGTATTTGATCGAAGGCCGTCCTTATGGGCGCGTGATCATGCGGGTGCGCCGCCAGGATGCGCACCATGACAATAAGCTGACTGAAATCAAGTGACGACTCAACCAACCAGCGCGAGTTAATGGTTGCGGCGCCGCCCGCGTCGTGCAAGGATAATTTGCAAATGGCCGCGCTCGGTTTTTGTCGCAGAGCAGCAGCACGTACAAGTAAGATTTCCACTCAGCGTCGCTGGATCTTAAGGGGAGACCTCGAGTGAACCCTCACCGAGGTCCGCGAGAGCTTCAAATCGCAGCAATAAGAATCACTACAGCTCACTAAAGCTAGAGAGGAGTTCCACATGAGTGAATCCACCGCAGCTATGGCCTCATCCGCAAGCGTATACACCACGCATGGGTTCTGGGAACGCCTGTGGCGCACGGCCGGTCTCCAGTTCGTCGGCTTCTTCATCATCGCGTACCTGATTTACGGCAACCAGCCGCAGGTGGGTGCGTCGGCCAACTCCCTCGTCGCGTTCTACCACGGCGATCATGTGCGGATCTTGATCGCTGCGGTGTTCGCCGGCCTGAATGTCCTCAACCTCATGTGGTTTGCGGCGGCGCTTAGGACCACTCTGGCGGATGCAGGACAAGATGGTTGGGGCGCGGCCGTGACCGCCTCCAGCGCAGCGCTCGGAGGGGTATTCCTTCTGATGATCGCGGTGGCTGCAGCACTCGCCTATTCGATCGCCGGGTCGGGAAATGAGGCGCTCACATCGGCTCTGAATGATTTTCTGTGGGTATGCGTCGTCTTGAGTTCCTTCCCGCGCGCGATGCTGATCATGGCTGGGACGTTCGGGCTCTGGCGGGCCGGGCTGTTCTCGAGCACGCACTTCGCGGCGGGTGTTGCGGCCCTGTTGCTCGTCTTGCTCGGCGGCACCACTTGGCTGAGCGGTGGATTCTGGGCAGCGGACGGCGCCTATTCGCGCTTCGTCTCGCCCCTCATCGGACTCGTGTGGATCGTGGTCGTCAGCCGTGTCCTCTTGAGCAGAAGTCCCGCGACGCGTGCTGGTTGGTAGAGAAAACCGAGATCGCCTGATGACGCCGCGTCTGCAGAATCAAAGATTGAGGGAGAACGCAGGCACACTTGCGTCGTTCAGCCCCCTGAAGCAGATCGAAGCGGGGGTCCTCAATGTCGGCTACGCGGAGGAAGGACACGTGGACGCCCCGCCGGTGATTCTGCTGCACGGCTGGCCGTACGATATCTACAGCTATGCCGAGGTTGCCCCGCGGTTGGTATCAGCCGGCTATAGGGTAATCATTCCGTATCTACGCGGTTATGGATCGACGCGTTTTATATCCGACAAAACCTTGCGCAATGGTCAGCAGTCGGTGCTTGCTGTAGACACGATCGCCCTGATGGATGCTCTGAAGATCGAACAGGCCATCATTGCCGGTTTCGATTGGGGAGCACGAACGGCGGACATCGTCGCGGCGCTTTGGCCGAGGCGCTGCAAGGGGCTCGTTTCGGTCAGTGGATATCTGATCGGTAATCAGGAAGCCGGCAAACTGCCGTTGTCCCCAAAGGCAGAGCTCCAATGGTGGTACCAATACTATTTCGCGACGGAACGCGGGCGCGCAGGCTACGAGAAATACCGACGCGATTTTGCCAGGCTCATCTGGACCATCGCATCGCCAAAATGGGATTTCACCGATGCGACCTTCGATCGCACGGCTGCGGCGTTCGACAACCCGGATCACGTCAGCATCGTGATCGACAACTACCGCTGGCGGCTTGGACTCGCTGCAGGCGAATCGAAATATGACGATTTGGAAGAGCAACTAGCCGCAGGTCCGGTCATCAGCGTTCCGACGATCACCCTTGAAGGCGATGCCAATGGCGCGCCACACGGGGATGCCGGCTCCTATGCTGCGAAGTTCTCCGGCAAATACGATCACCGGATCATCACGGGTGGTGTCGGCCACAACTTGCCGCAGGAGGCCCCCCAAGACTTCGCCGATGCGGTCATCGACATATTAGAAGGAGACCTCGTATGAGACGGATTGCTTTGGTGTTGATTGCAGTTGTAGCGCTGGCCATTGTGGGCTTCGACGTGGCCCCCGCATCGGGGCAGTCCGGCGCAGAGGCCGCACCAATCTACGGAATCAAGATCTTTCCCGGATACCGAGACTGGAAACTGATCTCCGTAGCCCACGAAGCAGGGAATCTAAACGACATTCGAGCAATTCTGGGCAACGATATAGCAATCAAGGCCTATCGCGAGGGTAAGGCGTCGTTCCCCGACGGTGCCGTTGTGGCACGACTCTCCTGGAATTACGTGCCGTCCGAGGAGAACAACAAAGTATTCGGCCGCGACCAATCTTTCGTTGCCGGGTCCCCCCCGGTTTGGTACTTGCAGTTCATGGTCAAGGACTCAAAGAAATATGCTGCCACCGGGGGGTGGGGGTACGCTCAATTTGACAAGGACGGTAAGCCTGCTGACGAAGCGAAGCACGGCACTTGCTTCCCCTGTCACGTGCCTGTCAAAGATCGCGACTATGTCTTCACCCGTTACGCGCCTTAGCACTGGGA
>Ga0210406_10008377_pt1 | contig 10344 bp, 8 predicted proteins | sample IncBWC30MmetaG_FD_155454 | JGI IMG/M metagenome (GOLD analysis project Ga0210406, IMG submission 155454) | Forest soil microbial communities from Barre Woods Harvard Forest LTER site, Petersham, Massachusetts, United States - Inc-BW-C-30-M | ecosystem: Environmental > Terrestrial > Soil >... | reverse complement strand
AAATTAAGAATCTTGCGAGTCCGGACATCTTTATAACTTAGGTTTCTAAATTTTTAAGAAAGTTATGTATTCTATAACAAACTAAAATAATTATTACACCAATTGGGTTATTCTATATACCAACAGCGTTATTAGATATACAATCTAAAATATAGCCATTAAACAATTATTTTAACACCGCCATTATTATCAAAATCAGCCCGGATAAAAATTGTTTAAAAACAGAAACCGTGATAATTATAAATATGCTTAAATTAAGCTAAGGAAAAATCTGTAACAAACTACACATCAAATATAATTTTGCCCTTAATGGTTAATGTGATTATTTTCAGGGTTCGACATATGACGAAAAAAAAAGCAAAAGAATTTAATATCTTGCCATACCCAAACATGATGCGTTGGGTAACTGAAACTTAAACTAATTTACATGGTTCGCTATGCAAAATTGTTATTGCCTTTTGATTTAAAGGCCATGCAAACTGAGATACGTGCTTCAGTGAACGAGTGGCAGCCACATGTAAACAAGTATCATTATAGCGGTTCATGGACAGTTATGTCCCTTCGCTCACCAGGTGGCAGCCATAAAAATATAACCCCGGATTTACTTGTTGAAAATGAATTTATGGATACCATATATATGGATCAATTTCCATCGGTCAAAAAGCTGCTTTTAAGCCTGGATTGCCCTGTCATGTCTGCACGTTTTTTAAATTTACAGGCTGGTGCCGTAATTAAACAACATACCGATAGCGAACTTGCTTTTGAAAAAGGTGAAGCCCGCCTGCATTTCCCTGTTTTTACCAATAGTGGAGTGGAGTTTTATTGCGAAGATGACCGTATTTATTTACAGGAAGGTGAATGCTGGTATTTGAACGCCAATTTGCCCCACCGGGTATCAAACAATGGCGATGCAGACAGAGTACACCTGGTTGTTGATTGTAAAGTAAATATTTGGTTAACGGACATCATAAACTCATCAGGACAAATAGCTTTTAAAGAAGAAGGAATAAGTAATAAAGATCTGCTAAACATGATTAAAAGCCTGAGAGAGCATCATTCAGAAACATCAGACAAACTTGCGGATGAGCTTGAACTACAGCTTAAGGAAACAAAAACAGGCCACCAGGTTATTTGAGCGTAATTGTTAATATGGAAAACATTAAGCTGGAAAACTGGATACCTTACAAACTGTTAAAAGAGGAAATGCAGTTGCAATGCCACTGGTTAAATACCTATGGGCAACCATTTACCGAACCTTTTTTTGACGAAACCATATTAAAATGCAGGGTTAAAGATAAAAGACATATTGCCCACCCGTCGGTCAGTGATATGCAGATGATGATGGAATGGGTAAAAGATATAGAAGCAGTTGAGCCTGTTGCCGTTATTTTTCATATATCAAGGTGTGGTTCTACACTTATTTCGCAAATGCTGGCCGCCTCTGATGAAAACATCGTTCTTGCCGAGGTTCCTTTTTTTGATGATATTTTGCGCCTGCCTTTCAAAGAGCCCGGGATTAATGAGACCTCTACAAGTGAGCTATTTAATGCTGCATTAAAATACTACAGCAAGGGCGCGTATACAAATGGCTTAAATAAAAATAAAGAAAAGCGGGTACTTATTAAAGCAGACAGCTGGCATTTATTTTTTTACCGGCAGTTAAGACAACTGTTCCCTTCGGTTCCTTTTATTTTAATGTACCGCAGCCCCGACGAGGTTTTCAGGTCGCACCGTAAGCAGCCGGGGATGCAATCGGTAAGCGGGCTAATTGAACCGCAAATATTTGGTATCAGCGCCTCTGATATTGATACAATGAGTCCGGATATTTACCTTGCCAGCGTACTTGAAAACTACTTAAGCAGGTACCTTGACATCATAGCGGACGATAAACTTTGCCTTCTTGTTAATTACAACGAAGGCCCGATGAATATCCTGCAACGGATAGCAGCATTTACAAATATGCTGATCAGTAATGAAGACCAGCAAAAGATGTACAATAGAAGCCTATATCATTCAAAAAAACCGGATGAACGATTCCGTGAAGACAATACAGGCAGCACACCATCTTACCTGTGGAAGGCGATGGAATTATATCACCACCTGGACGAAAAAAGAAGGTCCAATACAGTAATTTATAGACACCCGGTTTGACCTATCCCTGTAGAAATCATTTTTTTGCGCAGTAACCTTTCCTGATAAAGATTTACCACACTTTCAAAATAAAAACATGATAAGGTTTAGGCTAATTTACCGATTGATTAACGTTGTTTAGGTTTAAAAAAGGATAGCTGCAAATAACTGTATTATTGCTAGTTTACAGCATTTACCACAATATGAGTAGTCACCAAAGTGGTAGTTTCCATATTTCCTCCAAAAGAAAAAAGATCCTTTTTGAACCCATAAACCTGCCTGGTTTTTAGTTTTTTTAGTTTTTGTCCGGTCGCTTTCATAACTTTTTGATTTAATTTTTTGATAAGTTATGAAAGCGTATACGCAATAAAAAAGTTATTACACCAACGTGGTTATGCTATATACCAATTGCATTATTCGCCTTACTTTTTTTATTTTATGGCGTGCTCAAATAAACAATACGAAAAGAAATCAGATTATTTATAAGTCATTATTTGTTTAAATAACTATTTTTGAAATTAACCTGAATGAGGAAAATCTGCCGGTAATGAAAAAACTTAAGTTTGAGAATTTAAAACTTCATATTATTTTTTGGACGGCATTTATAGTCTACGAATTATCGTTCGTTTATATACTTTATGGAACAACAAGCAGTTTTGGAGATAATTTAGGTCATTACTGTTTGTATATAGCTTTATTTTATTTCAACGCCCACTTAATACTTCCAACTACAACCATTTATAAAAAAAAATCCTATTTTTTGGTTCCTCTCGGGATTATCGCTGAACTTTTATTTTATTTAATCGCGAAGGGCCTGATGTATTATTTTTTTATAGTTTTCCATATTCCTGTTATACCGCCTTTTACTTCGATCAGAGAATTTATTGCCAGCAGCATTTTCAGAGGAATATATTTCGTTGGCCTCAGCACTGGCTATTGGTTTGCAATAACGACTTTTAAAAACAGGAAAAAAATAGCAGATCTGGAAACCACGCAACTGAAAAATGAATTGCAAAAACAGGAACTTGAAAAAACATTATTGGTAACAGAAAATGCCTATTTGAAATCGCAGATCAACCCGCATTTTTTGTTGAACACCCTTAATTTTTTGTATAATTCAGTGTCTAAATATTCAGAAAAGATAGCCGATAGTGTAATGATGTTATCGGATATAATGCGTTATGCTTTAACCAATGCCGATGATGATGGGAAGGTTTGGCTGGAATCTGAATTGGACCAGGTAAACAATTTTGTTAAATTAAACCAGGCACGTTTCAACCAAAGACTTAATATTGAACTCATTACGGATGGGAGCCCCGAGGGTTTAAGAATTATTCCATTAGTTTTAATTACACTTGTGGAAAATGTATTTAAATACGGAGATTTGCTGAACGATAATTACCCGGCAAAGATAATTACGACAATTGATAACAGTACTTTAACTTTTATTACCCAAAACCTTAAAAAAAAGAAAATAGTTGAGCGGGGTTACGGGATAGGGATCAAAAATGTGAAGGACCGCCTGGCTATGTATCATCAATATGAACTAACTATTGAAGATAATGAAACTGAATATAAATCTATCTTGAAAATCGAACTATAACAAACATGAATACCTGCTATGTAATTGATGATGAAGAACATGCTATTGATACGCTGGTAAATTATATCAATAAACTTCCGGGTTTAAATTTGGTTGGCACGTCACTCAATCCGTTAAAAGCCATTGACGAAATAACCAGTTCAAACCAGATTGATATTGTTTTCCTGGATGTGGATATGCCCGAAATATCCGGGCTTGACGTAGCCGATATCATATCACCACATACATCGGTCATTTTCACCACAGCCTATCCTAATTATGCGGTACAGGCCTTTGAGAAAAATGGTTCCGACTTTTTATTGAAGCCAATATCATTTGAGCGTTTCACCAAATCGGTAACCAAAGTACAAAACCTTATCCGATCAAAAAAAACAGCCGAATATCATCCTGATGAGCATTTTTTTATAAATCCGGGCATCAAGGGAAGAATTATACAGTTAAGCTATTCGGAGATTATTTATATTGAAGGTTTAAAAAACTATGTAGTACTGTACACCACTGATAACAAGCATATCACTTATTTATCTATGCGTGAAATTGAAAAATTATTGCCCGTTTCCAGGTTTACAAGGATCCATAAATCCTATATTGTTAATATCGAAAAGATCAAATCGATTGATGGCAATAATGTTATATTACCACCATCAATCGAACTGCCGATTGGTATTTCATTTAAAGACGGCTTCATTCATTTGATTAATAGCAGGACGCTTAGAAGCGGGCGTAAAATTCAATAATTCCTTCTCTTTACGGGCCTTCACTGAAAGATAATACTTGTAAAGCAAGTAGTATATGATAAACTCATGGCTCCGTTGTTTCTCATTGAAAAGGCGGTTTAAATGCATATGAATAATATCGGCAGCCAGTTTCATTAATTTCCCCGGAAAAAACAATTGCGCATTTGTTTTTAAAAGGCCTAATGTTTTAAGATATGAATTATACTCTTTCTTACCGGCAATTTCGGTTATCTCCGACTGATTTTTGTTCATGTTATTTATAAACATTGAATACTCGCGGTATTTGTTGTCTAATTGCATTTTCACCTGTTTGCTATCCTCAAATTCGTGCTTCATGCTTTCATGTATACTTTTCAGAAGGTATATCCTGCTGGAGTATTCGGGGAAAAAAATCGCAAGCAGAGCGTCTGAAGATAAAAGCGCCAGGTGCAACTCCGAAAAATCAAATGCCCCGGTACTTATATTTTTAAGGTAGGCTAAAACAAGTTCGCTGCTGGCATTAAATGCATTTTCGGCATACCCAATGGTTTCCGCGCCGTATCGTTCAATTTCTCTTTTATAAGTATCCAATAAAAGATTGTTGATAATCCCTTTTTCAACATAAATACGTATCCTTTTTTTAAAATATTTAACTACTGCTACCGTATCATCCGGATTTGTTTGAATTCTAATCCGCAAATGGTTATCCGGATCATTATACCTGATAAAATACCAGCTTTTTAATATATTTTGTTTTTTTAAACCGGTTATGATATTTCTTACGCATTTGACGAGAATGCTGTTTGATGTGGAAGGATGACAGTATATTTTCAGATACACCCACTCATCGCCAGGCAGATATATCCGCTTTACTTTATTTTTTTTCCGGTTTAATTGTGCTAATGCTTTTCGGGTATAAGTTGCTTCGCCTGAAAATACGGAAGCTATAAACTGGCCCGCAAACGGTTTACCCTCATGGTTAGCAACATCAGTTGTATCGTCAAGGAATACTTCCTGTAAAACAACAAGGCTTTTATTTTTTATTACTTTGATAAAAAGCGCTATTGATAAAGGATCTGATTGGTCAAATAAAAGCTGATTATCCCCTTCCGTTAGCGCAAAATGTTTTTTTAGCCTGATCTTTTCACTTATTCTATAAAAATTAGTTTCGGAGCCATAACCTTCAGCTATTTCGGTAATCTCCTCATTATTCAAAACCCAGGTAGATGGAAACAGGATACAATTTTTATATTCAACACGGGGGTAATAACTGAGGCCTGGCAATAAGGCCCTCAAATCGAAATTGAAGTTAAATTTAAGCCCCTGGTACTGCATATCGCATAAAAACATAAATATGGACAGCTCGCTCCTGCCGTAATTGAAAGCTGAACTTAGCCTGGGTACAACTATTTTGTTATGTTTTTTTGATCTCAGTATGATATTATTGTCAATGATTGATAAATAAAGATCGGAAAGGCTTATAATGTTAGCGCTGTTTAATGTGGAGTGTACCCCAATGGGTATCTCGTATCGCCTTATACCCGAATTTGAATTTATATTAGCAGCATGTTCATCGTTAAAACATGAAATTTCAGCAAAAATAACCTCATCATTACACTTCTCTTCTACAGAGGCTATATACTGAACTTCCTCTAAAACATTTTCACTAAACAATGTAAATCTTCCAAGTAAAGCGGTGGCTGTGCACCCCCCGGCTTGTTCTATCCAAACCTTATCACCAAACAGCCTGAAAACGACAGAAAAGCTTGGGGGGGCCTTTAATTCGGATGGCACACTTAACTTTGCCAATTCTTTATCAGTTATTGAAATCGGTTCGTCGTTTTTTGCCCTTAAAAATTTAGACAAAAAGAATTCATGAATTTGGGTCCAGGTAAAATTCAGGGTGCTCAATTGCAGGTCCAATTGTATCCCATCCAATAATTCACTTGTTACAAGGTTGGTCTCCAGTCCTTCGTAGCCTATTCCGGATTCCCTGTCAAGAGCTTGCAAAAGTGATACTTCCTGGTCTTCAAACCTTGCCTTAAACTTGCTTTTAAATTCTGTTAGTGCCTTGGGCGTAGCATCGGATGAGATCACTTTCAAACAATTTAATCCCTCCTTTATATATCCCTGGTATTTATTATCAATTGATGATTTGGTTTTTCTTTCATACCCGACATAAAACATCGATTTAAATTTTGTTTTTGAAAGCTGGTATAAATGATTTTCGGAAAGTGACTTAATATCAAGATCTTGATTAAAACAAATTTTGTTGATCTGACTATTATATATGGAGATTTCCCTGGCAAGTTCACTGTTGTATCTCTTTGCATTGGCAATGGCAAAAACTCTCGAGAAATATTTTTCTCCGGTCATATTCGGATAAAGTTCAGAGATCAGCAAACCTTCCCTTATCAAGTCAATTACATAAGATTTCACATCCTCTGTCTGATCGATAAAATTATTCAACCAGGCTATTACTTCCGGGACGGTTCTGCCTTTATTACAAAAAATCAATACCTTATTTAAAAGCCGGTCAGTTTGAAAAGAGTTGATAAAAAAATCTGTTTTCTTCCGGTTAGCATCATAGTTTGTAGTAAGATATCGCTTTTCGTTTTGTATGGTATAAATTGAATCATTCGAATAATATTTTACGTTGTTAAATTCCCCGGTCTTTTCCATTCTCCTGGCAATATCTGCAGTGAATTGAAAATCAGGATTAACATACACTTCCCCATTTTCCTCCAAAATACAACTTCCGGGGTTGTTAAGTAAACTCCAGTTAGTAGAACTAAAAGCCGAGAACATACCAAATGGGGTTGGCCGATGGCACATTCTGTTAAAGTATTTTTGTAAGCTTAGTTTTACTTTTTTATCCAGGAGGCCATAATCAAAACTACAACGTTCCAGCTCAAGGTACAGGCTTTCGCTGGCAAAGAATATAGCTGATTGAAAGAATTGGGTTTTCAGCAATTCAGCCATTATATCTGGTTTATAATCCCTGTAACTAAGCGCAGGTGTTCTTAAAAAAAGATAAGGGTTAAAATCAAAATTAAACATAAGTTAATCGTTTTATAATTAGGGTTAACAAGGTGGTTAAAAGTCAGCACAAAAACTCCAAAGATCCATTCATATTTAACACCCACTTTTTTTTAAAGAGAGAAATTAAATACTAAAAGTTAATGTATTTGAAATATTTACCGGATTCAGGGGGATTTTCTAAAAATATTAAACTTAACTAAAGTTAATTGAATATTTTAAACAATATAAGCCTATTAATCACCGGTTTTCAACAGGATGCATTTAACTATCAAGCAACAATTTCTTATTATCAAAACCATGCTCGTTTTAAGCCACTACCTGTAAGGGCTAAAAACTTATTGATAAAATCAGGGTAAAGGTTACCCCGTCACTCAAATTGTTGCTGCTATAATTCCTAAAATTGGTGTCTGTAAATTTTATTATATTGCAGCCAACTATTAATCACGATTATATATTTATATGGAGAAAAAGAAAATATTAATTACCGGTGCCAGTAAAGGTTTAGGGTTGGCAATCTCCAGAAAACTATCATCGGAATATGAATTAATATTACACGCCTCCAAAAAGGAGAGTTTTACTCACATCGAACCAGGCAGCCATATGTTATGTGCTGATTTTACCGATAGTCAGCAGCTTGCCGACTTTTGCAAACAGCTAAAAAAAGAGCATGGCGACTCACTGTATGGTGTAATAAACAATGCCGGTCTCACTTATGATAAACCTTTAAATTTTCAGCCTGAAAGAGAGATTGACGCCATGCTTAACGTAAACTTAAGGGCGCCGATAATGATATGTAAGACCGCCATGAAAATATTTGGCTTATTAAACAGGGGGGTCATTATCAATATAAGTTCGGTAGTAGGCGAAAGCGGCAATGCATTTCAATCTGTATATGCGGCAACAAAAGCTGGCCTGGTAGCGCTTTCCAGGTCACTTGCACAAGAGGCGGCAGCCCTTAATGAAAGTCACAACATCCGGGTACTCAGTGTTTCGCCGGGCTTTATTGAAACGGATATGACTGCGGGCATCCCCGAAAAAATAAAAGAAAAATATTTAAATTTAATACCTGCAAAACGCTTTGGAAATGTTGATGATGTGGCCGATACCATCGCGTTTTTATTATCAGACAAAGCATCATACATAAATGGAACAAATATCCACATCAACGGCGGCTTAATATGAGCGAAAACAGAGAATCCAATTTAAATATCATTAACAACGGAACCCTTTTAAGTGTTAAGCCAAACCAGATGTTATTGCACGGCCCTACAAAGACCCTGCTTGACGCCTACCACTGGCACTCGCCAAACAAAGGTATTGTGGCCAGCTATACACCAAAAGAGCGCGACGTTGAAGACCATTTTGGAGTTTTTAGAGGTGTTGATCAGATTGAAGCTTTTGCACAAGCAACAATAGTATCCTGCGCAACCTTTTTGGAATGCCGCAAAAACAATTGCCTGCCTGACGAACTGAAGGATAAATTTATCCCGGCATTCATCAGCATAGGTAATGTAAACTTTCATTATTATCTCGAACAGGGGGACACTTTTGTCAGCATAGGATGCATCACTTTTTACAAATGGCGACAGATGGTATGCAGCGGCCGTATATATAAAGTGCCAAAAGGCCTTGATTTAGATGATTATTTTAGTAATTTCAGTGAAGAACGTTTATTAAAGTATGATATTAGCGCAGATTTTAAATTGGTAGCCGAATTAAATGATATTACAGGCAGGGCAATATTAAGAGAACTTTTTAAAAAAAATGAATAATGGAAAGACAAGAAATACTCGAAGGCTTATTGGAAGTACTGAGAACGATCAGAACGATTGACCCGCAAAGGTTGGTTGGCGTTACTGAAGAAACAGACTTTCTGACTGATTTGAGCACACCGTCAACAGAATTGATCAATATTGCAGCTAAAGTGGAAAACAAATTCGACATTGAGTTTGAAGACGATGATATTGACCACATGGGGTCAAAAGTTAAAGACATTATCGACCTGATCATAATGGTTAAGGCGAGAGGCGAAAACAAATAAGGATGCAGGTTACAGGTAGAAAAGTGGCAGTTGTTGGCATGGGCGGGGCTTTCCCGACCTGTAAAAACCTTGATGAATTTGACCGGAAATTATTCTCGAACCAAAGTTTGATAAGGGAATGGGACCTGGCGATGCAATATAACAAACAGATCAGGTCGACAGTATCGGGATTCATCACAGAAGATGAAATGGACCTGGAAGCTGTACTTGCGCCCATTGTTGAAAGATACCCTGAAACCTATATTGATAAGCTGGGCAGGATTCCGGATGGGAATCTGTCAACTGCCGACCTTGGCAGTATATGGACCATGCTTGGGGCACAGGAGGCCGTAAAAATGGCCGGATGGACCACCAAAGAAACCGAAGCTGAAGAAACCGGGGTTGTGGTGGGATCAGGCGGGGCCGGCAACCAGATATTAAGGGTAGCCTGGCATTATTTTTTCCAGATGGGAAAAAAAGCCCGGATAGCCGGGGCACACACCGTCGACCGCAGTATGTCATACCGGGAAGCCGCGAATATTTCGTGTTTATTAAAAACAAAAGGCGTTTGCGAATCCATCACCTCGGCTTGTGCCACCGGGCTCGGCAATATTGGCCATGCATACCGCCTCATAAAATTTGGCCTGCAGGACCGCGCGATAGCCGGTGGCGTTGAAGGTACCGCTTTGGAAACCTTTATCGGCTTTGACGGTATGATGATACTTTCAAAAGGCTTTAACCCGGCTGAAAGCTCACGACCATTTGATATGGACAGAAATGGCTTTGTATGCTCATTTGGTGCAGGTATAGTAGCATTGGAAGAATATGAAATG
>Ga0210406_10008375_pt1 | contig 10345 bp, 10 predicted proteins | sample IncBWC30MmetaG_FD_155454 | JGI IMG/M metagenome (GOLD analysis project Ga0210406, IMG submission 155454) | Forest soil microbial communities from Barre Woods Harvard Forest LTER site, Petersham, Massachusetts, United States - Inc-BW-C-30-M | ecosystem: Environmental > Terrestrial > Soil >... | reverse complement strand
CACCTTCGCGGGTAGCGTAGGCGCCACGTACTGAATCCCAATGTTCTTTGCGGGAGAGCACCACACGGGCCGGGCGGGGCTTGCTGCGCATAAGCAGATGCGATCCCATTTTCAATCCCAATCGGCACGCAATCAGATCCGCCTGGTTGTACTACGCTCTCGAAACCGGTCGGGGTGCAGCGGGGCGGGAACTACAAACGTCAGATTGGAAATGGTCAGGATCTCGCGCCACGACTTCGGCCAGCTTAGCAGTGAACCAATTGCCAAGGCGGGTGACCTCTTCGTAAGGCTTTGTAAGCCTATCGAATGCGGCAAACGCTAGCGCAGTTGGGAAGCTAAGTGAGGAAATGAAGTTACCTACGCAAATCTGCGCAATCGATTCCTCTTGGATCGATGGGCTCGGCAGATCGATTTCGCACGGCTAGAGCGAAATCCAGGAGGGAGTTTACAGCAGGCCCTGCTCCATTTTTTCCTGGCAGGTGATGCAATAGCGGGTCCACGGCACAGCTTCCAGCCGCTTCTGCTGAAGTTCCTGGTGGCATGCGATGCATTCGCCGAAGCTATCGTCCTTGATTCGCGCCAAAGCGTCATTTACAAGCTGCAGAAGTGAACGATCGTTGTGAGTTTGTCCGAAGAGAAATTCCTTAGTATAGGAATTGGCGGCCTTGTCCGCGAGATCGACAGTGGGGTCCTCATCCGCTTCGCGGCCCTCTTGTTCGGTACGCGCGATTCCACGCATCAGCTCATCGCGTCGCGTGACCAATTTCTTTTTATAGTATTCGAGTCGCTTCTTATCCATGGTTAGGTCCCTAGGCGGGGTTAGTCGCCTTACTAAAATCCAACGATTTTAACGACACCTTCTCTCCAATGTCAAATTGACGCCGATTATCGGAGAGACAGACCTGTGGTAGATGCTTGGAACCTACGAAAGGATTCCGTCGAAGGCGAATCAGGACAGCAATCGCTTCGCAGGAAATAAGATGTGTATGACCAAGGCCCACATCAGCAAAACGAGAAAGACGAACGCGCTGCCTTCGGGTCCAACCGATCCACCGGTGAGCCAGCTTGGTCCATGGAAGGAAGAATTGAGCAGATGGCCTTGGGCGAGAAGTCCGCTATCAGGAACGGAGTAAAGGTAAGTCTCACCCCAATCCCACGAAGCATGCATGCCGATGGCGAACCAAATGTTTCCAGTACGCTGCAGCGAGAAAGCGGCGACCAATCCGAAAAGTCCTGCCATCAGCGCGCCGTATTTTGCTTCGCCTGGGTTTCCGAGATGCACTGCTCCGAACACAATTCCGAGCACAATTGCCGCGGGCCAGAAGCCCATCCCGGAAGCCAGCGTGGATTGCATATAACCTCGGAACGAAAATTCCTCGAAGATCCCGACCAGGATGAACCCGATGCCGTAAAGGACTCCGTACTTGAGCGCTTCAGTGCCAGTGATGGCAAATCCGCCGAGCGAAAAGCCGTGGAATATTCCTATTAGTCCGATCAGCAGAGACAGCATGGCTAGACCGAGCGGAACGCCTTGCCAGAAACGTTTGCCGAATGCTTCGGAGGGTGGCAAGCCATAGTCCGCGAAGGATCGCTTCTCAATTTTGGTCATGATCAGCGCTGAAATGACCAAGAAGAGCACGCTTAGTCCTTCTCCGATAATTTGTCCGGCGGGAGTAATCACACCTTTGGGTTGCGCTTGTTGATATGCACGAACAGCAGGGATATGAAACAGCACAAATTGAACACAGAAGGCCAGCGCCAAAAAGATGGCCACGAAAATCAGAAGCCGCCAGCCCGCGCGGATGCCATTCGGCCCAACAAAAATATTGCCGGGCGCCGGTTGCTGCCCAGCCAGACGAGACTCGCTGCCAACTAAAATAGGATCAGCCTGTCCTGGATCAATAGTCATGATGTCTCCGATGTTCTCTATACCTACGATCAAAGGTGCTCGTTCGGTTCAGCATAATACCGGTTCCCAGGCGGCGCAGAAGTTATTTCCTCTTGGACCTGTAGTCCGTCCCAGACAGCCGACAAAGAAAGATCGCGAGGTTGCGGGTACTAGCCGCGGCTGCTAAAATCTTAGGTTTACGCACCTTGAACGAGCCGCATCTTACGCATCCCATCATGCATCTATACGCACGGCGGACCTGAGAATCGCGGGGAGGACTGGCTTGGCTAAATACGATCTAGTGGTAATCGGCAGCGGCCCTGGCGGATACGTGGCCGCGATCCGTGCCGCGCAATGGGGATTAAAGGTCGCGGTAGTTGAGAAGGACGCTTTCCTTGGCGGTACCTGCCTGCACGTCGGCTGCATACCCACCAAGGTTTTTTTGCATCACGCCGACATCTACGATCACTTCAAGCGCGCGGAAGAATTTGGGTTTGAAGTGAAAGACCTGAAAGTGAAATGGCCCAGCATCCTGGCGCGCAAGGACAAGATCGTAAAAAAACATGCCATGGGAATTGCGAGCCTGTTCAAGAAACACAAAGTAGAGACGATCACGGGCTGGGGAAAAATCGCGGGGCCCGGACGCGTTTCGGTTGAGAAAGATGGTAAGACGACTGAAATCGAGACAACGAACATTTTACTCGCAACTGGATCGGAAGCGCGTTCGCTGCCCGGTGTAGAAATTGATGGCACTACCGTTCTGACGAATCGCGAAATATTAAACCTGCAGGATATTCCGAAGTCCATGATCGTGGTGGGCTGTGGAGCAGTGGGCGTCGAGTTCGCCTCGATTTTTCGCACCTTTGGATCGGAAGTTACCCTCCTGGAGGCCGTCTCGCGGATCGTGCCGCTGGAAGACGAGGAAATTTCCGCCGAGTTGCACAAGGCCCTGACGAAAAAAGGAATGCGGATCGAATTGGAAGCAAAAGTGGAATCGGTAAAGAAGAACGCGAAGGGCGCGACGGTTACGTATAAAGACAAAGCGGGCGATGTGCAGGCGATCCACGCGGAGAAAGTCTTGATTGCCGTAGGACGGCGCCCGCTCACCGAAAATATCGGCCTGGAAAAAACAAAAGCCAAGATCGAGAGCGGTTTCGTCCACACGAACGCGTTTCTTGAAACGGAAGAGCCGCATCTTTACGCTATTGGTGACATCGTGGCCGGGCTGCCTCAACTAGCGCACGCCGCTTCGATGGAAGGGATTATCGCCGTGGGCCGCATGGGGGGAAAAGAAGTGCAACCATTCGATCGCAAGCGCTGCCCGAACGCGACCTATTGCGAACCGCAAATCGGATCCATCGGGTTCACCGAGAAGCAGGCGCGCGAGGCGGGATTCCAGGTAAAGACTGGGAAGTTTCCCTTCATCGGTAATAGCAAGGCGACGATCCTGGGACAGCATGAAGGGTTCATCAAAGTGGTCGCGGAGGAAAAGTACGGAGAGATTCTTGGCGTGCACGCGATTGGGCCCCTGGCCACCGAAATTATCGCTGAGCCGGTCGCGGCTCTGGGCCTGGAGGCCACCCTGGACGATATGGCGGCCACCATTCACGCGCATCCCACGGTATGGGAAGCTATGGGCGACGCGTTCAACTCAGTTCGCGGCATGGCCATCAACATTTAGCTCCGAGCGTGGTGTTCGCTATTTAAAACAGTGATAACCGCAAAGTGATTCAAAAAGAAAAAAACTGCTGGGTAGTGAACCTGGGCCTGGTACCTTACGCCGAGGCGTACGATTTTCAGCTGAAGCTCGTCCAGTCGCGCAAAGCCGGCGCGATTCCCGATGTGCTGCTGCTATGCGAGCATCCCCATGTCATTACGCTGGGACGCAACGGGCACCGCGAGCACTTGCTTGCGTCCAGCCATTTACTGGCCCAGATGAATGTGGAATTTCATCTTAGCGACCGTGGCGGCGATATCACGTATCATGGTCCGGGACAAATTGTAGCCTACCCGATTTTGGATTTGACCGAGCATAAACGCGACGTTCGCTGGTATGTTGGACAGCTTGAAGAAGTGATGGTTCGCGCCACGGCCGAGTTTGGGCTCCATGCCAAACGCGCGGAGGGCCAGCACGGCGTTTGGTTGGATTCGAAAGCCCCGCTAGCTGAAGAAAAGCTTGGCGCCTTAGGGGTGCATCTGAGCCGCTGGGTCACTTCACATGGATTTGCGTACAATGTCTCGACCGATCTGCGTTATTTTGATTTGATTGTGCCATGCGGCATGGCCGGGAAGCGCGCAACATCCCTTGAGCGCGCGCTAGACAAGCAGGTAAGTGCGGAAGAAGCTGAACGGCATTTGATTGCGCACTTCGGAGAAATTTTTGATCGGAGCGTGATTTCCGTTCCTCTAAACGACCTGCAGAATGCATTGGACGGTTTTCAATCCTTTGGCGTATCGCCCATCGGAAATCGTGATAGCGTTGCGCTAGGAGCAGCAAAAGGGAGTGAAGTATGAGCCATCCGCTGACGCGGGAGCAGCATTTAGACCTTTATTACTTCATGCAGCTCAATCGCCAGCTCGAAGAGCGCATGGTGCGCCTCTTCCGGCAAAACAAAATTGTGGGAGGACTGTACTCCAGCTTGGGCCAGGAAGCTGTCTCCGTCGGGACTTGTTTCGCACTGGAGAGAAAAGATTGGATCGCCCCCATGATCCGCAACATCGGTGCGCTCTTGGTAAAAGGCGTTCCGCCACGCGACATCTTCACCCAGCACATGGCGAAATTCACCTCGCCCACGCAGGGTAAAGACGGCACCAGCCATTTCGGCGATTTGAAAGTGCGCCACATTGTTTCACCGATTTCGATGCTCGGTGATTTGATCCCGGTGATGACGGGTGTTGCCATGGCTGGCCGCTACCTAGGGCAGAAGATTGTTGCATTGACCTGGATTGGCGATGGCGGCAGTTCTACCGGAGCATTTCACGAGGGTTTGAATCTAGCGGCGCAGCAACGCGCGCCGTTTGTGCTGATCGTCGAAAATAACCAATGGGCTTACTCCACGCCGGTCTCCCGGCAGGTGCCGGTAAAAAACCTGGCGGACCGTGCGGTAGCTTATGGAATTCGCAGCTGGATCGTGGACGGTAATGATGTGATTGCGGTGTACAACGCCGCGAAGGAAGCTGTGAACGAGTGCCGCGCGGGACGCGGGCCGGCGTTAATCGAAGTGAAAACGATGCGCATGCGCGGACACGCGCAGCACGATCCGGCTGAATACGTTCCCAAAGAAATGTTTGAGTATTGGAAGGCGCGCGATCCCATTGAGTTTTACGAGAAATATCTCACCGAAAATAAAATCTGGGACCCCAAGACCAAAGCGGAAATCGACGCGCGCATCGCGCGTGAGCTGGATGTCGAACAGAAATTCGCGGAAGAATCGCCCATGCCGCCTCCCGAACTCGCCGAAGAGGGCGTGTATTGTGAGGGCTGCCATGCCATAGATGCAAGGTGGCAACGTGCGAAGTCGGAGGTTACGCCGCCGGCTTGCAGTATGGAGCCCGGTTGGGAAGTGAAGGACTACGGCGCTTTCGCGGAAGTGGAAGCCATTCGAAAAGAAATCGCGGCGCCTGCCGTCAACGCGCCCTCTGGAAATGCCGGTGGCAACGGTGCCAAGGTCTCGAAGCCGATCGTGAAATCCGGAGGCAAGCCCCAGCAGCAACCTCCCATGCGGCCTGTGGAGCCAGAAGCGCCGGAAGTTCCACGCGTTCCGTTTGGCCGCGGGCCGAAAGATAAGTCCGTGCGCGAGGCCCAGAACCCCCGCGACCGCCACGCCAATCAAAATCCGCGCGATAAACGCGGGAGACGCTGACATGGCCCCGATTACTATGATTGAGGGAATTCGCCAAGCCATGTTTGAGGAGATGGACCGAGATCCCGGCGTCGTTGCCATTGGCGAAGACATCGGCGTGTATGGCGGGGCGTTTAAAGCTACCGAAGGACTCATCGCCAAATTTGGACGCGAACGCGTGATTGAGACGCCTATCAGCGAGACGGCCATCGTAGGCGCCGCTTGCGGAATGAGCTTCCTGGGATTGCGTCCTGTTGCGGAAATGCAGTTCATCGATTTCATTGCCTGCTGCTTCAATCAGGTAACCAATTTCGTTGCAAAATCTCATTATCTTTGGGGGGCGCCGGTGCCTATGGTTATTCGCGGGCCTTCCGGTGGTGGCGTTCACGGGGGCCCGTTTCATTCCGCGAATCCGGAGATGTATTTCGTGCATACTCCCGGGCTGAAGGTGATTTATCCTTCTACGCCGTCCGACGCCAAGGGTCTGCTGAAATCCGCGATCCGCGACAACAATCCGGTGTTGTTTTTCGAGCACAAATTTTTATATCGCCGCATCAAAGAGGAAGTGCCCGAGGGCGACCATCTCGTTCCGATCGGGAAAGCAATCATCCGCCGCCAGGGCGATGACTTGACCATTATCAGTTATGCGGCCATGGCGCACACAGCGATGGAAGCTGCCGGGCAATTGGCCAAGGAAGGCATCGAAGCGGAAGTGATTGATCTGCGGACTCTGCTTCCGCTGGATCGCGAAACCATCCTGACGTCGGTAAAGAAAACGAATAAGCTTTTGATCGTTCACGAAGACACGCGTACCGGAGGCATCGCTGGGGAAATCGCGGCCATCGTATGTGAAGGGGCTTTCGAGGATCTCGACGGGCCCATCACGCGCGTGACAGCTCTGGACACTCCGGTGCCCTACGCGCCGACTCTGGAAGAAAGATTTCTGCCAAACACGGAAAAGGTTGTCGCGGCCGCGCGCGAATTGTCAAAATACTAACGTGGAGGAGGCCGGCATTCGGACATGGGAAAAACAAAGGGCGTAAACAATGCGGAGTTCCAGGTTGGCACCGAGGTGCGCATCGCAGACCGCGCATTTCTTGAAAAATTTATGGAAGCCGGCCAATATCACAACGAACTCGAGCCGGAGCAGCTCGAGTACGCCGACCGCACGGCGCAGGTGAAAGAGGTTTCGTTTTTCCACGGTGGAGATGAGATATATACGCTCCAGGGAGTGCCGGGCGTGTGGCACGAGGAATGTCTCACCGCAATCTAAGCATCGAGCGCAGAGGAGATCACCATGGCTGTCGACGTCATCATGCCCCAGATGGGCGAGAGCATTTTTGAAGGCACCATCACCAAGTGGCTGAAAAAAGCCGGCGACAAGATCGAGCGCGACGAACCGCTGTTTGAAATCTCAACGGATAAAGTTGATGCGGAAATTCCGTCGCCTTCCGCTGGTGTGCTGAAAGAAATTAAAGTGAATGAGGGGCAGACCGTTCCCATACAAACCGTTGTGGCTATCATCGATGCGGATGGCGCTGCGGCTCAATCGGCTGCGCCCGCTCCAGCGAAGCCCGAAGCGGCTACTTCGGCGAAATCCGGCGCTCCTGCTGCGGCAGCGGCGCAGCCAGCCAAAGCGGAGCCTGCCAACGAAGCACCGGCTCAATCAGCTCAGGGTACGGCACCGGCGCCCGCGACCGGTTCACCCTCAGCTCCGCAAAAGCCCGCGGTTTCGTCTGGCGCTGAAAAAGTTCGCAGCTCCCCGCTCGTGCGGCGCATCGCGCGCGAGCATGACCTAGACCTTACGCAGGTCCCCGGCACCGGCGCAGGCGGCCGCGTCAGCAAACACGACATTTTGGCTGCAGTGGAAGGCGGAGCCGCGCCACCGGCTTCCGCGCGCCCTGCATCGGCTGCTGGTGCAGTTCCATCGCGTCCGCCGGCAGCCGGAGGCGCCTCGGCGTCCGCCGTACTTGAGAACGCCGTGCCGCGCGAAAAAATGTACTTCGGTCATTACGAAGTTCAGCCCATGTCGGTGATGAGGCAACGCATCGCCGAGCACATGGTGCTGTCGAAGCGCGTTTCTCCGCACGTGTATTCGGTGGACGAAGTGAACGTCTCCGGAATCGCCTCATTGCGCGCGAAGATGAAGACCAAGTTCGAAGAAACTTCCGGAACGAAGCTGACGTTTATGCCGTTTTTCGTGCGAGCGGCAGTGGAAGCGCTGCGGAAATATCCCACCGTGAATTCGTCCGTGGACGGAACGAATGTCGTGTTGCACAAGGAATGCAATATCGGCATCGCGGTGGCTCTGGATTGGGGATTGATCGTACCGGTGATTAAAAATGCCGAAGAGAAAAACTTTCTCGGCATTGCGCGTGCGATGAACGATCTTGCGGAACGCGCGCGCGCCAAGAAGCTCAAACCGGATGAGGTTGCCGAGGGAACGTTTGCCATCACGAACCCGGGAGTTTTTGGCGGATTGTTTGGTTTGCCGGTAATCAACCAGCCCAACGTCGCGATTCTGGGCTTGGGCACAATCGAGAAGCGTCCGGTCGTCATCGATGATGCAATCGCCATTCGCTCGATGGTGTATCTCACGCTGTCCTACGATCATCGCGTGGTGGACGGAGCCGTGGCCCACCAATTCATGGCTCATATAAAACACACACTCGAAAACTGGACTGAAAGCATCATGTAACGTAGCGGTGGCCGGCAGCATTCGGGAAAGCCATAGCCCGCAATCCGCCTATTGTTTAACCTCTCTGCGAGCTTAATGAGCTGCTAGCTCTCTTTCTTATGCACTCTGCTCCCAAACCGCACAACTGGGGTAATGCGCCCTGGCACATTGATTTCACTGCCGCCCGGCAACAAATGCTTCCTGATGTCCTGGACTTCGCCGTGATCGGAGGCGGATTCACCGGGCTGGCCGCTGCTGCGTGGTTGCGAAAAACCGCGCCTGATAAATCCGTTGCGGTATTTGAAGCCTGGAATATAGGTGCGGGCGCAAGTGGCCGTACCGGGGGCATGGCACTTTCTGAATCGGCGGCGGGGGATCTTCCGGGCTTGGGAGACGTTCTGGCAGGGTTCAGAGAGACCCTCGGCGAGTTTGGCGTTGACTGCGATCAGCGCTTCACCGGCGCTTGGGAAATAGGCCGCGGAAAAGCTTTGGCAAACTCCGATATTTCATGGAGTGATTCCGGCACGCTTCGCGTCATGAAGGAAGTGGACGGCGGCACCATAGATCCGGGCAAGTTAGTGAGCGGTGTGGCTCGAGCAGGCCAGCGTCTCGGCGCGCTGATACTGGAAAACCATCCGGTCACGAACGTCGCGTGGAACGATATTCCTGAAATTGAGTGCACGCCTCTTGCATCGCGGCCGAAAAAAATCCTAGCCCATGGGATCATCTTCGCGACGAATGCTCTCTCCTTGAAATTATCCGAACTGGAAAAGGGCACGCATCCGAAGTTGACCCTCGCAGTTGCCACCGAGCCTATTACTGAAGAGCAGCTTGCGCAAATTGGCCTGGTGGAAAGAAAACCCTTCTATACATCAGACCTGCCGTATCTTTGGGGCCGCGTTCGCGAAGATAATTCCATAATTTTTGGAGCGGGCTTGGTGCAGGCTCCGCACTCAGACGATCTGAATGATGTGGATATTTCGGCTGCGGAGGTTCGTCAAATTTTCGATTCGCTCGAAAAACGCGTTCGCGCGCTGCATCCGGTGTTGAACTTGGCCCGCTTCACACATCGCTGGGGCGGCCCCATTATGTTTCGCGACTCCTGGGAGCCCATCTTCATGTGGCATCCAGAGGCCAAGAAACGGAAAAACGCGATTGTAATCGGCGCATTCGCAGGCCACGGCGTGGCCCTTTCGTGCTACCTGGGCCGCTGGGCCGCGGAAGTTTTGCATGGCCATCGCAAATTGCCGGCCTGGGGAAAACTCGACACCTAGGGCTAGATTGTCCGGCCGACAAGCGGAAGTGTCGGCTGGAACTGAAAGGGTCGAGCGATACTGCACAGGCACAGATTCGACGCTTGAACGCTTGCGGGAGTGACGGCGCACCCCCCGGTTTTCTTTGCGGCGCGAGGAAATGTTTCAAAACGACGCTACGCGGACGCTCAGGCAAAAATACCCAACCGTTCGCAGGATCTTTCGGCGCGGGACTGGTAACTAGCGCCGCTTGCGCTTACCGCTTTTCGCTTTGGAGCCCTTCTTGGGTTTGGATTTGCTCTTTGGTTTCGGCTTGCGCTTGGATTTGGCCTTCTTCTTTGGAGTAGCTTTTTTAGCGGGTGTCCTCTTGGGAGCGGAGCTTCGGGGAGCCGGAGATTCCACGGAATCCTCATCACCGTCTTCGCCCTCAATAGCAATTTCCTCGATCTCTATGGTTCCCTCGTGGGGCCGTTCGGCACCTTCCGCTTCATCTTCCTCTTCTTCGTAGCGGGGCAGCTCATCATCTTCCTCGTCGTGAAGTTTTCCGTTAAACATGCGACCCTCCGTAATTAGGACAGATTATTAGTCCTCCGGCGCTTACAAACGCAGTCTCGGAACTTTGTCAAGCGCAATGCCTCGTGAATGCGGCATTTTCGAGATATTTAACGCCCGACGGGATGGGAAC
>Ga0210406_10008374_pt1 | contig 10345 bp, 9 predicted proteins | sample IncBWC30MmetaG_FD_155454 | JGI IMG/M metagenome (GOLD analysis project Ga0210406, IMG submission 155454) | Forest soil microbial communities from Barre Woods Harvard Forest LTER site, Petersham, Massachusetts, United States - Inc-BW-C-30-M | ecosystem: Environmental > Terrestrial > Soil >... | reverse complement strand
GCGCTCGCAAAAGTTGCGGCCGGCAAGTGGCGCGAAGTCAGCCTCCTGTTGTGGATCCTCACCGCGCTGTTCATCTTGCGCTACGCCTACTTGGCCGCTGAATGAGAGAATCTCGGTCGTTGCCTGGCCTTAGCGTGCAACACACCGAAAATAACAGAGTTACCGAGTATGGCGAAAGCCGTACCGGCGAGCCGATAAAGGATGCGAAAAATGAACTGAACGCGAAGCAGATTGAGAGGCAGGAGGGGATTTGGCAGCGAACTCTTGCTTTGATTCGTGTGGTGCCCGAAAGAGGACTCGAACCTCCACTCCCTTGCGAGAACCAGGTCCTGAACCTGGCGCGTCTGCCAGTTCCGCCATTCGGGCACTGTTTTGATTCTACCTTGTTCGCGCCGCTTTCCGCAACGAATGCCAGCCGGCACAGAAATTCGCCGCATCAATCGTCTATCTGCGCGGAACCAGACGCGCCGGGATCAAAAACAACCGGCAAAGTGGTCAAACCATGCAGCCGTGCACCTCAAGCCACTGCATTCGGCACCATCAGTCTAAACCATCGATTACACTGTACTAATGCTTGCGTAGTGGGCAATAACATACTTATCTACCTGAGTGGCCCCGCTCCCCTGGTTATCAGCCCGATGCTTTCCCAATCAGCTTAACCACGCGCCGCCCGCCGCGACCTTTCCAACCTGGTTCTAGGCCCGCTAGGCCCTCTAGGCCTCGTTGCACTTCCATTCTCCACGCAGAGTGCTATACTGCGCGCAATTCAGCCCTGTCTGCCTTGGGGAGGCAGGCATCGCCGACCGTTTCCGAACGGGAGGACTCTATGGACGCTATAGAAGGGTTGTTGAAGGGGCCTTTCCTTTATCTTCTAATCACCTGGGGAGTCGTAACCGCCATATTCCTGATGTTGGTAATCTGGCGCAGCCTGCTCACCAGTCACGAGGACGACCAAATTTTCCTGGATGCCGCTGAGGAACATATGGCTAGGGAGCAGAGGGAGTTGGTCACCAAGATCAACAAACTCTCCTCGCCTATCTTAACCAGTGGGATCATGGCAGGCGTGCTGTTGCTGGCGATTGCCGGCATTTTCGTTTACAACGGCCTCAAGAACTTCTGATCTCGACAGGCCGCGCCGCAAAAGGTCAGTGCCGCTCTATGGCTTGGCTGCTGGTGCGGGCGCAGTCGTTGCAGGGCTGGGCTGCAGCGCGGTTTCCACCAATGAAGTGTGATTGTGCACGATGATCCACGCGTCGTTTCGTTTCGCAAGGATCAGCGTGGTCTGTCCACGCGCGCCGCTCGATTGGCCGTCCACTATTCCTGAGAACTCCCATTGATAACAGGCCCACCCCACATTTCCGGTCACGCGGACCAGCGTGTTCGTGCGTTCCAGCCGAACCTGATTCGCGCGCGCCCGTTGCATCTGGTAAGCCCTTAGGTATTCCGGCCATCCCACGACCGGCGGCGCCCAATTTCCATTCACCACCACAACATCGTCCGCGATGTCTTTATGAAGCTTATCGGTATCTCCGATTTGCCACGCCCCCAGCATGTCGGAGATCAGCAGGTCGATGCGCTGTTCATCGGGGAGCGATTTCGAGGCGTCGGGTTGCGGTTGCGCCTGGTCCGCCTGCTTTTTCTTTTTGTCTTGCTGCGCCGACGCCGTCGTCGCAAAAGCAAGGGATAGCGCGAGCACGGCGAACAAGTGCCAATACCGTGACCGCGAGTCTGAAAATCTAGCTGCGTTGCGATTCATTCTTTATACGCTCCCACAAAGGTGATACGTCACACTGCGTCCGGAGCGACCGGCGCGATTCGCTGTTCCAATGCTGAACACCTCGAGCATAACGCAGAGCGCCGCACCCAGCGCCAACACTATTCCCGCCTTTATCCGATGTCTAACTCGGGAGGGCCCGACTTCAGTCGTGCCCTATATGCTTGCCCCTCAACCTAGCTGTAGCCGCTGAGGGTCGCTTTTCCCAGCCCTACTCCGTCTTCGACGCGCTAAGCAAATTCACAAACAACCGATACGCACCCGGCACTCCATCCGGCAGTTCCCGGAAGAACGCTAACCCGGTATAGATGTACGTCCCTTTCCCATACCGCGCATACACCACACCGCCATTCAAATCTTTTTCTCCCGGATCGTTCATCGCCAGCACTGGCGTATACTTGGCATCGAAATCGCTCCAGAAATACAGCCCGCGCTCCTGCTTCCAGTTCTGGAAATCGGCTTGCGTGATCTCGTTGGGACGATTCAGCAGCGGGTCGTCGGCCTTCAGAAATTTCACCGGCGAATTTTCATCAGTGATGCGCGGCGTCGGGCTGCCGATTTTCGCGGGATACGGCGCGGGCTGCACGCGGTCCCAGATATAGTCGCGATTGTATTGCACCACCAGCGTGCCGCCATTCGAAACGTAATCGAGCAGCCGCTTGTTGGCACCCGCGAGTTCGGGGCGAAGTTCATACGCGCGCACACCAACCACGATCGCGTCGTAGGCGGAAAGATTGCCGAAGGCCAGCGCCGCCGCGTCCAGCAGATCCACGCTGATTCCCAGCCGCTTCAGCGCTTCAGGGATAGGTTCGCCTTCCGCGGAGATATAGCCCACACGAAGATTCGACGGAACGTTGATGTCGAACGCGTGCACCACGCATTGCGCCGGCTCGCTCCAGAGAATCGTAGGCATCGAAGGCAGCGGCTCAAGCGTTGTACTGAATTTCTCGTCACCGCGCTTCGCGTAGGCCGTAATCGTAAAATTACCGGCATCCAGTTTTGTTGGTGGAGTTACCGTGAATTTCGCGTACTGATCTCCGACGCCATCGAAATTCAGATCCGCTGGCGCGCTCGAGGTCAGCCCGTCGGGAAGATCCATCCCCACAGAAATCTTTGCGGCCTTCGTCGAATAGGAATGCACGCGCAGCAAAATATCAAACGGCTTGTGCTTGCTGTTCAGCACTTCGACGACTTGCGTCGGCTGCACGGACAGTGTGTAAGCCGGCACGATGCGCAGCGGAACTCGTGCCACGGTCGTGGAAGAAGCGAACGGGTAAAAAACATTTGTGGGCACTAGGATTTCATGTTGCGGGTCAATCTCCTCCTTGATCGAAACGAAAATGATCGGACGAGGCTCCGCGCTCAGTTGCATCCACAGCGGAGGCGCCTGCGGGACCGCGTCCAATGTGATTTGGAACTTCACGCCTTGTGTGGGGTCGCCTCCACTCGGCTGAAATTGCTTGCCGGCTGTCACCACTAACGGCCCTTGAAACGGACATTGCACGCCGGGGCGGCAATGGTAGCTCACCGTCAACGACACCGGCTCGCCGATCACCACTTCACTGCGATCGGCTTCCGCCTCAAAAAAGAAGCCGGCCGTCAGCCGAAGCGCACGCGTCACTCGCTCCACCTGCAAGCTAACTTGGAATTGGTTGGTGCTTTTTTCATCCCAAGACACGGCACCGGGCGGAAGAATTTTGGCCAGCCGCCTCTGCACATCCACGAGCAGGTTGGTCGCAGCCGAAAAATCCAGCGCCAAAACGGCCGCTCGGGCCTGCGACAGTTCTTGATCTGAATGTTTCAACGCGTCGCACCAATCCTTGTGCGCGCTGCAAACCTTCCCGTCTTCTTTTCCGAACAATTCCGGCAAAGGAATCGCCAGCGTCGACGGGTCAAAATTCTTGCCGTCTTCTCGCTTGAGCGCAATCGGTCTCCGCAAAAATGACGAACCCAAAAATCCCGCGATCCCCTGACTGTGATGATTCACAAACGCGTCCAGTCCTATCTGTCGCCACGATTTTCCATAGAACGGTGATACTTCGTCGAGCGGAAGAACGTAACCTTGCGGCTTATCCGACCCACGGTCGACATCCAGAATCACAGGCGGTTCTCCATCAATATTCCACGGGCTCAACCCTTCCTTTGCCAGGTCCCCGTAGGCCTTCGCATCCGCTGCGAGTTGCACCGCTTTGGGCGTCCAAAGCCCCGAAGTCTGATGATGTCCATGCCCGCCATGCACCCCGCCCCAGCCGTTGATCACAATGTCCGGACGAAATTCGCGAATCACGCGCACCATGTCTTCCAGAACCTGGTCGCCCCAGATTTTTTCCGTTTCCGCCACCGTCTTGGAGTAGCCGAAATCCTTCGCGCGCGTGAAGTACAGCTTCACACCATATCCGCGAGTAGCGGCGAGCAGTTCCTGTGTGCGAATCAGCCCGAACTGCGGAGCCTGCTCCGGGCCAAGCGCGTTTTGTCCGCCTTCTCCTCGAGTGAGCGTCAACAGCGCAACATCCGCATGAAGTCCGCGCGCCAGATACGTAAGTAGCGCGGCGCTTTCGTCGTCGGGATGCGCAGTAATGTAAAGGATCCGCGTGGTGACGCGCGCTCCGTCGATGGCGTCAATCGTCTCGGGAAGGCCGGGACCAGTGCCGGGCGCGGCAGGAAATTGTGCATGAGCAAGTGGGAGAAAGAACAGGCTGAGTGCTAACAAGGTGCAACGAAACACAAATCGATTCACGCTTCCTCCCCAACGTGTGCTTGCTCACGGATCTCAACTGCAAACGGCCATTGTCTCATTACACGGGTCCAGACGAGAAATGCCGATACGCCCAGGGCGATCTCCAGCAGCCCCCATTTGCGCGCCGGGCCCGTCTGCCAAAAAAGCCACGCCCAACCCAGCATGGTCAAAATAGCCGGCACTGGAAAAAGCCACATTTTAAACGGCAGCCGTTCTGGTCCCCAGCGCTTGTGCAACAGAATCACGCCTACAGCTTGCCCGATAAACTGCACGATCAGCCGCATAGCCAGAATCCCGGCAATGGCGGTCTCCAGTCTCAACACAATGCTGAACAGGAAGGCCAGTCCCCCCAGTATTAGAAGCGAAATGTGCGGAAAATGTTTCGTTGGATGCACTTTCGCGAAGATCGGGAAGAAGTTCCCGTCTAGCGCGGCGGAATAAGGCACGCGCGAGTATCCCAGCAAAAGCGAAAACACCGATGCGAGCGCGATCCACAGCACCATCCAGGTCACGAAATGCGCGGCGCCCACGCCATAAAGCTTTTCCACGAACAAACTCGCAATAAACGGTGTGTTCTGCGCCTGCCGCCATGGAACCACGCCGAGCAGGCTCGTTTGCATCGCCAGATACAAAACCGTGATGCCGAGAATGGAAAGAAAAATGCCCCTCGGAATATTTTTCTCCGGCTCGCGAATTTCGCCCCCGAGATGGCAGATATTGTAGTAGCCCCAGTAACTGTAAACGGTATTGACCATCGCCGCACCCAGCCCTGCAAACCACAACGACGAAAGATGAAACGCGCCCGGCGGAAAATCGAAAGCCAGCTTCGCATCGAAATGCCGGATGCCGCCCCAGATCAGCCAGAGCATCGTGCCGACAACTCCGGTCCACAACAACATGGAAATTTTCCCGATGGTCGTAATCTTGCGATAAAGAAGCACAACCAGCAGCAGCACTAGCCCGCCGGAAATCATTTTTGACTCTATGGTAGTCAGCGGGCGGAGATACCCGGCGTAGCGCGCGAATCCGATCGACGCCGAAGCCACGGAAAGCGGCGCTTGGACGAACGTCTGCCACACAAAAAGGAACGACATCAGCCGACCCCAGCGCCCGGGTCCATAGGCTTCGCGCAAAAACACGTACGTGCCGCCCGCTTTGGGCATCGCGGCGCCGAGTTCCGACCACACGAAGCCATCGAGCGTGGCCAAAAGCGCGCCGGCAAGCCAGGCAATCAGCGCCTGCGGTCCGCCCATCGCCTTGATCACCAGCGAACTCACCACAAACGGGCCGATGCCCACGATCTCAATCATGTTCAAAGCCACGGCTTCTTTCAGGCCGAGCCCGCGTTCGAGTGCGGGTTGAGAATTTGCGGAATGCGGCGGTTTCGCCATGCGTTGCGAGAATAACAAAAGCTGCGAGACCCTCCTAATATCGCCTGATTCTGTGGCTCGTCCTGGAAGTCGCCGAGACCGGCTGCAGCATGGACGAAGCTACCCGCAATCACGTCTTCGGGCATTCTTCACCACCAAGCCCGTCGGCAAGGGCGGCCGGGCTCGGTCTGTCCACCGCGTACGGCATCGTTCGCCGGTTTGGTGGGCAGATTCAGTTGGACTCGCAGCCGGGAGCCAATGCACGCGCCTCCAGATTTTCTTTCCCGTCACGGAAGCAAACCCCAGCAATCCCGCGCCCGCACCCTCGCCGCAAGAACAGCAGCAACAACCGCAAGTCGCGGCCGCTCCCCATGAATCAAGCGCGCTCACAGTTCTTCCCGTCGATGACGAAGTCGCCCTGCGCTCGGCCGGCCATCAGGTTCTGGAGTCGCAAAGCGTCGCGGACGCTCTCGAGCTCCCCCGTCAGCATTCCGGCGCGATCGACATTCTCCTCACCGACGCCGTCATGCCCGAGTTCCGCCGCCCGGAGCTTGCTCGCCAGGTCCAGGATCGCCATCCCAACATTCACGTCAACTATATGTCCGGATACGCGGAAGCTGGCATGGACCAGGCCACCCGCCCGAAGCGGCATTCCTCCAAAAACCATTTCGTTTTGCAACGCTCACAGAACAGCTTAAACTCTTGCCACGGAGGGCGTGAGACCCCCTGCCTGTCCCAACACCATGCTTCACCGCTTCCTCGCCGTCGTTCTGTGCTCGTGTTGCTTTGGAGATTGCCTCCGCGCCAACCAGGCCGTCACCGCGTCGCACCCGCCTGCGCTCCCGGAAAACGCCCCCGCGATTCTCGACGACATTTATTCCTGGCGACTCGATCAGGCCATCACCGAAGCTCGCCAGATGCAGCAGCAGTCCCCCGATCAGCCGCTGGGCTATCTCCTGGAGGTCGAAGCGCTGTGGTGGAAAACATGGTGCCTCTCGGCCGACTTCAAATACGGCATGAGTATGCCGCGCCACCGCGAAAAACTCCCCGCTGACCAGCACTATCTTGAACTCACCTCCAATGCCTACCTCCTCGCGGAAACCAGTTTGCAGCACAAGGAGACCGCGTCGATGCAAATCTATGCTGGATTGGCGGAGGCGCTGGCCTCTCGCCTCTACAGCCTGCGCGGGGAGAACCGCGCCGCAGCCCGTGCAGGCGTCCGTGCGCGAGAACATTTCCTCCGCGCCCTGGCCCTTGACCCCAACGCCGCCGACGCAGCCTTTGGCCTCGGCCTCTATGACTACTATGTAGACACTTTGTCGACGATGGCTCGCGTCCTGCGTTTTTTCATGGGTATTCCTGGCGGTTCCAAGGCCGAAGGAATCCGCTTGCTGCAAACGGCGATTCGCGAAGGCCAGCTGACTCCTGTACTCGCCCGTTTCTACCTCGCCGTGAATCTGGAGAACTACGACCTGCACTATGAGGAAGCCCTCACTCTAATCACTCCGCTCGTCGAACACTATCCGCAAAATCCCATCTTCCATCTCACCCAGGGCGATCTCTATGCCAAGCTGGGCAGAAAATCTCTCGCGGCCGCCGCCTACCATGCCGCCGCCGCCACTAAGGATCCCGACGAAGACCGCCAAAGAAAGATTGCCCTGCTCGTGCGCCAGTCGCTTGACGCCTTAGGCCCTCCTGCAAATTGACCGCGCCTTGACCTCCGACGCTTGCGCGCGAGCACCAATGCCGACTTTTCCCAAATCCCCACCTGCGCCATAATAGAATTAGGTAAAGCGGGGGTTGTATGCCCGCTGCGAGCGGGGCTCCAGCGGCAGGTCAACGCGTCCTGAAGTTTCTGCATCTCACCCCAAACAGACGCGCTCTATTCCCTTGTCCTCCCCGGATCGGGCGGCGAGAGGGCGCTACTTGCTTGAAACGTCGCGAAGGAGATTCGATGAAGCGGTTTTGCTCCACGGTTGCCGTAACCTTGATCGCGCTTGCATGGCTCACTAGCTGCAATGATTACAACAATTCCGTGCAATACGCCACCGGCGCAACCCTCCTCAATATTTCCCCGACAGGTGTCGTCTTTGGCAGTCCATCCTTCACGATCACCCTCGCCGCCGGCCCCAATAACGGCTTTATCGCTAAGCCTCCGACCACGGTGCAATGGAACGGGCAGGACCTCGCGACCACCTACGTCAGCGCCACAGTGGTAACCGCAATCGTGCCCGCCAGTCTAATCGCTAAACCGGGCACGGCCTATGTGAACACCCACTATCAGCAATCGGGCACCGGCAACAACGGCTTATCCAACTCCCTGGCATTTCTGATTTACGGATCCCCCAATCCTCAGCCTACGCTCACATCCGTCTCGCCGACCACGGCAGCGGTGTGCACAAAAAATTGTTCCCCGGTCAACATCACGTTGACGGGAACCAATTTTCTTCCGAACTCGACCAATGGCGCATCCACCGTTACGTACACCGGCGTCGCCACGGGCGGAATTGAAACTGCCATCAACACATCGGGTATCACCTCCACGCAAATCAAGGCGATCATTCCCACAACCTACTTGGCGCAGGCAGACCCCGCCGCGAAGATCAACGTCATCAATCCGCCCAGTGGAGTCTGCCTTGTTAGTTGCCCCAATCTGGGCGGTGGCGACACCAATTGCAACGGCAACCCAACTTGTACTCAATCGTCGCAGACTTTCTCCGTCGGCGCGGCCGCACCCGCAGCAGCCAGCTCGACGGCGAGCGCCGCAGGGGCCACCGCGGAAGAAACGCCCGCGATCAGCGCCGATGGTCGCTACGTTGCCTACACTTCTCAGGAAAATGATGTAACGCAAATTCTCTTGCGAGACACGTGCGTCGGTGTGCCCAGCGATTGCTCGCCCGCAACGCAAACCGTCTCGGTCGCGAAGGATGGCACCGCGGGTAACGATGCCAGCCACTCTCCCGTGATCACCGCCGATGGCCGCTATGTCGCGTTCAGTTCCGCCGCCACCAATCTCGTCGCTGGCGCGCCCGAAGGACGACAGGTCTATCTCCGTGATATGTGCACCGGAGCAACCACCCCTTGCAAGCCGGCCACTTCGTTGATTTCCACCGATCCCTCCGGTGCCCTCACTGGCACGGAGGCCGTCCTTCCTTCGATCAGTTCTTCAGGCCGCTACGTCGCGTTTGTCGCCATCACGCCCAGCCACGATTCGCAATCGTCCGAGGCGAAACCGCAAACCGCTCCGTCGACCACAACTCCCAACAGCGGACTCCGCCAGGTCTTCCTGCGGGACACTTGCCTGAACACGCCGAATTGCGCGCCCAAGACCACGCGCATCTCCATGCAACCCGGCGACGCTCCTCCCGACTCCGCAAAGCCCGCGGCTCCCGCGCTCAGCGCCCTGGCAAAGCAAATTGCTCTAGCCGACGGGAAAACGTCCACGGTCCTCACCCCCACCGTCCCCATCGACGACCGCGTGTTCCTAGCCCTCCCCCCCGAACCCAAATAGTCAACCATTGTAAGAGCAACTGGTCCTTGTAGCAGCGGTCTATCCCGCCATCTTTCGTTGCCTTTGTAGGGGCGGCCTTCCGATGCCGCCCACTCTTGGGTGTGCCGCTCACGCATTTTGCCATCCCAAGTTGGGGTTGAGCAATTTTCGCGATCCCGATGATGCCTCTGCTCAGCCAGATCTCTTCGAGTAGTCGGATCGCGCTCCTTGGACGTAAAAGGGCAGCGCTAGCTCAGTGAGCGAATTGCCCACCGGCCCGGAAGTATCATAGGTTGAGGAGCAGGGAGCCATGACCACGCCTCAACACGAGGTTCACACCCAGCCCGGCCGGGCAGCAGTCCAAATTTTTGCTGCCAACGATCGTATCAACCAGATCCTGATCGAACATCTTGAGCCTTCCGCTTGGCGAGCCAAACCACCTGGAAAGCCCCGTACCATTGCTGCGATCTTCACACACGTGCACAATGTCCGCACCAAGTGGGTCAGGCTTACAGCTGCGCAGCTCAACCGTACGCACTGCACACCGCAGCAGGCTCGTGCGGGACTGGCCGAGAGCGCCGTGCGCTGCGGGGAGATGCTCGCTGAAGCGCTCGGCGGTGCTGGTAGTCGCGTCGAGAAATTTCACAGAGACGGCTGGGCGAAGCCTTGGCCGGTTGGCCCGGAAATGCTGTGCTACATGGTTTCGCACGAGGCCCACCATCGCGGGCAGGTGTGTATGCTCGCACATCAGCTTGGATTCCCGTTGCCGAGCAAGGTGGCGTATGGGCAGTGGAATTGGGAAAAGTTGTGGAAGGAATGCGGGGCGCCTGGCGGCCTCGGCTGCGATCCTAGGGAGTCACCCAAGGACTCAGGAAAGATCAAGCAAAGATGAGTTTGGATATTTTAGGAGCAACAGGTTCATCGTTGCATTGCGCTCAAAACTTGCCACAATATCAATTCGCCAGGGACACCAT
>Ga0210406_10008373_pt1 | contig 10346 bp, 6 predicted proteins | sample IncBWC30MmetaG_FD_155454 | JGI IMG/M metagenome (GOLD analysis project Ga0210406, IMG submission 155454) | Forest soil microbial communities from Barre Woods Harvard Forest LTER site, Petersham, Massachusetts, United States - Inc-BW-C-30-M | ecosystem: Environmental > Terrestrial > Soil >... | reverse complement strand
GTCCACGCGGGAACTGGCCGCTACACTCGCTGTTTCGCGCAGCACCATCACCGAATCCTATGAGCAGCTTATCGCAGAAGGGTACCTGGATGCCGCGCACGGCTCGGGCACATTTGTCTGCCATGAACTTCCGGACGACGCGTTGCGGCCCAGTCGCGCCCGCACCACGATTAAGGACGAGCAGCCGGCGATCCGCCTTTCGCGTTACGGCGCCGGGCTTCGTGATGATTTTCTCTATCCCGAAACTTCCCCTGGATTCATCCGCTTCACCCACTGGAGACCGGACCTGGAGCGCTTTCCATTTGCGCTGTGGCGCAAGCTGGTGATGCGGCATCTGCGTGCGGCCAAGCACGAATTGTTCGATTACCGCGAGCTATTCGATTACCCGGAACAATCCGCTGGCTATCAACCGCTACGCCGTGAAATCGCGGCCTACGTGGCGCGTTCACGGGCGGTTCGCTGCACGCCGGAGCAAGTGGTGATCGTGAACGGATCGCAGCAGGGGCTGGACCTGTGCGTCCGGCTGCTGATAGATCCTGGCGACGAAGTTGCCTTCGAAAACCCGGGCTATCAGGGAGCCAGCAGGATCTTTCAAGCTCACGGCGCGCGGCTTCGGCCGGCCCGCATCGATAGCGACGGAATCGTGACCGGAGATCTCGGCCGTAAAGCACGTCTGGTTTACGTGACGCCTTCGCACCAGTTTCCGACCGGCGTTTCTATGTCGCTGGCGCGAAGGCTGGAATTGATCGAGTGGGCACGCGGTCAGGGAGCGGCGATCATTGAGGACGATTACGACAGCGAATATCGCTACAGCGGCGCTCCGCTTCCCTCGCTGCAAGGTTTGGCGCACGGCGTTCCCGTAATGTACATCGGCACCTTTTCGAAGGTCATGTTTCCGGGATTGCGAATCGGCTATGTCATCGCGCCGCCCCGTTTCGTCACCGCTCTGAAGCGCGCGAAATGGTTGGCCGACCGGCACACGTCGCTGCTCGACCAAGCCGCGCTCACCGATTTCATCCACGAAGGCCATCTGGAGCGGCACATCCGGCGGATGCGCCGATTGTATGGGGGCCGGCGGGAGGTTCTGGTGGAAGCGCTGGCGCGTCATTTCGGGGATAGCGCCAAAGTGCGAGGCGATGCCGCGGGAATGCATCTTCTGGTGCGTTTCGAAGATGACGGCATTGTTGAGCGCGCCGTGGCGGGAAAAGTTTCGCTGATGAGCGCGAGCAGTTATTATTTGTCCAAACCGCCCAACGGCGAGTTTATCTTCGGCTTTTCGTCCATCGGCGAGCGCACCATCCGCGAAGGCGTGAGGCGTCTGACGGTGAGCTGATTGCTGTTATCCTGATCGCTTGGCGCGCATCTTTCCTTTCCAACCTTATCGTTACAGCGCGAAGGCCGGCGCCGCGGAGAACCTGGTCACCCAGCCCTATGACAAGATTTCCCCGGCCATGCAGGCGCGCTATCTTTCGCTGAGTCCTTACAATTTGGTCCGCATCGTTCTCGGTGAAAAACGGGCTTCCGATACCGATCGCGACAACGTCTACACGCGCGCGGCGGCCTGTCTCGACGCTTGGATGGCGAACGGAATTCTCGAGCAGGAAAAGATGCCGAGCCTGTATGCTTACTACCAGCAATTCACCATTCCCGACACTGGACAAAAGGTGGAGCGGAAGAGTTTCATCGGACTTAGCGCGCTGGAAGAGTATTCGGCCGGCGTCGTTTACCGGCACGAACAAACCTTGTCAGGTCCGAAGAAGGATCGCATGGAGTTGTTACGCCACACGCACGCGCACTTTGAGCAGATCTTTATGCTGTACGACGATCCAGGGTTGGCGGTCGACAAGATCCTCGATGATGCGACGGCTTCCGCGCCGGCCGTGACGGTTAAAGACGAGTACGACGCGATTCATCGCTTGTGGAAGATTTCGGACGCGGCCGCCATCGCTCGGATTCAGGAGCTGATGGCGGACAAGAAGCTGCTGATCGCCGACGGGCATCATCGCTATGAGACCGCGCTGGCGTTTCGAAACGAAAGTCCGGCGTTGCAGGATGCGCAACGGATGACGATGGCGTTCGTCAACATGCGCTCGCCGGGCTTGGAGATCCTGGCCACGCATCGCGTGCTCAGCCACCTGGCCGGTTTCGACCCAGCGGAGTTTCTACAAAAGATTGGCGGGCGACGGCTTAAGTCGATCGATGAACTACGGCAAGCCTTCGCGGCGGTTGCGCCCGCCAAGATCCGGATCGGGATCGTGACGCGGGCGGGAGAAATGCGCCTCTACGAACGCGACCGGAAGCCCGGCGAACTGGACGTGAAAGTTTTGCATCAGGAGCTGCTCGGCGGGATGCTCGGCATCAGCGAAGAAGCCGTACGCGAAGAAAAGCATATCGAATACGTGCGCGGCCTGGATGCAGCGTACAGCAAAGTTCGCGAAGGCGGAGCGGAGATCGCATTCCTGCTGGAGCCAACCACCATCCAGCAAGTTGCCGATGTCGCGTTCTTCGGTGGCGTGATGCCGCAAAAATCAACCGATTTCTATCCAAAGCTTCTGAGCGGCCTGACCATTTACAAGCTGGAGCGCTAGTCAGAATCTGAGCCGCGACCATAGGGAGCGGAGTGAACCCGCCCCTTCCACTCGCCTCCGCGACCGGTCCAATAGCGCAACGCGGAATCCACCGTAGCCACCATATAGAACAACGCGACCCTTGGAAGCAACGGAGCCCAGGCGATCGAGCGGTCGTAGAGCCGCAGGGTTGGCACGTAGGACATACTCATCAGCAGCCAGGCGCCAGCGCCGCAACCGGCCGCGATCGGATCGCCCGTCAAAAGGAGCAGCGGCGGCGCTAGGTAAATGATCGCCATCGCGATGATTGTTCCAATCAGAAGCATCGCCGAATAACCGAGCTGTGTGAAAGCCGTGCGAGCGATCATACTGCGGATCTCTTCAAAGCTCGCATAGTCACGGATGCTAAAAGTCTCGCGCGTCAGGCCCAGCCAGATGGCCCCGCCGGTTTTTTTGACCGCCCGGGCGAGCGCGCAATCATCGATCAGCTCGCCTTTGATGGCCGCGATACCTCCGATGCGTTCTAGCGCCGATTGACGCAGCAGCATACAGCCTCCAGCGGCTCCGGCAGTTTTGCGATCTCGACGGGCGATCCATTCCGGCGGATAAAGCTTGAAGAAGAAAAACACGAAGGCCGGGATCAATGCACGCTCGGCCAGCGTCCTCGATCGCAGCTTAACCATATAAGAAACCAGATTGAGGTTGCCCGATTCGGCCCGCGCGACGAGGCCCGAGACGTTGTCAGGCGCGTGGACGATGTCGGCGTCGGTAAGCAGAACGTAGTCGGGATGCATCAACGCCGCCTGTTCGAGACCCTCCGAGATGGCCCAGAGTTTTCCGGTCCAGCCGTCGGGCAGGGGGCGAGCTCTAACGATGGTCAGCCGCTCGTGCGTGCCCGCGGCGGTGATGGTTCGATCGGTGCTGTGATCGTCCACCAGGAACACCTGCAACGCTCCCGGATAATCCTGTTGCATCAACGACCCAATCGCCTGGCCCACAACGGCCTCTTCGTTGCGGGCGGGAATCACCACCGCAACCGGCTTCGCGCCACCGGTCAACTTGGGCGTCGGCCATTCCCGCATTCGCCAGAAGCCGCCGCGTCCGAAGATCAGATAAATCCAGGCTGCCAGCGAAACCCCGCCGACCGCTTCGAAGAAAAGCATTGATATTTATTCATACCGCACGCCGAGTGATAGGATGTCGGGCAGGGCTGTTATCAGGAAACCCTCTAATGGCCCCGCCGCGTCGAAAGCTTGGGTGGAGGTGTGGACAGCGTGCCGAAGGCAACGGGGGAAATTCAAGGGAAAATCAGCGGCCGTGTGATCATAGAGCAGCTCGTTCGAAACATGGAGCTGGGCCAGTTCGAGATGGGTTACAGCGTCCTGGTGCCCTGCATCTTCAGCCTCTACCTGCATCCCGAAGATTACGCCCGCCTAACCGGCGTCTTCGATCTGATTCGCGAGGATGCCAAGCGCGCGCTCGCCTCGCGACTCGAGCAATGGAACGCCAAGCCGCTCGGGCTGGGCGTCATCCGAGGTGGAAAGCAGCGCAAGCCGTACAAGATCGCAGGCAAGGATTGGGCTTTCGAATTCTTTCCGGATTCCGAAGACGTCGTGCCCGTGGGAGACGTCGAGATCCATTCCGAACTGAATGAGACTCCGCAACCGGGCTACCACGGCGCCAAGACTACCTTGCTCGACCGCGAACCCAGTGTCGGAACCATTACGGGCAAGACCGCGGCTACGGGCAAAACCGCGGGCGCGCAAACTGAGGCGCGCCAGCCCGGCGACAACGCGTACGCCGAGATCCGCTACGAGGACGATTCCGGACCGCAGCTGTACCTTATGACGCAGGACGAAATTAGCATCGGCCGTGGTGGAGATGATGTGCAAGTGAACGTGGCTTTGTATAGCAACGACGAAGTCTCGCGTGAGCATCTGCGCGTGCGCCGCGATCCGGCGCAAGGCCGATTTTGGATCGTCGACAAAAGCATGAACGGCACCTGGCTGAACGGAAAACGCTTACCGCGCGGGGTGGAGGAGATTTTGCCGGGCCGGGCGAAAATCAGTGTTGCCGAAGTTATCACCCTGAACTTCGAAGCCAAGCCATGATGAAGATCCCCTATTTGGCGCACATTCCGTTCGTGCTGCTTTTCCTGGTGTTCACGGTATGCTTCCTGGCGGCGCAGAGCGTGCGCAGCAGAAGGTGACCATGGGCGTTGCCGAGAAGTGGAGAGCCGGCGCGGTCACCGATCCAGGGCGCCTTCGGATCGAGAATCAGGACCGTGACTATGTCGACGATGAGCACGGCGTTTTCCTGGTCGTGGACGGGTTGGGAGGGCACGCCGCGGGCGAGAAGGCGGCTGACACGGCCTTGGAAGTGATTCCAGCCGAGCTGGCAACGCACGACGGCGACATTCGCGACCGCGTTCGCAATGCGATCGCTACCGCGAACAATCGGATCTGCGACCTCGCCGCGGAGAACGAAGCTTGGCGCGGCATGGCCTGCGTACTGACTCTGGCGGTGATGGACCACGACAAGGTGATCGTCGGTCACGTAGGCGACTCCAGGCTGTACCTGATGTGGAACGGCGCGCTACGTAAGCTAACCTCGGATCATTCCCCGGTCGGTGAGCGCGAGGATCGCGGCGAGTTGACCGAAGAGGAAGCTATGCGGCATCCCCGGCGTCATGAAGTATTCCGGGACGTCGGGTCCCGGCGGCGAGAACCTGACGACGCCGAGTTCGTCGAGATGAAAGAGTTTTTATTTAAGCCGGATGCCGCGGTTCTGTTGTGCAGCGATGGCCTGAGCGATCTGGTCACCTCTGCCGAGATGCGCGAAATCATCGAGCGTTACGACGGCGACCCTCACAAAGTCGCGCGTGATCTGGTGGATGCCGCTAACTTCGCAGGAGGAAAGGACAACATCACGGCAGTCTTCGTAGCCGGGAGCGAATTCCTGGGGAATGTGTCGCCCCAGATGGCGGAGGCCCGCGCGCGCCATTCCATCACCAGAGTGCGCGCCGGTTCGCTGACCGGGACCGAGCGGCCATCCCAACCGCGTGTCCTGAGGTTGCTCACCTGCCGCGTGGCTTTTCTGTTCTATGGGTTTGTCATTGGGGTGGTGCTGGCGTTAGTCTGGAAGGGACCGTAACCCCGCGTCTGTCCGCACGTCCACTGCTTATTGGTATATTTGTGCTCCGAACCAAGCACTTTGGAAATTACGAGGTCATACGTAAGCTCGCCCGGGGCATGACCGATGTCTATCTGGCGTTTGACAACCAGGCTAATCGGCACGCTGTATTAAAAATTGTTGAGGAATCTCCCGATCCGTTGACGCAGTTAATCCTGGAAGCCGAGCGGCGCGGCGCGGCGATTCAGAAGCAACTGCACGATGCCGATTCGCGCGTAATAGAAGTCTACGAGTACGGCGAGCTGGATGGATACTTCTTCGTAGCCATGCAGTACATCGAGGGACGGACGGTGGCGGAGCTCCTCAAAGAGGAAAAACGTATCGAACCGGCCCGCGCGGCCAGGTTGGCGCAAGAGATCCTCAGCCAGCTCGATCAGCTCCATTCATTCCAGGCCGAAATCGATGGGGAGCGCAGGGCTGTGGTTCACGGAGACATCAAACCTTCGAACATCCAGATCGGCAACGATGACGAAGTCCGCTTGCTGGATTTCGGAATTGCGAAGGTGCTGACGTTCACTCATAGCCGGACGCATCTCAACTTAGGCAGCCCCGGCTACTGTTCGCCGGAGCGTTTGAGCCGCGGTCAGGTGGATCGCAACGCGGACCTGTGGGCGGTGGGAGTGACGCTGTACGAAATGGTGGCCGGGTCGCCGCCATACCAGGCACAAGATACGCGCAAGCTCGAAGAGCTGATTCAATCGAGGCGTCCTCCGCGCGCTCTGCCCAATGGATGCCCCGCCCCACTCATCGCCATTCTCAACAAGGCTCTCGCCGGCGATCTGCACCAACGCTACGTTTCCGCGGCCTCTTTCGAAACCGATCTGAGATCGTTTCTGCTGAACCGGCCGACCATCGCTGAGACCGAGCGTCGCACGGCTTGGAACACGAATCCCACGGTGGAGAAGCCGCGGCCGCACAGCATACCCGAGCGGGTGTCGGTCATGGCCGAAACCGTCCGCCAGAGTGTCATGAAGTTGAAGGCGCCGCGCGCCCAGCAGCTCGCATCGCTGCTGAGCATTTTAGTGGCTCTGTGCTGGGGATTGCTGGCCGGCTTGGTGGTCTGCGTTCCCGCGGGGTATTACTATCGCTTCTGGCGCGAGAGCACGCCGTTTCGCGGCAAGGTCGATTACGTTCGAGCCAGCACCGCGGGTATAAACGCGGATTGGGATCTGTTCCGCCGGTTGCAGAGGCAGAACGCGTTCCTGGGAGAATTCTCGCCGGCCGGTAAGCTAGCACCCACGCTACGGGCGAGCTTATTGCAGGCGGCCGACGACATCATCGACCGGTATCGGAACAACTCCGATCCGGCCATCGAGAATTTCGATTGGCAGAAGGCCGTCGTGAGTCTGCGGCATGCCCTCGAAATTGACCACAGCGACCACATCGCCGAGGGTAAGCTCGCGCTCGCGAATGGCTATGTGAATCTGATACGCGCAAATTCCAACCAAACCGGCCAGCGGCAAACGTTCGTTGATGGCGCACAAGCGAAATTCGTGGAAGCCTCTACTTTGATTCCGCGCTCACCGGATCCGCATTTGGGCTTGGCCCGGATTTATGTTTACTACGTGAAGAACGTCGGCAAAGCGATGGCCGAGTTACATGAAGCACAGCGGCTGGGATTTCAGCCTGGTCCGCGCGAGGCCGAGCAGGAGGCTGATGGATATCGCTTCCGCGCCAATGCCGAGCTGGCCCAAGCCCAGAAGTATCGCGCCACTTCCCGTTCGATGGAAGAGCGCTATCTCCGGCTCGCACAGCGGGATTTCGCCAGGGCGCGGGAACTGTACGAGCCCATCCTCGGTTTTTCGAACGTGAATGTCGCGCTCCATCAGGTGGACGACGACGATCTCACGCGCCAGCAACTCGACGAAGTCCTGCAGAAGCCGCCTGTCAAGGTGGCCAAGGCGAAAAAGCAGCGCAAGCCCAAGTGGAGGCTTAGCCGGTGGCAGTAACCAAGAGTTGGGAATCGAAAGTTCTGGCGCTGCCTGGCACGGCCGGGGTGCCAGCGTCCCGCATCGGTTGGCGCGAATTTGTGTGGCTGGCGGCAGCGTCCCTCTTGATTTTGGCCGGCCTGGTGCTGGTGTACTCCGCCAAGACCGCGAGGTTCCAGGAGTTCGCGAGCAGCCTCGATCGCGGTGAACTGCTCGATCTGAATCAGGTTACCCAGCCGGACGATCTGCTTCCGTTTCTGTTGGTGTTTTCCGACGCCGCTGAGCGGGCCTCCGCCGCCCAAAGAACGTTCGAATTTCTAAGAGCGCGTCAACCGGTTCCGAACGTCGGCGTACTGGCGCGATTGCGCGTAAGCGACAACGTGAGGAAACCGCTGCTGCCGCTGGCTAAGCTCAAGCCGGCCTTCGTGGTTCGCAGTCCGCGGGAATTCCAGATCCAGTTTGCGATTTGGATCGCCGTGTACCTGGCCGGATTCTATGTTGTCTTCCTGGTCTGGAGGTGGAGCGGCTTTCGGGGCGACTTCGCGCTTCTGCCCGCCATACATCTGCTGAGCGGAATGGGATTGATCCTTGCCATCAGCCTGCGCGATCCACTGCGCGACACCCTGGAGTTCAGCAAATTCGCCTGGGGAGTGGGTCTGGGATGCATCGTGCTTCTGCTGCCATCTTTGCGATGGCTGAATTATCAGCGCTTCGCGCAATGGTGCTACGTACCGCTGTTCGCGGCTTTCCTTCTGTTCCTGGCGTTGCTGCGATTCGGAACGGGACCGGGCGGCAATGACGCGAAAGTAAATCTCGGGCCCTTCCAGCCCGTGGAAGCGATCAAGATCCTGCTCGTTTTTTTCCTGGCGGGCTATTTCGCGCGGAATTGGGAGCGGCTGCGCGATTTGCGCGAGAAGCGCCTGGTCCCGCGTCCGCTGCGTTGGATCAATCTTCCGCGCCTTTCGCACGTGCTTCCGGTAATGCTGGCAGTTGCGTTGGCGCTGGCGATGTTTTTCGTTTTGAAAGATCTGGGGCCGGCGCTGGTAACAGGATTCCTTTTCCTGGTGATGTTTTGGATCGCGCGCGGGCGCGCCGGATTGGCGCTGCTCGGCATCCTCTTATTAGTAGCCGGCGTCACGACTGGATACAGGATCGGCAAGCCGCCCACGGTCGTCGATCGCATCAACATGTGGCTCTCGCCTTGGGACAACGATGTGCATGGCGGCAATCAACTGGCCCATTCGCTGTGGGCTTTTTCAACCGGCGGTGTGTGGGGATCTGGCCCGGGCTGGGGCGATCCCGCGATAATCCCCGCCGGCAATACCGATCTCGTGCTACCCGCCATCGGCGAGGAATGGGGATTCTGCGGCGTGGCCGCTGTCCTGTTACTTCTCGGTTTTTTGGTTCATCGGTCGATGCGGATCGGTCTAAACGCACCCAACGAGTACGGCCTGTTCCTGGCGCTTGGCCTCGGGGGTCTGATCGCATTTGAGATGTTGCTAATTTCGGGCGGTGTGTTGGGCGCCATCCCACTCTCAGGCGTAGTGTCCCCTTTTTTGAGCTCGGGTAATACGGCGATGCTCGCGAATTTTCTAATCTTCGGAATTCTGCTGGCGATCTCCAATCATTCCAAAGATCCTGTCGCGGATGAACCATTTCGCCGTCCTGTTCGATCGCTCGAAAGAGCGTTGGCTGGATGCGCGCTGGCACTGCTGTTTATGGCGGGCTACTACCAGATCGCGCATGATCGCGATTTTCTGGCGCGCGAAACCAAGGTCTTCGAAGACGACGGCGTAAAGCGCGCGCAGCGCAATCCAAGACTCAATTCACTGGCGCGCGAAATTCCACGCGGAAATATCTACGACCGTAATGGTGTTCTGCTCGCTACCAGCAATTGGAGCGAGTTGGAACGCCGCCAGGCCGACTACGAAAAGCTCGGGGTATCGATCGACGCCAATTGCTCGCGGCTCGACAACCGCCACTATCCTTTTGGCTCGCTGACGGCGCATCTTCTGGGTGATCTACGAACCGGGGAAAATTTCCATGCTACCAACGCATCGCTGATCGAGCATGACTCCAATGTCAAGCTGCAAGGTTTCGCGGACTATAGCGAACTGGCGCCGCTGATCCGCTACCGGCATCAGCCCGGGAATCCGGAAATCGCCAAGTTGATGGCTCGCGACCGCACCGTCACCACCTCCATCGACATTCGTCTTCAGGCGCGGGTGGCGAAAGCCCTGGAAGCGCAGCTCGCTAAGGCTCACAAACAGAATGGCGCGGCGGTGGTGATGGACCCCTCCAGCGGCGACGTTCTGGCAATGGTCAGCGAGCCCGCCTTACCCACCACCGCGCCCAGTTACGCCGGTGCCTCGCAGGCAACGAACGACCAATTATTCGATCGCGCGCGTTACGCGCTCTATCCTCCCGGGTCGACGTTCAAGCTGGTGACCGCGATGGCCGCGCTGCGGATCGATCCGAATCTCGAGCAAAAGCAGTTCCGTTGCCAGCGGCTGCCCGATGGCCGCGCCGGCACTGTGATTCCCGGTTGGCGCAAGCCCATTCGCGACGACGTCGGCGATTCGGCGCACGGAACGTTGAGCATGGAGCGGGCCATCACGGTCTCGTGCAATGCCTATTTCGCGCAGCTCGGCGTATTTTC
>Ga0210406_10008372_pt1 | contig 10347 bp, 9 predicted proteins | sample IncBWC30MmetaG_FD_155454 | JGI IMG/M metagenome (GOLD analysis project Ga0210406, IMG submission 155454) | Forest soil microbial communities from Barre Woods Harvard Forest LTER site, Petersham, Massachusetts, United States - Inc-BW-C-30-M | ecosystem: Environmental > Terrestrial > Soil >... | reverse complement strand
CGTTCCGGTTCTCAGGGATCAGCCGTTCCCGACCCGGATCGTCAACCCGTCCTCTGCGCCGGCGGCGAAGCCGCATCCGCCGGGGACCGCGGAGTTTCGCTATTGGGCGGCCGCCGAAGCACTGCGGCGCGGCGCCGATTTCTGGGGAGCATTGGTCCCGGGGATATCGTGGGAAGTGGGCGCGATCCTGCCCGTGGACCTCGATTTCGGCGTCGATCTCAACGCGTTCTACGACCGCGAGGGGCTCAAGTTCTTCCATGGTTCGGCCGCCGGACGCACGGTCTTTTCCGGCGAGAGCCCCGACATCGTGTGCCATGAGCTCGGGCATGCGCTTCTCGACTCGTTCAAGCCGCAGCTGTTCGACGCGGCGAGCATCGAGGTCGCCGCGTTCCACGAATCCTTCGGCGACATGAGCGCGATTCTGTCGGCGCTGCAGCTGTCGAGCGTGCGCGAGGGAGTTTTAGCGGAAACCGGTGGTGTGCTGCACCGCTCGTCGCGGCTCTCACGCCTGGCGGAACAGCTCGGCTGGGCCATCCGTCAATCGGTTCCGTCGGCGGTCGAGCCCGACTGTCTGCGGAACGCGATGAATACGTTCTTCTACCGGGATCCCGACACGCTTCCCACCACCGCACCGGCAACGTCGCTGAGCTCGGAGCCGCACTCCTTCTCGCGCGTCTTCACCGGCGCGTTCTTCGAAGGACTGGCCGGCATGTTGGGCACGACGGCCTCGAGAGACGAAGCCGCGCTGCTGCAAGTGAGCCAAGATATCGGCGCGATTCTGGTCCAGGGCATTCGCGCCGCATCCGTCGTGCCGACCTTCATGAGCCAAGTGGCGGCCAGCATGCTAGCGGTCGCGGCGGCCCGATTCTCCGCGCAAGGCTATGAAGCGCCGCTGCGAAGCGGATTCATCCGCCACGGCATTCTGCCGCCTTCGATGGCGGTGGTGGCGGCGCATGCGTCCGCGCGCATCGCAGCCCTTGCGGCAAGCCCAAGCGAATCGAAAACGCTGCCGACGCTGCAACTTTCCGTGGCCGAGTATGGCCTCGGCGTCCCGTCGATCGTCGTCTATGCCGCGGCGGAACCGAAGCGCCTGCAGGTCGCCGGCGCGGCACTCGCCGTCGGCGCGGCGCCCTCGCCGGGCGAGGATCAAGCGGCCAAGTCCTTCTTCGAGGACTTGCTGCGGCGCGGGCGGCTCAAGATCCCGGGCCCCGCCAAGGGAGCGGCCGAGACCGTACGTGCCGCGGCGCCGCAGACCCACGAGACGCATACCCACGAGTTGCGGCGGGAAGGAAAACACATGGTGCTTCGCCGCATTCGTATCGACTGCGGGTTCGCTCACCATTGAGCGCGGGGGTTCGGCGCCTGTATGATGCGCGGCGGAATTCGGGGGCCACACATGGCTGACCAATGCCGCGCATCAACCAACAGGCGCTAAAGACGGAGCTTGCCAAGCGCGGCTTCGAGTCGATCTCGATCAAACGCGAGTTGCCGGACGGCCGAGTCGAGGTCGAGGCCAACAAGCTTCACCCCGTGCACGTCGAAAAAGGCGAGGCCATTTACGCGCCCGTGCCGGTGTCGTTATCGATCAAGCTTGACGCGCGCGGCCAGGTGAAGTCGATCGAGGGCGACACTCCGAAGCCGGCTGCTGTCGCCGATGCCGCGCGCTACATGAAGACGCTGCGCGACAGCGGGCAACTCGCTGCCGCCGGAGAAGCCGCGCCGGCGCGTGGAGTCACTCATCAAATCGAGCGCGATGCACAAGGCCGGCACGTCCTGCGGCGCAAGCGCTTCTCGATGTATTGAACTGAATCGTCATACCCGCGCATAGCGCGTCGGAAGACGCACGTGAACGCGCTTGTGTCGCGGGCATCCACGTCTTTCTTATAAGTTACCCAAGACGTGGATGGCCGGGACAACCCCGGCCATGACAAAGTCATACTTGTGAGCCGGACAAAGCGCGCGCGATTGCTGCCGCCGCTCACTCCCGTCCGCGCGAGAGCCGTTCGATCTCGGCGCGCACCAGGCGCTCGACGATCGCTGGCAGATTGTCGTCGAGCCAGGTCTTGAGCATCGGCCGGATCAACTCGCTGACCAACTCCTCGACGGTGCGACCGTTGCGCGGCTGCGCGGTTTGGGCGAGCGTGCCGAAGGCGGCATCCACGGCGGCGGCGGTTGCCGCAGAAACAAGGCCCTCGCTGGCGCTGCGCTGGCTCGCGGGACCCGCCGGGTTCGACTGCTCGGCCGGCGGATATTCCGCGCGCGCCAAAGGCGCTTGCCGCGACATCCCGCCGAGCTCCGCCACTTTCGCGTCGGTCTCCTCGTCGCGCATTGCCGACGCGGCGCTCGCCGACGCGGCCGTGCGGGGCGGCAGTGTCGCAGGCGGCGGCATCGCAGCGGGGGCAGCTCCACGCAACGGCCGCGGGTCGGCGGCTTCGGTTGGCGCTCTCTCTTGCGCGGGCTCGTCGTTGGCAATGATTTGGCGGATGGAGGCGAGGATCTCCTCCATCGAGGGCTCCTGACTCTTCGCAGGCTGCGTCATGGCCGCGGCCCCCCTCGGGCCGCCGAGGTCTGCCCCAGCCGCCGTTGCAGCACAATCAGCGCCTTCCGCCGGAGCCGGAGGTACTATGGCACGCCGACGATGGAACGCAAACACGCCCAGCGTTTGAACGCAATCAGCGAATGCCCGAGCCGACGCGAAATCGTCCCTATCGGCCGTCGGGCGCGCGCACGCCGCCCCAAGCATCGCGCACTTGCTGATAGTGAGTCACCGGATCGTAGACCTCGATCCTGAGCCCCAGGATTTGCGGCGAGAGCGCGCCGGTCGAGGCCAGCACGGTATAGGAGGCAACGACGCGGTCGCGTTGCGCGGTGACGAGCGCCACGCGGGCGTTGACGAGGTCCTGCTGCGCATTGAGCACATCGAGTGTTGTGCGCTGGCCGACGCGAGCCTCCTCGCGCACGCCGTTGAGCGCGACCTCGGCGGCGGTGACCTGCGACTGGGTGGCATCGATCTGCGCCTTGGCGGCCTCGAGCTGCCCCCAGGATTGGGTCACCGTCGCTTGCACCTGGTCGCGCGCGGTGTCGAGATCGAGCCGACGTTGGCCGAGCGTCTCCTTGGCTTGGCGGATGGCCGCGTATTCGGCGCCGCCCTGATAGATCGGCACCGTGAGTTGGGCGGCGACCGAGGCCTGCAATGTCTCGAGCACCGCGAGCGACTGGGTCGAGCCGAAGTTCTTCTGCACGTTGCCCACCGCGGCCAAGGTGGGGGCGAGCGCGCCCTCGGCGATCTTGACCTGCTGCAGCGCGATGTCGACGTTGTACATCGCGGTGGTGATCAGCGGGTGCTCGTTGCGGCCGCGGCCGATCGCGCCGTCGAGGGTACGCGGCGAGAGCCGGTCGACCGGAGGCGCGGGGGCAAGCCGCGCCGGCGGCGGCACGCCGATCACTTGCAGGTATTGCGCCTGCGCGGTGACGTAGTTGGACTCCGCCAGCGACAGCTGCGACCTGCCGCCGGCGAGGCGCGACTCCGCCTGCGCGACGTCGGTGCGTGTGACCTCGCCGGCCGTGAAGCGGTCGCGCGTCTGCCGCAGCGTCACTTCCAGCACGTTCACGTTGCTGCGCTGCAGCTCGAGGATGGCCGCCGTCTGCAACAGGTTCATATAGGCGGTGGCGCCGCTGAGCAGCACGTTCTGCTCGGTCGTGCGCAACGTTTCGCGGGCGGAGAAGACCTGGCCCTCGGCTTGGCGGGTGCGGGTCGCCGTCTGCAAGCCGTTGAACAGCGTCTGGGTGGCGGTGAGCCCGTAGGACTGCACCGCGAAGCCGCCCACGGCTTGGTTGTAGACTGCACCGCCGCTTCTCGGGTCGTTGCCGCCCCGGGTCAGCTGATCCAGATACTGCTCGGTCAGGCTGGCTGTCCCCGCCACGCGCGGGCGATAGCCGGCGAGCGCGGTCGGGACGTTCTCATCGATGGCGCGGGTGGCGGCACGCTGGGAATTGAGCTGGGGATTATTTTGGTAGGACGCCACCAGCGCGCCATCGATGGTGCCGGATCCGGCACCGCTGCCCACCAGGTGCCACCCATTCCCCGCGGGCTCCGCAGTCAGCGGCGCAGCCAGGAGGGCCGCAGACGCGGCAAGCGCTGCAATCTGCGCAATCGCCCGCTGGCTTCGAGCCCCCCGCAACATGCGCAGATTCCACCCCCCGCCGTCCCGCCCCTCGCGGGCCGCGCCCCTCCCGAGTCGCTAAAGGGGAATATTAGCCATAATGGGGCTGCCAAACCCCCAGGACGCCAATGAAATCAGGAGTTCCATGAAAAGAGGGGCTTTGGTGCTTTCGCGCCACACCCTGGGGAAAATTGGCGTAAATACTAGCCTAGAACACAAAGGCGGGCGGCGCGGCAAATCCGGGCAGCACCGGGGCGACCGCATCGAAGATCGGCCATCCGCTGATATCCCCGCCGACGCAGCGGTAGATCATCGCCTGCCCCGCGGGCGCGCGGCCCAGCACGGCAACCAGCCGGCCGCCCGCCTTGAGCTGACGGGCGAGCGCGTTCGGCGCGATTTCGGTTGCCCCGTTGACGAAAACGACGTCGTAAGGGGTGGCGGCCGGCCAGCCTTGCGTCAGCGGGCCGGTCACGACCGTGACATTGGGTGCCTCAACGGCCTTGAGATTCTCGCGCGCGAGGCGGGCCAAAGCCTCGTCCTCCTCGAGCGCGACCACCGAATGCGCAAGCCGCGACAATAGCGCGGACGAATAGCCGGTGGCGCAGCCGACATCGAGCACGCGGTCGCCTGCGTCCACCTCCGCGGCCTGAACCATCTTCGCCAGCACCATGGGCTTGAGCAGGCGCCGGGCCGGCGCCCCGGCGCTCGCTTCTTCGACCACGATGTCGAAATCGAGATAGGCGAGATCGGCTTTGGCTTCGGGCACGAACCGTTCACGCGGCAACTCCAGCATCGCGGCGACAATGCGCCGATCAGTGACGTCGCTGGTGCGGACTTGGCCATCCACCATCATGCGGCGCGCCGCGGCAAAGTCGGTCATGGTCGCAATTCCGCGCGTGTGAGCCGCGTCCTCTTAGCGGCAAGGGGTGCGCAATGGCAAGGCGGCGCGTCGGTCGACGCGCCGGATCGCAACCGACACAGCAACAGCACCCCACCGGCCGGCGCCGGGTGAAACCGGTGGGCGAGACCGTCAACGGCCGTTTGCCGGCCGGAGCCTCGGCACGGCCGGGCCCACGGCACTGGCAGCGTCCGGTACCGCGACTCGCGCGGCCGCACCTCGTTCACGACGACGACGATGAATGGTGTGACGCGGTTCTACGACTCCAGCGGCCACCTCACGGCCACCGTCATCGGATCGCGTCGCCGCTGATGGCCAGGTCGAGTCGCCCCGGCTTTTTGCTGACGCTTGCCGCCTTGGAGCGGCTTGGCCACAGCCGCGTCGGCATCACGCTCGACCTTTACAGTCACGTGACGGAAGGCTTGCAGGACGACGCGGTGACACTGGTTGACGATGCCATGGCAGATGCGCCTCCTCAGCGCCAACGCGCGCGATGAACGACGACTCGCCGCACCGTTTGGTGTTGGCTTCCGGACGCTTTCTTTCCGGCGTTTTGCTCTTCATACCGACTCGACTGATCGGCGACATCGACGCATTTGGGTACGCGATGTTGCGTACCGTCCGGCCCGCCCAAGTGGCTTCATAGAACCTTGCCTATGGCGGGCGCCGCTGGATTCTTGCTCTTGACCCAATGTCGTAACCGGCCTGAGACGTACAGCGAGCCAAGCCGCTTTGACACGATGCTCTGAAACCCGATTGTTGAGAACGCGGAAGAGAGCGGAAGAGACAAGAGCCGGCGTCCGCTAAAGGAGCCAAAGTCTGGGCAAGTCCGCACGATCGCCCTTTCGCCGTGGGTCGTCACCGAGTTGCGCGCCCCCGCGCCCGCCAAGCCGAAGCCCTGTTGCGGCTCGGCATCCGGTTGAGCGATGACAGCTTTGTAGTCGCTCAGCCTGACCTCAGCGCCACGAGCCGTCGTCCATTAACAAGGAATGGCGGCAGCGGATCATCAAGCTTGGACTTCGCCATACCCACGGGAGCCACATGCTGGCGAGCAACGTGCATCCCAAGATCGCCAGCGAGCGCCTGGGGCATTCCCGCGTCGGGATTACGCTCGATCTCTACAGCCATGTTGTGAAGGGCTGCAGCCATGTTGTGGAAGGGCTGCAGGAGAACGCGGTGGCGTTGGTTGACGACGCGATGGCGAAGGCACTACAGAAGCGGGCTGCCGAGCAGGGTAGCAGTCGGGTAGCAAAAGAGGGGTGGCGACCACCCTCCCCTCTCGCCATTTCAAAGCCTTGGGCCACGTGGCGGAGTGGTTACGCAACGGTCTGCAAAACCGTGTACCCCGGTTCAATTCCGGGCGTGGCCTCCAACTAAATCACTGATACGGAAGCGTGGCCCCTCGGCTCGATGGAGGGATTAGGCCGCGTCGAGCGCACTGATCGTGACGTAGTACCCGTCAGGATCGCGGAGCGAAAACTCCGCGGTTCCAGTGTTGGGATTCACGTGTGGCTCTTCTTCCAGCCGGCCCGCGAGAGCACGCGCCCTTGGCAAAGCCACGTCATAGTTGTCGACCCGCAAGAACAAGAGAAGGCCGTTTCCGGGCTTGGCGTAGGAGGGGCTTGTCAGCGACGGATGCTCGTGGGCACCCCACTTATGGAGACAGAGCAATACCGTTCCATCCGAGTCGAGGATTTGCCCGAAGTAGTCGTGGGCAGGAGCCGTCTCCGGCAGGCCAAGTAGCGACTGGTACCACTTGAAGCTCTGGGGCACGTCAGCCACGCCGATGATCGTCCACGCGCGTTTCATAGGTCCCTCTACGGCTAACGTTCGACATGGAGCCGACTGGAGGCGAGCGGAGCTTGCGGAAGCGTAACCCGTCCTAGTGGCACCCATGCGCGCGCCTTCAGCACGGCGCGACATGCGCAGCCCGCCCGCTAATCATTCCGGCTTGATGTTGGCTGCGCAGCGCTTATCCAAGAACATCGAGTACATTCGGTCAGACCGTAGGGGGTCGCGAGGAAGCTTTAAGAATCGTGACGACACGTCAAGCCACCGCAACCGTGGTCTGACGGTACTTCAAGTCACGATATTCACCCGATCTTACGGGTGGATATTTGGCCTGGCCGCGTGGGGCAATACATTCGATGAGAGCGTCGTAGTTGGGTTGCTGAAAGAAGGCGATTGAGAGTCGCTTTGCCTGCGATGCGACCGATGCCGGCGGATTCACCACCCGGTGTGTGTTGGAAACCCAGCGATCATTTGTCCAACGCATCAGAAGATCGCCGATGTTTATGACAAACGTTTGCGGATCGGTTTCCACGTCGATCCATTGCCCATTCTTGGTATGCACCTGTAACCCACCTGGTACGCTCTCGCCATTTAGGATCGTGAACGCCCCGTAGTCGGTGTGCGCTCCGGCGCGCAACTGCCCTGGCTTGGGTGGGCTCGTCTGCTCTGGATAAAAGTTCAGCCGCATTGCAGTGATGTGCTTGTCGATCTTGTCGTCGAAGAAATGTTCTTCGAGACCGAGCGCAAGAGCCGTCAGTTGCATCATGAACGCCGCGAGCTTTTCCATTTCTGCGTAGTAAGCTGCGGCCGCATTCGCAAAACCCTCGGGCGTCGCCGGCCAAAAGTTTGGTATGAAATAGCGTCGGCCCTCAGGCCCTGTATAGTACGTCTCTTCCGGCCAGCTTTCTTGGCCGAAATGATAGAACTCTTTGAGATCTGACGGCGTCGTGCCTGCATTCGCCTGCGCCAGTGACTCCAGCCCTTGCGCGCGATAGCCCCGCGGCGTGCCGGGAACCGGATGGATTGCTTTGCGCTTCTCGTCCAAAGGCAAAGCAAAAAAGGTGTGCGCCTTTGACCGCAGCTCATCCATTGTCGCAATAGGCACGCCATGACCAGTGATGGTGAAGAATCCGATCTCACGACAGGTTGCGTCGATCTCCCTTGCGATAGCTTGTCTGGAGGCGAGGCCACCAATGCGCGCCGCGGAAAGGTCGATTATCGGGATCCGCTGCATAGTCTCTCCTGGTGGGCGTAGATAATAAGCACCGATAATAAGCGCCGCCCTGGTCAGGCACCAGCACGTTCAAAATCGGCGTCGCCGGCGGTAGGCGGAGCCGCTTTTTGACTCGGGGACTTCATGTCTTGGAGCGATTGCGGCGAAGATCCCGGAACTCTTTCGGCCCCTTGATGAGCCGCCGCTTGCGGAGTTGGCGTTCTTCATCGGTTGCCGACGGGACGCTCAAGCGATCGATTTCCTGACTTGCCATTTCTGCCGCTTTCGTAGCTCTCCGAGTACGCGCTCCCCCGCGTTGGCTGATCCGAAGTCCCAACTCGACAAGCCGGCGGATCGCTTCGGGGCGCGATGGATCGTCCTCCTGTGACGCCGCCCATCGATCGACACGCGCGAGTAGTTCTGAGGGAATAGGCGCGCCGATTGGCGCGCGTTCGCTCGCAGGACGCAGCCCCCTCTGCTTTTTCCGTGTCATGGATCGACGTCCCCATCGGAAACTATGCGCGACTTGAGCGGAGAAATGTGAGTGGCCGCTGTCCCGCGTTCGGGTGTGATAGTCATCCCATCACGATTTGCGCGATGGGTGATGCTAGCCCCCGAGGCTGTCGGGCTCAATCATTTCGCGAGGTTTGCCCAAAGGGTCCGAAGTGCGCGGATGCTTCTCATGCAGGAAGACCGCAAGCTGCGGTCTTATGGATTCACCCTGGGAGGTCACCGCCTCTTGAAACAAGCAATTTTGCACCCCTTTAGGCAAATGGCTCCAGGTCCGGACAACAGCCTCGCCCAAGGCACGCGTAAGCTGCTCCGCCATCGCGCTGGTCATCGACCCCATGGCTGGCACTCCTCAAGGAAAATCCCACATGCCAACGCGCAACAGAATGCCAAGTTCCGGTACCCCGGCCGGCGCCTTCGAGATCATTGCAAAGAGAGAAGGAGAGAGAGCAGGCCTGGCGTTACCTTCCGGCATCATGTGTCGGGGCAAGCGAGACGGGATTAGAACCGCGCTGAAATCGGCGCGCGCGGCATGCACAGCCCGCCTCGCTGATCATTCCGGCTTGATGTTGGCGGCGCGGATGACCTTGCCCCAGGTCTCGGTCTCGACCTTGATGCGCGTCGCGAATTCCTCCGGCGTGCTTGCCATCGCTTCGAGGCCGAGCACGGGCAAGCGCTGCTTGACGTCCGGCTTCGCAAGAATACGCGCGATCTCCGCTTGCACCGCGGCGATGACCTCGTTCGGCGTTCCGGCCGGGGCCAGGAGCCCGATCCAGCTGTCGCCTTCGATCTGCGGATAACCGGCCTCGGCGGTGGTCGGGACGTCGGAGAGGAGCTGCGAGCGCGTCTTGCTCGCCACCGCGAGCGGGCGCAGTTGCCCCGCTTCGAGCGCCTGCGCGGCCGAGGCGATGGTGCCCCAGGTGATCGGCGTGTGGCCGGCGACCGTCGAGGCGATCGCCGGCGCCGCGCCGTTGAATGGGACGTGCACGATGTCGAGCCCTTGCGACAGCCGCAGCATCTCACCCAAGAGATGCCCCTGCGTCCCCACGCCCCCCGAGGTGTAGGAGTATTTGCCCGGATTGGATTTGATCAGCGCGACGAGCTCTTTGAGATTGCGCGCCGGCAGCGCCGGGTTGACGGACACAAGGTTGGGCGCGGAGACGGCCAGCGTCACCGGCGCGAAGTCCTTGTCGGGATCGAACGGCAGTTTGGCAAAAAGCGTGGGGTTCACGACATAGGAGCTGAACGCAATCAAGAAGGTGTAGCCGTCGGGCGCCGACCGCGCCGCTTGCGCGGTGCCGACATTGCCGGTCGCGCCGGCGACGTTCTCGATATAGAACTGCTTGCCGAAATGTTCGGTGAGCTTTTGCGCGGCAAGGCGCGCGAAAATATCGGTCGAGCCGCCGGGCTGGAACGGAACGATGATGCGCACCGGCCGGCCCGGCCAACCCTGCGCCCACACGCTGGCGGGAATGGCCGCGAGAGTGGTCGCACCCGACAGAAGATGCAGAAATCGCCGGCGCTGCGGGTTCATTGTGAAAGCTTAGCACGGGACGGCATCGCCCGGTATGGCGTGGCGCGCGCGCCCTGCGGCCGCGGATTTTGCTGTCGACTGCTATTATGGCCCCAAGCGTGCGGGGCTGGCGTACGGGGGCCGGGATACTGAATCTCTCTAGCAGTTTGCTGAAAAACCTAAAGAGCAGCGCATTTGTTCTTCGCTTTTCTTCCTCATACAAGCGTTCGCTCTGGTTCGGTTCCGAGTGCAGTCGGTT
>Ga0210406_10008370_pt1 | contig 10349 bp, 9 predicted proteins | sample IncBWC30MmetaG_FD_155454 | JGI IMG/M metagenome (GOLD analysis project Ga0210406, IMG submission 155454) | Forest soil microbial communities from Barre Woods Harvard Forest LTER site, Petersham, Massachusetts, United States - Inc-BW-C-30-M | ecosystem: Environmental > Terrestrial > Soil >... | reverse complement strand
GCCCTCGGTGGTCATTCCTTCGGATGAAAGGTGCTGAACGAAAACTTGCTCGCGAGAAGTTGTCCCTCATCGCTATCCAAAGGTACCAATTCGATGCCCATGATCATGCTCTCCCGGAGCCAGCTGTTCTTCACGCTGAAGTAGTACACGCCTCCGGCTTCCGCGGTGAAGTGCACAGCCGCGGCGTTGTTGCGAGTTCCGGCTCCGATCCAGGATTGCCAGCTTGCGCAGAGGTGATGTTCTCCGGGGTCGACAGTGAGAGAAAAATAGGAGTTGCCATGGTTCGCCCCTACCCACGAGCCATCCAGTCCTATTCTGGTGGTAGGTTTGGGATTTGACTGGAAGTGCGTGTCGTCCTCCACAAAATAAACCACCGCTTTCCCGCTCTCGGCCGGGATGATCGGGTGCTGAGCTTTGTCCGTCTTTACGTCGAACTTTGCATCGGTCGGACCGCAACCCGGAGCAACAGCGGCACTGGTGGGCTTGTCCTGCGCCCATGCGGAGCAGATGAAGAGAACAGCTACGAGAGCGGGTTTCATGTTGTCGCTCCTGGGTCCGTGGATTGGGGCCTGCCTGGGTCGAGTACAAGTCCAACATCAATTTCTCTCAAACCCATGGCACTTTCACTGCGACTGATGCGGACCGCAACGGGCAGGTTGCCACACCGACTTTATTTCAGCAAGAAATCCACAGGTTGGAGCGCGATTGTGACGATCTGGCTCTCGCTAAGTGCGGCGAAGCGGTGCGTTACGAAATTAGACGGCAGATTGAGAATCCACTAATCGCAATGGCTCCCGCGTGTTGACACATAATATGTGTACACGTATACTGTGGCCATGAATGTAACTCTCTCGATCGATGCGCAACTCGTAGCTCGCGCCCGAAGGAAAGCGGAGGCTCTCGGCAAGAGCCTCAATCAGTTGATCCGCGACTACCTGCAAACCGTGGCTGGCGGAGACGATGCCGACCGCAGCATCGCGGAGTTCAAGCGTCTCTCGGGTCAAGGCCACTCACGCGGCTGGCGCTTCAATCGAGACGAAATTCATGAGCGTTCGTAGCTTTTTCGACACCAGCATTCTTGTCTGTGCTGACGACAAAGCCGCTCCCGGAAAACAACGGCGCGCCCTCGATCTCGTGGCTGAGCACCGCCGCGCCAGGACGGGAGTGGTGTCGCTACAAGTGCTCCAGGAGTATTTCGTCATCATCACGCGCAAACTCCGCGTAGACGCGGCCATCGCGCGCTGCAAGGTCGAACTGCTCGCGGAATTCGACGTCGCCGCTCCTGAGGTCGCGGACATTCTGGCCGCTATCGACCTGCACCGCCTTCACGGCTGCTCCTTCTGGGATGCCTTGATTCTGCGGGCGGCCAAACAAGCGGGATGCAGAGTGCTCTTCTCGGAAGATATGCAAGACGCCCAAGAAATCGACGGTCTGCAAATCTTGAACCCGTTCCGTTGAGTTCTTGGTACTTGGTGCCAGGTATGCGGTCCTATTTCGCGGCGCTAGCCACCTTCACGCCCCGCGACCCAGCCGCATACCGCGCAATGCCCTTGTACAGCGCCTCGGCGATCTGTTCGCGGTATCCGTCGCTGCGCAGCTTTTGCTCGTCGGTGGGACTGCTGACGAAGGAAACCTCCGCTAGAATTCCCGGCATCGCGGTCTCGGTGAGCACCACGTAGGACGCCTCTTTTACGCCCCGGTCACGCAAGCCCGGACTCTGTCCCGCCAAGGTTCCAAAGAGCGAGCGCTGCACGCTGGCCGCAAGCCGCCGCGATTGTTCGATCTTGTCGTGCAGTTCCGCCGGTGACAGCTTGGCCGCACTAGCGCTTTTACTTTGATCTTTTTCCCGGGTCTCCAGGTCTTTCGCGTTGGGCGCCGAAAAGACGTTCGTGTAGTAAGTTTCCACACCGCGCGCCGAGAGCAGGTCGCTATAGTTCGCATGCACCGAGATGAACAGGTCTGCCTGCGATTGATTCGCCATCCCAGCCCGTTCGTCAAGCGGGATGTAGTTGTCGTCGTTACGCGTGAGAATGACCTCTGCGCCCAAACGGCTCTCGAGCAGCTTGCCCAATCGCTGAGCAATCTCCAGCACCAGGTCTTTTTCCAGCAGGCCCCGACGGCCCACGGTTCCCAGGTCCCAGCCGCCGTGACCCGCGTCCACCACAATGCGCATCTTCGGTACGCGCGCGCGCCATTGCAAGTCTTCACGCGTGGGCGGAGGAACGACGATGGCCAACTTCTCCCGCTCTGCCTCCGCGGCTCCCGGAAAAAGATTTACCTGAGCCTTGGTGTTGACGCCCAGCTTCCGCACCCGCACAACCAGACGATAGGGATTCGGTTCCAGACTGACGGAAAAATTCGAGTTGCCTCTTGTCTCAAGCACCACGCGAGTCAAACCTGAGACTGGCTGCGCTACACGAACCCGCGCCAGCAGAGAGTCCCCGACTTCGATGGTCTTCCCGGCAAATTCAGGAGCCAGCGAAGTATCGTGCAGATCAAAATAAATTCGATCCGGACCCGCCAGGCGATGCGCTTCGTATTGCACCTGATCTTCCAGGTCGAGCACAACCGTGCTGGAATCGGCGGAAGACCAGTGCCGAATCCCGGTGATGCGTGGCAGCTTCGTCAGTTCTTGCGGCGTAACGCTTCCAGCTCCGGGTTGAGCCGCTGTGTCCCCATCCGCGGCTCCGGAATTGACCGCCGAATTTACTTGCCCATCCAGGATCGCGTTGGATGAAGTGACCGACGATGGAGCGACCGAATCCTCAGGTTCCTTCGCCTCACTTGCGGGCCTTGTGATCCTGGGTTCCGGTCGCACCATTACGTCGCCGAGTTGCGCGTTCTTTAGCTTCCACCAGAGCCCTGCGGCCAGCACCGTCGAGACCACCACCAGCACCAACACAAGTACGATTCCCGGATGACGACCGGCAGCAGGCTTTGGTTCCCGCACAGCTTTGAGGGCGAGGGTTTCTTCGGAGACGCGCTCGGGCTCAGTTATCAACTCCGGCGTAACAATTTGCGCGGGCACAGGCTCGACCATCGCTGCCGCGCCTTCGGGCCCTGCTTTCGCTTCGTTCTCAACGCGCGCTGCGGTCTTAGTGGGAGCAAGAACGTTTACAGGAAGAACTTCTGCAATTGCTGGAGGCGCAGGAGTGGCCATCGCAGGCGCAGCCAACTCGGCTTCCGCCACTTGCGCCGATTCCGCGAAGCGGTCTTCGTCTTCAGGCTTAAGCGCTCCAAGAATCAGCTCGGCCAGCAGTCCCAGGCTGCCCACGTCGCTGTCATTGAAGCCGAACGGCTCAGCCGAGAACGCTTCTAGCAATCCGATCACGCGCCGCCGCCCGCACAGCGGCACCGCCACCATGGACCGCGCGCCCAGTTGCCGGCAGGCGTACAGGTTTACGCGATCATCAGTCTCGGTATCGTCGCAGCGGATAATCTGCGCTGTGCGGAAGCATGCTCCGGAGAAAGCTGAGTCCCGCTGGATGCGCGCGCCGACATCCGGCTTGATCGCGCCCGCTGAAGCTCGTAAAACGATCTCGTTGTTCTCCGCGAGCGCGATTCCCAATCCATCCGCTCCGGTGATGGCAATGGCTCGTTCCGCGACCAGTTGCAGCACTTCGTCGAGTACGAATTGCTCTCCCGGCTCGAACTCATTGGGGCGCGCAAGCGTCTCAAATCCGCCGTGCCGCGAGGCCAGCGCCCGCCGCTGCCGTACCTGCTGATGCAGCGCCGAGAATGCCAAAAGCGCCTGCAGAGCATCGCGTTTCGACGGCCGCAACTCGCGAACATCGTAGGAAAAGCTGTGTTCGGGGGCAGACGCACTCTGCGCCACCGGCCATGACGGCAACCGCAAACCGGCGAGGCCGGTGCCGTCATCAATCGTCGGTTTGGTGGGAGTCGTTGCCATTACATTATTGGCCGGACGTTATTAGTCGGAGGTTATTGGTTGCCAAATCTCCTTATTGCGAGTGTGGCCATCCAGTGCAGCCCCTGTCAATTGACTACTTTGCGTAGCTGGTGCGCCTTCGCCCACGCGCCCGGATGCAGGTCCGTCCCAATCCGGCTTTTCACGGGGTTTAACAGTAAGTTAGCCGGGTTTTGCCCCAGTTGCAATGATACGGGCGTGCCCCGTGGGCCATGGCCTTTGGTAAGACCCATCCCCCCAGTTTCCAACTTCCGGACAAGCTGCCCGTCGCCGCAGCGCGCGCCCGAAAACCAGCGTAGAATCCTTGACGTTTCCGAAACGGTGTCTCAGAAGTTCACTCGCCGCCACGACCAGGAGGCCGCTCATGCCCGCACCCCGCCCTCACGGACTCCCTGGCCCCACCGTCTGCGCCCTGATTGTAGTTGCCATGCTGGCGATGATCGTGATTCCGGCGGCTATTACGTTGCAAACCGTGCACATCCCCGCCCCGCCCATCCCGGTCAACCAGAGCTCCACACCATACGGCTATACCCTCAGCCTTTTGTTGTTCATCGTCCCCATCATCGTCATCGCACTGTGGTTCATGCCGAGCGAGGAATTGCGCATCCCACAGCGCGCCTTCTGGTGGACCCTCATCATTCTCGTCCCTTTAGGCTGCCTGCTTGACGTCGTCTTCGCCCAGTGGTTCTTCGACTATCCCAACACTGGAGCCACCCTGGGCATACTCGCTCCCGCGTTTGGCAGGCCCGTTCCCGTCGAAGAGTACGTTTTCTATCTAACAGGCTTTCTCGCGGTTCTTCTTCTCTATGTATGGCTCGGCGAGTTCTGGCTGGCGGCCTACAACGTACCTGACTACCCTGGCGAAGCCCGAAAGATGCGCCGCCTTCTGCAATTTCATCCCACCTCACTGATCCTCGCCGTGGTCTTGATTGGCGCCGCTTGGTTTTATAAGAAGCATCTCGCTCTTCCGGAAGACCAGGCAGGTTTTCCCGGCTACTTCACAGTTCTCGTCCTCGGGGCCCTCGTTCCAGCCGTAAGCTTTTTCCCGGTGGCGCGGCGCTTCATCAACTGGCGCGCTCTCAGCCTCACGCTTTTCTTTATGCTGCTCGTCAGCCTGGTCTGGGAAGCTACTCTCGCGGTTCCCTACAACTGGTGGAACTTTCAGCACGGTCAGATGATGGGGCTTTTCATCGGTGCCTGGTCCCGCCTGCCTATCGAAGAAGTTTGTGTCTGGATCGCGGTTACCTATGCCACGGCGATCGTCTTTGAGGTCGTGAAGCTCTTGCTGGCATCGGAAAGATCGGTGCGCGACACTCTGCTGGGCGCGAGGGAAGGCTAGCTGAGTCAAGAGCCCTCTTCGATAAGCGATGGCAGGCGAGTTTGCCGATCGTGACTACAATTAGCTTCAACCGGCAAGGAGGACGCGCCGTGAGCAGAATGAAAGTGTTGGCATTCGCGTTGTTCATAGCGGGTCAGGCGGCGTCGCAAGATGCTTCCAAGCTGTTCCCTTACGCCGTGCCCCAGGATGGGCCAAGCAGTCCAAAGATGCAGGCACAGTGCAAGTTCCCAGATGGCAAGACCATCACGGTTGACTATTCCACTCGACACGTAAAAGACCGCGCACCTATGCTCGGAGAGGTTTGGAAGACGGTTTTCGATGACGGGATGGTGTTTGTAACTGATGCAAGCCTTGTCACGGCTAATGGGATAAGTGTTCCGGCGGGCGATTACACGATTGCCCCCTTAATCGAGTTTCGCGGTCGGACTTTGTTTGTGAAGAAACATACCGGGGGCGAATCACGCGTTCCGATGTCCGTCTCGAACCTGACCCGCCCAGCCGAGAATTCTGGAATTCTATTCGAGCGTACAGGCGGAAGCTGCATGATGAAGGTGAACTCGAAGAACAGTCAGACTCAGTTCTTCGTGGAGTTTACCGAAAGTAATGCAGACCTGCCAGCCGCAAATTAGGGCCAGAAGAGGGCTGAATACCGATGCTGGGGCGCGAAGCAAGGATCGTGAACAGTGCTGGTAACGTCGCAGTCCTTCGGGCGTCTATAGGAATGTCCGCATGTTTGGGTTCTAAGGGGAAAGACTCGATGCACTCAAACCCAACCAAGTCCATTCAGGCCCGGCTTTTGATCCTCGTCATCTGTCTCGTCTGGCTGGTCTCGCCGGCCAGCGCTCAGACTGCCAAGTCGCAGGCCAGCACCAAAGATGCCTCCACCCAACTGGAGCAGCGCATTGAACGAGTCGAGAACGGATTCGCTTCCATTCCCCTGGGCGAGAATGAACCGCCTCTGCAGTTCAATCTGCAGAAGCTGATGGAGGTCTACAAAGTCCCCGGTCTGAGTGTAGCGGTCATCGACAATTTCAAGATCGTCTGGGCCAAGGCTTACGGCGTCACCGAAGCTGGCACAGCCACGCCGGTAACCACGAAGACGCTTTTTCAGGCAGGCTCGATCAGCAAGCCGGTCGCGGCCACCGGCGCTCTCTACCTCGTCGAACATGGAAAACTCGCGCTCGATGAAGACGTCAACCGGAAGCTCGTCAGCTGGAAGGTACCAGAGAATGAATTCACCAAGGACCAGAAGGTCACCCTTCGTCGCCTGATGAGCCACAGCGCCGGGCTCACCGTGCATGGCTTTCCCGGGTATGCCGTGGATTCGCCTATCCCCACGCTGGTGCAAATCTTCAATGGCGAGAAACCAGCGAACACCGCGCCCATCCGCGTGGATATTGTCCCCGGCACAAAGGGTGTTTATTCCGGCGGTGGAATCACCATTGAGCAGCAACTTGTCATCGATGTGACCGGAGAGCCTTTCCCGCAGTTCATGCGCGAAACCGTTCTCGACAAAATTGGAATGCTTGAGAGTACTTACGAGCAGCCGCTTCCACCGGTGCGCGCAGCTCTGGCCGCTTCTGGAACGTACACAGATGGAAAGCTCGTTCGCGGGAAATGGCACATCTATCCAGAGATGGCGGCTGCCGGGCTGTGGACCACGCCTTCCGACCTGGCCCGGTTCGCCATTGAAATTGCTCTGTCCAAACAGGGTAAAGCGAATCACGTGCTGTCCCAGACCATGACTCAGCAGATGCTCACGCCGCAGATTGATCGGATCGGCCTCGGCTTCTTCTTGGGCGACAAGAACAATCCCGGCCAGTTCGGCCACGGCGGAGCCGACGAAGGCTTTCAGGCGATGCTCACCATGTTCAGCGACTCCGGACACGGCGTTGCAGTGATGGCTAATTCCGACAATGGCATTACCGTAGCCAACTATCTGATCAAGAGCATCGCCCGGGAATACTCCTGGAGCAACACTCCGGAGAAAGAGCCGGCCGCGGACGTCCTGATGCTGGTCGCGGACTTAAGAGGCACACACGCCGCAATGCAGAAGTATGCCGATCTTAAAAAGACCGGGTCGTCGGAATACGACATGGATGAAGGGACCTTGAATCAGCTCGGTTATCACCTGCTGCGATCGGGAAGGAAAGAAGACGCTATACAGGCCTTCCGGCTGAACGTGGAGGAGTATCCAAAGTCCTCGAACGCATTTGACAGCCTGGGCGAAGCCTACATGGCTGCGGGGCAAAAGGATCTCGCCATTCAGAACTATGAGAAGTCGATCGAACTGGATCCCAAGAACCAGAATGGGATCGACATGCTGAAGAAGCTGAAGGAACAGAAATAGACTGGCGCTGCCTTTTGCGCACTCCCGAACCAATCCAGTTACTGTCTGCCCGCGTCCATCAAAACTAGAATCGGACGAACTGGACCCCGTCCGAGCGATTCCTGGCGGAGAATATGCAGGCAGTACCTTTTCCCACGCGGCAACAAGCACGCACCCACTACCGGCATGACCTGCGCACCTTAACCTACGTAACCCTCGACGAGGCCAACGGCGGAATCGTCCGCAACCTCAACCACCAGGGTGTGGCCGTGCAGGCCGTCGCTCCATTGCGCCAGCACCAGCGCGTGCGCCTGCGCTTTGAACTGAGATTTCCTCGCTTGCGTGTCGAAGCCTGCGGGCAGGTTAGTTGGGCCAGCCCTTCCGGACAATGTGGCATCCGCTTCGTGGATTTGCCTCCACGTACCAGTCTTCAGATCAACGAGTGGATCTTTTCCAACCTTCTGGATGCACTCGCCCGCCAGGCCGCCCATCCCCGCTCCATCTTCGGGGCCTCTGTAGTCTCCATTGTTCGGGAGGAAAATGTTCGGGAGGAGAACCTTGGCGAGGAAAATTCCCATCAAGAAAATGGTTCGGGGGAAAACGACGGGTTGACCTTGTCAGCCGCACCGCGCCCCGCGATCCGGCTGCACCCGAGTTCCACCCGGCCGGACGAGGCGCCGGTCCCGCCCCTGCATCGGGACGAGGATCTTGCAGATCCTGCCTTCGAACCCCATACGCAACTGACTTGGCTTTCCCGCCCGCTCTCAGGCCGTACCCTCGCGTGGCTGGTGGATGGCCTGGTTGTAACCGCGGCCCTGCTATTGTTCGCCCTGATTTTTCTCTCCATTGCTCACGAACTTCCGCAATGGCCGCTCACTCTGAGCGCCGCCATGGTCGCAGTGGTTTTCGTAGCCGCGACCTACTGGACCGTCTTTGCTGTGATTGGAGGGTCAAGCCTGGGCGCTCGCCTGGCGCAATCAGCATCCGGCCGCGGAGAGAAAGAGGAAAACGAAGGTATAGGCCGCTTTCGCTAAACCAACTCCGTCTGAAGACGGGCCACTCAACACTGGCCACTGACCACTGGCCCCCGGCCACTATTTTTTCAGTTTGCAAAATACTGCTGCGCCAGCCAAAGGCGCAGAGTATGTTTCATCTGCGACGCCATCTTCACAAAGCGGATGCCAACATTTCCCCGGTTGTCGGACCAGGCTATTTCCACTTGCGCCTTCATTCCGCACATGGTTCCGGGCAGAGCGAACGATACGCGCGAAGCTTCCGTCGGATCGAATCCATTTTCGACACGAACCTGCAACCCGCCCTGGCTTAGATTGATGAGTTGCGCCCCTCCGCGCTTCTGGCGTCGGCCAGTCAGAGTCACGGGCACTTCCAGCCCGGCGCGGTGATAACGCAAGCGTCCGTCAAGAATCATGTTGCGCGCAGCGGAGAGCGTGCGCACCGCCTGTTCCACGGAAATCGGCTTATCGAAGGCAAACATCGCGCCCGTTCCCTCCATGTCCTGCTTTCCCTGCGGACCGCCCATAATCACCAGCGGTACCGTACTCACGCGCGGCGCTTCGCGTTGCAGTTCACGGAAAAACTGCCCGGTGCCGTTCAGGTCACAGTCAACAATCAGGGCATCAACTTTGGATTTCGTGAGCCGGGACAGGGCTCGCTGCGGTTCACTCTCGACTGCCACATCCATGTGCAAGCCGCCAAGAATACATTCCAGAACACTGACTTCCTGCCAATCGCGCGAAACCACCATCGATGAGAGTGTCATAACCTAACTCTACCGACAGCGGTAATCCCGACGTAGATCACCAACGTAACGAGGGCTTTCGAGCTCCAGCAATCGGGCTTCGGCGGGTTTCTTGCCGAAGCCCGAAGCCTACGGGCGCGAACTGCGATACCAATCAACCGTCCGCCGCAGTCCCTCTTCAAAACTTACCTTGGGTTTATATCCGAGATGCTGTTCCGCGGAAGAGATGTCGGCCAGCGAATGCTTGATGTCTCCCCCGCGTTCCGGGCCATAGTTGGCGGAACCGGAGTACGAAGTGAGTCCCTGTAGAATCTTGAAGGTCTCGTTCAGCGTGATCCGCCGCCCCGTTGCCACGTTGAATACCTTCCCCGCCACTTGTGCTGCAGGAGCCGCGCAGGCCAGCAGGTTGGCCTCGACGGCGTTGTCGATGTAAGTGAAATCCCGGCTCTGCTCGCCGTCGCCAAACATCGTGGGCTGCTGTCCGCTCAGCATCTGCGTGATGAACTTTGCCAGCACGCCCGAGTAGGGCGACGACGGATCCTGCCGCGGACCAAAAATATTGAAGTAGCGCAGCGCTACCGTCTCCAATCCGTAGCAGCGGTAAAACGAAGTCAGGTAATGCTCGCTGGCCAGCTTGGCCACGGCATAAGGCGAAATCGGATCCGGAGTCATGCGCTCGTGTTTGGGCAGGGTTGGCGTGTCGCCGTACACGGATGACGACGCCGCGTAGATCACCCGCTTCACCCTGGCGTCGCGCGCCGCCACCAGCACGTTCAGCGTGCCGTCCAAGTTCGCCCGGTTGTTTGTGATCGGATCCAGCACCGACTTCGGCACCGACGGAATCGCGGCCTGATGCAGAACATAGTCCGCCCCGCCACACGCGCGCTTCATGGCCTCGAGATCGAGAATGTCGGTCTCCCGAAGGTCGATCTGCCCCAGGATCTGCGCCAGGTTTTCCCGCTTGCCGGTTGAAAAATTGTCTACTCCACGCACT
>Ga0210406_10008368_pt1 | contig 10350 bp, 9 predicted proteins | sample IncBWC30MmetaG_FD_155454 | JGI IMG/M metagenome (GOLD analysis project Ga0210406, IMG submission 155454) | Forest soil microbial communities from Barre Woods Harvard Forest LTER site, Petersham, Massachusetts, United States - Inc-BW-C-30-M | ecosystem: Environmental > Terrestrial > Soil >... | reverse complement strand
TCCGCACAGAATCCGGCTTACAGGCTCGCCCGCTTCTTTTCAATAACTTACGGACAGTTGTGGTGAAATTGTGCCATAACTGTGACATTCATTTTCGATATTTCTTCGCATCCCACACCCCTAATTCATCCAAAGCCACTTCTGCGCAGCGTCGTCGCATCCAGGAGTGTGCGTTACCCAACTACGGTCAACATCACAAGAGATATCACTAGCGACATATTTATGTTGACATTTGTGATGTCGTATGAAACCATTCCAACTAGCAAGGGGACCAACGAGAAAGAACTTGTGAAAGGAGAAACAACATGGCCAAGGCTCAGCGCGTTGTGTTTAGCTTTGACGAACGAAGTCTAGAGAGCCTGCAGCGGATCAGAGATCAGGGCCAATTCTCTTCGATGGCGGATGCCGTTAGAGAATCGCTCCAGATCAGTCGTGCGCTTCAGGCGCAGGCGGGTCAAGGTTTCACTGAGGTCGTTGTGCGCAATCCGGAGACAAAGGAGGAACGTGTGATTGTCATTCCGGATTTGCATCCGAAACCGAGGTAGGAGTTGCCATGAAGTCTTCAGACCCTTCGGAACAAAATGACCAGCAAGAAAATCTCGCTAACGGCGGGTCAGACGAGATTCTTGAAGGCGGATACGTTCGGGAGCTCGATGAATACTTTGTGGAAGGGAAGCATAAAGCAGATACGGCGAGACGGCTCGCGTATTCGTTGGTATGTATTCTCGGCGGAACAGTCGCCCTGCACTATTTGACTGTTCTCGTTCTCGTATTGAAAGGAAAAGCGGACGCGGTCGGAAGCTTGGCACAAATCTTTAACGTCTGGTTGCCGGTCATCGCAAGCCTCGTTAGCGCCGCTGTGACGTATTACTTCACCAGAGAGAAATGAAAATGAGCACTTTCAAGTCGATCAAAGTTGTCTCGGTAAGCACCGAAGACCCACGAGTTTTGCCGGCTGATTTTCTGAATGCCTATGAGATCGAGAATACCGACGAACTCGAATGGCCAGTCAATGTGTACTCTGTGGATCTTCCCAACGTTTCTAACCAAAATCATGAACACCGATCCGAAATCAAGCAGACAATATGGGAGCTGAGACGGACGTACAAGAATCAATGCAGTGGCTACGGGTTTGCGGTTGACATTTCTCCGCGCCTAGTCGCAGTTCCCGCCACTTGGAAATTGCCTTCCTTGATTGAGGGACAAAACTACGTTGTGAAGTTGCATTGGTCTGGAATTGCCTCAGCTCGCACTTTGGAGGGGCGTGAAGCTGTTGCAGGAATTCTCCGCGAGGGCATTAAGAAGCATTTCAAAGAAGACGTGGCGGAAGGACTGGGCAACTTGTGGCAAGACTACAACGGCTTTTGTCAGTACCCTTCAAATTTTGGCGACGAGTATCTTTTTTGTCGGAGGTTTGAGTGTGGAGCGAAGCTGTTTCGTGGTGGACGATGGGTCCTGCGATTTCCTGTAAGTACGCAGACTTTGGATGGGCGAGTCTTCGAGGACTACTACGCTCAAGGCCGGGTTGGGCTTCTAGCAGAAAGATTGGAGCTAAAACGGGGCCAGCGAGTTAAAAGGAATAACCGCCGTGCTGCGATAAGAATCTTGCGTCAGATGGGGAGCGTCGGGGCTCCTTTCAAGTGTCTTGATCTCGAAGATTTCGACCTTATCGTTCAGCATTCGCGGTTGTCCCAAAACGAGCAGCGCGCGCTTGCACATCAGTTGTTGAGGTGTAAAGCGTTTCCAGACTCGATGGTAGATGTTCCATCAAGCGAGATTCGCTTAATTCTCAGTAGCGAAATCACCAAAGAGGATCACGACGAGACGATCATCGAGCCTGCTGAACGCGAGAGACTCGCCTCACTTCTCCGGGATTTTGTTAATGATTCAGATATTTTTGGCAATCGGATCAGGCTGGCAGATGCTCCGTTCGATGTCGGATCGACTAATCGCATTTTTGTTCCTCCCCCGGATATTCGCGTAAGGGGAGAAGGCGGCACGATAGAGACCCTCCTGGGTCCGCTGGAGCGTAATGAGGTGGTTTTGCGGGGACGCGCGCGCCAGAGGTTACTTTCGATAGGTCGAAATGGATTCCTGCAGAGGCGGCCAATCAATCCGTTGCTCGCCTGGCCCGGCGTCGCGGGAGATAGGGGGGGCCGTCGCTTAAAGCATGACTTGGAATATATCTGTTCCGGGCAGGGTATTGAGATCCAATTCGATTTGATGTCCTATCGAGACACGGAAGAGGTTGCAAGATCAGTTGAAGCAAGAGGGTGTGACTCCGTATTTGCGGTTCTGCCAGAGAGTTCTCGAGAACCATACCACGCTGGCAACACGCATGAACGACTGAAAAGACGTCTTGATGTTCCTTCGCAGTGCATTCAGCTGGAAAATACCCTCCCCGGGAATTGGGTAGACAAGCCTCATCGTGACTTCAAAGCAGCTCAGCCGTCTCTTGCCAAGCGGTTGCGTCAAACTTATCAGCTGTCACTTTTCAATTTGCTCGTGAAGCATCATTGGTTCCCCTTCGCGCCGGCGTGTGCGTATAACTACAATGTTCAAGTAGGTCTGGACGTGGGCGGTGTGCACAACACACACGCGATGTCTTGCGTCGGATACGGGTTCGGAAATCCTGGGAGTCTTCTTTTGTTCCGCCCGGATGAAATCCCGATCGAATTTCAGAAGAAGGAGCCTATCCCGACCGACTCCCTATTCAGAGGACTCGCCAGCCAGTTCGATCTCATAGTCGCTGAACTTCGATTGAATGGACATAAGCCGAACTTCGACACGCTTATTCTATATCGAGACGGAAAATTGCTGGGAGACGGCGATGAGTGGAATGAACTTGAGGCTCTCCAACGGCTTCATGAGCACTACTTGAAGTGTGGTTTGATCAGCAGAGAGTCAGTCTGGACGGCTGTCGAAATCATGAAAGGCGCCGAGGGTTGGAGGGCAATGCGGAGCACAGCTGGAGTCGTGAGAAATCCTCTGGTCGGCGACTGCATTTTCCCATTCGAAGACGAAGAGACGGGGCTGGTCTGTACCACGGGTGCGCCGTACTTGACACAGGGAACAGCCTGCCCTCTTTTAATTAAAGTGAATAATATTTTTGGACAATCGGACCGCAAAAAGGTGGTTCGCGATCTGATCTGGCAAGCTGACCTGTGTTTTACGAAGCCCGACATGGGAATGAGTCTGCCATGGGTCCTAAATGTCGCGGATGCTGGTGCATTGCAACTGTCGCGGTCTTACCAAATCACAGGCATCACCGCATAATCTCTGCAGACACGTCTTTGACCACCGCCGATTGCCAGCGGTCATAGGCATGGCTTCCATATTGATCGAAAACCGACCAGGCCCACAGAATGAGATCCAGTCCAACATCTATTGGCCTGTGGTCTAACGGCCTAGCGCGAACACTAACTATCTGTTCTCGAGTGCACTGCGCAAGTCCTAGTGAAGTACAGAAACTGAACGCGAGATTTATACAGGCGTCCACCAATTCCTGGCGGGCGAGCGTGACGTATCGATTGCCCAGAAATCGCCGCCATCGCGAAGAGCGCCAAGTCTCCTGAAGGGCGGCGAGCTTCTTCGCGTAGTCTGTCAAGCCGACGATAGCTGCCCCTCGAACTAATGCACTCGCCCTGATCGCATATGGAGGATGGGACTTGGTGATCTGGTATGGATTGAGGTCAGCATGGTCGATAATATCCAGAAAACAATCTAGATAGGCGGGCCCGCAGGTCCACAGCGCAATCAGATCTATCGTAAGTTCATGGGACCAATTGTGTTGATCGGGCGTCGGGGTCCATAGTCTTTTGATTTCGTCCACGGTCTTCTGCGCTTTGGTTCGGGCCGCCCCACGGTCCGCAATCCCAGCCAGTCGCAGTTGCGAGATGCTTTGTTGCAACTCTTCACCGAAGCTAGGAATAAAACGTTGGTCGTGTTGCAGAAGGATGTAATGCCCGAGTTCATGAATCAACAACGGATACGAAAGAAGGTCGATATCTTCTAGACTGTCTCGACCGCGAAGGTGAATGAGGTCAATAACGTGCGCATTGGTTCTGTCTTCCGACGGCATCACCAGTCTTTGATGCCCCCATTGCTCCTGGTGTCGCGGGATCATCATGTTTGAAAATCTAAGATTTGGACTCCAATCCCCTTCGACAGCCTTGATCATAGCGGCGTCAAAATTAAAGCGGGCTTGAAATGTTTGCGGGAGGTTGTCGACGAGCTGAATGATGTATTCGTGGAGGATCGTGAAACCCGCCTGGTCATGGGTATTTCCAGAGCTCGATGTTTCGGCTAGTAGGCTTTCCAGCTTTCGTGCGACGACGTGCAGAGGAGTATCTAAAAGCCGAGCGAATCTTTGACGTGCGGTGTGTAAGAGATCGGGACTATTGCCTTGCCGCCTGGGCACGTGGCCTCGCTATTGGTGGTCGTATTTTGCGAAGTAATAGCTGAAAAGATTATATCGCGGTGGACGTGCTAATGCTGTAATGAGTGAGTGAGCCGACGTTGGCACTGCCAGCGAGGCGAAATAGTGAGGTCCCCATGAATGATTTCGTTACTGGACTGATTTGATTGCCACTCTCGTCGGCAAGGGGCCCGAGGAATATTGGTCAATGCCTTTCCCAGTTTCCATCAGAGACCGAACTCTCTCGCGAAGCTCCCTGACGAATGGGGCATAGTGCTTCTCGACAGTTGCTATCTCGTCGCCAAGGAGCTTGGCGACGTCGTAGGGCGTCGCGCCGCGGGCGAGCATGTCTACGGCAAATGTATCCCGGAAACGGTGTGGGTGGGCGTCTTCAATGCCCGCCCGGCGGCCCATGGCTTTGCAGCGCTGGTATAGTCGCGGACGGGTCAATCGTCCGTGTTCGCGATTTGGCGGAAGAACCTGGTCTTCCGGTTCGGGGGCCCTCCGGTCGAACTCCAGTTCGAGGGCGAACATCAATTCGGAGTGAATTGGGATGATGACCGGCTTTCGCCGTTTTTGCGTGACACGTTCGATCTCTCGGCGGTCAAAATGGACATCGCCCCATGTCAATCCAACGACGTCAGAGCCGCGCATGCCAGTCCAACGCAACATGAGAAAAATAAACATGTCCGGGCCCGCGGCTTGCTTGAGTTTGTCGAGTTGAGCCGCCGAGAATGGTTGGGCCCCCCGTTCGGGGACGTCCCCTGGACGCCCTTCCATGCGTACGGGATTTTTCTCAAGGATTTCGTATTCAACGCCGACTGCAAAAACACGGTGGAGAATGGCGGCGTCGAGGGCCAGGCTGGTTCCCCCTCGCGAAAACTTCCTGCTTTTGATTCGGCCGGCGCGCCAGACCTTGAAGGACTCAACCAAGGGCTTGTTGATGTCTCGCAACAGGCTGATCTTGCGTTCTTCCAGAAAACTCTTGAATTCACGGACGGTGTGACGGTATCGCTGCGCGGTCGAATCGCGCAGTTTGTCGAGGGCAATCCGACGATGCAATTCGTTTTCAAACGTGGCATTGAGGTCGGCCCATGTTGGTTCAGGCTTCAAGACTGGTTCCTTGTAGCCGACTACGTCCGCAAAGGCTCGAAACGTAGCGTCCGGCAGGAACTGTTTGAGGTCTGGCCAGAGGTTTGAATCGGTGCCTTCGGCGAGCGCTCGTTCAATCTTTGCGACCACGCGAAGTGCCGCGTCGTGATTACGCGTACCCAGCGGCTTGCGTATGCGCGAGCCCTGGATTATTCCATCGGACCAGAACACCCTTCCACGTTTGCGAATCGTCAGCATAGTCGCTTGGTTTGCCGGGCCTCCAACTGCAAAACAGTCGAAGCTGCCACGACCTTCTTCCCGCGCTTCCCGTTTGGCGCGAAGTCGAGAACCTTCGCTCCATGGGCACGTAAACGGTTATACACCGTACCACGGGAACATCGCCACCGTTTTGCGAGGTCCGGAACAGAAAAATATTCCTGCGGGGAGTTGTGTCGGGCAAGCCGCTCGCGGACCGTATTCAGCGGGATGCCGAAAAGAGCGGCGATTTCGTCGACCGTCAGTGCGTTGGTGACATCCATGTGGGAGGCCCCGTTCGTCAAGGCGACTGTCGAATCGCCAAGTATGAACGCGATGGCTTAATGCTACTATACATATAGCACCATGAAAAGGAATTTTCCTTAGCCTTCAGCACTTTCCTGAGCTGCTTTCTTGACGGTCTCTTCTTCCACGTTTCTCGGCACTTCGACAATCTAAATGGGAGGAAATCTATGGCAAAACCCCGAACCGAACGGAGTTCTTTCGGCCCCGGGCTGCCCATAACCTCAAAGATGCGGTGGCACATTTGTGCCACGTTTCGGGAAAAAGTCGCCACATCCCTTCCTTCTGAAAAAGAAGAACTTGCCTGTAAAAACACGCGCAGCGTCGCCACAACCCTTTATGTTCCAATACGTGTGTCGGTCGCCGATAGTCCTCCTGCATTTCATGCACGCTACTCCTACTGCTGTCGAAGAGTGTCTACTTCAGCCGACTTTCTACCTACTACTGCCCTCTTCAGCCGAATTCAGCCGACTTCCAGTCAACTGGTGCCGACTATTGTCTACTTTCGCCGACTAGTGCGACTTGAACGAGCGGTGAGGGTGGTGTATATATCTGTATGTATTGGACGCGACGCGTCTAAGTTGCGGCAACCCCATCCTGAGGACGGTAGGGAATCGTGCCCAAGCGGCGAAGCGGTAATTTCGGAGTCTACAACGTCCGGCTGTTGAGTTCCCTCGACAAACTCCTGCGGGACAAACCGAGATTTATGGGAGAACTGTCGACTTCGATCAATGATGCGCTTCTGGCAGTCGACCTGAGTACTGTCGAGCTTGTGACTCTTCAATCCAGACAGAAACAAACCGGGAGAGAAACGCAAGTCGTCATCTTGAATCGCCTTCGTAAGCGCATTCATGACGTAGCTAAGAAGCGGAATTGTTCGATGAATCAGCTTGTGAATAGCGCTCTTCTGGTTTTTTACTCAAAGGGCGGAGAATCCAAGCTCAAAAAACCAGCCAAGGGACGGGGTTCGTCCGTGCATTCGTATGACACGATGACGGAGGCCGAACGTCGGGAGCTTCATCAGATGCTTGCGGAGCTTTCGGCAATGCAATCTGTTCCCTTCGAGGCGGAAGAGCCGAACGGGTCATATTACGAGTACGATCGGAACCTGAAAGCGACAGTGAAGGTAACGCCTGACGGAGAGCGAACCCCCGTTGAGAAATTAGAGACAGGCTTTGAGCCCGCTCGCGGGAAGGCTCCGCGCAAAATTGCACGCGAGGAAATCACAACCTGAGCCAGCAAAAACCAGCATTGTTCATAATCGCAGGACCGGTAGGCGCCGGTAAGACAACTTTCTACGAAGCCTACTTGAAAGAGCCGTTCCCAACCCTTGTTCCCGCCTTGAGGCACCAGCAACAACCGTTTCTTGATGAGCGACGTTCTTTTGCCGTCGAAGACATTCGTGTGGACACGCAGCTACTTGACCAGGCCAAAGCAGCAGGGTATTCGACGAAAGTTCTCTTTATCTCTACGGAAGACGCAAATTTGAATGTGGGCCGGGTGTTGGTGCGCATGAGTCGAGGTGGGCAAGCCGTGCCTGTATCCAGCGTGATTGACTCCTATCGGGAATCAACGAAGAGTCTTTCCGAAGTTCCCAAACTTGCTGATGAATTGCTCGTGTACGACAACACAGCGCATCGGCGCGGCTTCCGCGTAGTGGCGCATTTCATCGGTGGCAAATTGAGTAAAACCGCACAGACTATACCGGACTGGGCCGCTAAGGTGTTTGGCAAGGATTTGCACTCGGCAAAGCAACACGAGAAGCCGGGGCGTGGACGCTAACTCTTTACTCCCTTCAATTCAATGTGGGAACATCCCTGACAGTAGATTAGCAGCGGCCATTGGGACCAGGATCACGGATGCTCCTATCGAGGCGCCTGCGAGCAATGCTCGTTTTGGTAGTCGTGGCTGGCGCCTTGGTCGCCGGCATCTCCCACAAGTACGTTTGGATCTACCTGACGCGAAAACCGGTGTTGCGACCACTCGCACAGGACCTCCTCAGCGATCCCAAAACTTCCAACAATCCCGAAGCGCTGCTTGAGGAAGCAAATCGGCTCGCATGGCTCTTCAATTGGCCAAAGGCCGAGCCTCTCTATGTTCGCGCTGAGGAACTCTTCAGGGAGAAGGGCGACACCAGAAATGAAACGTACGCCCGCGTGGGCAGGATTCGAGCCCAGTCAGAGAGGATGTCGTGGGTTGACGTGTCTGACATGCTTGGGCAGCAACTAGAGATTCCAGTTGCCAAGAGTGACCCAAAACTACGGCTATGGTGCCTTGCAGCGAAGGGATACACCGATTTGGAGATCAATCCGGCTTCCGCAAAACGTGCCTGGACGGAGGCCCAAACGATTGCCCACCAGTTGGGAGAGACCCAATGGGAATCGCGTGCAAAAGGAGAGCTCGGAATCATCGGTTTTCTTGAGGGTGACAGCCGCCGCGCCGCAACAATGGTTGGGGATGCACTCTTATCTGCGATGGCGAGTGGCGATGTGGGCGGACAGGTTCGATACCTCGAAATGCTCGGCAACGGCTTTAACGAAGCCAAGCGATACGGGGAAGCGCTTGCGTTCTTCGAACGCGCCATAAAGACGAGCAGTGCGAACCCTGATGCAGGGTTTCCCTTCATGGCGTATGAAGGCGAGTCCGAGTCGCTGGTAAGCCAGGGCAAAGTCTCCGAAGCACGAGACAAGTTGGAGCATGCTTTGACTGTAGCCAGACAAAATCAAAAGCTCGGGCATGAAACCATGATTCTCCAACTGTTGGGAGAACTCGCGGTTCGAACGGGAGATCACCAGGTAGCGATGAAGTATCTCAAGGAATCTGGCGACCTCGCACAGAAGTACAAGTTCTATCGTACCGTGGGCCAGTCAATGATTGATTTGGCCGGGCTGTATCGAGAAGCAGGGGATCTTCAATCCGCGGAGGAAAGTGCCACTCTCGGGGTCAATGCCAGCAGACGAGTGGGCGACAGGTACTATCTCCCTCGCGATCTGACAGTTTTGGCAGACCTTAAAGCCCAACGAGGGTCCTTAGGCGAAGCAGAGGCACTCTATGAAAACGCCGAGGACGTGATCAACGGAATGCTGGTCAACCTACATGAAGCGTACTGGAGTAGCTCCCTGGCCGGAGCTATGAGCGAGACATACTTGCACCACTTTGAACTAGAGACGCGGCAGGGAAAAGTCGAGCAGGCACTCAACGTACTGGAACAAGTTAGAGGGCGAACGGCGGCAGCCCTGCTAGAAAACAGGATTTCGTTTAGAAACAGTGAATCTGGCGAAACGCGGGCGCTCGAAGAGGGCCTCTCCGATTTACAACTTCGATTAATGCGGTCAGAAAATGCGAAAGACCGGACCGTCTTACTCGATCAACTAGTTGAGAACGAGCGTCGGCTCGAGTTGACGCGGACTGACCGCAGAGAATCGAAACCGGGATGGTTTCAGAAACCAGCATCCTTGAAAGCAGTCCAATCCAGCCTGCGTCTCGACGAGTTTCTCGTCGAATACGTGCTCAGTGAGCCGCACTCGTATTGTGTTTGGATCACCAAGAAGAGTGAGGGTGTGAAAGCATTGCCGGCCGGCCGGAAGCAGATTGAAGAGTTGACTCGTAAATTCCTGGATGAGACGCGAGCGAAGCGCGATGATATCGGTCTTGCGCAACAACTCTACAACGTCCTTCTGAGCCCGATTCCTCAAGAGGCAACTAGCGAACGGCTCATCGTCGTTCCCGACGGAATACTGAATCTATTGCCCTTCGACACTCTACGCGACGAAACAGGCTCTCTCTTGGTGGAAAGGCAGACCATTAGTTATGCGCCTGCGTCCACCGTCTTGACCGTGCTTAGGAACGTGAAGGAAACGCAGTCCTCGCGACGGACTTTTTTGGGGGTCGGGGATGTGCCCTATCAAAATCAGGGCAGGATTTCTGCGAAGGTGGACAAGCCAACCGGAGCTAAGCAAAGGTTGATGCGTGGATTGTCGGACACATTCGGCAGTTCTCTTTATGACTTGCCGAAGACTCGCGAAGAAGTGATCGAAGTGAACGAAATTGTCGGCAAAGATGGAGTCGTGTTGTTAGGCACTGCCGCGACTGAGACCGCATTCAAATCTGCTTCTTTGGTGGATTTCAAAATCATTCATATTGCTGCGCACGGATTTGCGGACACTCAATTTCCAGAGCGATCAGGGCTTGTGCTGGGCGTGGACCCGACTTCTCACGATGACGGGTTATTGCAAGTTCGCGAGATCATGCGCCTTCGCTTTAACGCCGACCTCGTGACACTC
>Ga0210406_10008365_pt1 | contig 10351 bp, 4 predicted proteins | sample IncBWC30MmetaG_FD_155454 | JGI IMG/M metagenome (GOLD analysis project Ga0210406, IMG submission 155454) | Forest soil microbial communities from Barre Woods Harvard Forest LTER site, Petersham, Massachusetts, United States - Inc-BW-C-30-M | ecosystem: Environmental > Terrestrial > Soil >... | reverse complement strand
GTGCCGGTGTAATAAAGGATGCGCTCGGTGGTCGTGGTCTTGCCGGCATCGATATGCGCCATGATACCGAAGTTACGGTAGTTCTCTATGGCATGAACGCGGGGCATGGGTTGTTCCTTAAAAGTCCGTTGTTTCGCCGTTACCAGCGATAGTGCGAGAAGGCTCGGTTGGCTTCCGCCATCCGATGCACGTCCTCACGCTTCTTGACGGCATTTCCCCTGCCATTCGACGCGTCGAGCAACTCGGCGGAGAGCCGCTCCGTCATCGTTTTTTCGTTGCGCTCGCGCGCTGCCGAGATGATCCAGCGAATGCCGAGCGCCTGACGGCGCACGCTGCGCACTTCGACCGGCACCTGATAGGTGGCGCCGCCGACGCGCCGCGACCGAACTTCGATCGTCGGCATCACGTTTTCCAGAGCCTGCTCGAACACCGGCAGCGGGCCCTGCTTGGTCTTGGTCTCGATGATCTCGAGCGCACCATAGACGATGGTTTCGGCGGCAGACTTCTTGCCGTCATACATGACCGAGTTCATGAACTTCGTGATGATGATGTTCCCGAACTTCGGATCCGGATTCACTTCACGCTTTTCAGCAGAATGGCGACGAGACATCGTTTCTTTTCCCGATTACTTCGGACGCTTCGCGCCGTACTTCGAACGGCGCTGCTTACGATTCTTGACGCCCTGCGTATCGAGGACGCCGCGGAGAATGTGGTAACGCACGCCGGGCAAATCCTTGACGCGACCGCCGCGGATCATGACCACCGAGTGCTCCTGAAGGTTATGGCCTTCACCCGGAATGTAACCGATGACTTCGAAGCCATTGGTCAGGCGCACCTTGGCAACCTTACGAAGCGCCGAGTTCGGCTTCTTCGGGGTCGTGGTGTAGACGCGCGTGCAAACGCCGCGCTTCTGCGGCGACTGCTGCAGCGCCGGAACCTTCTTGCGCGACTTCTGGACCGTCCGCGGACTTGCGATCAGCTGGTTGATCGTCGGCATGTCAGCCTTCACCCTTTAATTCACGCGAAACCGAACATCGGCTCCGCAAATTTCTGTCGGGACCCGTCGTCCCGTTCGACCGCCCCGCGCAAACATTTACGCAAAACGAAATCACGCCAACCACTCATCACTGAGCGGAAAGCGCTTCGACGCCACAGAGGACCGCAGTCTGAACCGATCAGCGTAAGCTGATCAGTTGGCCACCGAGGTCATGCATCCGAAATTAATCTCAAGAGAACTTGCTCAAGAGAACCAAGATCGTCCTGGCATTGCCTAGCTATAATCGACAGCGTTTGAGCGGCATTCGTCGAGGTTGGTGCCCGTTTCAAAATCCCAAGAAACAATTCGGGAAGGCTGAAAGGGTGATCCGTTCCGACTCTGGCGTCGCTCACCGCCTGTCGTCAAGTGCGCGGGTTGTATCCACGCTAGATAGGCAAGTCAAGACGAAACCACAATGCCAGAAGCGCCTCTGGCGCATGGGGTTTTGACACTTTGCGCGCGCGTCGCGGAGCTCATCGAACGCGATTTTCGCACAGCGATTCTCGATCACGCCTGTCGCCGACCAGAATCGCAGACAAACGAGTCGGCCTTTAATTTTACCCGGATATTATATAACCTTCCCTGCCATTTATGCAGGGCAGCGTTGAAGATAAAGGTTTATTTGCCATTTCGGCCGCAACCATAGGGGCTTCCAAGCCGGAATTGTCAGATGAAATACACCGATATCGCGATCATCGGGGGCGGCCTTGCCGGCTCGACCGCGGCTGCCATGCTTGGCCGCGCCGGCATTGCAGCGGTGCTGATCGATCCCCATCCGGTCTACCCGCCTGATTTCCGCGTCGAGAAACTCAGCGGCGACGAGCAGCTCGAACGCTTCAGCAGGACTGGAATCGCCGAATCGGTCCTGCGCTCGGCCACCCACGACGGCGCAAACTGGATCGCGCGCTCCGGCTATCTGCTCGACAAGCGGCCGAGCCGCCAGTTCGGCATCATGTACGATTCGCTGGTCAACACGATCCGCGCGGTGATTCCACCCGCAGTCGAACAGGTCTACGCCAAGGTGGTCGCGATCTCGACCAGCACCGAGCGGCAGAAACTGACCTTGTCCGACGGGACTACGCTCTCCGCGCGATTGGTGGTGCTCGCCAACGGCCTGAATATCGGCTTGCTCAGGAGCCTTGGGATCGAACGTTGCGTCGTCAGCCCCTGTCACTCCATTTCGATCGGATTTGACATCGCACCCGTTGATCGCGCGGCCTTCGACTTTCCTGCGCTAACCTATTTCTCCGAGCGGACAAGCGACCGGATTCCGTATCTAACGCTGTTTCCGATCGGCGAGCGGATGCGGGCCAACCTGTTCGCCTATCGTGAGAGCGACGATCCGTGGATCAGGCAGATGCGCCAGGCGCCGGTCGAGACCTTGCATGCGTCGCTGCCCAGGCTCCGCCGCGTCACCGGCCCGTTCGAGGTACGCGGCGATATCAAGGTCCGGCCCGCGGATCTCTGTGTCAGCACGAATTATCGATCGCCCGGAATCGTGCTGGTTGGCGACGCCTTCGAGACCACCTGCCCTGTGACCGGTACCGGTACCGACAAGGTGTTCACCGACGTCGAACGTCTCTGCAATGTCCACATTCCGGACTGGCTCGTGACCGACGGCATGGACACCGACAAGATCACATCGTTCTATGATGATCCCGTCAAGAAAGCCTGCGATGCCTGGTCATCGGCGAAAGCCTATAATTTCCGGGCGCTGACGCTCGATCGCGAAGTCTACTGGAGCGTGCAGCGCGGGGCGCGCTTCCTGGCCTGGTTCGGCCAGGGCCTGTTGCGGCAGCTGCACCATTACATCAGGGATGAACCGGAAGGTGGCGCTCACTCCTCGTCGCCCTCCTCCTCCTCGTCATCATCCTCTTCGTCGTCCTCGTCCCTGTCGTCGCCCGCCTGATTAGCCGCTTCATGCGGCGTGTGGCTCTGATCGTCCCACAGCTTCCGGTACACGCCGTTGGCCGCAAGCAGCTTCACATGCGACCCGCGCTCGATCGCCTTGCCGCCTGAAATCACGATGATCTCGTCCATCTCGACCACCGACGTCAGTCGATGGGTCGACCAGATCATGGTGCGGCCTTCGGCGACTTTCAGAAGCGTGCGGTTGATCGCCGCTTCCGTGGTCTGGTCGAGCGCCGAGGTGGCCTCGTCAAGCAACAGTACCGACGGATTGCGGACGATCGCGCGCGCGATCGCGATACGCTGACGCTGTCCGCCGGACAACGTATCGCCGCGCTCGCCGACCGGCGTGTCGTATTTCTTCGGCAGGCTCATGATGTAGCGGTGGATCTCGGCCTTGCGCGCCGCCTGCTCGACCTCTTCGTCGGAGGCCCCCTCCTTGCCGAGCCGGATATTCTCCCGGATCGACATGTTGAACAGCATGTTTTCCTGGAACACCACGGCCATGCTCTTCCGCAGGGATTCGCGGGTCACGCGCCTGATATCGACCCCGTCGATGCTCACCCGCCCCTCATCCGGCACGTAGAGGCGCAGGATCAGATTAAGCAGCGTGCTCTTGCCCGAACCGCTCGGGCCGACGATCGCGATGCGCTTGCCGACATTGAGCTTGAGGCTGAGGTTGTCCAGCACCGGCGTCTCGCTGCCTTCATACTGGAAGGTGACGCGGTCGAAGGTGATGTCGTTCGTGATACGCGGCAGATCCGGCGCGCCCGGGCGATCGGCGCCCCGGGTCGGCTCGTCCAGCAATTCCTCCATGTGGCGCACCGCAGCCGCCGACTGGATCGACACCGGAATGAAATGCATGATGTGGGCGATGTTGTAGGAGACTTCCCAGAACGCGCTCTCGAACGTCACAAACGTTCCGATGGTGATCTGGCCCTTGGTCGCCAGATAGGCGCCGAGCGCCAGCACCACCAAATGCAGCAACAGCACCGAGATCGTGACGGTGCGCTCGACCATGGTCGACAGGAACGTCGCCGCGGCGATTTTCCGCTGCGCGTCTTTGTTGCGCAACGTGAACAGGCCCAGCATCTTGCGCTGCAGGCTGAACGCCTTGATCACTGCCTGGGCCGCGACATTCTCCTGCACCATGCCGAGCAGCGTGGATTCGTTGAGTTTCTGCTCGTAATTCGCCTGCACCGCCTTCGGCGTCAGGATCCGCGGGCCAATCAGCGTGATCGGGAACACCAGGAGTGCAACCGCGGCGAGCTGCCAGTTCAGGAACAGCATCAGGACGATGCCGGCGATCAATTCGAATAACGGCAACGCCGCGCTATTGGCAAAGCTCTTGATCGAGCCCTCGAAGGCCGACAAGTCGATCGAAAACCGCGACAGGATCTCGCCCCGCCTGGTTCGTCCGAAATAGGCCGCCGGCAGGTTCTGGACATGCTCGAACAGCCGCGACCGCACGTCCGAAATCACCGAGGCCGCTAATCTCGCATCCCATAGCTCGTACCAGACCGCCACGATCGAGGTGAAGACGCCGGCGACCGCGAGCACGGAAAGGATCCGCACCAGCGCCTCAAAATCCTCTTCGCCAAGCGCATCGTCGATCAGATATTTCAGGCTCAACGGCATGATGACGTTGAACAGTGTCTCGACCAGCACGCCGAGGCCGACGAAGGTCAGGACTTTCTTGTAGTTCTTCAGAAACGGGCGGACGAACCGGTAGATCGTGGCAAGCGCGCCGGCGGCTTCTTTGGCCGTGAAGACGACAAGATCCTCATCGTCCTCGTCGTCCTCCAGTTCGAGCTCGTCTTCATCGTCGTCGTCCTCGTCATCGGGCGGAGACGAGGCAGCCGGCTTGCCGGCGACGACGCGATCGGCCGCCTTGGCGCCGGCAGCCAGCTTCTTTTCAAGCTCGGACGCTGCGGGATCGTCCGTGGCAGCGGTGGCCGGATCGTTTGACTTTGGAGGCTTGGGCGCCATGAAACCAACCGATACTGCACGGCCGGCATGACCGTAAAATCGAACGACGAGGTGGGCGGTAGCACCACCTCGTCAATCCTATGCGATTGGTGCGCATTCAGCAAAAATAATTGGCGAAAACAATACGTGTCTTTGCGCGAACGCGACGATCAGTTCGCGCTGCAAAATGTCAAACCAGCCTTCCTAGTCGTCGTCCTCGACCTTGTCGAAGAACGAGTAGCGCAGGCTGTCGGAGTCCGCGTACCACCGCCCCGGCCCCTTGTTGGCAGCCAATGTCGCAGCCCAGAGCGCATCCGTGGTATCGCGCCGGTGCATCGACAGGTCGAAGCCGTTATTGAAGAACAGCTCGGACCATTCCCACCAGGTGCCGAGCTTCTTCACCCCGCGCAGCAGGTCATATTGATCGATCAGCGCCGGCGCCATATCCGACGTCACCGATCCGAACACCAGGCCGGACTTCATGACGCGGTTCAATTCGCCGATGGCGCGGATGACCTGCTTTTCCCCGACATGACACAGGCTGGTCTCGAACACGAAATCGAATTCGCCGTCCTTGAACGGCATGTCGACGATCGACCCGAGCTTGTTGAACTTCTTGAGCGCCTTCGGCGTTTTGGCGTGGATCGAACGATTGTTCTCGATACCCCAGGCATCGATGCCGCGCGCGCGCAAGGCGCCGACCAGTTCGCCGCTGGCGGAGCCCGCGACCAAGAGCTTGTAACCCTTGGCCCGGTTCCACACGATCTTGATCAGGTCGGTCAGATAGGCGGGATCGGTAAACCGGTTCCAGACCTCGCGGTAGGGACCAAGGCCGCGGTAATTCTCGAAATAATCGCGATCAATCTTGTCCGAGGCGGGCGTGCCGTTCTCGCCCTGCGCGCGGCGCAGCCGCATCATCTCGGTGACGATGATGTCGGTGGCGGCGTCGGAGGAATCGAGCAGTCCGTTCAGGGTCGAATCGAACAGATAATCGCCGACCACGACCAGGCCCGGATGCTGCTTCGGCTCGGGCCGGTGATTGGTCATGACGTCGCGGGCCGGCATGCCGCCGGGCAGCGCATTGACCGACGACAGCCAGCGATGGGTCTTGCCCTCGACGAAGTGCGCGCGGGCATCGCCGAGCGCCGCCGGCAACGACTTCAGCGCGGCATCGATCAGTTCCTGATCGCCGAGATTGGCGAAGGCCAGTGCATCAGAGCCCGCGATCAGCCAATTCAGCACGCCATGCTTGCCGACGTCGTGGCGCGCGCCCTCATTGTAGACGCAGCAACCGCCGAACGCTTCCGACATGAACCATGCGCCGGGGATTTTCTCGTCCCAGAACGGTGTGTCGAACAGGATCGAGACCCGCAGATAATGCGCGGGCCGATCGAAATAAGCGACGTGCTTGACCATCGACTTGCGCAATTGCTCGCCATCCCACCGCATGGTGGCGAGCCAGGAGTGCGGCAGGCACATCAGGACGAGATCGAAGTCCCGCGTCTCCGGCCCCTTGCCGTTCATCATGTTGAGCTGATAGCGGCCGGCTTCGGTCTTGCCGACCTTGAGAATCCGGTGATTGAGCTGAATGTCCGCATCGACTTCGGATTGCAGGCACTCGATCAGCTGTTCGTTGCCGTTCTGGATCGAATAGAGGCCGATATAGCCATCGACATCCATCACGAAGTTCTTCAGCGCGTTCAGCCCGTTGGTGTTGTGAGTCTCGGTGGCGAGATCGGAGCGCGCCATGACCTTGAAGAAGCGCTTGGCGGTGGCGTCCTCGACTTCCCGGTCGAGCAATTCCTCGGCGGTCATGTAGGCCCAGGGATGCTCGTTGTCGTGCGCACCGACGCCTTCGTAATATTCGATCGGCGACACCATCTGGGCGCAACGCTTGCGGAATGTCTCGATCGCAGCGGCGGTCTTGGCGCCATATTTGCGGCGCATGCCCGGCACGTCGTTGAGGAGCTCGCCATCGAGCTGAACCTGCTCGGCGTCCATCGGAATGGTCTGCAGGCCGAAATGCTGGATCAGTTCGCGCAGCGGATCGGGACCCGTCATCGAGTAGTCATAAATTTCGGCGACGCCCGCTTCATACATCGCAGGCGCAGAATCGAACTTGCGCGTCAGGATTTTACCGCCGACGCGGTTGGACGCTTCGAAAATGGTGATGCGGCAAAGATCGCCCAGTTTCTTTTTCAGATACCAGGCACTCATCAGGCCACCGGGCCCGCCACCAACGATTGCAAGATCCAACATGTCGTTCCGTAGTCTCCGGCTCCAGCTTTTGTTTTGACGCGTTTTCTTCAAGCGAACCGGCCGCCCCTTCGCCCGAAAACGCTACGGCGCGACGGAATCCGGTCTAAGTCCCTCTTAGCAAAAGCGCTTTTTTGCCTGAAGGGAAGATGAACAAAGCGCGACAGCGCGGTAGAAAACTTGGGCACCCAAATTCCGGCGCAGATAAGAAAAAGGCCGGCTTGCGCCGACCTTTTCCGTAACATCTTGAATGCGCGTCGTTTATTCCGCCGGCGGCAACGCCAGCGGCTCGACTTCGGGAGCCGCGGGCACAATCGCGGCCTGCTTCTCGCGCTCGTCGAGGATCAGTTTGTCGCGCTTGACCGCGACTTCGCGGATCTTGGCCATCGACGCACCGGTCCCCGCCGGGATCAGCCGGCCGACGATGACGTTCTCCTTGAGGCCTTCCAGCGGGTCCACCTTGCCATTGACGGCGGCTTCGGTGAGCACGCGGGTGGTTTCCTGGAACGACGCCGCCGAGAAGAACGAGCGGGTCTGCAGGCTCGCCTTGGTGATGCCGAGCAGCACCGGCGTTCCCGTCGCGATTTTCTTGCCCTCTTCCTTGGCCTTGGCGTTGAGCACGTCGAATTCGATCTTGTCGACCTGCTCGCCCGAAATCATGTCGGTCTCGCCCTGGTCGGTGATCTCCACCTTCTGCAGCATCTGACGGACAATCACCTCGATGTGCTTGTCGTTGATGAGCACGCCCTGCAACCGGTAAACTTCCTGGATTTCGTTGACCAGATAGGCAGCGAGTTCCTCGATGCCCTTGATCGCCAGAATGTCGTGCGGCGCCGGATTGCCTTCGACGATGAAATCGCCCTTTTCGACGATGTCACCATCCTGCAGATGGATGTGCTTGCCCTTCGGAATGAGGTATTCGCGAGTCTCCTCGTTCTTGTCGACCGGTTCGATCGAGATGCGGCGCTTGTTCTTGTAGTCGCGGCCGAAGCGGATCGTACCCGCGATTTCCGCGATGATCGCCGCATCCTTTGGCTTGCGAGCCTCGAACAATTCCGCAACCCGCGGCAGACCGCCGGTGATGTCGCGGGTCTTGGCGCTCTCGGTCGAGATACGGGCGAGAATGTCGCCCGGCTTGACCTTCGCACCGACGTCAACCGACAGAATGGCATCGACCGACAGCATGTAGCGGGCATCGCCGCCACGCGCGAGCTTGAGGATCTTGCCATCCTTGCCCTTGACGACGATGGCTGGACGCAGATCCGCCCCGCCCCGCGTCGAGCGCCAGTCGATGACGACGCGCTTGGCGATACCGGTCGATTCGTCGAGCGTTTCCGAGATCGACTGTCCCTCGACCAGATCCTCGAACCCGATCGTGCCCTCGACTTCGGTCAGAACGGGCCGCGAATACGGATCCCATTCCGCGATGCGCTGACCGCGCTTGACCATATCGCCTTCATCGACGTGCATACGCGCGCCGTACTGAATGCGATGCGTTGCACGCTCGGTGCCGTCGGAATCGGTGATCGCCACCACCATGTTGCGGACCATCGCAACCAGATGGTTGTCGCTGTTCTTGGCGATCGCCTTGTTCTTGATCGTCACCTTGCCGTCGAAGTTCGACTCGATGAACGACTGCTCGTTGATCTGCGCCGCACCGCCGATGTGGAAGGTACGCATCGTCAGCTGGGTGCCGGGCTCACCGATCGACTGCGCGGCGATGACACCGACAGCTTCACCGTGGTTGACCGGCGTGCCGCGGGCCAGATCGCGACCGTAGCACTTGCCGCAGATGCCGTTGACCAGTTCGCAGGTCAGGGCTGAGCGGATCTTCACTTCCTGGATGCCAGCCTGCTGGATGGCGTCGACATGCGACTCCTCCATCAGCGTGCCGCGCTTGACCACGACCCTGTTGGTCGCGGGATCGCGCAGATCCTCGCCCGCGGTGCGGCCGAGAATACGCGATGCCAGCGACGCAACCACCGTGCCGGCATCGATGATGGCGCGCATCTTGATGCCGAGCTTGGTGCCGCAATCGTCCTGCGTGATGATGCAGTCCTGCGCCACGTCGACCAGACGACGGGTCAGGTAGCCCGAGTTCGCGGTCTTCAACGCGGTGTCCGCGAGGCCCTTGCGGGCACCGTGGGTCGAGTTGAAGTATTCGAGAACCGACAGACCTTCCTTGAAGTTCGAAATGATCGGCGTCTCGATGATCTCGCCCGACGGCTTGGCCATCAGGCCGCGCATACCGGCGAGCTGACGCATCTGCGCCGGCGAACCGCGCGCACCCGAATGCGCCATCATGTAGATCGAGTTGATTTCCGACTCGACACCCTTGGCGGACTTCTTGGTCGAGGAGATTTCCTTCATCATCTCCTTGGCGATTTCTTCCGTCGCCTTCGACCAGGCGTCGACCACCTTGTTGTACTTCTCGCCGTGGGTGATCAGACCGTCGTTGTACTGCTGCTCGAAATCCTTCGCCAGCGTACGCGTGGTGTCGACGATCTTCCACTTGCCGTGCGGCACCACCATGTCGTCCTTGCCGAACGAAATGCCGGCCTTGAACGCATTGTAGAAGCCGAGCGCCATGATCCGGTCGCAGAAGATCACCGTTTCCTTCTGACCGCAGTGACGATAGACCTGATCGATCACGCCAGAAATTTCGCGCTTGGTCATCAGCTTGTTGATGACTTCGTACGCAATCTTCGGCGATTTCGGCAGCACGTTGCCGAGCATCACACGGCCGGCGGTGGTTTCGATCCAGCGCTTGACGGTCTTGCCGCTCTCGTCGATGCCTTCCCAGCGATACTTGATCTTGGTGTGGAGATGGATGACCTTCGAGTGCAGCGCATGCTCGAGCTCGGCCATGTCGCCGAAGATCTTGCCCTCGCCGTGCAGGCCTTCGCGCATGATCGACAGGTAATACAGACCGAGCACGATGTCCTGCGACGGCACGATGATCGGCTGACCGTTGGCCGGGTGCAGGATGTTGTTGGTCGACATCATCAGGACGCGCGCTTCCAGCTGCGCTTCCAGCGACAGCGGAACGTGCACGGCCATCTGGTCGCCGTCGAAGTCGGCGTTGAACGCCGCGCAGACCAGCGGATGCAGCTGGATCGCCTTGCCTTCAATCAACACCGGCTCGAACGCCTGGATGCCCAGGCGATGCAGCGTCGGCGCGCG
>Ga0210406_10008364_pt1 | contig 10352 bp, 8 predicted proteins | sample IncBWC30MmetaG_FD_155454 | JGI IMG/M metagenome (GOLD analysis project Ga0210406, IMG submission 155454) | Forest soil microbial communities from Barre Woods Harvard Forest LTER site, Petersham, Massachusetts, United States - Inc-BW-C-30-M | ecosystem: Environmental > Terrestrial > Soil >... | reverse complement strand
GAGGTCAGCGCGGGAACTTTCAACTTGATTCCGGGCAGATTGATGCCTTTGTGCTCGCCGAGGGCTCCTCCGTTGATGACCTCGCAAATGACCTCAGGGCCCCGCACCTGCAGAACGCGCAACTCGATCAAGCCGTCCGACAGAAGGATGCGGTCTCCGCGGTGAACTTCGCGCGGCAGCGGCCGGAACACGGTGCTGACACGCGTGGAATCGCCCAGGACCTTGGCAGTGGTAATAACGAAGCGCTGTCCCGAGCGCAGCAGGACGGGCCTGCTTCCCGCTAGCGGGCCGGTGCGAATCTTTGGGCCCTGGAGGTCGGCGAGAATGGCGATTGGTTTTTCCTGTTCGACCGCGGCAGCGCGCAGGGTAACGATATTTTGCGCATGGTCCGTGTGCGTGCCATGAGAAAAATTCAGGCGGGCCACGTCCATGCCGGCGTCCAGCAGACGGCCGATCATGCGGGCGGAGCAGCTGGCTGGGCCGATGGTGCAAACGATTTTTGAGTGACGAAAAGCCATACACTCTCGTAAAAAGGGAGTCTACAACCTTCTGCGCCCCACCGGCAGAAGCCGTGCCGTTTCCGGATCAATTATCTTGTGGCGGCGAATTCCGCGACGATACGTGCCAGGAAGTCGACACCTTTCTCAAACGAGGCGAGCGGCATGCGCTCGTCGTCGGCGTGCATGCGGCGGGCGTCCTCGTCGGTCAGCGGGAACGGGGAGACACCGTAGGCTTGCACGTTGTGCAGCCGCAGCTGAGCCGAGTCCGTCGCGCCCGCGGATAGAAACGGCAGCACCGGGGCGCCGGAGAACTCCTCGGAAGCCGCCTTTGTGATTGTGGCATAGAAATCGGACTCCAGCGAAGAAGGCGGAGCGGCGAGACCGGCGTCGGGCTGGACTTCGAAGCGGACACTCGGATCGTTGACCAGCTTGGTGAGTTCACCGAGCAGCACGTCGATGGTGTCACCCGGCAACAGGCGGACGTTGATCATGGCGCGGGCTTCGGAGGGAATCACGTTGGCGCGCACGCCCGCTGAAAGCATGGTGGGAGCAATGGTGTCGCGGAGCATAGAGTTCCAGAGCGGGTTGGTGTCGGAGATGACGCGCTGGGCGTGTTCGCCGCGGTCTGGGGTGTCGATGGAGCGAATCCACTTGGCGAGTTCGTCGTCTTCGAGCGGGGCCAGTTGTTCGAAATAGCGGCGCACGATGGTGGTGAAGCGGACGGGCGCGGTGTAGGCGCCGATTTTTTCTACGGCTGCGGCAAGGTGGACCACGGCGTTGTCCTTGGTCGGAACCGAGGCGTGGCCCGACGGGCCGCGCGCGATCACCGCGACGTCCAGGGGAACTTTTTCGCTGGCTTGCACGGCGACGTATTCGACCTTGCCGTTTTTCAGGATGACCCGGCCGCCTTCGTTTAGAGCAAAACCGGCGGCGAACTTGTCCCAGTATTTGGCGATGAGGATGCGGATGCTGGCTTCGCCGCCTTCCTCTTCGTCGGCGGTGGCAAGGAAGATGATATCGCGGTTGACGCGGACGTTGGAACGCTTGAGAGCGATGAAGGCCGCGAGGTTGGCGGCGAGCATGCCTTTGTCGTCGACCGAGCCGCGGCCGTACATGTAGCCGTCTTTGATCGTGGCGCTGAAGGGATCGACGGTCCACTTGGACTTGTCGACGCCGACAACGTCCATGTGCGCGACCAAGAGCAGGGCGCGGGACGGGTCGGGCATGGCGGCGCTGCGCAGGCGTGCTACCAGGGCGCTGCGGCCAGCGGCAAGCTCCAGTAATTCGGGTGTAAGCCCTTCTTTGGTCAGAATGGCGGCGATGTATTTGGCCGTGGCTTCCTCGTTGCCAGGGGGATTGGTGGTGTTGATGCGGATGAGATCGGCAAGCCAGCCTTCGGCCTCCTTGGCCAGCGCGGTGGTATTCCCGGCAGGAGATGGCGTCGCCTGGATGCTGGGCATGGCTGTGGATGGGGCCTGCGCCGCCGCAGGCGGAGCCCCTGGCAGCAAGAACATTAAAAGAGCCACTGCGGGCACTAGAATGTGCGTTCTGCGGTTCCAATTCACGAAGACTTCCTCCGTCTCAGATGCTGCCCAAGGTAAAGGGACAGGCTAAGCAAACGTTTTGTGGTTAACGCGCTTCATACTAACATGCAGGTGTGGGGGCATGTTCCTGGGCTTGGCGGTCGTTGCGTAAATTCAAACGGCGCGGAAGCGCCTGCGGCGCGTTATAAGGCCGCGGCCGGCGAGACCGGTCGATTTCAAAGGCGAATCGAGGGGTGAGATGAAGACGATAGTTTCTTTGGTTTTACTGACATTTCTTGCGACGGTACTCATCCTGCCCCTGGCAGAACAGCATGCCGCGGCGCAGGCTCCCACGGGTCCCCAAGGGGGTGCACCAGCGCCGACGGTGAAGGCCCCGCAGGCTCCGGCTACCCCGCCGCAGCCACCACAGGGTGGCGTGAGCATCTCCGTGGAAGTGCCGGTGGTGACTCTGGATGTGATCGCGACGACGAACCACGGAGACCTCCTCACGGGCTTGAAGAAAGAGAATTTCAAAGTGATGGACGACGGGGTGACACAGACCATCACGAATTTTGGGCCTACCGAGGCGCCCATTACCATTGTGATGCTGATGGAGTTCAGCAGCCGCGGCCTCTACGACTGGTTCGCCTACCAGGCCAAGTATTGGTCTGATGCATTTCTTCCGAATTTGCAGCAGAAGGACTGGGTGGCGCTGCGGACCTTCGACATGCAGGTTCACGACGAAGTGGATTTTACGCAGAACAAGGATGAGGTTCGCAACGCCATCTACCACCTTTATTTTCCCGGCTTCAGCGAATCGAACGTGTTTGATGCGGTGTTGAAAACGATTGACGACATGAAGGACGTAAAGGGCAAGAAATCGATTCTATTGCTGGCCACTGGAGTGGACACATTTTCAAAGCATACGCTCGATCAAACCATGAAGCAGCTGCGACAGAGCGACGTGACGATCTTTTGCGTGGGGTTGGACAAGCCGTACATTAATTTCATCGAATCGCGCGGGTCACTCGGTTCGCACATGAACTATTTGCAGGGCGAAAACCAGATGAGGACGATTGCGAATTTGACGGGCGGCTATGCGTGGTTTCCGCAATTCGATGGCGAACTTCCGGGGATTTTTCACGACGTAGCTTCGTTTCTGCGGCATCAATACAGTCTTTCGTATACGCCGACGAGCGGGGGGAAGGACAACAAGTTCCACAAGGTAAAAATTGAACTGGTGAACGCCGATGGCAGCCCGCTAGAGGTGCACGATCAAAAAGGGAAAAAGCAGAAGTGGGTGGTCTATGCGCGCGAGGGTTACGAGCCGCAAAAGGCCGGCAATGGAGACTGAACGCTTTTCTAGCAAGCAAGAGAGGAGAGCCGCGTTGGCTTCGACCGGCTCGGCTAGTCAGTAGCCCCGAACGAAATCTACCTGGTTGAACATTTCGCGGCCGTCAAACCATCGCTCCAACAAGTCCATCAGAAGAGCCGTTTCGCGATGCCATAGGCGATCGCTTACGGCGCTGGTGTGTGGGGTGATGAACAGATTCGGGGCTTTCCAGAGGGGGCTGTCGCTCGGAAGCGGCTCGACGGAGGTTACGTCCAAGGCGGCGCCGCCGAGGGCGCCTGTTTCCAGCGCGCGGATGAGCGCACCTTCCTCGAGCAGGGAGCCGCGGCCGACGTTGATTAGGCGGGCGCCGGGCTTCATGCGCGCGATTTGCGCCTCGCCGATGAGGTGGCGCGTTTCGCTGGTTTCCGGGGCGGCGATGACTAGGTAGTCTGCGTGTGGCAGGGCTTCGTCGAGTTGCGAGGCGGGGACGATTTTTTCGGCGTGCGTGGTGTCGCCTTGGCCGGAGCGGGTTACGCCCCAGACGCGCATGTCGAAGGCGCGGGCGCGTTTGGCGAGTTCCTGTCCGATCGAACCGAATCCCACGATCAACAGGACCTGGCCGTTCAGTTCGGTGAGGCGCTGCGGCTTGTCCCAGATGTCTTGCTGTCCCCAGTGCGAACGGTCTTGATGGCGCGTGGAATCGGGAAAATTTCGCGCGAGGGCCAGCAGCAGGCCCATGGTGTGTTCGGCCATCGGGGGCGAAAACACTCCGCTGGGGTTGGTGACGACGATTCCGGAATCGCGGAGTTCGGGGTACATCAACTGGGCTACGCCGGCGGCGGTGGAGTGGATCCACTTCAGTTTTTTTGCGTGCGCGAGTTGCTCGGCGCGGAGGGAATAGCCGACGAAAATATCCGTGTCGGGCAGTTCTACGGCCAGGCGGTCGTAGTCGGGCAAGTGCACTACGTGCGTTTCTGGCCAGCGCGCGCGAATGGCTTGGGGCATCACCGGCTGCGGGCGCCAAAACGTGAACGGATGCCAAACGCAGATGACCAGTTTTGTTTCCGCTGGGCGGGTGCGATTCATTCGCCGGAGCCGCGGTGCTTCCAGTAAAGGAGCAGACCGACGATCAGGCCGAGGCCGCCGGTGCCGAGGATGAAAAGGTGCGAGAGCGGGAGAGCGAACCAGCAAATGACGACCAGGCCTAAGGACACGATGGCGCCGACGGGTGTGCCGGGGATGGTAATGGTGCCGAACGATCTTGGGCGATTCTGCCCGGGCTCGGGAGGTCCTTTCGACGCGGGTTTGTAGCTGAGGCTCATGGTTACGGCCTTGTCCTGACGCGCAAATCCTGGCCGGTCATGTCCTTGGGCTGGGGCTGGCCGAGAGCCGCGAGCATGGTTGGTGCGAGGTCGCGCAGCGAGCCGCCAGGTTTCAATTCCAGAGCATCGTTATCGCTGACGAGGATTAGCGGAACGGGATTGGTGGTGTGATAGGTGTGCGGGCCGCCGTTGAGTGGATCGATCATGGTCTCGGCGTTGCCGTGATCGGCGGTGATGAGCCAGACGCCCCCGCGTTGCTTCAGCGTTTGATAAATCTGGCCGAGGCCGGCGTCTACGGCTTCGACGGCTTTGATCGTGGCTTCCAGATTCCCCGAGTGGCCGACCATGTCGGCGTTCGCGTAGTTCATAATGATGGCGTCGAACTCGCCTTTTTCGACGGCTTTTACCACCGTGTCCGTGATTCCCTGCGCGGACATTTCCGGCTTGAGGTCGTAGGTGGCTACCTTGGGTGACGGCACGAGGATGCGCTCTTCGCCGCCGAAGGGCTTTTCGACGCCGCCGTTGAAAAAATACGTGACGTGCGCATACTTTTCGGTTTCCGCGCAGCGCAGGTTCTTGTACTGGAGCTCTTCGAAAACCTGGGCGAGGATGTGTTCCAGCTTTTCCGGAGCGATGACGTAGTTCAGCCAGGGCCAGTTTTTGTCGTATTGCGTCATGGCCACGTAGAAAAGATTCTTGGGGCGCTTCCGGTCGGTGATTTTGTCGAAGCCTGGTTCGACTAGGGCGCGCGTCATTTGGCGGGCGCGGTCCGCCCGGAAATTGTAGAAGATCACGGCGTCGTCATCGTGAATTGTGCCTACCGGCGCGGCTGCCGCTCCGTCTCCTTTGGTGATTACCACAGGCTTCACGAACTCGTCGGTGACTCCTTGCTCGTAGCTCTTTTCGAGAGCAGCTAGGGGATCGTTCGAGCCCGTTTCCGCTTGGCCATGAACCACGGCGCGGTAGGCCAGTTCGACGCGTTCCCAGCGATTGTCGCGGTCCATGGCATAGTAGCGGCCGGTGAGTGTGGCGATCTCGCCGACGGCGAGTTCGCGCATCTTTTGCTGCAACTGGCGGACGTAGTCGCGGCCGCTGTTGGGCGGCGTGTCGCGGCCGTCCAGGAAGCAGTGCACGAAGACGCGCTCCACTCTTTCTTGCTTGGCCATTTCCAGCAACGCGAACAGATGCCGGATGTGCGAGTGCACTCCGCCGTCGCTCAGCAGTCCGATCAAGTGCAGCTGACGTTGCCGTCCACGCTCCATCGCTTGCAAAAAGAGCGGCACGTTCTCGAGTTGTCTGCTGGCGATCAGAAGATCGATGCGCGTGATGTCCATGTGCACGATGCGGCCCGCGCCAATATTCATATGCCCGACTTCGCTGTTGCCCATTTGCCCTTCCGGCAAGCCAACATACGGACCTGACGTGTGCATGAGCGTATTCGGATATTTTTTCAACAGGCCGTCGTAGGACGGTTTACGCGCTAGCGCCACGGCGTTGCCTTTCGTTTCGGCTCGATAGCCCCAGCCATCCAGCACCGTTAGTATCATTGGTTTTAATCGTTCGCTCATGGTGTGTGGGACAGGCGTTCCGGCCCGTCACTTTCTTGCTCTCGAAATCCTCCTGTTTAGTCCAAGCCAAAGAAGAGAGACAGACGGAGAGTCTCTGCCACTAAATCTCCCTTAAAGCCGCGAGCAGCCGGTCCACCTCTTCCGCGGTGTTGTAATGCACAAGACCGATTCGCAGCAGCCCTCCGCTGGCTTCGACACCGAGGCGTTCCGTGAGGTTGAGCGCGTAGTAGTTGCCGTCCCAGGTGAAGATGCCGCGCTCGCCGAGGAAAGTCGCGACTTCGGTGGGCGTATGATTGGCCAGACGCACGGAAACCGTTGAGCAGCGCTCCTCAAATCGTTTCGCATCGCTGATCCCGAAAAATCGTAAGCCAGGAATGGCCAGCAGCCCTTCGACCAAACGCCCTAGCAGGGCCATCTCGTGCCGCCGCGTCGCGCGATAGGCGGCCAGCAGCGCCGCGCGACGATCTTTCGCGGAAGGATCACAACGCGCACCCAGCTCCGCGAGATAATCTACTGCCGCGCCGACTCCCGCGATTAACTCCTGCACCTGCGTTCCCGTCTCCCATCGGTCGGGCAAGGAATCCGGCGCCGGGCGAACCTTGTAAGGCCGGAACCGCAGCAGATGTTCGCGCTTCCCGTAGAGCGTTCCCAGGTGCGGGCCGAAGAATTTGTACGGCGAGCACACCAGAAAATCGCAACAGAGCGCGCGCACGTCAAGCGGCCCGTGGGGCGCGTAATGCACAGCGTCGATGAACACCAGCGCGCCCGCTTCATGCCCGAGCTTCGTGATTTCGGCCACCGGATTGATCGTGCCCACGGCGTTCGAAGCATACCCGACGGCGACCAGCTTGGTGTTGGCGTTCAGCTTGCGCTCGAAATCTTCGAGGTCCAGCGTGCAATCCGAGTCGCGAATGTCCACCTGGCGAATGACCATGCCCATTTCTTCCAAGGCACGCCAAGGAGCGACGTTGGCGTCATGGTCCAAGGTGGTCACGACAATTTCGTCGCCGGGCTCCAGCAGGCGTCCAATCGCCCGCGCCAGCGCGAACGTGATGGTGGTCATGTTCTGCCCGAAAACGACCTCGTCCGTGTGGCAATTGAAAAAATCGGCCATGGCCGCGCGCGCGGAGGCGATCATGGCGTCGTTGCTGCGGCTGGTGGCAAACGCTCCGCAGGTGTTGGCATTCGATTTAAGAAAATAGGTCTGAACTGCGTCCATCACCTGCCTAGGCACCTGGGTGCCCGCAGGCCCATCCAGAAACGCCGCGGCGTGGCCGTTCACCAGCAATTGCAGCGACGGGAATTGCTCTCTCATCCAGCGGCTTGCTTTCTGTTCCCTGCAACACCGGCGTGCTCATCGTTTTCTCCTGGCGCTAGTTTCTCACACCACGGGCCGATGACGAAGCCGCCGGCAATCGTGTTAGCATTTATTGGGTCGTTCCTCACTCATGCCGCTTTGGCGCCGGCTACAAATCAAATGAGGGGCCACAAACCGGCCGTCTCCGCGCCACGTTTCTCCAAGAGGTGCACCGTGTCCGAACCCCTCACGCCGACCGAGCGCACACGTGTAGTGCGCGAGCCGCAGCGCGGCGTCTACGACCGCGAAACCATTTACAAGATTCTCGATGAAGGGCTGGTGTGCCACGTCGGTTTCTCCGCAAACGGCCAGCCCTTCGTCATTCCTACGTTGTACGCGCGCATTGGCGACGCCCTCTATTTTCACGGCTCGGCCGCCAGCCGCATGCTCCGCGCGACGAGCGAAGGTGCGCGCGTCTGTGTGACGGTCACGCTCACGGACGGAATCGTGCTGGCGCGCTCGGTTTTCAATCACTCCATGAATTACCGCTCTGTCGTGGCGCTCGGGAACGCTACGCTCGTCGATCGGCTAGAAGAGAAACTCGAAGCGTTGCGCGCGTTCACGGAAAAGATCTTACCCAAGCGCTGGGACGACGCGCGACAGCCAAACGAAAAAGAGCTGAAAGCCACCAGCGTATTGCGCCTGCCGCTGACCGAAGTTTCGGCAAAAGTTCGCTTCGGCCCGCCGGAAGACGATGCTTCCGATTACCGTCTCCATGTCTGGGCCGGGGTAATTCCTCTGCGCACGGTCGCCGGCCCGCCGATCCGCGATGAAACCTGCGATCTTGGAATTGCTCTCCCCGCCTATGCGGCGAACTACCAGAGGTGAATTGTGGCGGCAGGCAATCTTCGAGCGGTATTACGGGCGGACGGCGCGGAGGAAATCGGCGAGCAGTCCGTAGCCGGTAGCCTCAACCCCCGGGTTGTGCTCGACCAACGATAAGCCGAACACATCCAGGTCAAAGCGAATCGCGGAGCTACTGCCCTCCAGACTCGCGAGGGGATCCGAGGCCAGCAACATTTCCGGACGCACGCTGCAATTCACGCCGTCGCCGCGGCGCTCCGCGCGGCACACCAGTTTGTAGCGCATCCCCGCCGCGCGCACGGAACGGATTTTTTCTTCGCTGAGCTCGCGGATGCCCGTGCGTTGCACTTGCTCGAGGCGCGCATTTGCGCCCATCAACACAATGGCCAGAGCCACGACCTTCACGGCGGCATCCCAGCCATCCAAATCCGCGGTTGGATCCGTTTCCGCAATGCCCATGGCCTGCGCGCGTTTCACGGCCTCCTCAAGTGAACGGCCTTTTTCGATTTCCGTAAGCACGACGTTTGTGGTGGAATTCAAAACGCCCGAAAAGCCGCGAATATCGGTCGCCGGCAAGCCGTAGGGAAACATCGAGAAAACGGGCACGCCATCCATGACCGTCGATTCGTAGAGAAACTGCCGGTTCCGCTCTTTGGCGAACGCCGTGAGCTCGTGGTACGCGTGCACGATAGGGCCCTTGTTGGCAGTGATGGCGTGCATGCCCAATTCGAGTGCCATCCTCAAATGTTCCGTGGCCGGCTGGCCGGTCTTAACGTTCAGCGAGGTCGCTTCAAAGAGCACATCGGCGCGGGTTTTTTCGAGCCAATCGCGCAGGTTGCGCGGCTGCGAGGTGTTTCCGTGCTGGACGAGCGAATGGCCGTGCAGCGCCGCCAGAGGGTTGAGCCCGTCGGGATCGGCACACCAGCCAGTGCGGCGCGTAGCCACGCCGGTGAGCCGCCAGCGAATGTCGTAGCGCCGGCGCAGATCGGTCTCTTTGGAAATAAGCAGGCGCAGAAGGGCGCGGCCAACGTTACCCATGCCAACAATGGCGAGATTATAGGACGGCATGAGGTGCTCCTCCGCGATTCAGCGTGGAGCAAGCCGGCGTGCCTGCCCCGCCATCGAAGCGTCGCGCGTTGCGCGTCAGCGACGAAGTGAACTAATGCGCCGCGGCGAGTTTCGCGGCAGCGTCGGCGATTAACTTGGCCTCATCCTCAAGGCAATGCGCGACGACCACGACGCCTTCATCCGCTTGTTTCCATTCTTTCTGTTCGATGGACTCGCGCACGTAGGGCATCGTTTTTGCGGCGTACCCGGTGTAGAAGCCCGGCGCATAGAGTTGGTGACGGTACCATTTGCGGTGCGGCAGACCTTCCTGGGTGATGAACTTGCGTTCGCTTTCGATGAGCAGGCGGTTTACCGCGGCCAGCGAAGCGGCGGCCAGCACGGCGCCGCCGTTGGCGTTCGCATGTTCCAGCGCTTTACGGTACTGCGCAGCGCTGCGTGTCACCCGATCCGCGGCGTTTTCAAGCGGCGCAAAGTTCTGGTAGGGCGGAACTTCTTCCTTTTTCGGCGGAACGTACGTTTTCTTCGGGTCGGCCGTGGCCGTGAAAACGCCTTCATCGATTTCGCGGTTGCGCTCGCGGATTTCGTCTTGCATTTTTTTCGCAAGGTCCTTGAGTTCGCGGACGTAGGTCTCCATCGTTTCGGCGAACTCGGCAAACTCAAACGGCAGCAGGTCGGCGTCCGCCAGACGCATCATGGCGCTGCCGCCGGTTTGCGCGAGCGCACGGCCGTAGACGAAGGTCGTATCGGCGAATTTCGTGTACCAGTAGAAGTCGTCGTAAATCGAGTGGTAGATCCCGCCGCCATCCTCGCCGCCAAAACCGATGTTGAGCGAAGCGACGCCGACGTGCTGGAGGAACGGCGTAAAGTCCGAGCCGGA
>Ga0210406_10008362_pt1 | contig 10353 bp, 9 predicted proteins | sample IncBWC30MmetaG_FD_155454 | JGI IMG/M metagenome (GOLD analysis project Ga0210406, IMG submission 155454) | Forest soil microbial communities from Barre Woods Harvard Forest LTER site, Petersham, Massachusetts, United States - Inc-BW-C-30-M | ecosystem: Environmental > Terrestrial > Soil >... | reverse complement strand
ATCTTTCCTAACACGTGATATTCGATCGTGCCGACCAGCAGGCTCTTACGACCGGCGGCACGCAGAATCGACTCGAGCAGGAATGCGCTGGTGCTCTTGCCATTCGTACCGGTCACGCCCGTGATGGAAAGGCGCTCAGCGGGTCTCTTGTAGAAATTCGCGCTTATGCGGGCGAGAGCGCGGCGTCCGTGCGGCACTTGCGCCCATGCAACATCAGGGCGCGGCCTCGCGGCTGCTGAATCGGTGACGACCGCCACGGCTCCGGCACTCATGGCTCGATCAATGAACTGATTCCCGTCGCTGGTTTCACCCTTCATCGCGACAAATACGTATCCCGGCTTCACGCGGCGCGAGTCATAGGCAACGCCCGTAATGCTCGCTTCGCCGGTCTGGGAGAGTACCTCCGCCCCCTGCAGAATCTGCTCAAAGGTCATTGCGGTGATTTTAGTGCATGTTGGAGGTGGGAAATCACTTACGCAGTTAAAAGCTGCGCAAAATCTGGTTACCGAAGAACGACAAGCCGCCCGAATCAGCGGCCGAATTTCACCAGCACCCTTGAACCAGCTGTGACGTGACTGCCCGCAGCAGGGGTCTGTTCCCGCGCGATGCCGCTGCCCACTGGGTTCAGTTCCAGGCCGCTGTCTTGCGCGGTTTCTACGGCTCCGCGAACACTCTTGCCAATAAAGGAGGGCACTTCGATACCTCCCTGCTCCACGTCGAGGACGACCGTGCCGTTGGATGGATCGGGGGCGGGAGTGTCGGCCTTCGCCGAAGCGGGGATCGCGGGCGTGCGCGGTGCGGACTCCTTCTCTTGCAGGGCAGCCGGCACAACCGCCCCTTGCGCGGCGGTTGGTTTGGGCTGTGGCGGCAGGGGAGTGGTGTCAGGAGTGCTGTCGCCCACTTCCAGAACGGATCCTAGACGGTCGGGCGAGCCTTCATCGAGATCGGAATCCTTCACCTTGTTCCGTGCCAACCAGACTTGCCGGTTGGTCGGCAATGGCAGATCGTGCGGCACGTGCATGTACTCGAGCACCTGCTGTGCGATGCGCTGAAACACGGGCGCCGATACTTGCCCGCCCTGGTGCAGGCCCACAGGAGAATCGAGGATGACGGCCACCGTCACAGCAGGATTATTGATGGGCGCGAAGCCCGCGAACGACGCGACATACTTGGTGCGCGAATAGAGTCCGGTGCTCGGGTCCACCTTCTGGCCGGTGCCGGTCTTCCCCGCAGAGGTGTAGCCCTCCAGGATGGCCTTCCGTCCCGTTCCATGTGGAGACAGTACTACGCGTTGCATCATCTGCCGCATTTTCGCAGCAGTGAGGGAGGAGATGACTCGCCGTTCCTGTTGCGGACGAAAGACGACGGTCTGTAGAGAATCTCGCGGGGCAGCGGTTGTTGCGACGATACGCGGCGCAACCCAGATTCCATCATTCGCAAATGTCGAAATCATGGCCGCAAGTTGAACGGCCGAGACACCGATTTCCTGGCCAATCGAGATGGCACCGATGGAGACCTTCGACCAGCGGTTGACGGGTTTCGTCATGCCGCGGGTCTCTCCAGGCAATTCGATCCCGGTTTGCTGGCCAAAGCCGAAAGCGCGAATGTATTTGTAGAATCGATCCTCGCCCAGACGGAGCGCGATCTTGACCGAGCCTACATCGCTGGATTGCGCCAGTACGTCGGTCACGGAGAGCACTCCGTGCTTCTTGCTGTCGCGGATACGCATGCCGTTGATGACGATCGATCCCATCTGGCAATCGAACAACTCGTCGGGCTGGGTGAGTTTTTCTTCCAGCGCCCCGGCAATCGTGACCAGCTTGAAAGTGGATCCCGGCTCGTAGATGTCGCTCACGGCACGGTTCTTCATGTTCTCGTTCTTGATTTCTTTCTTGATGTTCGGATTGAACGTGGGGCGGTTGGCGAGCGCCAGAATCTCACCCGTGTGCGGGTTCTCGACAATCACAGTACCGGCGAGCGCCTGGGTGTCTTTGATGGCCTGATCGAGTTCGCGTTCGGCGATGTACTGGATTTTCTCGTCGACGGTGAGCACGAGGTTGTCGCCCGCCTCGGGCTCCTTCTCGATGCGCGCAAACCATTTCTTGCGAGCATCGACGGAAATCTGCATGCGGCCGGGTTGACCGCGCAATTGCTCGTCATACTCGCGCTCGATGCCGCTCAGGCCTTCATCGTCGGTGCCAACGTAGCCGAGCACTTGGGCCGAAAGCTCCCGCTTTGGATAGAAACGCTTCGACTCTTTCTGGAAGTGAATACCCTGCAGGTTCAGGGCGCGAATGCGATCGATGACGTCGGCGTTCGCCTTGCGCGCCACCCAGCAGAACGTCTTGTGCGCCCGGCAGTCGGCCAGCACCATGCGCGGGTCGCCACCGCCAATGCGGGTGATGAGTGCGATGGCATTCGGCAAGTCGGGAACTTCGCTGGGAACGGCAAAGGCGGAGTCCACGAGGATCGACATCGCCAGCTCGTTGCCCTTGCGGTCAAAGATGACGCCGCGCTTGGCCGAGACGTTGACGGCGCGCTGCTGCTGCTTCTCGGCGCGTTGCTGGAAGTCTCCGTAACGGAAAATTTGCAGGTAGACCAGGCGCAAGCAGATGACGCAGAACCAGAAGAAGAGGAAACCTCCCAGTAGGTAGAGCCGATGATTCGCGCCGGTGCGAGAGCTAGCCACGTTCCGTTCCTCTTGCCGCCGAAGTCAGAGACAAACATGGCGGCTCCCCGAAGTCCGGAGGCCGCCAAATAGAGATTGCCTGGGGGAAGGGCAAAACTTCCTTCCGTGCTAATCCGGCGTTTGTTATCTTGCCGAGACTACTGCGATCGGAGTCATGCTCGCCATAACGGGCACGCCTGCATCCGACGAAGCGTCGAGATGCATCACCTGTCCCGCCTGCGGAGACTGCAGGCCAAGCTTGCGGGCCATGGCGTCGATCCGTTCGGGATTGCGCAGGGATGCATCTTCGAGATGGAGTTCACGATTCATCTCGACCATGCCGTCGCGCTGAATCTTTAGTGATTCGATCTGGTAGCCATACTCGATTGCCTTGAAATGTTGCCAGGCATACGTCATGACCAGCAGGAACAGGCAAGCCAGCGCAATACCGAACTGTCGCATCTCGCGGCCACGGCGCGGATCTTCAACCTTCACCAGGCGCGAGTTGTCGATGACCTTATTGAAGTAGATCTCGGGCGTGCCGATCCAGAAGGACGGGCGCTGGCCGGATGCGGTCGGGTTGTGCGCTGCAGCGGCGTGCGGCATCTAGGCCACCCCGAGAAGTTCGGCGTCTACGACTTTGTACGAATGCTGGCTGGCGTACCACCGCTCCAGTTCGCTTTCGCGTTCGTTGTTGTAGATCCGAGCTTCCGTCCGCTCCACCACCGCCATCAGTTCGCTGATCAGTGTTCCTGTATACATGGCCCTGACTCCTGTCCTGCCCGGAGATTTCTCTCTACAGACGATCATGAGAGATCGGCAGGACTTTTCTCGAAACCTTGCCCCGGCACGCCTTCCCTGTACGTGCCGGGCTTACTTCACCCACAATTTCCCAGCGCAATGAGCGGTCGCGCTGGGCACTCCGGCGGGTTCTCCGGAGCAAAACTAAATTCGTTCCGCGGCTCGCAGCTTCGCGCTGCGTGACCGCGGATTGCGATCGATCTCTTCTTCACTCGCCGTCACCGGCTTTTTTGTCAACAGGCGGTAGTGATCTCGCTTCGCTCCTTCGCGGAGGGCATCTTTCACGATGCGGTCTTCCAGCGAGTGGAAACTGATGATCACCAGCCTGCCTCCCGGTTTCAGCAGCCGCGGAGCTGATTCCAGCAGCGTCCGCAGGTCGTCTAGTTCGCGGTTTACGAAGATTCGGAGAGCTTGAAAGGTTCGCGTCGCGGGATGAATGCGCCGTTCTGCTTGGTTCATTGGCCGGGCCGCGGCTGAAACGATTTCCGCAAGTTGCGCGGTAGTCTGTATCGGCCGCGACCGGACAATGGCTCTGGCGATTCTCCGCGACCTCCTTTCCTCACCGAATTCGTAAATCAGATTGGCGAGTGTGACCTCGTCGACCTGATTTACCACTTGTTCGGCGGTCTGCCCGGACTGCGTATTCATACGCATATCTAAGGGCCCTTCCGCCTGAAAACTGAATCCGCGCTCGGCGTTATCGAGCTGCAGACTGCTGACGCCCAGGTCGGCAATCAAACCGTCCTTGGCTGTTGGTCGTTGGTCGTTGGCTAAATCTGAAAACGATCCGTGAACCAACTCCACCTTCGGCCAATCCCCAGACAGCTCGGGCGGTGGCTGCAGTCTTACGCGTGCCGCTTCCAGAGCTGCAGGATCTTTATCGACCGCAATCAAACGACCCTGTGCGCCGAGGCGTTTTGCAATTTCGTAACTGTGCCCGCCCAGGCCCACCGTAGCGTCGATATAGGTCCCACCCTGCCGGATGGCTAGAAAATCGATCGCTTCTTTTAAAAGAACCGGTACATGGCCATGCTTTCCGCCATGCCCCCGCTCGGGGGTATTTGTTCCAAAACCCTCGCCCACTAGATGCCCAATTCGTCGAGCGTCTTCTCATCTTCCGTGGTGAACGACTCGGTCTCGATCTCCGTCTGCAACGTCTGCATGTTGCGCACTTCCAAGCAGGTCAGGTTGCCGAGCACCGCCACTTCGCCCTTGATGTTCGCCTTCTCGCGCAGCAACTGCGGAATCAGCAACCGGCCCTGACCGTCCATCTCGACCTGCTGGCCCCAGTAATTCACCCGCGCCAGGAACTTCTTCTTCGTAGGATTGAAAGTGGAAAGGCTGGCCAACTTCTGCTCGATCCGCTCCCATTCCTCGAAGGGATATATCTGAGCAACCCTGCCGTCCAAACTTGTGATGTAGAATTGCGTCCCGTATTTCTCGTCGATCACCCGTTTGAACTCGGCGGGGACTTTGAGACGTCCTTTGTCGTCGACGCGAGTTGGGTGATTGCCGCGAAACATATGTTTGCTTGCGCCTACGAGGGCGTCCGGTACTGCTGACAGTTGCCACTACTGCAACGAGGGAGGAGGTAAAAGCGGCGTGCAAAACGGTCATTTCTGGTTCGTTCGGGCTGTTTTTCAGGGTGTCAGTCTTAAATTCCACTGGCGCCTCAAAAGAAATCACCGCTGCCCACGACCTCTACCGGCTTGACCACTTTGTACCACTTTTGCCCACATCCTACGCCTAAATGGTTTGTTGTCAACAAGAAAGTTCGAGGTGTAGGGTCGTCAGAGTAGGTGATTTGGAAAAGCGCCAGACTTTGTGGCTAACCGCTTTGATGACCACAATAGGTTGGGTTTAAAGAAGAGATTCTTTCCCCCTTTCTTCGCCTGCTAACTCTCTTGCTTTTCAGAAATTTCTGTGGATAAGCCGCACACTCCGGAGCAATCCGAGCGCATCCAGCAATTTCAGTTTTCCGATTGGGTGCCATTTCCGGTGGAGCGCGTGTTTCTCTTCTTCGCGAACCCCGAAAATCTGCCACGCATCATGCCGCCTTCGACCCGCACGCGAATCGATGCGCTTCGACTCGTTCCGCCTAGGGAGCAGGCATTGACGGGGACGCTGAACCTTGCCGGAGAGGGCTCGGAGATCGTTACGTCGTTTCGCGTCGTTCCCTTCCTTGGCGTGCGGGCCATGTGGATCGCGCGAATCACGGAGTTCGAGTGGAACCATCACTTCGCCGACATACAGGTCAAAGGGCCGTTCCGCGTATGGAGGCATCGTCACGAATTGCAAGCGGAGACGCGCGGCGGTGTGGCAGGAACGACGGTGATCGACAAGATCGAGTGTGAGGTAGGTTTTGGCGCCATCGGAGCGGCGGCGCTGAAGTTCGTACTGGCCCGGCAAATTGCAAGCACGTTCCGGTATCGGCAAGTGGTGTTGCCGCAGTTGCTGGCTGAGAAGTGAACTGGGTGCACCAGGGGCGACGCGGCAGCAGGATTACTTCTTGGCGGGCTTCAGCTTTTCGGCCTTGCTCTGCGCCTCGTCGGCTTCGTGATCCATGCCTTTGGCGCGATAGATTTCGGCGAGGGCGGTTTCGGTGTCGACGTCGTCTCCTTCTTTTTGCTGCTGCGAATGGAAGGCGGCGATGGCGGCGTCGTAATTTTTCTGTCGCGCCTCTGAAAGGCCCATCCGGTAATAGACGGAATCTAGATCAGGCTCCAGTTGTGCGGCCAGTTTGAATTCCTGCACGGCCGCCGCATGATTCTGCTCGGCCGCGAGAACCATGCCGAGACCCAGGTGCGCATAGCCGTCTTGCGGGTCGCTTTGTACCAGCTTGGTGAAAGTCTCCTTGGCTTCGGGGAGGCGGTGCTGGTTGAAATAGACAATTCCCAATTCGTAGCGGGCCCCGTTTTGCCCGGGCGTGAGTTCGAGCACCCGCTTGAGTTGCACCTCGGCAAGCGCGTACTGCCTGGTGTCGAAGTAGGCGTGGGCGAGAGCTAAGTGCGCGCGAGCATAGTCGGGGCGCTGGCGGATCGCGGTCTGCAGCTCGGTAATGGCCTGATCCATCTTGTTGTCCTCGATCAGTTCTTCACCGCGCTGCACATGGATGAGGTAGCTGCGCGAGCGGTACAAACCCGCGCCTGCACCATAGATGATTAATCCCACGAGGAAACTGATCGAGAGGCGACGAATAACATTGGGCTCGGGTGCGACCCGGGCGATCAGCGCTCCGAAGACGAGTCCCGTGACCAGGCCACCGATGTGGGCGGCGTTGTCGGTGATGCCTGAAACTGCGCCGAAGATCATGCTGTACCCGGCAAACACGAGCACGCTGCGGAGACGGGAACGCACGACCACCATAGGTGCGGAGAATTCACCGAGATAGTGCGAGGCGATGAGCGCGCCAACGATTCCGAAGATTGCACCCGAAGCTCCAACACTGACGCCGACCGGACGCCACCACACGCTGGCCAAGCTCCCGCCAACTCCGGAAATCAAGTAGACCAGGGCGAACGTCCAGTGCCCGTAGAGGCCCTCGGCCATTGTGCCCAGGTCCCAGAGGCACCACATGTTGAACAAGATGTGGAGCAGGCCGCCATGGACGAACATGGAGGTCAGCAAACGCCACGGCTGACCTCCTAACGTGTAGGGGCCAAAGTTGGCGCCCCACTCGATCGATTGTCGCAAGTTGGGATTCATGGCGACGCCTTCGAGCGCCATGGCTGCGAAGACGACGAGATTGATAACGAGGAAGACCTGGGTGACGATCGACGACGTGCTGATTCCCGACGCCCAGGGGACGGGCATTACGTGCTGGACGGCGTCTTCCGGTTCCTCGCCGCGTTGCGCCGCTTCATGCCGGACGCACCAGTCGCAAATCTTCCGCAAGGAAAAGGCGGGGAGATTCCGTCCGCATTGTGCGCACTTGGCCAAGGTTCGAAGGGATGAGGCGCTGCTACTTGATGGGCTCGACGTAGACCGCGGTCCCGTACGCCAGCACTTCGGTGACGCCCTGCATAATCTCAGTGGCATCGTAGCGGGCGCCGACCACGGCGTTGCCGCCCAGTTCGGCAGCGTGCTGCAGCATCAGGTCGAAGGCCTCGGAGCGCGTCTTCTCGCACAGGTTGGTGAGCAGGGTAATGTTGCCGCCGATCAAAGTCTGCAGTCCCGCGCCGATGGTCCCGAAAATGGAGCGCGAACGAACCACGATGCCGCGCACCACACCGAGTGTTCGTGTCACGCGGTAGCCGTCGAGTTCAAACTGCGTCGTCACCATGTTGTGAGAAACCATTCTTCCGGTGGGCGGGTGGTAGGTCGACATCGGTGGCTCCTTGTAAATGACGCTTCTCTGCAATTCTTCCGAGAGCGATGGCTAACTATAACGCGTGCCGGCGGACGCGGGCGAGGTTGTCACGAGTCGGGGCTACAGGCAGGAAGCTTCCCAATCACTCCAGTTCGGCCCGGATCAGGAAGCTCTCAATGTCGGGAGCGTACGAGATTTGTAGTACGTTGGGACGGCAACAGATCTGGCAGTCTTCGATGTAGCTCTGAACGCGACCAGCAGACTCATCCACCGAAGTCTCGTTCCATTCGCCGCAGCCTGCGCACTGAAAACCGGCTTCCACCGCGCAATTTTACGCGGCGATGAAGGCTACTGTCGCGACGCGGTCTCGCTGGGGCTGCCGGAGCCGGCGTTCAGGTCGCCGATCGCGTCGCCCGAAAGGACGAGTTCGACTCGCCGATTCTGCTGGCGTCCTTCCGCCGTGTCGTTCGTGGCGACGGGCGAGGTCTTGCCGAATCCCGTAGCCACGATGGAATCGGAAGCAATGCCTTGCTGCACCAGATACTCGCGAACCGATGCCGCGCGCTTTTCCGAAAGCTGTTGGTTGTAGTCGTCGGTGCCGATGCTGTCAGTGTGTCCTTCGACCGAGAGCTTGAGGGTCGGGTAGGCAAGCACGATTCCGGAAACTTTGGCCAGCCGCTCGCGCGCTCCCGCCAGAAGTTCGGAACTGCCGCTTTTGAACAGAACGTCAGACATGTTGGCGATCAGGCCGCGGGCGGAGTCACGGGTAGCGAGCACGGTGTTGAGTTGCTGCAGCAAACGGGCGCGCAGGTCCTGCTTGTCTTTTTCGGCCTGCTGGCGAGCCTGTTCTGATTGCGCTGCAGCCTGGCGTGCTTTGTCGGCTTCGGCGGCGAGAGCCTGCTGTTGCGCGACTGCTTCGGCTTTGGCCTGCTCGGCTTCCTGCTTCTGGCGAGCGGCTTCTTGCGCGGCCTGCAGGGCTTCGGCCTTGGCGCGCTCCGCTTGTGCGCGCGCCGTGTCAGCTTCGACGCGGGCTCGGGCCTGCGCTTCGGCATCGGCGCGGGCTATCGCGGCTCGGTCGTCGGCGGCTTTCTTCTCCGCAGCCGCTTGCGCCTGCGCTTTTTCTTCGGCCTTCTGCTTCACGGCCATCACGCGGGATTCTTCCGCGGTCTGCGCGGCTTCGCGCGCGGCGGCTTCGATGGTGCGCTTGTCCTGCTTGCCACGGTAGGCGGTTTCGGCCTGGCGGAGCTGGTCGTCAGCTTTCGCAATAATCGCGGGCGCGTACTTGTCGGCGGCCATGAGATGCGCAATGCGCACCGCGTTGCGGGCTTCAAACAACTCCCGCGGCGTGTTGGGATCGATTCCGAAAATCGCGTCCTGGATGTGGGTGTTGACGGAGGAATATGTTCCGCTGCCCAGCAATTCGTATTTCGCCGTGATGTCTTCTCCCGCAGCGACCACCACGTTCTCGAGAATCACGGTGTTGCCCGGCTGAGAAACGGCAGCGTACGGTTCGGCGGTCACGATCATGCCGAAGGTCTGCATGTCGGTAAATGTCTTGATGTGGCCCCGGCCGTGGTCGAGAGCGAGTTCTCCGAGATTGACGGGGCGGCCCTGGGGAGAGATGGCCCACAGGACATAGGTCAGGTATTCCAGGCCGAACTTGCTGGAGTCTTCCAGACCCTGGAACTTGGCGTCGATCTCGACGTTGGTCTTCTTGCCCTCAACCTTCGCTTCGCCCGCCGCCGAAGGCATGCGCGACGAGCTCTGGAATTCGACCTTCACGCTTCCGCCCTGCGGACGGTAGTGCATGGCCTTCGTCGTATGAGAGATGGTGGCCTGCGGTGAAGTTTGAGCTTGCGCGGCCGCGAACGAGCTGGCGGCAAGAATCAGCGTGGCTGCGGACAGAAGGTTTCGCACGGGTTCACCCCGAAGTTATGTTTTCGTCGGACCTGAATAATCTACGTGGAAATCGGACGAGGGCAGAGATGCGACAGGTCCAGTGAGTGGGATAGTACTTTCGTGCGAAGGGTGGCAGACGAGGCTAGCGTTCCCGAACAATCTGACGACAAAGGGCCGTCCGAAGACGGCCCCTCCGATCGTTTCGTTGTTTTACTGGCTATGCTATTGCGGCAGTCCGGGCAGTAAGGGCGTGTGCTCGAGATGCACCGCCTTCAAGCCTAAGGGATCGATACCCAGGCTCTGCAGGATTGTGGTCGCCACTTGCGAAGTGGCTACCGGCGTTTTCACCACCCGCGGCGCAAAGCCAGCGTTGGAAACGATCAGCCCCACATTCGTATCGCCGAAGCTGAATCCACCGTGCTCGGCATTCTTCTTGGTGGAGCCGGTGTAGATCGTCCCATACTGCGGCTGCACGATGAGGTCGGGTACGCGGCTGTCACCCAGCGGGCTGTTGAACTTCAGCCTCAGCTCGTTTCCGGACATCACTTCATCGATGAACAGCGCGCCGGCGTTAGCGTTCAGGTAGCGGGTCACGGCGTTCGTTTTCTTTTGATCCTGCAACCAGATCAGCGCGACGTCGTCATCCATCACGAAGCCGCAGGGGCCAGTGGTGCAG
>Ga0210406_10008361_pt1 | contig 10354 bp, 11 predicted proteins | sample IncBWC30MmetaG_FD_155454 | JGI IMG/M metagenome (GOLD analysis project Ga0210406, IMG submission 155454) | Forest soil microbial communities from Barre Woods Harvard Forest LTER site, Petersham, Massachusetts, United States - Inc-BW-C-30-M | ecosystem: Environmental > Terrestrial > Soil >... | reverse complement strand
ATGTCTTACTCTCGCGGCTGCTTCAGAGGCGAGCTGGTTACGGGTTGATGTCTCAAAGAACGCCAGCACGGCAGCGTCTTCCCAGGAGGGAGAGTTCGTTACATCAACGACCACCGACGCGCCTTTCAGCGCTTCGGCCAGTCCCTCGCCGGTGAGAGTGTTGACACCCGATTTGGGTGACGCCGCGATTGCCTCGTGTCCCTGCTCGCGAAGCTTGGTGACGAGTTTTGTTCCGATGAGTCCACTGCCGCCGATCACTGCGATTTTCATGATTGCCACCTCTATTTCGGTGTACCTCCATGTGTGTGTTCCGTCAAGCGAACAAATACAGTTCCCTCAGTGCGAGACTTCGCCCCGGAGCTGCTTGGAAAGTTTTTCGATCTTCTTCAAGTTGGCGATCAGTTCCTTGGGCAGCTGGCCCTTCGCCACCTGGTCGATCTGCGCCGGAACAGTTTCCGCCAGCCTTGCAAGTTCCTGCGCGGCGCTTCTCAGCTGCTCCGGTTCAATGGGATGCTTTTTCGCCGATTGCGCCCAGGTGCCCGGTATCGTAATCGGAGTGTCGGGCGTGCGTACCTGTGGGTGGGAGCTGAGAAGTTGGCCAAAGAATTCAACGGGGAAATGGGATTGGTCTGGATGTCCCATGGACTGGGCCAAGGGGACTCCAGAAAAAGGTTTTGAGGAATTCGCTGTGCTGGAGAAAAAAAACAAACAAGTAAAAACAAACACGGAACAAACTCGCACGAACAGAGACCACTCTCGCATGATTCCTCCTAGAGGAAACGTACAATTGAGCGGATTCTACTCCGAAATTTCAAATTGTCTTGGTGTTTTTGAGCTTCCAGAGGGGATGCTAATTCGCGATGGTCAGTTCAATCATGGAGGAAACCGGAATTCGCGTGCCGCCCATCGGCGACTGGTCGATCACTGCGGCATGCGGCCACTGCGGTGCCGTCACGTAATTCACTTTGCGCCGCATCTGCGCCAGGTCCAGCCGGTGCTGCGCATCCACTTCATTCAGCCCAACCAGGTGCGGCATCACGTACGCGCTCTCGCGCGGCCCCTGCGAAACCAGCACGTCCACCCGCGGCGACGCCGCTCCCGCTCCGGGCTTCGGATTCTGAATCACCACGGCATCCGCCGGTTGGTCCACCATCGTCACGGAGGTGACCTCGCCGACCTGCAATCCGGTGCGCAACAATTCAATCCGCGAAGCGCGCAGCGAATTGCCTTCGAGCAGAGGAATTTGCAATTGCCGTTGCCCCAAACTGAGCACCACATGCGCCTGTTGCGAAACTTTCATCAGCAGCCCCGAAGGAGGTGTCTGCCGCACCACCACGTTGATCGGTTGATCGCTGTAAACGCGGTCCGCCACGCGCAGCATCAGCCCGCGCGATTGCAGCATCTGGTTCGCTTCCGTGACATTTTTCCCAACCAGATTCGGCATCGTCACTTCGCGCCCGTGAATCGCGATGCGCATCGCCGTGATGGCGCTCAAAAATGCCGCCGACGCCAGGATGAACACCAGAAAAATCATCCGCGTCACCCATTCCAGTCTTTCGCGCAGCGTCATAAGAGCATTCAGCTTTCAGTTCACTTCTTTAGCGGAGGAGGCGGATAATCCGGCAGCTTGTCTTTGCTGGTGTCCGCGCGTTTTACTTCCAGTTCGCCGAAGAGCAGCGACGGGCAGATGATGGTGCTGGGTGCGCCGCCGCCGCGATTGCTCACCAGCGGATCGTTGCCGGCGGCGATCAAATCATTGCGGATCGCGCGAATGTCCAGTTCATTGAACATCGCGCCGCGCACCAATTCTTCGTGGCCGTCTTTCGCGTACACGCGATAAAGCAGCCGTGGCGAATTTCCCGGTCCCAGCGTTTCGACGCGATAGCCGTAAGGCTTGTCCTGATCCTTCACCATCTGCATCACTTTTTGCTGCAACGCGCCTGGTGCTTGCGCTTCCGAACTTTTCACCACCAGCACGCCGAGAGTGGGGCCCGGAAAAGAACCCGGTGCCGCACGGCCGTGACCGTTGGAATCGAGAAAGTCGCGGAGAGGCTGGCGTCCGACGAGATAATTTGTGAGCACGCCGTTTTCAATCACGTTTACCGGTTGCGCCTTCACGCCTTCACTGTCCACGGCGTAATTGCCGACGACGCTCTTACCCTGAAATTCTTTCATCGTCGGATCATCGATGAGGGTCATGAAATTCGGAAGCACGCGGGATTTGTAGCTGGTGGCAAATGCTCCCGTGGTGCGGTTCGGTTTCCCAAGCTGCGGCTTTCGCCCTAAAATATTTTGTCCAATCAGCGAAGCCACAATGTCGTCAGCCGCGTCGGCGGCGAACAGCACCGGCCCGCGATATTCCTCTTCAACGATCGGGGCTTGCCGCAACGCGACAATGGTATCGAGCATTTTCCTGGCGTCGGCCAGGAGCGTTTCGCGTCCAGGCAACTCTTCGATGCGCGCGACCATGTATGCAGGGCTGCGGCCCAGCCGCATGCCGTCGCCTGCTTGCGCCGAGCTGTTCAGTTGCACGCTGTAAGTTGTTTTTCCGTTGCGGGTCACGGTGCCTTCGGAATTTACGAGATATTCGTTGATCGCGGAAAAACGCGCGGATGCCGTCACGGATTGCACATCCGGATATTGCTTGTACAGGCTGGTGACGTCTTCGAGAGTTTTCCGCCACGTGCCCTCATCCACTTTCAGGGTGACGGTAGGCCCGACAGCAATCACGGGAGGTGCTTTTGCGAAATCATCGACAGGATTGGGATCGGCGCTGAATTGTTTGAGCGCGGCTTGTTTTTCCGCGAGCGCCTGGCCGGCGGCTTTGTAGGCGTCGTCGGTAGCCAGCCAAATCTGGTGGCGCAGCGCGATCGCATCGTTGTCCAGGGGAAGGATGGTGGTTTCGCCCTGGCCGCGGCCATAGTAGCTGTCCTGTTTGTAGTCGCCGATTCGAACGACGACGCGGAGAACGCGCACGTGAACGTGCTGGTTTTCGCGCAAGGCGCCGAAGGCCGCTTCCGCGCCGAAGTCGTCCACTTCGTTCACGCGGTATTCGATGTAATAGGGCGCCTGTACTTTATCCATCTTTAGGTTGGCTTTCGAACGGTCGAGTTCCGCGAGAAGCGCTTCGAGGAGGCCGTCGCCTTTTGCGGCAGCGTGGGCCGCAGCCATGGCAGCTTCGAGCGAAGGCTTTGCGTCGTCCGCGTCGCGAGCAGCAAGGGCGTTCAATGAGAGGAGTGCGCCCGCGAAAATTCCCATCATTCGAATCAGCAGATGTGAAGCGGTGGATACGCGCAGGATTCTCATGGCTTCACCGCCGGTTTGTCAGAAGCGGACTTGGCCGCCGCACTATCTTCAAATCCAGGCGGCGGCAACAAGGGCGGGCGCTCGTGTTCGTGCGCGCGCTTTTGCACTTCCATTTCGGAGAAGAGCATCGCAGGCGCGACTGCCGCGACGGGGACCTGTCCACTTTCCGCGCCGCAGACGCCGTTGAATACATGCTGCTGGTCGCCGGTCGTCATAATGCGCGTCAAGGCGGCGAGCGGCGTGCCGACGATGTCCACGCCCCGGACGAGTTCATCGGGGCGGCCGTCGGGATACACCTTGTAAACGATGACGGGCAGAACTTGAAACGATTGCGGCAACTGGCGGCCGGTGAGAGTGAAGCCACCCTGAATGTCGTCGAAGTAGAGGCCGTAGGGCTTGTTCTGCTTTTTGACTTCGTCAATGAGTTTTTGGCGCAGATCCGCATCGGGGACAGTTTGCGTGGAAGTCACAATCAAGTTGCCCTGACGTCCGGTGGGCATGAGGCCGGGCTGGTTGCGGCCGTGGCCGTTCGAATTGCCAAAATTCTTGATGGGCATGCGCGACATCAGGAAATTCTTCAACACGCCGTTTTCAATGACTTCGACGCGGCGCGAAGGTTCGCCTTCGTTGTCGAAATCGTAGGAACCCGCCAGTTTTACTCCGGCCATTTCGTGGGTCGTTGGATCGTCGATGACGCTGAGAAATTTCGGCAAGACTTCCTGCCCGATTTTTTTCGTGAAGGTTTGCCCTTCTTCTTCGTCGCGCTGGCGATGGCCTTCGAGGCGGTGGCCGAGCACTTCATGGAAGAAAACGGCGGCGGCGCGCCCGCTCAGTAGCGCGGGGCCGTCGTAGGGTTCGGCGACAGGAGCTTTGCGCAGCGCGCTGAGGTCCGCGGCCATCTTGTCGACCTTGCCGGCCAGTTCGGATTCGCCGGGAAGGCCGCTGGCCGTTGGCGCCTGAAACGTTTCCACGCGCAGCAGCTCCATGCCGTCTTCGGCGCGAGTCTGCGCTTCCATCACCAGGCGCGCGGAAATACTGGGTGAGGTGATAGCGCTGCCTTCGCTGGAAACCATGCGCGACTTGGAATTCTGAATCTGCAGGATCACCGTGGCGTTGTAGACCTCCGGGTATTTGCGGAAGGCAGCAGAGAGGCGCTTGATTTCGCCTTCCCACGCGGCACGGTCGAGCGCGGGGGCGGCAGCGAGTTCACCAATATGCGTTTGCGGCTTTTCCTTCGAGAAATCGGGGGACTTGTCTTCTTCCTCGGCGCGGACGGCGGTGTTGGTTCGAACGTTGAGCAAAGAAGGAACGGCGCGCTTGTATTCGCGGTCGGTGAGTTCCCACAAGTTGCGCGCGAGAGCGTCCTGATCGTCGCCCAGAGGAAGAGCGCCGGAGGTGACGCCACTCGGACGGCTCTGTCCGTGGGTGTTATCGAGGTCGGAAGTGCCGACGCGCATGGTGACATCGGCCTGGCGGCGCTGCGCGGAGACATTGTTCAACAAGCTGCCGTAAGCGCCGACCAGAACGACGAACTCTTGATCGTAGACGGTGTAGGAAAGATAGTAGGGGGCCTGTTCGGTCTTTCCAAGTTCCGTGGTGGCGCGGGCCAACTCTCCTTGCATGGCTTTGAGTACCGGGTCGGCCGCCGCAGCCGGCGCGGGCGTGGAGGAAGCCTTGTCGCCTCCGGCGAGCACCAAAGGCGCGGCGGCAAGTTGGGCCGCAAGGGCCCAGCAGGCGGCGACACGGAAGAATTCCATGGCGGGGGAGAGTGTGTTCCCTCGCGTTCGAATCGAATCAAAGATGGTCATGAAAGATAAGCTCCCGGTGCGGCGGCGATAATTGGTGTCTGAAACCAAGCCAATGGCGCAGAAATCGAGTATGCCCTAGCGCTTCGGCGGGCGCAAATCAGGTGGCGCCAAAGAGTTCACCTGTTTTCAACCTTGCTCCATTCGCAAATTCGGACGCGGAGACTTGTTTGCGCCCTTCCAGTTTGACGGCTAGAACATGCAAAACGGTTGTGCCGCCGCAGACTACATGCAGAGTCTCTTTCTGCAAGAGCAACGTGCCCGGCGGAACATTCTTTATTCCCCCTGAGGCAGGGATCAGTTCGTTAGACACCGGTTCGCCCCAGAGGTGGCAGGTCTGGGCGCGAAAGGTAGTGTAAGCGCCGGGCCATGGAGCGAAGCCGCGCATGCGGTTGAAGATTTCGGTGCTGGTGCGGTTCCAGTCGATGCGGCCGTCTTCACGCTTCAGGATGGGAGCGAGCGTAGCTTGCGAATGATTTTGAGGTCGGGGCGCGATTTTTCCCACGACAAGGCCGCGCAGAGTCTCCGCCATGAGCGGGGCTCCCGCTTCGGAAAGGCGACTTGCCAGCTCGGGCGCCGTTTCTTTTGGGCCGATTTCGAGAGCGTGCTCCAAAAGAATATCGCCGGTGTCCATACCGGCGTCGATGCGCATGGTGGTGATGCCGGTTCGCGTTTCACCGTTGACGATGGCCCAGTTCATGGGTGCGGCGCCACGATATTTGGGGAGAAGGGAAGCATGGAGGTTGATCCAGCCGTGTTTTGGTATGGGGAGCAGCCGCGCGGGAATGATCTGGCCGTAGGCGATGATGACGATGAAGTTCGGGGAATAGCTTTGCAATAGCGCCTGAACTTCGGGAGCGCGGATTTTTTCGGGTTGATGGACGGGGAGCTTGGCTGCGAGCGCGACTTCCTTTACGGAAGAAAAGGATACTTCCTGGCCGCGTCCGCTGGGGCGGTCGGGCTGGGTGATGACGGCGAGGAGTTCGAAATCCGGCTGGGCGAGGAGGTGCTTGAGTGTGGGGACGGCGAATTGGGGCGTGCCGCAAAAGAGTAGGCGCATCGTTACGCCTCAGCGGCCGCTAACGGGGTCGCGGCGGCACTTACCACTCGCCCTGTTTCCGGAGCTTTTTGATTTTGCGCTTGATGAGGTCGCGCTTGAGCATGCTGAGGTGGGTGAGAAAGAGGATGCCGTTGAGGTGATCGATTTCGTGGCAGAAGGCGCGGGCGAGAAGATTTTCGCCGCGAATTTCGTAGGACTCACCTTTGGCGTTCTGGGCTTTGACGGTGACAAACTGCGGGCGGACGACGTAGCCGCGGAAGCCGGGAATGGAGAGGCAGCCTTCCTCTTCCCGGACTTCACCTTCGGCGTGAATGATTTCGGGATTGGCAAGGACGATTTTGGCTTCGGGGTTTTTTCCGCCGGTGACGTCGATGACGGTAAGGCGCAGGCTCAAGCCAATTTGCGGCGCGGCGAGGCCCACACCTTGGGCGGCGTACATGGAAGCGAACATGTCGTCGATGAGCTGCTCGAGGTCGGCGTCGAATTTTTTGACTGGAGCGCCGGGTTTTTCGAGGATGGGATCGCCGAATTTGACGATAGGGTAGATTTTGACGGGCTTCGCCGGAGTTTCCGGCGCGGCGACCGTCGCAGTCTCCGGTGCTCCGGATCCGGCCTTGGCCAACGTCTTAGAACTCGTCGATTTGTCGGGCATAGTTGTCGAAATTCCTGCGCGTCTCGGCGAGGGAGTCTCCTCCAAATTTTTGCAGAAAAGCATCGGCTAATACAAGGGCGACCATGGCTTCACCGGCAACGCCCGCGGCGGGGACGACGCACCAGTCGGAGCGTTCGTAGGCGGCCTGGACACGTTCTTTGGTGACCATATCGGCTGTGCCGAGCGCGCGGCGCAGCGTGGAGATGGGTTTCAAGTAGCCGCGGACGACGACGTCTTCGCCGTTGGTGATGCCGCCTTCAAGTCCTCCGGCGCGATTGGAAGACCGCCGGAAGCGGCGGGCGGATTTGTCGTAGGAGATTTCATCCTGGACTTCACTGCCGAAAGAGCCTGCGGCGGTCACACCAGCGCCGATTTCGACCCCTTTGACCGCCTGGATGCTCATGACCGCTTGGGCGAGTTTGCCATCGAGTTTTTCATCCCATTGGGCGTGGCTGCCGAGGCCAACGGGAATATTGTGAGCGACGACTTCGAAAATTCCGCCGACGGTATCGCCTGCTTTGAGAGCGGCATCGACTTCAGCTTTCATTTTTTCTTCGGTTGCGAAATCAACGCAGCGCAATGGGGATTCGAGATTGTTGCTGATGGGGCGGATTTCTTCCCATTTTGCAGCGCGATCGAGTCTTACATGGCCGACTTGAACGGTATGGCTGGCGATTTCCGCGCCGAGTTCGCGAAGGAACAATTTTGCGAAGGCTCCGGCGGCCACGCGGGCAGCGGTTTCGCGGGCGGAGGCGCGTTCGAGAATGTAGCGTGCGTCGTGATAGTTGAACTTTTGCGAGCCTGCAAGATCGGCGTGGCCGGGACGCGGGGCGATGAGTTTTTTCGTGCCGGGATCGTCTTCGGAAGCCTCGACGGGGAGTACTCTTTCCCAGTTGGCCCAATCACGATTCTCGATGCGCAGCGCAACGGGCGCGCCGATGGTTTTTCCGTGGCGCACGCCGGCAAAGATTTCTGCCTGGTCTTTTTCGATTTTCTGGCGCCCGCCGCGGCCGTAACCGAGCTGGCGGCGGTGCAATTCGCCGTTGATGAATGCAACATCGATGGGCAGTTGCGCAGGCAAGCCGGAAACAAACGCCAGAAGCGCTTGTCCGTGCGATTCACCGGCGGTGTAAAACTTCAGCATTCGCGCTTGGACTCCCGCTCCCATTGGCAATTCATTCGTTGGAGACAAGCAGTGTAGTCGCCACTGTGCTTGGCGTCCAGCAAGTCGCAGTTCAGTGTAAGAGCCACTTTCTGTGAACCGGAGCGAAATCGGGTTGCGTCACAGCCCTGGCTAGGATCAGAAATCCCCTACTTCGGCGACCTGGCCTGGTTTGATAGACCGAAGGGCAACAAGGGCATGCGAGATATGCGGCCGAATGTCGTCAAGGTCGTTCGAGGCGGCACAAATAATCAAGATAGCGATATGCCGGCCGGAAACATTCTGCTGATGCCGGATGTTCTTATCGATGGTGATGAGGACATCAAAGTTTTTGTCAGCCAAGGCTAGCAGCTCGCCATTCTCTTTACCGCTGAATCCAGCATCTCGAACGGTTTGGCACTCGTGTCCGACCTCGCTGAAGAGAAACTTCAATTTCCGGGGCAGACACTCATCCATGAGCAGTCTCATTTCAGAGCAGTGGTCAAACTGATTCTTGCTTCTTCCAGGGCGGCGATTGCATGGGCATGTGTAACGCTGGGAAAGTCGTCAAGAAACTCAGGCAGACTCCGGCCGTGCTCCAGGTAGTCAATCAGAGATTTAAAGGGAACGCGAGTTCCACGAAACACGGGCTCACCGCTTAGAACGGCGGGGTTGCTGGTGATGATGGTGGAGGCCATTTTGTCGAATCTCCCGTTCAAAGTTTAGCTCATTTTTGGGGACTTATGGAGGTAACGAGCCTGTGGGTAGCCGCGGCTTTGCTTGGCGTCCAGTTTATGGCTGCACTTGAAGGAATTCGAGGCGATTGCCCCAAGGATCTTCGGTGAAGAAGCGACGAGTGCCGGGGAGGGAAAAGTCGTCGGTGACCTTGACGCCGCGAGCGAGCAATGCCTGCCGGAACTCGTCGAGATCGGCAACGGCGAAAGCGGGATGCGCTTTTTTCGCGGAACGGAAGTCTTTTTCTACGCCGATGTGGAGTTGCTGAGTGCCGCATTGGAACCAGCAGCCGCCGCGAGAACGCAGCGGGGCGGGCTTTTCTAACTCTGGCAGGCCGAGTAGAGCGCCGTAAAACTCGCGGGCGGCTGGTTCGCATCCTTCGGGAGCGGCGATCTGGATGTGGTCAAGACCGGAGACACGTGTTTTCATAGACCAACAAGAATACCAGCCTGCGGCGGATTCTATTCCGCGTGCGAGTTCGCAAGAGCGATTACTTGACGTGTTCTGGCGGCACGGTTAGGCTTTCGTTGCGGTAAGCGTGACGAGAAGAATGTCGCGGCAGGCCGACGCGAGAAGGGACTCGTGGCAGATACTCCGTTCCAGGCGACAGGCAGCGACACCAAGCCGGAAGAAAAACTCTCCGTCGTAGAAGTATTGGTGGATGCGGCCAAGGGGATGGTGGCCTCCGTGCAGGCGTACGCGGAGATGTCCGGGCGCGCGTTTGCCAACATTTTCTCGAGTCCGCACTACTTTCAAGACACTTTGGAACAGATGGACTTTATCGGCGCAGGGTCGATGCCGATTATCCTGCTCTCGGGATTCTTCATTGGCGCGGTGATGGTGCTGCAGACGGGTTCGCAATTCATTCGTTTCGGGCAGACTTCCCTGACCGGGGACGTCGTGGCGATTGCGCTGGTGCGCGAGCTGGGACCGGCGTTTACAGGCTTGTTGGTGACGGGGCGGTGCGCAACGGGGATTGCGTCAGAACTCGGTTCGATGCTGGTAACCGAACAAGTCGACGCCATGCGAGCGATGGGAACGGATCCCAGCCGCAAGCTGGTGGCGCCGCGACTGCTTGCGGCTCTGCTGATGCTGCCGTTGCTGACGGCGATCATGGATTTCATCGGACTGCTGGGAGGCTGCGCCTCTTCGGTTTTTTCACTGCGTTTGGGCGCGGTGGAATTCTGGCGGCGGGCGATTGATGCGCTGGATTTCGCGGACTTGATGCAGGGATTTTCGAAGCCGGTGGTCTTCGGGTTCATTCTTGCAACGGTCGGATGCTACAAAGGGCTGACGGTGCGCGGCGGTACGCAGGGAGTTGGACGCGCGACGACACAGGCGGCGGTGACGGCCTCGGTGCTCATCATCGTGGCTGACGCGTTTCTGACGAAACTTTCGCTGTACCTTGCGGATAAAGTTTTTTGATGAGGAAGATGGCTCCTGCCAGCAGCCGGCCGAATCCATTCCTAAAACCAAAAGAGAATTGCCGTTATAATCGCAGGCGTGGCCGGTGACGGCTACGTCTATGTCCACACGTGAATCAAGCACCGCCATTGCGTTTGAAGATGTACACATCGGCTTCGAAGAAGGAGAGATTCTTCGAGGCGTGTCGTTCTCCGTGCGGGAGCGGGAGACGCTGGTGTTGCTGGGCGAAA
>Ga0210406_10008360_pt1 | contig 10354 bp, 8 predicted proteins | sample IncBWC30MmetaG_FD_155454 | JGI IMG/M metagenome (GOLD analysis project Ga0210406, IMG submission 155454) | Forest soil microbial communities from Barre Woods Harvard Forest LTER site, Petersham, Massachusetts, United States - Inc-BW-C-30-M | ecosystem: Environmental > Terrestrial > Soil >... | reverse complement strand
CGCCCGATGAGGACGCGAAGCTGCACACCATGGCGCGCAGCGTCGTCGTGAAGGGCGTGGAATCGCCCGAACGGCTGTTGGACGAGACGGCGCTGTTCTTGCATCGGGTGGTCGCCGACTTGCCGCCGGGCAAGCAACGCATGCTCGAGCGTCTGCACAGTTCGGACGAGGACCTGATTCGCCGCACCGTGCTGCTGGTGGACGATGATGCCCGCAACATCTTTGCCTTGAGCAGCGTGCTCGAGCGGCGCGGCATGGAAGTATTGACCGCGACCACGGGGAGCGAGGCGATCGCCGTCCTGGGTGCGCGCACCGATGTCGCCATCGTGCTGATGGACATCATGATGCCCGGCATGGATGGCTATGAAACCATCCAGGCGATTCGCGCCGATCCGGCCTACCGGCGGCTGCCGATTCTCGCGCTGACGGCCAAGGCCATGAAGGGCGATCGCGAAAAATGCCTGGAAGCGGGCGCCTCCGACTACCTGGCTAAGCCCGTGAACATCCAGCAGTTGATGTCTGCGCTGCGGATGTGGCTGCACCGCTAAAGGCTGCCATCCATGACCGGCCCCGACAAAGTCAATATTTTATTGGTCGACGACAGCCAGGCGAAGTTGCTGAGCCATGAGGTCGTGCTCTCCGAGATGGGCGAAAACCTGCTCAAGGCCGGCTCGGCGCGCGAAGCCTTCGAGTGCTTGCTGAAGAACGAAGTGGCGTTGATCCTGATCGATGTGTGCATGCCCGATCTGGACGGATTTGAGCTGGCGAGCATGATTCGAGAGCACCCGCGCTTTCGGAACACCGCCATCATCTTCGTCTCCGCGGTCATGATGGCGCACCTTGATCAGCTGCGCGGCTATCGGCTGGGCGGCGTGGATTACGTGCCGGTACCGGTGGTCCCGGAACTGCTGCGCGCGAAGGTGAAGGTCTTCGTCGAGCTGTATCGAAAAACGCGGCAACTCGAGCAATTCAATGCCGACCTCGAACGGCGCGTCGAGGAACGGACCGCGGAATTGCGAAAATTCAACGAGGAGCTGGAACTGCGGATCGAGGAGCGCACCCGCGAGCGCGAGCTGGCGCTGGCGCAGCTGTTCGAAGCGCAGAAAATGGATACGATCGGCCGCTTGACCGGCGGCGTTGCGCACGACTTCAACAATCTGCTCATGGCCGTGTTGGGCAGTCTCACGCTGTTGGAGAAGAAGCTGCCGGAGGATCCGCAGATCCGGCGGCTGTTGCGCAACGCCATTCAGGGCGCGGACCGCGGCAAAGCGCTGACCCAGCGGCTACTGGCGTTCTCGCGGCGGCAAGAACTCAAACCCCAGGCGGTCGACCTCGCGCAGTTGGTGCGCGGCATGGAAGAGCTGCTCACGCGCGCCGTCGGGCTTGGGATCGTATTCAGCAGCGAATTTCCCGACGATTTGCCGCCGGTGCTGGTCGATGCCAATCAGCTTGAATTGGCGTTGCTCAACGTGGCGCTGAACGCGCGCGACGCGATGGCGAATGGCGGGAGCGTGAAAATCACCGCCTGCGCCGAGCGTGTACCGGATTCCGCCCAGGCTCGCCATGTTGGCAATGGTCAGGCGAAGCCGCCGATCCAAAGCGGCGAGAGGCCTTCCCTGCCGCATGGCGAGTACATCCGCATCACCATCGTCGATACCGGCGTCGGCATGGATCAGGTGACCCTGGCAAAAGCGACGGAGCCATTTTTCACGACCAAAGGCCCCGGCAAAGGCACAGGCCTGGGGTTGTCCATGGTGCAGGGCATGGCGGCGCAATCGGGCGGCCTGCTGCGCATTCGCAGCGAGCCAAACGCGGGAACGATCGTCGAACTCTGGCTGCCGAAGGCGGCCACGGCGGCTTGTGCGCTGGTGCGGCCGCCGGAGGCGACGGCTGCGGTCAGGCCTGCGACCGAGCCGTGCACCGTGCTCATCGTCGATGACGACAGTTTGGTCATGACCGGCACCGCCGCGATGATTTCGGATCTGGGCCACGCGGCGGTCGAAGCGCACTCGGGCGCCGAAGCGCTCGATTTGCTCGGCTCGGGTCTCAAAGTTGACGTGGTGTTGACCGACCACGCGATGCCCATGATGACCGGATTGCAGCTGGCCGAATGCATTCACAGCAGGTTTCCCGGTCTGCCGATCATTTTGGCCACCGGCTACGCCGAATTGCCGGTCGATCCCGCGACAATGGGTATTGCGCGGCTGGCAAAGCCTTGTACGCAGCACGAGATCGCCGCGGCCATTCACCAGGCCGTGCGGTCCGCCGCCGGAAATAATGGACTGGCATTGTCGGGGGCAGCCACTTAGGCTTTGGTAGATGAAGTTTTGCATTTACGGCGCGGGGGCGATCGGCGGCTACCTCGCCGTGGAACTGGCGTTGTCGGGTCAGGAGGTGTGCGTCGTCGCGCGCGGGGCGCATCTTGAAGCCATTCAAGCGAGGGGATTGACCCTCAAGATTCATGGAGAGGAGAAGGTCGCCCGGGTGCGCGCCGATTCGGACCCTCGTGTTTTCGGTCCGGTCGACGTCGTGATCTGCACGCTCAAGGCGCATCAAGCCTTCGAAAGCGCGGGGGCCTTTGCGCCGCTTCTCGGATCCGACACCTCGGTCGTGACCGCGATGAACGGCATTCCGTGGTGGTACTTCTACAAGACCGGCGGCCGTCTCGAAGGAGCGCATCTGGAATCCGTCGATCCGGGCGGGCGCCAATGGAACAGCATCGGGCCGCAGCGCGCCATCGGCTGCGTGGTCGAGCCTGCGTGCGAAGTCATCGCGCCCGGTGTCATTGTGCACCATCAATTCAACCGGTTCATTCTCGGCGAACCAGTGGGCAGCCGCTCTGAACGGCTGCAGGCGCTGAGCAGTGCGTTGACGGCGGCAGGCTTCGATGCCCCGGTGCGCGACAATATCCGTTGGAATATTTGGTTGAAGCTCTGGGGCAATGTCTGCTTCAATCCCATCAGCGCGCTCACCGGCGCGACCTTGGGGCGAATGACCGGTGATCCGGACTTGCGAGCCTTGTGCAAGACCATGATGCTGGAGACCCGGGCCGTCAACGAAGCGCTGGACGTGCATATTCCCGCCGACATGATGGACCGGCGGCTGGCAGGCGCGGCATCCGCGACCGACCACAAAATGTCGATGCTGCAAGATCTCGAACGGGGACGGAGCCTCGAAATAGATGCGCTGGTCGGCGTGGTGCAGGAACTCGGCCGGCTCACCTCGGTGAGCACGCCGGTGATCGATGCCGTACTGGCGCTGATCAAGGAACGAGCCCGTGGGTCCGGGCTTTACAGCGAACTCAGCAGGCTTTAAAGGGGTAGCATCGCGCAAATGAAAACGGCCTATATCACCCACGCGGATTGCCTGCGCCACGAGATGGGCGCGGGGCATCCCGAATGTCCCGATCGATTGAACGCGGTCAATGCCGAGATGCGCTCGTCCGGATTGCTCGACGAATTGCGCTGCCTCGAAGCCCCGCTGGCCCGCGCCGAGGACTTGAAACGCGTGCACCGCTCGGTTTACGTCGACGCCATATTCGAGAATGCACCCGCCGAAGGCTATGTGCAGCTGGATCCGGACACGGCGATGAATCCGTACAGTCTTGCGGCCGCGCAACGCGCGGCCGGTGCGGGCGTCATGGCCGTGGATGAGTTGATGGCGCAACGCTCGGACAACGCCTTTTGCGCGATTCGGCCCTGCGGCCACCACGCCACGCAAGTTCGTTCGATGGGCTTTTGCATTTTCAACAACATCGGCGTGGCAGCGGCGTATGCCTTGGAAAAGAAGGGTCTCGAGCGCGTTGCGGTGATTGATTTCGACGTGCACCACGGCAACGGCACCGAGGACATGTTCAGTCCCCCGCACTGGCACAAGCGCGTGCTGATGACGAGTTTTTTTCAACACCCCTTCTACCCCTACAGCGGCACTGCCAATCCCGCCCCCAACATGATCAATATTCCCCTGGCGGCGGGCAGCGGCGGCGCGGCGGCGAAGAAGGCGGTGGAAACGCATTGGCTGCCCGCGCTGGAGAATTTCAAGCCGCAGATGATTTTCATCTCCGCCGGATTCGACGCCCACAAGGAAGACCTGCTCGGCGGAATGGCGCTCGTCGAAGCCGACTACGCCTGGATGACGCGTGAATTGAAACAAGTGGCGGCCCGGCATGCGGAGGGGCGCATCGTTTCCATGTTGGAGGGCGGCTACAACTTGTCGGCGCTCGGCCGCAGTGCCGTTGCGCATGTCCGGGCGCTCGCGGAGGCGTCGGGTCAGGCTTAGCGCCTGCCGGCGCTCAGGCGTAGCGCCTGCCGAGGCTCAGGTGTAGAGCCTGCCGACGCTCTCGGCCACGCATACCGGTTTGGACTGGCCCTCGCGTTCGATGCTGACTTCGCTGATCAGCTGCACGCCGCCTTCAATGGGCTCGAATGACAACAGCTTGAAATGTGCCCGCAGGCGGCTGTCGACCGGAACGGGCGCCGGGAAGCGAACGCGATTCAGGCCGTAGTTTACCGACATGCGAGCGCCGTTGACTCTGTGCGAGCTGCGAACGAAGAGAGGCAGCAGGCTCAAGGTCAAGAATCCATGCGCCACCGTCGAGCCGAACATGCCTGCGGCGGCGCGCTTCGGGTCGACGTGGATCCACTGATCATCACCGGTCACCGAGGCAAATTGGTCGATACGGTGCTGATCGATGGTGACCCAGTCGCTGACGCCAATCTGGGACCCAACCTGTGACTTCAGTTCTTCCAATTGATAGGTTTTCAAGGGAGATCCTCGCGCCGCGCCATGGATCGAACAGCAGGCTTGGCTCTTTAAAAAGCGGCCCTGCGGCCTTATTTATGTACCTTGGCCGAATGTTAAAGGACATTTATGAATAAAGCTGTATTGGGCGTCTACCCCGCTCCGAAGGGTCATTGGGTGGGTGATGGGTTCCCGGTGAGGAGCCTGTTCAGCTATGACCAATTAGGAAGGCAGATCAGCCCGTTTCTGCTGCTCGACTACGCCGGCCCGGCGGCGTTCACGCCGGCCGCGCACCCGCGCGGCGTGGGCGAACACCCGCATCGCGGATTCGAGACCGTGACCATCGTCTATCAAGGTGAAGTCGCGCACCGCGATTCCGCGGGTAACAGCGGCGTGATCGGCCCCGGCGATGTGCAGTGGATGACGGCTGCCGCCGGAATCTTGCACGATGAATTTCACTCGCCCGCGTTCACGCGACGCGGCGGTACTTTGGAAATGGCGCAGCTCTGGGTAAACCTGCCCGCCGAGCACAAAATGTCGCCGCCTCGCTACCAAAACATCCTCGACGCACAGATTCCGCAAGTTGCACTGCCGTCCGGTGCCGGCAGCTTGCGCGTGATCGCAGGCAACTACGCCGGGCGGCGAGGTCCCGCAGCGACGTTCACCGATCTCAATGTATGGGATGTGCGGCTCAGCGCGGAAAAAAACCTCACCCTGTCGATGCCGGAAAATCACGGCGCGGCGATCGCCGTGTTGCGCGGCGCCATCACCGTCAACGGATCGCGCGAGGCGAGGGACGCGGACCTCGTTCTTCTGGAGCGCAGCGGCAGCGAGATTGCCGTTGCCGCCGCCGCCGACAGCATGCTCTTGGTGTTGAGCGGCGTAGCCATAGCCGAACCCATCGCGGGCTACGGGCCATTCGTGATGAACACCCGGCAGGAGCTGGATACGGCCATGAATGATTTTCGGCTGGGGAAGTTCGGGCGCCTGCCGCCACCCGATTCCGGTGCGGAAAGGGCGATTTAACCTATAGGGCAAGAATTTTGGTGCGCGGTAAGCGCGGTGCTATGCTGCTGGCCTGAAGATTGCGGCGATTTTTCGGGGCAGACGATCGACGACGTATAACGTTGCAGCGTTGAGGCGGGCACTTGAAAGAAACAAAACGGGCTTTTTTATCGCGGGCCCAGGGTCGAATACAGTGGCTGGCAGCATCGCTATGCGCCTGCGCGTTAGCCGGTTGGCCGGTTTGGACCAGCGCCACGGCGCCTGAAATATCGCCGCCCACGGCACCGGTCGTCGATCCCATCGACGAGTTGACGGAAATCATGGTCGAGGCGCGCGAGCCGCGTTATGTATCCCCGACACGCCGGGACCAGATTGGCCGCATCTGGGCGCCGGTTATGATCAATGGGCGCGGACCCTTCCGCCTGGTGCTCGATACCGGTGCGAGCCACAGCGCAATTACCGCCTTGGTGGCCCTGGCGCTCGGCATTCCGACAGACCGCTCGCCGCCGGTCATCCTGCGCGGTGTCACGGGTTTTGCCACCGTGCCGACAATCCGGGTGGACACCTTGAGCATCGGCGACGTGGCGGTCGATCAGGCGATTCTCCCGATTGTTCCCGACGCACTCGGGGGCGCGGAGGGCGTGCTCGGTTCCGAAGGCCTGCTGGGAAAGCGAATCTTCATCGATTTTCGCCATGATCGAATCAACATCGCCTATTCCAAGAACGAGCGCTCGGGTCCTGGATTTATCAGTGTTCCGTTTCACTCATTGCGCGGCACACTCGTGGTCGTGGATGCCTTTGTCGGCACGGTCCGCTGCAAGGCCATCATCGACACCGGCGGTCAGGTGACGATCGCGAATATGGCATTGAAGGAAGCGCTGTCGCACGTCGGCGGCCAGGCGCGATCCAGAATCGACAGCATCATCGGCGCCACCAAAGACGTACAAAAGGGTGAATTGATGGACACACCGGCCATCGGACTGGGGGCCATCACCATTCACGATCCCGGCGTGACGTTTGGCGATCTGTATATATTCAAGCAATGGCGGCTGACGAGTGAGCCGGCGATTTTGATCGGCATGGATACGCTGGGATTGCTCGACACCTTGATCATCGACTATCGCCGGCACGAGCTGCAGCTTCGCATGCTAAACGCGAGCTAGGCCTGCAGCCACCTATGATCAATAAACCGATCGTTGGCGTAGCGGCGTTGATTTTCGTGCTTGCGGCCGCCGGCGTGTATTATTTCAAAAGCCGCAACCAGCCTCTGCCGGCCGCACCCGGCGCACCGGCGAGCGTTGCGACCCCGGCGGAAGAGCCGGGCATCTCCCATCCCTTGCCTCCTGCCGGGAATGCGCCCGCGGGAGCCCTGCCCGAATTGGCCGATAGCGATACGCCCCTGCGCGAAGCCCTCGCCCAGTTGAGCAATGCCGACGCGGTAAAGAATTTTCTGGTGCCGCAGGATCTGATCCGCAAGATCGTCGTGACCATCGACAATCTGCCGCGGCAGAAGGTCGCGGTGGACAAGCGGCCCGCCAACCCGGCGCCCGGTTCCTTGACCGTCAACGGGGATGAATTGCACGCGACGCTCGATCAGCGCAATTTCGAGCGCTACAAGCCGATGGTGGCCGTGATCAGTCAACTCGACGCCAAGCAGTTGGGCGCGCTCTACGTCCGCTACTACCCGCTGTTCCAACAGTCCTATCAGAACCTGGGCTATCCCAACGGCTATTTCAACGACAGGCTCGTTGAAGTCATCGATAACCTGCTCGAGACGCCGGATCCCAAGGGGCCAATCGACTTGGTGCGGCCCAACGTCATGTATATCTATGCCGATCCCGCGCTCGAGAGGCGGTCCGCAGGCCAAAAATTGCTGATGCGAATGGGTCCGGAGAATGCCAAAGCCATCAAAGCCAAGCTGACCGAAGTCAGAGCGGTGATCGCCGCGGGGCCGCCCAAGCATTAGCAACCATCGATTCATAAAAAAGCAGGGGAACAAGAATGGCTACCACGTCCGCAGATGCTGGACTGCCTAAAAGTACGGCAGCGGCGCAGAGCAATTGGCTTGTCATCGGTGCCTCATCGTTGGGCACTGTATTCGAGTGGTACGACTTTTATTTGTACGGCCTGCTGGTCAGCATCCTCACCTCGCAGTTTTTCTCCGGCGTCAACGAAGTCACTGGATTCATATTCGCGCTGGCTGCCTTTGCGGCCGGTTTTGCCGTGCGGCCTTTTGGGGCCCTGGTGTTCGGGCGCCTCGGCGACCTGGTGGGACGCAAGTACACCTTCCTCATCACCATGGGGATCATGGGCGGATCGACGTTCGCGGTCGGACTGCTGCCGAGCTACGCCACCGCGGGTGTTTTGGCGCCGGTTCTGCTGCTGGCGTTGCGTCTTTTGCAGGGCCTGGCGCTCGGCGGCGAATATGGCGGTGCGGCGACCTATGTCGCGGAGAATTCACCGCAGGGAAAACGCGGACTGTTCACCAGCTTCATTCAGACCACCGCGACCTTGGGACTGTTCGGTGCATTGATCGTCGTCATCGTGACCCGCACCAGTCTCGGCGAGGATGCATTCAAGGCGTGGGGATGGCGCATACCGTTCCTGATTTCGGTCATTCTGCTCGGCGTCTCTCTGTGGATCCGCATGCAGCTGGCCGAGAGTCCGGTGTTCGTCAAGATGAAGAACCAGGGGACGACCTCGAAGGCGCCGCTCTCCGAAGCCTTCGGCCGCTGGTCGAATTTGAAAATCGTGCTCATCAGCTTGTTGGGTGCGGTCATGGGGCAAGCGGTGGTGTGGTACGCGGGACAGTTCTACGCACTGTTCTTCCTGGAGCGCACGCTGAAGGTCGATGGCGCCACCACGAACATCCTGGTGGCGACCGCACTGGTGCTGGCCACGCCGTGCTTTGTCTTGTTTGGCTGGCTGTCGGACAAGATCGGCAGAAAGCCCATCATCATGACCGGCTGCCTGCTCGCCATGCTGACCTACTTCCCGCTGTTTGGCGCGCTTACGCGCTATGCCAATCCGGCGCTGTATGCCGCCCAATCGGCCGCACCGGTCACGGTGGTGGCGGATCCGAAGGAGTGCTCGGTTCAGTTCGATCCCATCGGCAAGAATCCATTCGATTCAACGTCCTGTGATATTGCGAAGAACTTTCTCGCCAAAGCCAGCGTAACTTATAAGAGCGAAGATGCGCCGGCAGGAACGGTGACGAAGATTCGCAGCGGCGGCAATACCTTCGATGCGCCGGATCCGAAGGTGGTCAAAGGCGCCGACCGCAAGGCCGCGATCGCGGCTTTCCAAAAGCAAGTCAAGGGAGCGTTGTCGGCCGCGGGCTATCCCGATAAGGCGGATCCGGCGGCCATCAACAAACCGATGGTGGTGCTCATTCTGTTCATCTTGGTGCTGTACGTCACCATGGTGTATGGACCGATTGCGGCGCTGCTGGTCGAATTGTTTCCGGCGCGCATCCGCTACAGTGCCATGTCGCTGCCTTATCACATCGGCAACGGCTGGTTTGGAGGCTTCCTGCCGACCATCGCTTTCGCGATGGTGGCCGCGACCGGCGATATCTATTACGGCCTCTGGTACCCGATCGTGGTCGCGGCGATCACCCTGGTCTTGGGATTGCTGTTTCTGCCGGAAACTTTCAAGCGGCCCATCGACGCCTAGAGATATCGCCAGGATGTGCTGAAACGAGACGCCGTCGCAGATCTGCGACGGCGTTCTCGCTTCCGTTACATTCCCTTCACGGTGGTAGTCGATCCACGAACTGTGACGTTATGCGTTCTGTAAACAGCGTAATTTTGCGTACGCTCATGCATAACCATCAAAATGGCGGGTGACTATGTCCAACCAGTACTCATTGAATTCAAAGCTTCCGCTGGCCGGCGCCGCGGTGGTCCTATCCGCGGCGGCCCTGCTGGGAGGTTGCGTGGTGCGCACCGTGGTGCAAGCACCGCCGCCGCCACGCCCCTATGTACAGCCGGCGCCGCCTCCCGCAGCCGACTACGAGCCGGCGGTCGACGTTGAGGTTACGGCCCGCGAAGCGCCGCCTCCCTTGCCGGACTATGAGCAGCCGCCTTGCCCTGAAGATGGCTACATGTGGACGCCCGGATACTGGGCCTGGGGCGGGGGCGGATATTACTGGGTGCCGGGAACCTGGGTGCAGCCGCCCCGCGTCGGCGTGTTGTGGACGCCGGGATACTGGGGCTTCGTGGGCGGGGTCTACTCGTTCCATGTCGGGTATTGGGGTCCGCATATCGGCTACTACGGCGGTGTGAATTACGGCTTCGGCTACGTCGGCGTCGGGTTTGCCGGCGGCCGTTGGGTTGGCAATTCATTTGCCTACAATCGAACCGTCATGAACGTCAATGTGACCAATGTCCACAATACGTACAACGAAACTGTCATCAACAATGTCTCCGTTACCAAGGTGAGCTACAACGGCGGACCGGGCGGCACTGCCGCGGCACCCAGCGCGCAGGAGCGAGCCGCGGCGACGGAACAGCATATTCCGCCAACTGCTTTGCAACATCAGCATGTGCAAGAAGCGGTGCGCAATCCGGCATTGAGCGCGAAAGCCAACGGCGGCCATCCCGCGATT
>Ga0210406_10008359_pt1 | contig 10354 bp, 6 predicted proteins | sample IncBWC30MmetaG_FD_155454 | JGI IMG/M metagenome (GOLD analysis project Ga0210406, IMG submission 155454) | Forest soil microbial communities from Barre Woods Harvard Forest LTER site, Petersham, Massachusetts, United States - Inc-BW-C-30-M | ecosystem: Environmental > Terrestrial > Soil >... | reverse complement strand
GAGTCCCAGCACTGCAGGTTTCTTTTCCTCTTCATCATAGCGCCAAAGTGACCGGGGGAGGCAACGCGCCTGTGCTACGCTTCGTCTGTGTTATAGAACGCATGAAACGCCGCTGGAGCAATGGGTTGCGAGCGATTGTCCTTCTGGCTGTAACGCTGGGAGGAGCACGAGCGCACGCCCAGACCAATCCGGAATCCCCGGCCGGTAAGCCAGCAGAACCGAAATTGGTCGGCGTGCGCGTCGTTACGGGAGACGGCAAAGCGCTGCAGGCCCAGTTGCAGGCCCTGCCGGTGCAAATTGGCGAGCCTTTGCGACCCGAGCAGGTCGCTGCCAGCATCCGGATTCTTTATCAAACTGGAAATTACGCGGATTTGCGTGCCGTCGCCTACCCCGAGGGCGACGGTGTCCGACTTGATTTTGTGGCTCGCGAAAATCTCTATTTCAATCAGATCTTGATCAATGGGCTCACGCCCCCGCCCACCGAAGCCTCCGCCGTCGCCGCCATGCAGCTTTCGCTCGGGCAAACCTACCACGAGCGGGATGTTAAGGACGGAGTGGAACGCTTGCGCGATGCCCTGCGAGAAGAAGGCCTCTACCGGGCAAAGATAAATGTCGAGGAACGGCCTTACCCTGAAACGCACCAACTGGATGTGATTGTGAATCTGGATCCCGGTCCCCGGGTCCGCGCGAAGAAGATCGACTTGATCAACAACACCGAATATCGGGACGCCGAACTCCTGGCCAGATTCAAGCTGAAGCCGGGAAGCCCTTTGACGATCGGCAAAGCGCAATCGGGCACCGAGCGCATCCGAAAATTCCTGGAAAAAAGGGGGCACCTCAGCGCGCGTGTTTCGGTTCGCAGAGGCGAACTGGACGCGGCAGCCAACACGATTCCCTTGACACTTGAGGTTTCGGAAGGGCCGCTGGTGCGCGTGGCCTTGGTCGGGGCCAAATTATCGGGTCGCGATCTGAAGAAGCTGGTCCCCGTATATCAGGAAGGGTCCGTTGACACGGACCTTCTCGAAGAAGGCCGGCGGAATATTCGGGAGCGGATGGAGCGAGAAGGCTACTTCGACGCAAGAGTCGACTACGCGGTGGCGGCCCGTGATGTGGAGGGCGCAAAGTCGAGAAAGAAAGGTTCCGAGGAGATCATCACCTATACCGTGCAGCGGGGATCCCGGCATCAACTTTCGCGCATCGAATTTAGCGGAAACCGCTACTTCAGCACGGACCTCCTGAAGAGCCGGCTGGTGATTTCGACCGTCAGCCTGTTCACCCGGCCGCGTTTCAGCCGGCGTCTGATGGAGGCCGATGCCCTCTCGATGAAGAACCTATACATCTCGAACGGATTTCTTTCGGCGAGAGTGGATGGGCAGGTGGAGGAGGTCAACAAGGGAAAGGGCGGGGATCTGATCGTTCACTTCAACATTGAAGAAGGCAAACAGACGCTGGTCTCCAGCCTGCAGGTGGAAGGCATGCACGCGCTGACCGAGGAGCAGATTCGCGAGGTATTAGGGGCGCTGCCGGGGCAGCCCTTTTCGGACATCAACGTTTCCAGCGATCGCGACAACGTTCTGGCGCTCTATTACAACCAGGGCTTCCCGGAGGCAACGTTTTCCTACTCGGCGGAGCCCGATGCTTCTCCCGAAGCACAGGCCTCCACCGCCAAAGAAAACGCGAAAACGGAGAAATTGACGGGGGAAGCTCGCAAGTACGCGATCGAACGCGCGGAGCCCGTGAAGCTGGTCTATAAGATTGCGGAAGGACCGCGAATTTCCGTGAAAAGGATTTTTCTCACCGGATATAACCACACCCGCCAGCGAGTCATTCGCCGCGAGGTCAAGGTGAAGCCTGGCGCGCCGTTGCGCGAAGGGGAGGTCGTCGAATCCCAGCAGAAGTTGTACAACCTGGGGGTCTTCAATCGCGTGACCATCGAGCCTCAGAACGCAAATGGCAGCGATCCCGAAAAAGACATCGTGGTGCTGGTCGAAGAAGCGAAGCGCTATACCATTGCCTACGGCGGCGGATTCGAAGTGCAGCGCCTGGCGAGCACCACGGACCCCACCGGGGGTGAAATCCAGGCCGCGCCGCGCGGCATTCTGGAAATTTCGAAACAGAATGTGACTGGCCGCGCGGACACTCTCGCCCTGAAACTTCGGGGCAGCACCATTCAGGGGCGCGCACTGCTTGCCTACACCGCGCCCAACACATTCAATATTTCGAAGTTGAGTTTGCAGGCGAATGCCTATGTTGAAAAAACACAGGACATCAACACCTTCGGGCAAACCCGCTACGAGGGGAACTCGCAGCTCACCTACCAGGTAACATCCCGCTCGTCCATGTTATTCCGGTACGCCTTCCGTAAAGTCACCGTCAGCAACCTGAATATTCCCGCCGAAGAGGTGCCGCTCTTCAATCAGCCGACGCTGGTTTCCCAGTTCGGCACAACCTTTGTTCGCGATTACCGCGATAATCCTGCGGATGCCACGAAAGGCTCCTTCAATACTGCGGATGTCAGTGTTGCGGCCACGTCCATCGGTTCGAGTGCGAGCTTTCTCCGCTATTTTGTCCAGAACTCCACTTACACGCCGCTCTCTCGAAACTGGAATTTTGCTCGCTCGCTCCGCATCGGGATTCTGCAGCCCTATGGCGATACAGTTTCCTTGAGCTTTCCGGCGCCCACGCAAACGCCTTTGCCGCAACTGATCCCGTTGCCGGAAAGGCTCTATGCCGGGGGCGGCACGTCAATACGAGGTTTTGCGCTCAACCAGGCGGGGCCGCGCGACGCGCTGACGGGTTTTCCGGTGGGAGGCCAGGCCCTCGTAATACTCAACCAGGAAATACGCTTTCCGTTGAAACTGCCAATCGTCGGCACAAAACTTGGCGGAGCGTTATTCTATGACGCAGGAAATGTCTACAGCCGGGCAAGCCGCGTAACCCTGCGATGGTCGCCACCGAAGCCTGTGTTCGTGGCTGCCATTCCGGGCCAGCCGCCGGGGCCGTTTAACCCGACGCGCTGCGTGGCCAACTGCACGAATGAGCTGAACTATTTCTCGCACACCATCGGCTTTGGGCTGCGCTATGGCACACCCATCGGCCCCATCCGGATTGATATGGGCTACCAGCTCAATCCCGCGGAATTCGTAATCCCTTGTCAGAACACTCGCGCGTTCTGCCAGCAAGGGGCACACCTGCAGAAGTTTCAGATATTTTTCAACCTGGGCTCGAGCTTCTAATGCGTAAATGGATCGCAATCTCGGCGATGTTCATCGGCCTGCTGCCGATGCCGAGCCGCCTCCCGGCTCAGGAAGTGGTTGACCGGATTGTGGCCAGAGTCGAAACCGACATCATCCTGCTGAGCGACGTCCGGCAGCTCAACCGCTACCAGATTTTTCTGGACGGGAAAGCGCAAAGCGACGCAGACATCCTGAACCGCTTGATCGACCAGTGGATCGTCCGCAGCGAAGCAAGCGTCGCCCGGTTTCCTCAGCCGACTGATGACGATGTGAACCGCAGCATCGAACGCCTGAAGCGCTCTTTTTCCTCACCCGAGGAATTTCAGGAACGCCAAAAGAGCAGCGGCGTCACCGACGAGGAGATTCGGCGGTTCGTCCGCGCGCAGCTCTACCTCAGCAATTACCTGGATAGCCGCTTCCGTCCGGCCATCCAGATTGACGAAAAAGCCATCGAAGACTTTTACAAAACCCGCGTGGTGCCGCGGGCGGAATCGCGCGGGCAGACTCCGCCGACGCTGGACAACGCACGGGACTTCATCCAGGAAGCGCTGGTGCAGCAAGCCATCAACGAGCAGGCCGATCGCTGGCTGAAGGAAAGCCGTTCGCGAGTCCGGGTTGAGCTTATGCTGAACGAGAAGCCCCAATGACCAAGGAATCTCGCCGCAAAAAGATTCTGTGGCTCGAGCACCTCTTCTGGGTGCTCGGCACCTGGACTCTGCTCGGAGTGGCGATCACCATCATCGGGCTGGGCAGCGGGCTGTTAAATCCCGTCTTGCGCCACTTCCTGGTCAATCGCTTGCAGAATTTGACCGGAAGCCGCGTTGAAATGCGCACGGCCTCCGTCGGCTGGTTTTCGCTGAACGTCACAGTTAACGGCCTGGTGATCCACGGCAAGGAGCCGCCAAGCACGGAGCCTTTGTTGACCGCTGAGCAGGCCAGGATCGGCTTGCGCATCGATTCCTTCTGGGGCCGCCGCGTTTCCTTAAATGATCTGCTCCTGGTGCAACCCAGGGTTCACCTGCGCGTGGAGAAGAATGGAAGCAACAATCTTCCGGCTTTCAAGAAAAGCAGTTCCAAGGAGCCGCTGCAGCAAACGCTCCTGGATTTGCACGTGCGCCACGTTGAGATCAAGGATGGATGGTTTCTCTACAACAACCTGCGCTCACTTGTCGCGATGGAAGGCGGCGATCTGCGCCTGAACGTAACCGCCGGCGGCACTCCGGAGCATCCGCTCTATCTCGGTGCACTGGATTGGGATTCCATTCAACTGGCCCGGCGGCGCGATGTGCCGTTGCCCGCAAATCTGTCGGCAAAGTTTTCCGCGAGCCGCGACGGTTTTTCCGTGGAACAAGCGGTCTTGGACGTTGGGCGCTCACACGTGGACCTGCAGGCCGAGACCAGGAATTTCGAGTCTCCCAACTGGAGCTACCGCTATCGTGCCTGGCTCGACCTCCTGGATATCCGCGAGGCTTTTCGCACTCCAGAGGTGCCACTGGGCAGAATTGATCTGCGCGGCGAGGGAACCCTTGCTTCCGGCACGATCAAGGGGAAAGGCGAGTTCGCGGCGGATAACATTGTTCTGGGCTATGAGGACTTTCACTCCGCAAATTTAATGAGCCGCTCCAGCTACCTGCTCGATCCTGATGGGGTTGTTCTTCCAGACTTCGCGGCCTATGGCCTCGGGGGCAGCGTCAAAGGCCGGGTCACCATGAAGTTCGATGGCTTGAAGTTCCGGGGAGAAACCAAGGTCCAGGGCATTCGACTGGCTGCGGTCACTCCGGCGATCGACCATACCGGCTTTCCTATCGATAGCCTTCACTGGGACTCCGTGATCTACGCCGACACAGTGGAAACCTGGCACGACAATTTCCGCGACTTCGATATTTCCGCCCGCATGCGCTGGGATGAACCCGACGAAACCATGCCTGGGCACATTCCGGTTACCAGCGATGCTGTTCTTCGCTACCGCTACACTCCGAACTCTCTGGAACTCAGTCAGTTTGATTTTGAGACCCCCTCCTCGCGGGGTAGCTTCACTGGAATTCTGCATCCCAAAAACACCTCCCTGGACGTTCACATGGATGTCGGGTCGCTTGCTTCCTGGGATGACTTCATCCACGCGCTTTCCGGCGACAAGCCGGGCACGCCTGCCGCGAAGATCCTCATCGATGGATCGCTGCAGTGGAACGGACGAATTGTCGGCCCCTCGGACGGCCCGACGTTCCAGGGTCACTTTCACGGCGAGCACGCGCGCTACGACACTTTCGCTCTCGACTCCCTGGACGGCGACATGACCTATTCACCGAGCGAACTGGTCATCGCCCGGGGCCGCGCCAGCCGCGGCACGATGGAAGCCGGCGTCGACGGACAATTGCAATTGACCGATTGGGAGTTCCGTCCGGAAAATCAGTGGGTCAGCGAACTGAATCTTGAAAAGGTTCCGCTCGAATCGCTGGAGCAGCTCGCTGGGAAGAAATATCCGATCCAGGGATTGCTTACCGGACAGTTCCACGGTCACGGAACGCGCGCCCAACCTTCCTTAACGGGCGTGTTGGACGTGGCCGATGCGACCGTTTACACCGTCCCTTTCACCCGCCTCCGCGGCCAATTGACGGTGCTGCCGGATGAAGTGCGGCTTTCGAACGCCGAGTTGCGCTTTTTCGGTCCCACCACGGAAAAGGCCGGAGGCGCTGGAATCGTCACCGGTTCCGTAGCGTACCGCTACGCCGATGAATCGCTGACCACGGATCTGGTTGGGGCATCGCTGCCGCTGGCAAATTTCGGGGGGATCAAGGCCTCGGGCGTCCCCCTGGATGGCCAATTGTCGTTTCACCTGAAATCCAGCGGCCCGCTGCGCGGCCCGCTTGCTGACGGTTCCTTCCGCGTTGTCAACTTACAGGTGGGCTCGGAAGTCATCGGCAGCTTCGGTGGCGATCTGCAATCCGATGGCAAACTCGCACAACTAAAACTCAACTCCGCCATGAGCGAGGGAGCCATCACCGGCGGAATCACCCTGGGTCTGGCGGATCCGATGCCGCTTGACGGGAAAATATCCATTCGCAACATCAACCTGGACCCTTTTCTGCTTTCGGCTCTGCACCTGGGTAAATTCGGAGGACACGGCGTTGCGGATGGCGATCTCACGTTCCAGGGTGAGTTGCAGCGCCCCGAAACTCTCACCCTTGACGGGAATTTTTCCCGGCTGGTGTTCAACTACGGCAGCGTGCAACTCGAAAACCAGGGACCGATCCATCTCACGTCCACAAAAGATAGCTTGAAAATCCTCAGCCTCGCGCTCAAGGGTACTGACACGAACGCGGAGTTGACGGGTTCCGTTCAGTTTACGGGTCGACGCACCGTGGCCATGAGACTCAATGGTTCCGTAGACCTGCGGCTCCTCAGTGGCTATATGACGAATGTGGATGTAAACGGCCACGCGGACATCAACACCTCGTTCGAGGGCACCCTCGACCGGCCCCGCATCATCGGCCGGGTAAAGCTAAATAACGCTTCCGTTCGCTCAGCGGATTTCCCCACCGGCCTCAGCAACGTGAAAGGCGACCTGGTCTTCGACGCCAACCGCCTCTTTTTCGACAACGTCACCGGGGAGGCAGGCGGCGGCCAGATCACGCTGGCCGGAACGGCCAACTATTCCGAGAAACCGTTTCGCTACGATGTTACCGCGAAGACCGATCGCATCCGCATCCGCTATCCGGAGGGAATGAGTTGGCTCGTCGGCGGTTCGCTGCGGCTATCGGGAACTCCAGATGGCGGTTTGCTCTCGGGAAAAGTTCAGGTTCAACGCGTCACCCTGAGCCAAGGCATCGAAGCGGTAGGTGGCTTGACCTCCAGCTCCGCCAATGGCAGTACGACTTCGAATTTTCTGCGCAACCTGCAACTCGATGTGGAAGGCAGCTCCACACCCGATACGCGGCTGGAGTGGCCGGGGGCTCATCTGGAAGCCGAATCAAGTCTGCGCGCCCGGGGCACCGCCGAGCATCCGATTCTTCTCGGGCACATCCACGTGCTGTCGGGCGACCTCTACTTCCACGACAACCGTTACAAGGTCGCACGCGGAGATCTGAATTTTGCGAATCCCTTCCGCATGGATCCGGTGATCAACTTTGAAGCCACCACAAATATCCAGCAATACGAGATCACCCTCAATTTCACCGGACAGGCCAGCAAGATGAGTTTGTCCTATCGCTCCGATCCACCTTTGCCCGGAAACGACATCATCACCCTCCTGGCCCTGGGTCAGACGAGTTCGGAAGCCACGATGCACGGGGGCGTCACCGGGCAGGCTGGTGCGGGTAGTACCAGCGGGGCCACGGCATTGCTCTCGGAAGCGATTTCCAGCCAGCTGGGCGGGCGCGTGGAACGCTTGTTTGGAATCACCAGGTTCCGAGTGGACCCCGGACTTGCCGGCTTTGGCACCACAACTTCCTCGTCAAACGTCGCCGCACGCGTGACCGTCGAGCAGCAGGTTACCCGCGATCTCACGGTGACCTACGTTTCGAACGTAAGTTCCACCCAGCAGCAGGTGATTCAGGTGGAATACATTTTGAACCGGAATATTTCGATTGTCGGATTGCGGGATCAGAACGGCACGTTCGGCGTGGATATCAAGATCAAGAAGCGCTTTCCATAGCACACTTCACTGGGAAAATTCGTGAAACTATTTTATTGGGGATCCTGCTGTTGCGCAGATTGCTGCGCGCCGTTCGGCTGCTGCGCCCGGCGGGGCTGGAATCGCTTGGCCGCAGGACCGGCCAGCTTCGCATTTTGTCCGACGCCCGGATTATCCTGTTTGGCCTCTTGCAAAGCATCCTTCACAGCTTTTCCTGCCGTCAGGCGAATCGACTCTTGAATCTCGCGGCCGATCTTGGTTGATTCGGCGGCGACTTTCTGGCCCAGCGGCGAACCATAAAATTGCAGCAAGCCTTTGATTTCTTCATCGGTGTAATGCTTGTCGTACACGGAAATAAGCTGCGCCGTGACCTGGTCCACATCAAATCTCTTTTCGTAGCTGCTGATCACCGTATTCACGAAGGTCTGGCCCTGCTGGTTGTTCGGCACTGTCTCGAGCAGTCTTTCGCGGTATTGCTCGGCCGCGCGGGTCATGGAGTCCTGCACCAGGTCGCGCGCTCCAACCAGTTCGAGCAGAGAGCGGATGTCCGCCTCCTTTGCGGGATCAATTGCGCCAATCGCCAGCTCGCCAGTTTGCGACGCGAGAGACGTTTGCGGAGCCGCCTGGACTTCCGCGAAGGAGCCACCCTGGATGGCTACAAGAAATGTACCGATGTAAATCACGATGAGTGCCAGAACCGCCTTCATGACTTCCTCCACGTCTTTGCCCGGGCTTTCCTGAATGCCCGGAACCATTACCGCTAGGAAGAAGTCTAGTGAAGCGTTTTGTCCCTGACGCCTGCTCCAAAGTCCAGAATTGTTGCTTGCGTCACTGACCCTCCGTGCAGGTGGTGGGACACTCGGAATTGCGAAACCATGTCAGAGTAGAGCCTGCGGCACGGGTGCATATCATGGCTTTGACGATTCGTAAGACTGCGCTGGTTTAAATGGCCACCCTTCCCCAAGGCAACGGCTCGAACGCCAAATTTGCGGAAGAACGCCGGCTGATGGTGGAAAGCCAGATCCGCAAGCGCGGCGTCACCGAGGATCGCGTGCTCCACGCGATGGCAACGGTGCCGCGCCACGAATTTGTGCCGCCCTACTGGATCAACCAGGCGTATGCAGACGAGCCGCTTCCCATCGGCTACGGGCAGACCATTTCTCAGCCATACATCGTGGCCGCCATGGTGGCCGCGCTGGGGCTCACTGGCTCGGAAATCGTCCTGGAAATTGGAACCGGGTGCGGCTATCAGGCCGCCGTGGTGTCGATCCTGGCGAGGGAAGTCCACACCGTGGAGCTCCTGCCGGAGCTGGCGCAATCGGCAGCCGAGCGACTTCAGCGTCTGGGTTATGCGAACGTGCATTTTCATTGCGCCGATGGCACTCTCGGTTGGCCCAGCTTCGGTCCGTACGATGCGATTCTGATTGCGGCTGCAGCGCCTTCGATTCCGGAACCGCTCTTGCAGCAACTTGCGGAAGGCGGGCGGCTGATCGCGCCGGTGGGCGAAGAAGACAAACAGGAATTGCAGTTGGTCACGAGATGTGAAGGCAAGTTGCTTGTGAAACAGTGCGGGTCCTGCCGTTTTGTGCCGTTGATGGGGGAGCACGGCTGGCGGAAATAGCCGCCTGCTTTGCATCATAAAGTACTTGACACAGCTTCCCCCTTTGCCTATCCTGCTCTCGTGCCTATTCCGCGCTCCAACCGCGCTCCGCTTCCTCGGCCCATCCCCATCGACGCCCGGGCCGCCGATCACCTTCGCTACATCCGCGAAACCATGGAAAACGCCGCGGAATTCACGGCTGTTCCCGGCTGGGGTGGTGTAGCCATGGGGGCAACTGCCCTCGCCGCAGCTTTTCTCGCTTCTCGTCAGGATTCACCTCGCGCGTGGCTAGCTGTATGGCTGGCGGAGGTTTTTGTAGCCTTGGCCATTGCCGCTCCGGCGGCTGCCACCAAGGCCAGGCGTGCCAACTCTTCCCTGTTTAGCGGTCCGGGCCGGAAATTCGCCCTCAGCTTTGCCCCTCCCATCATCGTCGGCGGATTGTTGACCCTGGCCTTGTTCCAGTTCGGCGCCGTAGCCGCCTTGCCGGGTGTCTGGTTGTTGCTGTATGGCACGGCCATCGTGACCGGTGGCGCGTTTTCCGTTCGCGCCGTGCCCATCATGGGAATGTGTCTGATGGCTCTTGGTGCGGCGGCTCTGTTTGCTCCGGCGTCCTGGGGCAATCTGTTTATGGCCGCTGGATTTGGTGTCGTGCAAATTGCCTTTGGTGTCTGGATCGCCTTGCGATACGGGGGATAAGCGGTTAAGTTTTTCGAACGAAAGGACTCCATGGCCAAGTCGTCCACAGTCCGGCAGGAACGCGGGCAACGCGAAGAGGGCCCCTCGCCCGCTCGAAGCGCCGCCTCGCAGCCCGTCTCCGTGCCGCTGGATCGGTTGATTCATGAACGGATTCGCCTGGGCATCGTCAGCGCCCTCGCGGTAAATCGCAGC
>Ga0210406_10008357_pt1 | contig 10356 bp, 10 predicted proteins | sample IncBWC30MmetaG_FD_155454 | JGI IMG/M metagenome (GOLD analysis project Ga0210406, IMG submission 155454) | Forest soil microbial communities from Barre Woods Harvard Forest LTER site, Petersham, Massachusetts, United States - Inc-BW-C-30-M | ecosystem: Environmental > Terrestrial > Soil >... | reverse complement strand
AAGAAAATTGCGGTTGGCCTTCGCGCCTTCGCAATCAACCAAACTCGCCACAGTTAACCGGTAAACAGTTATGAGCCACGCGGACAAAACCATATTGGTAAGCGGTGCAACGGGAAAACAAGGGGGCGCGCTCTTGAAATATCTACTGAGAGATGAATGGCGAATTCGGGCGTTGACCAGAAATCCCCGCGGCCGCACGGCGCAGGAACTTTCCAAGAGCGGAGTAGAAGTCGTGGAAGGGGATATGGAGGACCTGGAAAGCCTGAAGCGCGCGATGAAAGGAGTTCACGGAGTTTACAGTGTGCAGGATTTTTGGACGGTCGGAGCAAGGCGCGAGGTACTGCAGGGAAAGAATATGGCTGATGCTGCGCGCTCGGCAGGCGTGAGGCATTTGCTTTATTCGTCCGTCGGTGGTGCCGAGCGGAACTCCGGTATCACTCATTGGGAAACAAAGTGGGAGGTTGAGAACTACATTCGCAAGCTCGGCCTGCCAGTCACCGTCCTTCGGCCTGCGGCGTTCATGGAAAACTATTACATTGCAGCGGTCGAAATCGGAATTCTTAAAGGAAAACTGGCGGATCCGATTCGCGGCGACAAAGCGTTTCAGACAATCGCGGTTGAGAACATCGGCGCCTTCGGAGCGATGGCTTTTGATCGGCCAAATGATTTTATCGGTCTCGAGCTGGAAATTGCGGGAAGCGAGCTCACCAACGTTCAAGCGGCGGAAGTGTTCAGTCGCGTGTTGGGGAGACGAGTTAAATTTCAGAAGATGCCTTGGCCGATCGTCCGCTTAGTTCTGGGAAAGGAACTCTACCAGATGTTTCGTTGGTTCAACCAATCCGGATTTCAGGCTGACATTCCAGCTCTGAAACGGCGTTTTCCGGACGTCCGCCTCTTGAGCCTTGAAGAGTGGTTAAGGGAAGAAGGATGGCAGAAACGCGCGCGGATCCTTAGGCCAGCGAGAGATTGACCACTTAGTGCTGGCTGGGATAGACGCAGCTTCAACGCGGCGCGCGAGACGTTTTCCTTCTCAGCCACCGCCACGAAATAGCGCAAGCGACTCAGTTCCACGGACGAGAAGCAGTATGCCTCTTAGTTATGCTGAGACAAGAAACATAGTCTTTCTCAGAGCGCGGTGCTCGGCCGATCGTTGTTCACAGAAAAGAAAGGAACATATGAGCGGAACCATCAAAGCAATTGAGCGTCACATGACGCCGCCAAGTAAACGCGAAGCCGTTGAGTCTCACGCTCCGAAACTCGTCGGAGAATGGCAACAGCGCGGACCGGAAACGTTATCAGGACGCATGCTAAGAAAATTGCGGTTGGCCCTCGCGCCTTCGCAATCAACCAAACTCGCCACAGTTAACCAGTAAACAGTTATGAGCAGAACAATCGAAGCAATTATCAAACACACAGGCGCAACGTCCGAGAAAAAGTCGGCCAGCGCGACATCGCAAACCATGAAAGCGATTCGAATTCACAGCTACGGCGGACCGGAAGTCTTGCACTACGAAGACGCACCGCGTCCGGAGCCACAGGCGGGTGAAGTTCTCGTCCGCGTTCACGCAGCGGGTGTGAACCCGATCGATTGGAAAGTTCGTGAAGGCCACATGAAAGACTTCTGGCATCATAAATTCCCGCTCATTCTCGGGTGGGATGTCTCTGGCACGGTAGAAGAAGTCGGACCGGGCGTGTCGCGATTCAAAATCGGCGACGAGGTTTACAGCATCCCCGATCCAACCCGCAACGGCGCGTACGCTGATTATGTCGTCGTTCGCGAATCAGAACTCGCGCTCAAACCGAACTCGCTTCATCACATCCGCGCGGCGGCCGTGCCGTTGGCGGCGCTGACAGCGTGGCAATCACTGTTCGACACCGCGCAATTGCAGCCCGGCCAGCGCGTGTTGATTCACGCCGGCAGCGGTGGTGTTGGTCACTTCGCCGTGCAACTCGCAAAATGGAAAGGCGCGTACGTTTTCGCGACGGCTTCCACCAAGAATCAGGATTTGCTGCGCGAGCTCGGAGTCGACAAAGCGATCGACTACACGCAGCAGCGATTCGAAGACGTCGCGCGCGATGTCGATCTTGTGCTCGACCTCATCGGCGGCGAAACGCAGGAGCGTTCCTGGTCGGTATTGAAAAAGGGCGGTGTTCTGCTTTCGCTGGTGCAACCTCCATCGGTTGAGAAAGCGAAATCGCTCGGCGGCCGCGCCGCATTTGTGGCTGGCCACCCGAGCGGTGCTCAGCTGGCCGAGATCGCGAAGATCATCGACTCGGGCAAACTCGCGCCGATAATCGATCGCATCCTTCCGCTTTCGGAAGTGCGCCGGGCGCACGAGCTCAGTAAATCTGGTCACACCCACGGCAAAATCGTCCTGCGAATCAGCAACGGAGACGGAACTCTCGAAAGGAAACACTCATGATCGCGAAAACAAAATACCACACCATCGCAAAGTCGAACTTCTCGCTCTGGTTCGCGCTGCTTAGTCCGTTAATCGGCATCTTGTTAGGCATCCTCGGAGAATTCCTCCTCTACCACTGAAAGCAGACACAAAGATGAAAACGACCCGTTCTTCAATCCTCGGCGCAGGTAATGCGGCGCACTACGGCGAAGCCGCAGTAGGTCTGAATATAATGCCTAACCGCTGGATCAATTTTCGGCCCGAACTACGCGACGATTTTGCTTCGGAGCCGGCTTTCGGTTCGGCAAGCTCGAGTCACCGGGAACGAAGTCAATTCACAGCCGCGTTCGATGTCATTTTGAAGTTCCACTAACGAAATGCTTCGGCAATACGTCCGAGCTGATCACCCTGACGAGGGATTACCAAATCCCACCTTTGCTCCATGGCGATCGATTTCAAAAACAGATATTTTGTCAACGTAATGGCCCCGCTCATAATCATCTTCAGTTTGACGATTTTTCTTTTCGGCTTCGATTCGAGTCCAACTGACAAGGGACATGGGCGTTGGCTAAGTTAGGCTTAGAAGGGAACACTGTGACCAGGAAGCAAGTTGCTAATGTGTTAGTGGACAAGTTGGCGGCGACCCATGCGAAGCAAACTACCAAAGTGCCTTTGGATGAAACTGACGTGGAGTTTGATGACGACCAGATCGATGAAGCGCTGAGCGATGTTCGCGACGAAGCTCATCTGAATGCTCGTCGTGCCACTCAAGGCAAATACCTATAGGAGGCTCAAACATGAGAAAGAATCCTCTGAACCAAGGCATCATCAGGAGAACGCTGCTGGCATCGGGACAGTTACAACTAAGATGGCGGAAGCGCGGGCGCGCGAGTTAGCTCGTATCAACGGTCGCGGTTCCAAACCGACCGAGGCTGACTATCAACAAGCCAAACGTGAGCTGACCGGAGAATCAGAAATCGATCCACAGGAGGAGAACCTCGAGTCCCTGCCCGAATCGGAAGGTTGGGATGTGGTGCCCGGCTCGACCGGACGTCAAGCAGCAGAATCTCTCGGTGAAGATGAAGATGCCGAGGGACGGAGCGAGAGCGCGCAGATGTTCGCAGAAGGCATCAGCGAAGCAGAGCACGATCAAACGCTTCGCGCCGCAGAGGCGGATGAGCAGAACGACGAAGAATAACTATCGCGAAGTTTGTGCCTACCTCACGAGTGGGGATGGGAAATCGTACCAAGGGCGGTGGCCCTCCGTGATCGGAAGCCTCGGAGCATGAAGCAACCTCGCTGCCGCTGCCTCATTGCGCTTTTCGCAATTGCGGTTGCCAGCGCGAGAGTTTCCTGTTCAGAAAGGTGTCTGAAATTTTTTGCCAAGGAATATCCTCCCGTTACGAACCAAGGATGCCAATATCATTTGTTCGGCAGTTGAGGACTGGGCGAGGCTGTGGGATTCGTCGCAGCCAGGCGGACTGTTGTTCCGGTAGTAAGAGAGTCAGAAGGATTGACGATTACCTTATCGGACTCAGTGACCCCGCTCAGGATTTCTGACTGAACGCCGAAGTCTCGCCCGACCTTGACGTCGCGGAGTTGGACGACGCCCTTGGCGTCCACGACGCCAATTTTCACACTTTTGCTGCGAAATATAAGTGTGTTATCAGGTAAAGTAACCAGCTTTCCTAAAGCAACCTCGGGCACACGGACGGTGGCGTAGCTGCCAGGCAGAATCTCATTCTTCGCGTTTTCCACCTGTAACTCGACAAGCATCGTTCGGGAATCGGGGGAGACGGCTCCCGACGTGGAGATCACTTTCCCGGGATACGTCTTTGCGCTTTCCGCGCCGATCTGAACGTTGAAGGTCTCTCCCACCGCGATGTTCGCTGCGTCCTCCTGGGGGATACGGAAATAAACTCGCAGAGGATCTGTTTGTTGAATGTGAAACATTTCGAAGCTCGTATTGCTCGCGGTAATCAGGTCGCCGACGTTCACGTTACGGACCGTGATGATACCAGCGAAAGGCGCGGTCACACGTTTGAAGGCGACTTCCTGTTCGAGGAAACGAAGATTGGCGGCAAACGCTTCGGTATTGGCCTTGTTCGTGCCCTGTGATGTGTCGGTGTTCTCGGCATCAAGTTGGGAGACGACACCTTCTTTGTATAACTCCTGCCATTTCGTGTTCGTCTTTTTGGCCTGTTCTAAATTTCTTTTCGCTAACACAGCCTGCGAGCGGGCTTGCGCGAGCTGCTGATCGAGGTCAGGTGTGTCGATATCGGCGAGCAACTGGTCTTTCTGGACGTGCGCGCCGATATCCACGAGCCAATCTTTTAGGTATCCGTTGACCCGGGCAAAGATAGATGCTTCCTGCCACGGTTTGACTTCGGCTGGTAAGTTAAGCCCACTGTGAGGCGTGGTAACGGTTGGTGAAACCACCGCTACAGTCGGAATCGCCAACTCCTTGGTATCAGCCGTTGTTATTTGCCGCTGCCGGAACTGCGGAACAAAGCCAGCGACCAAAGCGACCAGCAAAAGCAATGCTCCGCCCGACATCAAAATAACGCGATGTCTTCGGCGAGCCCGGATCGGGTCTGTTTTATGTTCGTCGGAGCCAGGCCCGACGCTGTCGGTAGGAGTAGTTGCGCTCATATGGAGGGATGTGTTTAGGTTGCGGAAACAGCCTCCTCAAGGGCCGTTGATGGAACATTTTCTTTCGGTTCTGCCTCGGCAGGGCCGGCTGGTGCTCGGTGCAACAGGCTGAACACTACGGGAACAAAAAGTAGCGTGGCGACGGTAGCGAGCATGAGACCGCCAATGACCGCGCGCCCTAGCGGCGCGTTCTGCTCGCCACCTTCACCAAGACCAAGCGCCATTGGTAACATTCCGATGATCATCGCTGTCGCTGTCATGATCACTGGACGTAGCCGGCCGGTGCCGGCTTCCCACGCTGCTTTCAACGAATCCATTCCTTCCTGAAGGTGGGTACGCGCAAAGGTCACGACCAAAACAGAGTTCGCAGTCGCGACGCCGAGACACATGATCGCGCCCATCATCGCCGGGACGCTCAGCGTCGTGCTCGTAATGTGCAGTCCCCAAATCACGCCCGCGAGTGCGCCGGTCAATGCCGTTAAAATGATGAATGGGTCGAGCCAGCTTTGGAAATTTACAACGAGCAGTAAATAGATGAGCGCAATAGCCACCAACATTCCGATGCCCAACCCTTGAAAGCTGGAACTCATCGTCGATGCTTGTCCGCGCAGAACAATGCTGACGCCTTGCGGCGCGGTCTTCTGGGCCTGCGCAACGATCGGCCTAATGTCACTTAGCACTCCGCCGAGATCTCTGCCTCCAACTCCGCCGTAAACATCGACTACCGGGATGACGTTATAGTGCGTGTAGATGGGTTGGCTCGTGATCCGTGTTGCGTCACTTACGTTATCGAGGACCTGACCGTTGCCCGTTCCGGGTTTGGACGCACTAAGTGGTATCGACTTTAGCTCAGAAAGCGTAGTCGTCTGACGTTCCGGGACCCTGACATTGACGAGATATTGGACGCCGGTGGTGTAATCGAGCCAGTAGGTCGGTGTCACCTGGCTGCTACCGCTCAAAGAGAGCAGGACCGAACCGGCCACATCTCTCTCGCTGAGCCCGAGCTCCATCGCCTTTGTTCGATCGACATTGAACTCGAATCGCTGCAAGTCGTTTGGCTGCTGAACGCGCACATCAACGGCCCCGCGAACCTGACGGATTTTTTGAGCTATGGAATTCGCGACCTGCTGGTCGACGGTTTCGTTTCGTCCGACCACTTGAATGTCCAGCGGCGCTGGAAGTCCGAAGTTAAGTGTTTGGCTGACGATATCGGCCGGCAGGAAGTAAAATGTTGTCCCGGGAAATTCGCGGTTCAGATTGAGACGCAGATTGCGGACATAATTCGCTGTCGGCTTGTGATTGGGTTTCAGTGAAACCAGAATGTCGGCATCGGCCGGCCCTGATATTCCACTGTCGTTGTAGCTCAAGTTGATGCCTGAAACCGGAAGCCCAATGTTGTCGAGGATACCCTCCATTTCGTTCGCGGGAACTTCACGACGAATGGCGGCTTCTACTTCGTCAACCAGCTTGGCCGTTTGCTCGATCCGCGTGCCGGTAGGCGCTCGGACGTGCAATCGGAACGTTCCTGCATCCACCGCAGGAAAGAAATTCTGGCCAAGGAATGGAACGATTAGCCATGATGCAACGCAAAAGGAGAGAAATCCAACGGCGAAAGCCGCTCTATGTTCCAGGATTTTGCCTAACAAGTTTGCATAAGCTGCCCTAAAGCGATCAAACGCTTTTTCAAAACCTTGCTGAAGGGCAACCAGTGGCCGGACCCAAATCGCGGCGTGCGTTTCGCCTGTTTGTTTATGGTGATGGCGCTCGAAAAACATGATCATTGTCGGCACCAATGTGCGCGAAAGCACGTAGGAAGAAATGACGGCGAACATGACCGCCTCGGCCAACGGAACGAAAAGATAGCGAGCCACCCCCGCTAGCGAGAACATCGGCACGAAGACAATGCAGATGCAAAAGGTGGAAACCATAGCGGGTAACGCGATCTCACCCGCGCCTTTCAGAATTCCATCTTCCAATTTTTCACCTGATGCCAGATGACGCTCGACGTTTTCGATTGTCACAGTGGCATCATCCACCAGGATGCCAACCGCGAGGGCCAGACCGCCAAGGGTCATGATGTTGATCGTCTCACCGAGCACACTCAGGATTGCCAGAGACGACAACACCGAAAGCGGAATGGACACTGCAATGATAAGTGTGCTTCTCCATGAACCGAGAAAGAGCAAAATCATCAGCGCGGTCAAAGCAGCTGCGATCACACCTTCCCTAACGACGCCGCTGACCGCCGCCTTCACGAAAACGGATTGATCGGCGAATTGTTTCACCTGGATATCGCTCGTCACAGTCTTGAGAATGTTGGCCATGGCCGCCTTCACGCCTGCCGCAACTGAGAGCGTTGATGCGCTGCCATTCTTAAAGATGCTCAGCAGGGTGCTGCGGACGCCATCCTGCCGAACGATGTTTTCCTGCGGGAAATAGCCATCACGCACCTGTGCCACGTCGCTTATATGAATCACAGTGCCGCCCACCATTTTGATCGGCAGATCGTTCAACAGATCGATCCGCGGCGGATTGACGTTGAGATCAATCGGCACTTCTTTCCCGCCGATCTTAGCCGTGCCACTTGGATAGGTTAAAGAGCCATTGCTAATGGCAGTGACGACATCTGATTCGACAAGGTTGTTTGCCTCCAACGCTTTCAGATCGAGATCGACCGAAACCACCCTTTGCTTTCCGCCATATGGGTAGGGAATGCTGACTCCGGGCACACTGATCAGTCCGACGCGAATCTGGTTTAGAGCGATATCGAAGACCTGCTGCTCGGAAAGTTTGGGGCTGCTGATTCCGAACTGAAGAATAGAAACCGTGGACGCGCTGTATTGGATGATCAGTGGCGGAGTCGTTCCCGGGGGCAGCTGTCTCAAAATGGTTTGGGAAACGGCGGTCAATTGGGCTACCGCGGTCGAAGGGTTCGTGCCCTGTTGAAAGAAGACTTTGATTACGCCGAAGCTGTCATAGGAGGTCGATTCAATGTGTTCGATATTATCTACCGTGGTCGTGAGCGCGCGTTCCTCACTGTAAACTAGCCGTTGGGCGATCTGGTCGGCCGGTAATCCGGTGTAGCTCCAAATCACGCTGACCACCGGGATATTGATAGCAGGAAAAATATCGGTTGGCGTCTTGGTTATGACAAAAGGCGTCATCAAGAGCAGCAGCAGTGCCGCCACGACAAACGTGTAGGGTCGACGGAGAGCTAGGCGAACAATCCACATAACGTGCCTCCGGTCTGGCTATGGACACAGCAGCTCGCCTTCATGGCTCCAACTTTCGCCCCGCGACCCACTAGCCGCTATTGCGCATCCGTGGGATTTTTTTCCCAATATGAACTAATGGCGGCCCCTGTTTTGAGAGAACTCCTGACTAGGCTAAATGTCAACGTCCTTTCACTTCGACGCCGGCTTTTTCAAGCGCCTTGATCAAGGCGGAGGCGTTTTCTGTTCCGAAGCCGAGGGCAACAGCTGCGGCGAGATTCTTTTCCACAACGCCCAGTGCCGGAATCGGTGACTGCAGACTACTACCAAATTTTTCGATGAGGTCCGCGTCTTTGAGCATGAGCTTCAAAGCGAAAGCGGGTTTCATGCTTTTTTGTCCAGGAGTCGCATGAGTCCGATGAAATCATCATCCGACCAGCCAACGGCTATTCCTTGATCGTAGATGTTTTTGAGATGCCCGGTTTGTTGAAGTGTCAGCGAGAGTTCCGCGGCGGTTTCCAATGCCAAGCGGAGATCTTTCGCCATGTTCTTGAGGGAAAACTGTGCGCTGTAATCGTGCTGGCGCAATTTGGGTCCCTTGAGATCAGAGACACCGGAGTGCGCGACATTGGGCACCAATGCGCCGAAATAGATGTCGTCCGGGATCCCAGCCCTCCGGCACAATGCGAGACTTTCGCACAGGGTTTGAGCAATTCCGGCGATGTTGAGGTTCATGGCGAGCTTCAGCGTGGAGGCCGAACCCAGCGGACCGATGTGCATGATGACGCTCGAGATGGGTTCGAGAATGGGGCGCGCCTTTTCGACTATCTCAGGGGAGCCGCCCAAATAATAAATAGTCTGGCGCTGTTCCGCTGCGACTTTGCTTCCCGTAAATGGCGCCTCCAGAAACCACGCGCCCGTTTTCTGGACCTCCTCGGCAAAGAGCCGCGTCCATTTTGCCGAGATCGTGCTCGACTGGATCACCAATTGTCCCGGGCCTAGTTCGGATTGGATCTGATTGAAGACGGACTGCACAGCCGGCGGGTCATACACGATGATGAAGATGACCTCCGCCTGATTCACAGCCTGCTGGATAGATGCGGTGAAGTTTGGAAAATTCTTTGGAGTCCGGTTCCAGCACCGCACCGTATGACCGTCGGCGATCAGGTTTTTCGCCCACGCGCTTCCGATGATTCCCAAACCTAAAACAGCGACATTCATTTTGAATCCTTTGTTGATTTGATTTGCTTTTTTCTCGAGCTTTCGAGCGCAGAGATCTCAGGGTCTACTTGAGTATACCTTTAACGCAAGATCGTGACTCGGCATTGTCCAGGTAACTTAAGTCGCCTTTCTGCGCCGCCCCCAGGTCTGCCGCTATTGCGCATCCGTGCGATTTTCCCCCAATACGAACTAATGGCGGCCCCTCTTTTGAGAACTCCTGACTAGGCAAGATGTCAACGTCCTTTCACTTCGACGCCGGCTTTTTCAAGCGCTCCGGACGGACGTGTTTTCTTCCCCGAACTGTCCGATGAGACCCGCGTTCTTGAACATGAGGCCCGAGCGCGTCGATCGCCAAACTTCGTGGCGAAAGAAACCTTCACGTTCTGTGAAGTGTCGATCTTCGAACGCTTGAGAAAAATAGCATGAAGAAAAGTGCAATCGCCCAAGCCCGCTGCTCTCGTCGAGTCTTCCACTCGCCTGCTCGCGGCTCCTCGATCGTAAAAAATGATTGAACACGAAACAGAATGCGGTGAGCATGGGATGGAACATCAATTAGCATTCGCTTTTGGCGATGCTGAGCGGTCGAGAAGAAGGGGGGAATTATGAGCGATTCATTGAACCCAATATCCGACGCAGAGCAGTTGATGCTCGGCGCGATCCCCGGCAAGGCCGCGCTCGGTCGCGGACCTGCCGTTGACGGCGACTACTCGCGGCATCCATACCATCATCCCGCCGCTGGGTGGGGCGCGGCCGAAAGCGTCGCTGGCGTCCTTGCACGGGCGGGCGAGCCGATCGAGGGCTTTCGCGCGATCTTCGTGATGAACCATCAGGACGGTGGTTTCGATTGTCCCGGCTGCGCGTGGGCAGAT
>Ga0210406_10008355_pt1 | contig 10358 bp, 8 predicted proteins | sample IncBWC30MmetaG_FD_155454 | JGI IMG/M metagenome (GOLD analysis project Ga0210406, IMG submission 155454) | Forest soil microbial communities from Barre Woods Harvard Forest LTER site, Petersham, Massachusetts, United States - Inc-BW-C-30-M | ecosystem: Environmental > Terrestrial > Soil >... | reverse complement strand
CTCGGGCCAAACGGCGCCGGCAAATCCACCACGGTCGGCGTTCTAACCACGCGCGTACGCCCAACTTCTGGTCAAGCCTGGATCGGTGAGCACGACGTATGGAAAGAACAGGCCCTGGTCAAGCACCTGATCGGAGTGGTGCCGCAGCGCCCCAATCTGGATTTTTCTTTAACGGCGCGCGAGATTCTGGTTTTTCACGCTGCCTACTTCGGAATCGGATCCAAGCTAAGAAACGAACGCGCCGATGCCTTACTGGAAAAGTTCAAGCTCACCGAGCGCGCTAATCAGATGGTGCGCGGCTTTTCGGGAGGCATGATGCAGCGGCTGTCCATTGCCCGCGCCATGATGCACGATCCGCAAGTCCTGTTTCTCGATGAACCCAGCGCCGGGCTCGACCCTCAAACCCGCATTCTGTTATGGGAGATCATTCGCGAATTTCACCAGGCGGGAAAAACCGTGCTGTTGACCACCCACAACATGGAGGAAGCCGATGCACTGTGCCAGCGTCTGGCCATCGTCGATCACGGCCATATGATCGCCGTGGGGACGCCGGAGCAGTTGAAGGCTTCGATCCCAGGCGGATACGTGCTGCGCCTCCGTTTCGGGAACCAGACGGCGGACCTGTTGCGGCGGTTGCAATCGCTGGCGGGAGTGCGCGAAGTACGCTCTACCGATGGGACTGGCGTCGACGTTTATGCGGATCGCGGCGGTTCGCTCATTCCTGAGATTGCGACCCTGGGCGCGAATTCCGGCGCCGAATTGTCAGACGTGCACATCCTGGAACCAAGTCTGGAAAATCTCTTCCTGCATCACACCGGAAGGAGCTTGCGCGATTGAACTGGAAAACTTTTTTCGCCATGCTGGCGCGTGACGCTCATGTCGCCCGGCGCAACGCCATTCAACTTCTGATGCAAACCTTCCTGCAACCGCTGCTCTTCGTCTTCATTTTCGGCAAGGTGATGGTGGGCAGCGGCTACATGCCGGAGGCGTACAAAAGCCTTCTGTTGCCCGGCATCATCGCGATCAGTATGGTCTTCACCGGAATCTGGGCGGTGGCCATGCCGCTGATCGCGGAATTTCAGTGGACCCGTGAAATCGAAGACCGCCTGCTTGCCCCCATCGACGTGGCCTGGCTCGCGATCGAGAAAGTCATTGCCGGTATGTTGCAAGCGCTGGTGGCCGGGCTGGTTGTTTTGCCTCTGGCCTGGCTCGTGCTTGGCCGCGGAGTTCAAATCAGCATCGGCACTCCCTTAATTTTCGTCGTGATCATGGTGCTGGTCGCGGGTTTTTCCGCATGCGGAGGACTGGCGCTCGGATGCAGCATCGATCAACAGCATATTGGGCTGATGTTCAGCATGGTCATGACGCCCATGATTTTTTTTGGCTGCACCTACTATCCATGGAGCGCTTTGAAAACTTTTCCCATCCTGCAAAAGATTGTGCTCGTCAACCCGCTAGTCTATGCCAGCGAAGGATTGCGCGCGACGTTGGTTCCGCAGTTCCCGCATTTATCGATAACGGCCGTGCTGATTGCGCTTTTTTTCTTTGACGTTTTGCTGTTGCTGGTGGGATTGCGCCAGTTCGAGAAGAAGGCGGTGAGTTAGTCGGCGGCAGCTTCCAGCGCGGAATCGCCGCGGGAAGGTTTCTTCAGGAAAGCGGTGCGCTCCATTTCAAACGATTCCAGATTGGCTCCCAGGTCCTGCCCGTTCCAGCCCAGCACGGCGCCAATGCGCAACGCCGCCTCCCGGCTGCAGGATTCCGACCAGCACGCGCCCAGCGCGACCGGGAGGCGGCGCAGCAACACGTCACCCAGGGTGACGGCAAACTCCTTTCGGTAAGCCTCCACCACTTCGGCCACAATGTGCGAGGAATGCGGACAGATCGGAGCTCGCAGCTCCGCACTCACCAGCGCCATCCGGGCAATGTCCATGGCACGCGGTCCGTGCCACTCCATCATGCCGCGCGCAGTTTCTTCGCTCACCGATCCCGCTCGAGCAATGTTCAAAACCTCGTGGTCCAGCATGGGGTCCAACGAACTGCCTCCCCCCATCGCAACCAAGGAAGGCTCAGGGACGGCAATGCCAATCTTTCGCGCACATTCCCGCGCCAGGGAAGACGCGGTCGTCAATTTGCCGCCAATCACGGAGATCAGCCGTGCCGCTCCCTCCGGCGTGTGGTCGCGCAGGAAGTGACGCCGCGTTACCGCCGATGTCTTGTTGCCGCGAGAGTTCGGCAGAGGACGCACTCCGGCAAACGCATATTTGATGTCGTGGGCCGAAAGCTTCGCCTTGGGAAATAGTTTGACCACGGTGCGCAACAGGTATTCAATTTCTTCGGCGGAGGGCGCAGTCTTCCCCGGGTCGCCGGTGTCGGCGACTTCGGTAGTGCCCACCATTACCTGTTCGTTCCACGGCAAAACAAAGACGGGACGTCCATCGGCCGCCTCGGTGTAGAGCGCCACGCTGGGTGCACCCGAAAACCGCGGCAGAACAATGTGAGAGCCCCGCACACCGCCCAGCATCGGTTTGCTGGTTCGGACTGCGGAACGCTGACAGATTCGGTCGGCCCACGGACCGGTGCAGTTGAAAATCCAGCCGGCATCGACGCGCTCGTCTTTTCCCGAGATGCGGTCTCTCAGGAGCACGCCCTGGGCCCGGCCGCTGGCCACGTTTACCGCGAGCACTTCACTATGATTGCGTACCACGGCTCCCGCTTCGGCCGCTTCCGTCATCCACTCCGCTACCAGACGCTCGGGAAATTCGCACTGTGCATCTTCGTAATTGAAGATCGACCACTGATGCCCGGCGTCAAGAGCGCGCTCTACCCGCTTCAATTCCATCTCGCTCAGGGGGCTCGATTTTCTTCTCCCGAATCGCTGGTAGAGCCACAGCCCGGCACGCACTTTCAGGGCGCTGCGCTGGCTCTGCTCGTTGAGCAGAAACAAGAAATGTACGGGATGGATCAGGTGCGACCGTTCCCGCAGCAGCCGCTCCCGCTCGCGTACCGATTCTCGTACCAGCCCCAGCTCTGCATGTTCCAGGTAGCGCAAGCCGCCGTGAATAATCCGCGTCGACCGGCTGGTCACGCCCGAGGCAAAGTCGTTCTGCTCGACCAGCAGCGTACGTTTGCCGGCCCGGGCACACTGGCGCGCTACGGCTACGCCGTTTATGCCACCACCAATGACCACCACGTGGAAGTGTTGCCCATCCACGGACGGTCGAGGTTTAACGGTTAAACTCATGGACTCAAATTAGCGGCGAGAGCCCGAGAGGGTTCGCGGGAATTCCGACACGCCACGGACACGTTAACTTGTTCTAATTCTGCGCCCGAACGGCAACAAAATGAAGGTCACCTTAGTCCAAGGGGCCAGCGGACCAATTCCACCCAACCGGCCCCCTGGGCGCCCAAAGATAGGTTCCCAAAGTAACCAGGCGGGCATCGCTCGATCAAAGTTTCACCCGGCCGGACACATTGTAAACCGGCCCGAGCCGGGTGAACGAAACTGGGGGGTCGCGGAACGACGGTCAACGAACGCCCCGGGTCAACGAACGCCCCGCAAACAATTACGCGCTCTTTCGCAGCGGCTCGGATTGAGCGCGTCGCTGGCGACGGCCTTCCAAGAACACGCGAATCATCTCACGATTAAAGGCCGGGATGTCGCCCGGCTTCCGGCTCGTGACCAGACCGCGGTCATTCACAACTTCCTGGTCGACCCAGGTCGCGCCCGCATTCTTAAGATCGGTCTTGAGCGACGGCCACGAAGTCATTGTATGTCCGCGCACCGCGCCGGCTTCCACAAGTGTCCATGGCCCGTGACAGATTGCGGCTACCGGCTTGCCGGAGTCGGTGAAGTGCTTCACAAACTCGACGGCCTTCGGATTCATACGCAGCTGGTCCGGATTCATCACCCCGCCCGGCAGCAGCAGCGCGTCGAATTCGTCCGCCTTGGCGGAGTCGAGCGAAACGTCCACCGGGACTTCGTTGCCCCACTCCTGGTGATTCCATCCTTTAACTTTCTTATCTGCAGGGGACACGACCTGCGTAGTCGCGCCCGCCCCATCGAGGGCCCTTCGAGGCTCCAGCAATTCCGATTGCTCGAAACCATCGGCTACAAGAATTGCAACTTTCTTTCCCTGAAGAGTGGCGGATGTCATTTTCTTTTCTCCGGTGATGCATGTTTGGCCGCTTAGATTAGCGCCGGTTTAGGAAACGAGCGGGAGAATCTTCGGTTAGCGTAAGATGCCGTCTGATTGCTTGCGGTTGACGCTACATTGCCTCCCCCCTCCACCGTCATTTACATTGGTTGCCGCATGTCCACAACAGGAGAACGATTCGAGCGAGCCGTCGCGATCATGGAGCGCCTGCGCGCCCCCGGCGGCTGCCCCTGGGACCGCGAGCAGACCTTCGATTCCATCAAGCCTTACACGGTGGAAGAAACCTACGAAGTTCTGGAAGCGATCGACAATCGCGACTGGCCCGAGCTCGCCGGCGAGCTCGGCGACCTGCTCCTGCAGGTGCTCTTCTACGCCGAAATGGCGAAGGAGCAATCGTCGTTTTCAATCGACGACGTGCTCGACCGCCTTTCCACCAAACTCATCCACCGCCATCCGCACGTGTTCGGCGACGTGAAGGCCGAGACATCCGCCGAAGTCAAGCGCAATTGGGAAGCTCTAAAAATCGAAGAGAGAAAGAAGCGTGGCACCCAAGAAAACCCGGTGCCGCCGGTGAAGAAAGACGAAAAGCATTCCATCCTGGCCGGGGTCTCCTCTGCGATGCCCTCACTGCCTGAGGCTTGCAAACTCAGCTCGCGTGCCGCGCAGGCCGGCTTCGACTGGCCCAATGTCGAAGGCTTGTTCGACAAGTTGGACGAAGAGACCAAGGAACTCCGCGAGCAGCTGAACGAATTTCCGCCGCCGGGGCCTCGGCCTCAAGGCCGGGGCCTGGCGGGATCGGGGCGAACGCCAGTTCCTGAAAATCTTCAAACGCGATTGGAAGAAGAGGTGGGCGACCTGTTTTTTGTCCTGGTCAACATTGCGCGCTACCTCTCGCTCGATCCCGAATCGGCGTTGCGAAAAACGAATCGCAAGTTCAAGCGCCGTTTTCAGTGGATGGAGGCTCGTCTTCAGGAATCCGCTCGCACCGTCGACCAGACTTCGATGGAGGAACTGGAGTCTCTGTGGCAGCAGGCAAAACGCGAGGAGAGCGGTCCGAGTGTTTGAGTTCCCACATCTGCGTCCGCCAGGGGCCTCGTGCCTTTGCCAGTGGGGCGAGGGATCTGGCGCGAGACGTGCCTGCCCGGAGCCTGGCGATCAGATGCGGCAGGCGAGATCCCTCGCCCGGCTGAATACCGCCGTGCTTCGGCAGGACGACTGGGTTGCGAGGAGCCGGTGACCACGGACTCCATCGCGCTGCGCCGTTGTCACGGGATCGAGGAATTTCGTGCCTGCGTCGCGCTGCAAAAAGAAGTCTGGGATTTCAGCGACGCCGAACTGGTGCCGCTGCGTATGTTTGTCGTCGCCGACAAAGTCGGCGGCCAGGTCATGGGCGCCTTTGACGACGATGTGATGGTGGGCTTCGCGCTCTCGGTGCCCGGTACCCGCACCGGCCACGTCTACCTGCACTCGCACATGCTGGCGGTGCGCCGGGGCCATCGCAACGGCGGCCTCGGCCGGCGGCTGAAGCTGATGCAGCGCGAAGATGCGCTGGCGCGTGGCATCGAACTGATCGAGTGGACTTTCGATCCGCTCGAAATCAAGAACGCTTACCTCAACATTGAAAAACTCGGCGCCATCGCCCGTCGCTATAACATCAATCAGTACGGCATTACATCGTCGCCTCTGCAGGGAGGACTGCCGAGCGACCGGCTCATAGCCGAATGGTGGCTGAAATCGAAGCGAGTGGAAACATTGCTCAACCCGGAACTGTTGGACCCGGGACTGGGGGGCCGGGGAAAGAATCCAACGTTCGTCGGCGAGTCCACGATCGTGGTGCCGGCGCAAATTTACGAATGGAAAGCCGCGTCGGAAACTCGCGGCCAGGCCCAGCAGGTTCAGGAGCGCAATCGCGAGCAGTTTCTGCGCGCGTTCTCCCGCGGCCTGGCCGTGCTGGGCTATGAACGCGACGCCGAAGGCAATGGGAAATTCCTCCTGGGAGACTGGGACGAGAAATGGTCGTATGCCTCCCAAGGATGATCAAGGCAGCGCCACTGAAAAGTCAGTCTTCGAATTGATATGAAAATTGAAGCCATCACGCTGCGCGAGATTCACATGCCGCTCGTCCACTTTTTCGAGACCAGCTTTAGCCGTACCTATGGCCGGCGAATTCTACTGGTCACGGTTCACACCGAAGGCCTCGACGGGTGGGGCGAATGCGTTGCCGGAGAAAATCCCTTCTACAGCAGCGAATGGATTGATAGCGCCTGGCCGACGCTGAAGCACTATCTGATCCCTGCGCTTCTGGGGCAGAACATCGAATCTGCCCGCGATTGCCCGGCCCTTTTCGCCAAAGTGCGCGCCCACCGCATGGCCAAGGCCGCGCTCGAAAATGCGCTGTGGGATGCCGAGGCCATGCAGAAGAAGCAGCCGTTGTGGAAATTGCTGGGCGGGACGAGGCGCGAGATTCCCTGCGGTGTCTCGATCGGCATCCAGGATTCAGTCGAGCAGCTGCTGGAAAAAATCCAGATCGAACTGGCCGCGGGGTACCGTCGCATTAAGATCAAAGTGAAGCCGGGCTGGGACGTGAACGTACTCGAACGGATACGCTCGCGCTGGGCGGAAATCATCCTCAGCTGCGACGCAAATTCCGCCTACACGCTGGATCAGCTTGAGCACTTGCGAAAGTTCGATCAGTTCAATCTTCTGATGATTGAGCAGCCGTTGTGGGACGACGACATCTACTATCACTCCCGGTTGCAGAAGGAACTGCGTACTTCGATTTGCCTGGACGAGTCGATCGTCAACGCTCGCAGCGCCGCCTTCGCCGGCGAAACCGCCGCCTGCCGCATCATTAACATAAAAGTCGGCCGCGTTGGCGGATTCTCCGAGGCTCTGAAAATCCATGATGTATGTGCGGTGCAGAAAATCCCCAACTGGTGCGGCGGAATGCTCGAAACCGGCATCGGACGCGCCCATAATATTGCTCTTTCCACCAAGGAAAACTTTAGCTTGCCGGGTGACGTTTCCGCTTCCAAACGCTACTGGAAAGAAGACATCATCGACCCCGAAGTGGAAGTGTCGCCCCAGGGAATGATCGCCGTCGGCGAGCTGCCGGGAACAGGCTATCGCGTCAGGTTCGATTTGATTGAGAAGCTCACCGTAAGAAAAGAAATGCTGCGGACGTGACTTCCTGACGGTGTTGGGCTTCGCGACGATCAGGTTCGCCCCAAGGTAGGTTGAGCTCTCTCGTCCGCTGCCGCACGAGTTCGATTTCGCAAGCCCCGGTCTTCTCGATGCGCTCCTTTACCGGCACTCTTCCACATTCTTCTTGGCAACTGTGCTCAAACCCGAGGACGCCAATATGAAATTCGCTTCCCGGCCATCGTCGTAGCGGACCTTCACCTTGCCCAGGCCGTGATTGGACTCGAGGTCGATCTCAATTACCGTGGTTTCTTTGTGGAAAGCGTCCAGCACGCGCTCACCAACTTGGAACGGCGGATCGGTTCTCTTGATGCGTGGAGCCGGGCGCATCGCCTGCAAGTAGTTGCGTAGCCGGTCTGAAATCGAAGGCTTTGGAAAGGCTGGAGCTTCGTGCCCGCTACCATAGATTTCGCCGTCATCGCCCTGGACGCTGGCCTGCAGTTCACGCGCGATCGCCACCATCTTGTCGATCAGCGCTGCGTCCGGGTTCTTGGTGTAGATATTTCCGTTGGACCAATCGAGCCAGGGCGCGGGGTATTCAGACTTGCCATTCCATTTCGCGAAGTAGGGGCCGTCGTCGAAGGAGAGCGCGAGTTCCGTGTCTTTCTCGACATAGGTAAGCCACTCTTCGGGCGCGATTTGGTGCGCAGCGCTATCGGACCAAGACTTGGCGCGCGTGATGTGTAGGTCGTAACCCACGCGAAAAAACTTCTCCTTCGATGAGAACGTTTCTATGTTAGATCGTGGCTGGAGGCTCCGGCTCATCCGTTAAATAGCGATCAGGCACGGAAGTAACTGGGAACGTGGCGGATGCGCCGGCCCTACTTCTCTTGAAACCGAGTAGAAGCGAGCGCGAAGCCGCCTCAATGCTCGGCGGAGGGCCATCAACCAAGCTCACGACTCGGCCAAGAGGGAACAGCCCCAGGTTGGCCTCCGCATCTCCACGTTTTCACATTCACCACGGTGAATGGGGTTGTCACAACTCTTTGGCGGGGAGAGAAAACAGAGGGAATCGGACCCGCCGCCTCAATGTTAACCCGGCGCCCCATCGCTTCCACCCTCCGGTCACTGGAGATCGAACACGGAGGTAACTACAAAGAAGCCCTGCAGACGAGCCACAATCGATGGCGAATGGGATTTCGTGAAGGCCTTTGGCTCGACTGGAACTACTGAACCATCACAATGACGGAAGCCGAACAACAGGCACTTGCCATCTACGAGATGATTTGCGCGACCAGCGGAGATCGTCCGCTCTGGGGCAATTCGGTCGAACCATTGATGCACGCCATGTTCGACTGGAAGGCGAAGAACCCGGCGCTTACCATCCTTCGCAGTTCGTCGCCCGAAGTGCATCTCGCATTCTTACGCCATTCGTTCGAATGGTTACGAGCCGAGGCGCGGGACGGCGATGTTCGGGTTCGGCAAACCCTGCCGGAAGCGGTCCTGATCGCGCTGGAACTGGCCCCGAAGCCTTTGCCGCCGGACCTCATAGTGAAATTGTTGAGCGAGTTCCGGCAGGACTACTCCATGGCGCGCTTCTACTTTCCGTTCCGGCAGTTTCTTGCGCTGCTGACTCGCGATCAAGTCACTGACGAGATCCGGGCGGAGCTAGGAAAGCTGCACCTGCAGTTTGCTCCGAGCCCTGCCGGCAAGATCGATAACGGCACGGAAGAAACCAGAGACCGGATCGCGGAATTGATCTACGTGCAGGGCGAGAAGCAGCTTGATCCCGGACGCGGCCCCTGGTCGCAAATTGTCTTCGACGAGATCAAAGGGAAGGACGAGATCACACGCGCGGGATGGGAAGGCCTGTTGGAACACTGTCGAGTTTTGGAACAATCCGTGCCGGGCGCGAAATGGACTAAGAGAGAGCGGGAGATGATCGCCGCTCTCGGAGAGAGCGAAGCCGTGTCCACAATGCTGCACTGGCTTTCGCTTGGGCCCACACCCGGTCAGCTCAGGGAGGCGAGATCGCCGATCGAGGACTCTGCCTACCTGAAGGGAATTCTCTGGTGTCTGGGATTCAGCAAAAAGCGCGAGGTTGCCGTTGCGATCGCGGAGTTCGTAATGGCATGCCTCCGCAAGATTCCTATGATGGGAGCGGTTTCACAGAAAGTCGGATTCGCCGGCGTGCAGGTGCTGGGCGCGATGGAGTGCACCGAGGCCGTCTCCCAGCTCACACGGTTACGCGCGAAGGTGAAGTATTCTGTTGCCCGCCGTCTGATTGAGAAATCTTTGCGGCAAGCGGCGGAACGGAACGGCTTGAGCGTCGAGGAAATTGAAGACATCTCCGTCGGGCGATACGGGCTGAACGCGGAGGGGGTTGCCGAAATTGCGATCGGAGATGCCACGGCCCGCCTGTGCCTGCGCGAAGACGGGCGAGTCCTAGTGGCTTGGAACAATGGCGACGGGAAGCTGGTGAAATCCGCTCCGTCTCACGTTAAGAAAGCGTTTGCCAAGCAGGTTCGTGCAGTTTCGTCGTCGGCAAAAGAATTGGAGCAAGCCTATCTCGCGCAGCGATTCCGTCTGGAGTCGTCATTCTTAGCAACGGGCAGAATGCCGCTGAACCATTGGCGGCAGCACTTCATCGAACACCCGCTCCTCGGGCTTCTCGGTCGCCGGCTCATCTGGATGTTCAGCAGCGCTCAGGGCTGGGAACGCTCGGGCATCTATTCGAGCGGCGATCTGCGCGACTGCTCCGAGACACAGCTCGATCTGAGCCCAGCCACGAAAGTCCGGTTGTGGCACCCGCTGTGTTCCGATTCGGCGGAGGTTGTCCGCTGGCGCGCGCGGGTATTCACGGCGGGCATGCGGCAGCCATTCCGGCAAGCCTTCCGCGAGTTCTATGAGATTACCGAAGACGAACGGCAAACCCGGATGTATTCCAATCGCTTCGCGGGTGTGCTCATGCGGCAGCATCAGCTAGCCAGCCTTTGCCGCTCGCGAGGATGGGATTACCGGCTGCAAGGTACTGGCTTTGACGGCTACAACGTGACCACCAAG
>Ga0210406_10008354_pt1 | contig 10358 bp, 5 predicted proteins | sample IncBWC30MmetaG_FD_155454 | JGI IMG/M metagenome (GOLD analysis project Ga0210406, IMG submission 155454) | Forest soil microbial communities from Barre Woods Harvard Forest LTER site, Petersham, Massachusetts, United States - Inc-BW-C-30-M | ecosystem: Environmental > Terrestrial > Soil >... | reverse complement strand
GTGGCAGCAGTTCGGGGCACCCAGGCAGCCGGGGCGACAGAAGTCGTCGTCAGCGATTCGCATGGCAACGGCGAGAGTCTTTTGATCGAGCTGTTCCCGAAGGACGTTCGCATTGTGCGCTCGTGGCCACGGCACGGCGAAATGATGGCGGGACTCGATTCCAGTTTCGCGGCCGCGCTTTTCGTCGGTTATCACGCCTCCACGACGAATCCCAAGGGTGTGCGCGCTCACACCATTTCAAGCGCCCATTTCACCCGCGTTGCGCTGAACGGAACCGCCATGACCGAGGCGGAGTTGAACGCGGCTTATGCCGGCGCGCTGGGCGTGCCCATCGTGTTCATTTCCGGGGATGACGCCGCGATAGCCGAGGTCACGGCCCGTTTGGGCGGCATGCAGTCGGTGATCACCAAAAAGTCGCTGGGATTTCACTCCGCAGAGTCGCTTACGCCGGCCGCTGCGTGCGATCTGATCTACCAGGGCGCATTGTCGGCCGTTTCTCACCGCGATCAACGCAAGCCTTATGTACTTGCGGCGCCAATCACCCTGGATATTTCGTTCAAGAGCTACACGACGGCGGAAATTGTGAGCTACCTGCGCGGGATAGAGCGCACGGACGCTCATTCCATCCGCTTCGTGGGCCGCGACATGGCCGAAGTCATGGATTTCATCGTTTTTCTGGACTATTACTCGCCGGACATGACGCCTTAGTGCCGGATGTAGCGCTAGGGGACGGAACCCATCTTCAACCCCTGGGTTGCAAGAGATCCCACTGATTACTATATAAATCTTGGAACACCGCCACCGTGCCGTAAGTCTCCTCTTTCGGATCGCGCACAAACACGACGCCCTTGGCTTTATAGGCGCTGTAGTCGCGCCAAAAATCATCGGTATACAAGAAGAGAAAGACTCTGCCGCCGGTTTGATTGCCTATTCTCGATGCTTGTTCCGGATTGACGGCCCGCGCCAGGAGAAGGGCAGATCCCTTCGATCCGGCCGGGGCGATGACCAGCCAGCGCTTATCCTGAGCGGGTATGTACGTGTCTTCCACGACCTTGAATCCCAACACTCCGCCATAGAAAATCAACGCTTCGTCGTAGTCGCCCACCAGCAGTGCGGTCAGGCCAATGGATTGCTTCACAAAAGGAGCATCGTTTCAGTTCCGATCAGAGTCTCTCGCGGCCAGCCATTCGGATGCAGTGACCGTCGCCGGCAATAAACTTGCAAGTATGGCGCTGCAAATGCACGGCAAACCGCGGATTGCCTTTCGTGCAGATTCCGTCGCCGCGGTGGTCATATTGATCATGGCATTCATCCTGATTGGACAACCCTCAGGAGTTGATGCGGCGATCGCACTCCAGATCGGGGCGATCGCTCAGGGCGTGGTCTATATGGTTTCGACACGAGATGTCGGTCCTATGGCCAGGCAAAGCATCGGAGGCCTAAGGTATGTCATTCTCGTGCTGCTGGCACCGCAAATCTGCACGCTTCTTGTCATCGCACGCGGCGGCATCCAAAGTCCAGGCCTCTGGCTGGGAAGTACAGCAGTCGTGGCGTTGCTCCCCTGGTCCGGACCAGAATCGTATCGTCAATTCATGGCGAGAGCTGTCACCAGCGATTCGGCCCGATGGATAACCCAAGATTCTTTGACCGCCATTGGGCGTCAGGTGCACACTTTGTGGCGCGATTCGCATTTGAAAGCGCTATAGGTCACTCTAGCGACCGCAGGCAAATGGACAGCCCTCAGAAGATGGATGTCGTCTATTGGCAGCATTCTCCTCGGCCCCTACCTCCCGAGACAAGAGTCCGGCGCCGCTCCTTGCCCCCAACATTAGTTGGTATCCTCGGTACAGTGCTGCTGCATACGATGCTTATTCAGTCCGTTTCAGTCAGCAGTCGAGTTCCGAAGCCAAGAACACTAGAGACACAGGTATCAACGACCGCGCTTCGAGGGCCCATCGGCGATAATGGCCTCGTCCTCATCACGTTGCCGCTGAGCGCTGAGGCAAACCTGGGTGAAACGCAGAACCTAGAGTCTTCGGTTCCCAACTTAAGCCAGATGAAAGTCAAATCCCGGATTGACATTTATTCACCCGCGCTTCTCGGACTTGAAACCTTGGCGCTGAGCGAAGACCAAGCCCCAAGCGCGATCGCGAAGGGGGCGGACTGCGCCGAGAAGGGCCGATTATTGGGAATTTACACCGGCCAAATTCAAGCCCGTATCGCACGCGTCTGGCGTCGACCCCGAACGCCGGTAAACGGTGAGATATCATCGGTTGATGCCGGCGAATCCTTTCAGTGTGAAGCTCAAATTGTTCAGGACGTGAGCGGAAACGTACAAGAGGTGATGCTGCCGCGATGTAATGGCTCCCCCGCTTGGCGCAACTCCCTGGTGTTGGCGATTCAACATGCATCGCCGCTGCCGGCGCCGCCGAGTGAGAAAGTATTCAGCACTTCTATCACTTTGACTTTTGTTGGCCTCAACTATTTCGCCGGCGCGCCCGACGATGCCTACGATCCAGTCCGGCAAACACTTTCAAGCGCTCAGTAGTCCAGCGCCCGTTCGTGCAACTCTAAACAAATAACGAACTTCCGGAAGCGATTATTTACCGCATAATCGACGCTCGTTCTGCGTTTTCATTCTGTTAAATGCGATTCGCTTTATTCCAATTATTTCGGAGCTTACATTGCATTGAAAGTTTTACACTAAAGTGCAAAGCATTTTTTTATTGACGCAATAAAAAAAGCGCGTAACTATTCTCGCGCCGGACTACTTGGCTAGCGAGAACGAAGCGCTAAACGCGCGCCTCTCGCAGATTGGTAAGGATACCAGTGACAGGAAGCGACAATAAAAATTTGGATGCGCGCGCAAGCCGAGGCTTGCATGAGTCGAATCGCGGCGTATTGAAAGAAACCCAATTCTTGCCGCATCTAATCCATTCCAAATCTCAAACGCCGCCCGACAGCCAATCAGAATCAATAGCACTTCGCGGACGCACTCCGCGAGCGTCGTCTAAATCCCCAATCAATTCTCGACTTTGAACGCGTGCCATAAACACAGTCATTTGATCAGGCAAGGAAGGATGACATGATTAGGCGTGTAGCACTAGTTGCGCTGCTATCGATTGTATCCGTGCAAACGGTTTACGCATCATCATTCGGACGTACGCCCGGTAAGTTTGGCGTATCTCCCATAGGCAGCGCGCAGTATTCGATTCCCATCTGGACGCCGCCTGGCCCCAACGGAATACAACCTAACCTGGCGCTCCGGTATGACAGTCGAGCTGGCATTGGGCCACTTGGTGTTGGTTGGTCACTTGCCGGATTGGGCAGCGTCACACGCTGCAATCTGACGACGGCTCAAGATACAACGGCGGCGCCCGTCGCTCTTGTAACGAGTGACGGTTATTGCCTAAACGGAAATCGACTCAGGCTTACGAGTGGAACATACGGTACTGCCGGCTCGACCTACCAGACCGAGATAGCGGAGTTCTCGAATGTGACTGCGAATGGTACCGCAGGGAACGGTCCCGCATATTTTACCGTGCAGGCGCGCAACGGAAATACTTACCAATACGGCTTCACGGACACAAACGGTAATGGCGCAAATTCCCAGGTGCTAGCGAGCGGAAGCACTACGACCCTCACGTGGCTGTTGAGCAAGGTGATTGATCGCGCTGGTAATAACCTTGTAATCAACTATACGATACTGACCGGAACGGCTGTGCCAAACAATATCCTGTGGACGCCAACCAGCGCTGGCGCCTCGACCTACACGTACAAGATGTTGTTCAACTATGTTCCGAACGTGCCGCAGAGTTCGTTTTTCGAGTACGTTGCCGGTACTCCCGTGAGCAATCCTGAGCTTCTGTCCTCGATTGAGTTGTTTTCCGGAACTACGGTCATCAAAGACTATTTCCTAGGATATCAAGCGTCCCCGCTGTCGGGACGCGAGGAGCTGATTTCCATCAAGGAATGTGCTGATTCGGCCGGAACAAACTGCCTGTCGCCAACAGTGGTCACTTATCAGACCGGTACTTCTGGATTGTCAACAGTCGCGAACAGTGCCTTGAGCGCTTCGGGTCCTGCACTCGCAGCTCGATATGATTTGAACGGCGATGGATATCCCGATCTTGTCTATATCAACGGAACTAGCATGTATGTCGCTTTTGGATCGGCATCCGGCTATGGCACACCATTTAACACGGGTGTACCTAGTGGCGCTTTGATGGGAAGGCTGATGGGAGGCGCGCAAGACGGCATGCTCACTGTCAATAGCGGGGTGTGGTGGTATTACACCTGGAACGGGACCAGCTTTGTAGGAAGCTCGACGGGGCTCGCCTACGATTCTACGGCGAGTAAATATCAGCTTGCCGATATCGATGGGGATGGGCGTCCTGATCTCGTCGCTTTGTATATCACGGGTCCAAACCTCAGGGGCATGTACACCGGTACCGTCTATAGTCGCCTCAATAGTAGTGTGGGCGGCACTCCAAGTTTTAGCACTACACTCACCACTGCATTCACTGCGGGCAATATTGCGTCCGCGCAGCTGATGACTCCCGACATGCAGTTGGGAAAGCTGCGCCATTATGACTTCAATGGAGACGGTCGAGATGACATCGTTTTACAGCTCATCACGGGGACCAGCCCGAACTTTACCGTGAGTACGTACGAGTTGATCTCGAACGGTACGACTTTTATTACTTCCGCCCCTATAGAATCCGCTGCTGCTTCCACTTACCCGACCGTCTTTTTCACCGATTGGAACGATGATAAGTGCACCGATGTCGTCACCCTCGGCACCTTATACGTTTCAGGGTGTAACGGCACGGTGCCTGCATCCTATGCGATAGGCACCGTAGTGGCTGCAATTGATTATGACGGCGACGGGCGTACCGATCTTATGGTGGCCAATGGATCGACCCTTGGTGTCTATTTGTCCAAGGCCACTGGCGCGCCTACATTGACGGCCACCTCAATTCCGTATGTCTCGACCTGTCAGTATGTGTGGATGGATGCCAACGGAGACGGCCTCGACGACTTAGGGTGCTGGAGCCAAACGGGATCGAATGCGCTGACCTATTACCTACACAATGGGACTTCCGATTTAGCTACCTCGTTTGCGGACGGCTATGGCGTCACGTACTCGCCCTCTTATGTACCTCTTTCCGCCTCGGGTGGTATTTACACGGAAGGTACGAGCGCGGTTTTTCCGAATCAGGATTACTTAGGACCGATGTATGTCGTGTCCTCGTTTACAAGCTCCGACGGAATCGGCGGGACCTATCCAACGGCCTATGCCTATGCCGGCGCGATTGTGAATGTTCAGGGCCGCGGATTTCAGGGATTCACGACCATAAGCAGCACTGACAGTCGAACTGGACTAAAAGACACGCGGACTTATTCAACGCTGTTTCCAAACTCAGGCATGCTGGCCGCGGATTCCATTACGCAGAGCGCTGGGACAAACGTTTCGGTCGGAACCTATACACTGGCATCAGTGACTCTCGATGGTACCGTCAACAACCAGCGATACTTCCCGTACACCGCTTCCTCAAGCGTAAACACGTACGAAGTCCAAGCTGGCGGTTCCTATAACGGTCAACTCATCACGACGACAGCCACGAATTACGGTACTCCAGATATTTATGGAAATTTTTCAAACGTTGTAACAACTGTCACGGACGAGGATTCCGGCTCTCCGTTCTTCGGCTCGCAGTGGTCGAATACCACGGCGACCACCATTTCGGCTAGCCCCAGCACGTGGTGCAATAGCCTGCCAACAGAGCACGACGTTACCAATACTGGGCCCGGTGTCCCGGCAATCACACGCCATTTGAGCTTTACGCCCGATTACACGAATTGTCGCGAAACCCAACGGGTGGTGGAGTCGGGCAATTCCACGTATCAAGTGACAACCAGCTATTTGTTTGACGGCTTCGGCAATGTTAATAGTCAAACCGTAACCGGCATCGGAATGGCCGGAAGAACGACGCTTATCAATTGGGGTACGACCGGGCAATTCCCGACACAAATCACCAATCCTCTTAGTCAAGTCTCATACCCAACCTTTGATCCGGTGACAGGAAAGCTATTGAGCTTCAAAGATCCAAACTCGATCACGGTCTTTTGGCAGTACGATCCTTTCGCCCGCAAGACGAAGCAAATATTTCCCGACGGAACCTCGACAACCTGGACGTACAACAACTGTGCAACTGCGGGATGTGTCAACGGCAATAATCGGATGACGATCGATATTGGCGGAGACACGATCGGGCATCTCTATCTCGATCCTTTTGATCGAATTCTAGTTACAAGCAAGCCGATGGTTGATGGCACGCTCAATCGCATCGAGACCCAGTACGACAATTTGGGGAATGCTCACTTGCAGGGAATGCCGTGTACGTTCGTGAATTGCATCCAATATTGGACGACCAATACCTACGACATTCTCAATCGACTCACACTATCGCAGCGGCCTATCAATGCGAGCAATTCGACGCTTCAGTCGACGAACTACAACTATCAGGGTCGTTCGACGATAACGACGGACCCGCTAGGGCACGCAGTTACCCAGATCAATCTGGTCACGGGCGCGCCTTACCGGACCAAAGACCTGAATGGTTACTACATCAATCTCAATCGCGATGCTTTCGGATCCGTCCTCTCAGCGGCGGACAGCTTGGGAAATGTGCTGCGTACCATGACTTATGGCTATGGCATCAAGGCCTTCAGGAAAACTCTGAATGATACGGATCTAGGGTCTCGCACCTATACGGTCGATGCACTAGGTGAATTGACCGCATACTCGGATGGCAAAGGGCAGAATTTTTCCGCCAATTTTGACGCGTTATCGCGGATGACGAGCCGCACGGAGCCCGATCTTACGACCACATGGACCTGGGGAACGACGGCAGCGAGTCACAACATAGGGCGACTGGCGAGTGTCAGCTCCTCATCCACCATGTCAGGCACTTATACGGAAGCCTATACGTATGATTCGGTCGGCCGACTGTCAGATCGTCAGTTTACGATTCCGAACTTAGGCACTCTTGCGTTTGACTACACCTATGAGACGACCACTGGGTTACTCAGCACAATAACCTTTCCGGCGAGTTTTCCCTCCACCTTTCGGTTAAAGGCACAACTTGCATACCAGTATGAGGTGCCGTACCTCATCCAGGACGCCGCCAACCCATCCGCAGTATGGTGGAGAAATACGAGCATGAATCCCCGAGGTCAGATTACTGGGGAAGCCACGCTGGACTCGTCGAGTGATCCTCCAATTAAGTCGGGACACATATACGATGCCGTGACCGGATGGCTCACCACCAACACCGCAGGACCTAACACGGGAAGTGCACTTCAAAACGAAGCATATCTTTACGATGAAATGGGGAATGTCTCGCAGCGGCAAAATAACAATCTCGGGCTAACGGAGGATTTTTTCTACGATGGCCTCTATCGTCTCAGCACGTCCCAATTGAATGGCAGTTTAAATCTTTCGATAACTTACGCGACCAACGGTAATATCGTAAGGCGCAGTGATGTCGCATCGGGTGCAACCTGGACCTACGATCCGACTCACATTCATCAAGTGACCCAGGCCGGGAGCAGCACCTTTACCTATTCCTACGATGCCAACGGGAATGTGAGTGCTCGAAATGGAAGCATCATTGGATCGACGAGCTACAACTATACAAATGCGGTTGGCACCTCGACTGAATCAGCAACGTTCGACTACGGACCTGATCGTCAGCGCTGGCGCATGGTTTACAGCGGGCCTTCTGGTGTGGAGACTACTTATTACGCCACACCGATGTTCGAAGCAGTGGCTACGGGCGGAGGGATGGACTATCGCCACTATATTTATGCGAACGGCCGGCCCGTTGTTGTGATTAGTCACACAAGCGCCGGAGCAGTCAATGTGAGATCGTTTCTTGTAGATCATCAGGGAAGTATTTCCACCATTGTCGCCAATGCTACCGGCGCGGCGATCGCAACCGAAAGTTTTACTGCTTACGGTAATCGACGCGAAGCGAGCACTTGGAGCGGCCCGCCAACCAGCACTGAACTGAACACGATGAACGGCGTAACACGTGAAGGCTACACGTTCCAAACCGTACTAGGTTCCATGGGCCTTAACCACATGAACGGCCGGATAGAAGATTCGGTTACGGGACGATTCCTATCGGCAGATCCGCGCACTCCAAATCGTTACAATACGCAGAGCTGGAATCGCTACAGCTATGTGAACAATAACCCGGTTACAAACACTGATCCGACAGGATTTTGTACCAACTATACACAACCGGCCGTCAAAGGCTTGGGCGGCGGCGCGTGCATGGATATGGGGTCCAGCTTAGCTGACATCGCTGGTGCGAACGCCGATGGAAACTACGGTTTCTATGCAACAGGTATTTCAGACGACTTGCAGGCGTTGACCGATTCTTTGAACGCCATGGCCAGTGCGTCAACCGATGCCATCAATAATTATTTAAGCGGAGTTCTAGGCAAGGCAGCCGCTAACGCCTCTGCTAGTTTTGACTTTTCTAATATTGGTGATGGGTCAACTCCGAGTCCTGGTGGAACAGGTCTTGTGGGAGGAGTTGGGACCCTCATGGATCCCAATTATTACAACTATGCGTGGAACGATCCAAATGCATTCAATCTGACTTCATTGATCGGTGGCCTCTCACCGGGGAGCGGCCCTGTAGGCAACTTTTCGCTGGGAGGCGTTACCGAACAAAGTGGAGCGGTCGCGAGTATAGGTGGCTTCATGAATTCCGGATCCAACTTTGTCAACGCCGCCGAAGGCTTTGTTACGCTAACGAGTGCAGCTGGTGCAGCAACTGGTGCCCTCTTCGCATTTGGGGAGTTAGGCAGCACGGCCGTGGCAGGGGTAGGCGTTAATTTCGGCGGCAGCCTTCTCTTATCCGCTGGGGCGGCTGCTGACGTGGGAGGTATGGGGCTTGTCGGCACATCGCTTGGAGCTGCCGGTGGCATTGTTTTGTTGCCGGCGTTTGCAGCTGGATACGGTATTGGTAGTCTTCTCAACCCATATGTTCAGCCAATTATTAGCTCGTGGTATGGTTACTAAGCTCTGAAATTTTTGAGCGTAGCATGACAGACGTCGAGATGTATGATGGTGGAGTCTGTAAATACCTGCCACATAGATGAAGCTTCTTGCTCAGCGTGGGGTTCTGAGATGAATGGAGTCAATCGCCAGGGGTTTAACGCGGGACCAATTGACCGCTTCATGCGTCTACAGCACGCTGAATTCATTCTTGCAGTGCTAGCATTCGGCCTATGTACAGCAATGATTCTGAATTTTAGCGGTACTCACGTCAACAGCTCGGATTTTATACATGTCGTAAGCACCCGCTGGAAGTTTATTGTATTTTTCTCGGCGATCTTTGCTGTTGGCGGCTGGTGGACCGCCCGTACTTGGCGACATTTGTGGCGATGTGGCCGCAGCTCGTGGGAGAGACTTGTATATGATTACGGCGTCCGCTTGTTTGGATTCTCGACTGCAATTGGTTTAATTTTCATCCTAAGCTGGCTTGGCTGGACTTCCGATTCCGGTACTTTGTTTGGTCCGATGATGATTGCTGGAGCGCTTGCGGGTGTCTTTTTTGGTGTGCCCGTCGCACTACATTTGGGATACTTTTGGGGAAGCATCTTTGCGGCTGTAGTGAACGCTCAACATGACTCGAAATTGGAGGTCGGTGAACCGCCGCATTTGCGGTAGTTCCTATTTCGAAGAGTTCTCAAGTGTGACCAAAGCATCTGGTACTTATTGGGACCTTTTGCCTTAGCCCGCAAGATTGCGACAATTTTTCCTAGGCTGCACACTGGGTGATCAAAGTCTTATCGATTGAAGAGTCTCACGGCACTCGTCCTTCGCGTTCTTGCGCGCGGGATAGAGCGCACGGACGCTCATGCGATCCGCTTTGTGGGCCGCGACATGGCCGAAGTCATGGACTTCATCGTTTTTCTGGATTATTACTCGCCGGACATGACGCCTTAAGTCTTGGGCTGCAAAAGATCCCAAAGATTTCCGTAGAGATCTTTGAACACGGCAACCGTGCCATAGGTTTCCTCCTTGGGATCGCGCACGAAAACGACACCCTTGGCCTTATAGGCGCCGTAGTCGCGCCAAAAATCATCGGTGTACAAGAAGAAAAAGATTCGGCCCCCGGTTTGATTGCCTATTCTCGATGCTTGTTCCGGATTGACGGCCCGCGCCAGGAGAAGGGCAGATCCCTTCGATCCGGCCGGGGCGATGACCAGCCAGCGCTTATCCTGAGCGGGGATGTACGTATCTTCCACCAACTTGAATCCTAATCGTCCGACAT
>Ga0210406_10008353_pt1 | contig 10358 bp, 8 predicted proteins | sample IncBWC30MmetaG_FD_155454 | JGI IMG/M metagenome (GOLD analysis project Ga0210406, IMG submission 155454) | Forest soil microbial communities from Barre Woods Harvard Forest LTER site, Petersham, Massachusetts, United States - Inc-BW-C-30-M | ecosystem: Environmental > Terrestrial > Soil >... | reverse complement strand
GGCAGGGCGAAGTGAATTCGCAGATCATGGCAGCAATCGATAGTGGAGACCACAAACTGGCAGAGCGAATTCTCCACACCGTAAAGGGAGTCGCAGGAAATATGGGACTTGGAGGCATATCTGGTGCCGCGGAAAAGTTGGAACGAGCTGTTCGCGAACGGGATTCGGCAGTACCGGTCCTGGCTGAAGAATTTACTCGAGTGGCGAATCGTCAAGTGCAGGCCATTCAAACCGCAATGAACAATGTCATGCCTGACCGTGTAGCGCCGGAAGGAAGCGGCCCGAGGCTCGATGCGCGAGCGGTATCAGCGGCAATCGCGCGACTCAGGACGCTCATTGAGTCATGCGACGGCGACGCTGCAGAGTCATTTGTTGCCCTGGAGGGTACGCTTGTAGGCATCTGTGACAAACCCAGGCTGTCCGCTCTAAGTGCGGCTATCAGCGAGTTTGATTTTGATGGTGCGCGGAAGAAATTAGAAGAGATCACGAAAGAATTCGGCACGAATTGGGAGCTATCAAAATGAACGCAACTGCGGATTCACCTGGGAGAACTACGACGGCTCCGAAATTCGAGTGCAAAAATCAGTCTGGCGGAGCCACGTGGACGAACCGAAGCGCCCGAAAAGCCATGGCGCCATTCCGGTCATCGCCCAGCTGAAACTTCTTCTCAACCAGCATTGGGAAAGGTGTGGCAGGCCGCGCAAAGGGTATCCGATTTAAGCAATTCTAGTCAGGATTGCACGCGCGGGGACCCTTGCTCGACTCATGAGCTCAACACCATGCCTACTGTTCGTAGTTCTCAACAATCCGTGGCGGGCGGACCTTCGCTTTGTCCGGATCCTCCCCGAATTCCCGCAGAGCACGCCGCTGTCGCAACAGGTCCCAGCACTGGTCCAGCTCGACCTTCAACCCTGCCAAGCGCTCCCGGTCCTCGTCGGCAAGCTCGCTTTGTCCGTACAGTTGCTCCTCTTCTTTCACCAACCTATCGATGTGGTTTAGGACAGACTGATCTTTGCTCTCGGTAGCCATTATTCCTCCCTGCAACCACGTAACTCCGCTCAAGACGCCACGCTGCGGGTGGCATAAACGTAAAGAGAATCGTTGGGCTGCGGTATTGGATGCCGAACATCGATCGAAGAGCGCAAGAATCTGTTCGGGTGGACTCCAGGCCGAAGGCTCAGCAGATGCCTGAAGGCGGCCCACTACCAGCTTGTAGAACCCACCGAATCAATAGTTTGCATACGACGATGTCCTTGCCCTGCGCTAAAGGGGTGGAAGAGACTAAGAAAAAAGATGACTTTCAAGACTGAAAATGTATCTGATGGACTAAGCATCAAGATCCGACTGATCGGCCGAGCGCAAGCGGGGCACGTCGACGAGTTGAAAGCGCAGATCAAAGATGGCGGTCCGAACGTCACATTCGACCTTTACGACGTCGCCTTGGCCGATTTCGAAAGCAGTGCGCTTCCTTGGAGTTTATGAGGCAAAGGGTGTCCAAATCGTTCATTGCTCGCCGTACATACGTAACTGCATCTCTGAGGAGCAAGACGGGAGGCACGCTCGTGACCTTCCGTCATGGGTGACACACGATCGGAGCTGAGTATGAATCGTCTTTCAAAACGCAACCTCTTACTGGCGGGAGCGGTGTGTTTGGTTGTCATCGGCCTCATCGTGGGAGCAATGCGCCCGAAGGGCACCTCTGGTGCAGTCCCTGCGGCTCCGTCGGATGTGCTGGTTACGCAGGTCGAGCAGAAGGACGTGCCAATCTATGGAGAATGGATCGGCACGCTCGACGGCCTCACAAACGCCGACGTCAGGGCGCAGGTCACGGGCTACATCATGCGTCAGGCGTATCAGGAAGGCGCGTTCGTCAAGAAGGGCCAGTTGCTCTTCGAGATCGACCCACGTCCTTTTCAGGCAGCCCTTCACCAAGCCGAAGGGCAATTGGCTCAGGCCAACGCTACGCTTGCCAACGCCCAGGCAGTGCAGGGCAGAACTCAGCTCGACGTGGAGCGGTACACCCCGCTCGCCAAAGAGCAAGCCGCAAGCCAGCAGGATCTCGACAATGCCGTCCAGAATAACTTGGCCGCCAAGGCGACGGTGGCTACGGCTGAGGCTCAAATCAAAACTGACGAAGCGGCCGTCGAGACCGCCAGGATTAATCTCGATTTTACCCGCCTCACTGCGCCTATCGATGGCATCGCCGGGCAGGCGCAACTTCAAGTCGGCGCCTTGGTCAATCTAAGCAGCGGGCCCGTCACTTCTGTTTCCACCGTCGATCCTATTAAGGTTTATTTCACCGTCGGCGAGCCACAATATCTCGCTTGGAGAAAACGGTTCCCGACGGAATCATCACGGTTGGCGGCTGACAAAAATTTGCGTCTCGAATTGATTTTGGCCGACGGCTCGACGTATCCACATGAAGGCTCTTTCTACTTTGCCGACCGCCAGGTGAACGAAGGCACTGGAGCCATCCGGCTGGCAGGTTTGTTTCCCAATCCAGCAAATATTTTGCGGCCGGGCGGTTACGGAAAAGTCCGCGCGGTCATTCGACTTCAACAGGGCGCGTTGGTTGTGCCGCAACGCGCAGTGAGCGAATTGCAGGGCGGCTATCAAGTCGCGGTGGTGGACGATCAGAACAAAGTGAACATTCGAACCGTCAAAGTCAGTGACCGCATCGGCAAAGAGTGGGTTATCGCGGAGGGACTCAAGCCAGGAGAGCGAGTCGTTGCCGAGGGGGTGCAGAAGGTGCGCCCGGGTGCGGTGGTGAATCCCAAGCCCTTTGCGGCCGAAGCGCAAGGAAGGTGATGCATGTCAAAGTTTTTTATCAATCGCCCTATCGTCGCCATGGTGATTTCCATTGTGCTCGTGATCGTCGGTGCCATCACCATATTGGCTTTGCCTGTCGCGCAGTTTCCCAGCATCGCTCCGCCGGAAGTCCAAATTCTAGCGACATACACAGGGGCCGACGCGCAAACCCTGGAACAATCCGTGGCCACGCCGATCGAGCAGCAAATGAGCGGCGTCGACAACATGAACTACATGTATTCGTTGAACGCCACGGGCAACTCATCTACCAGCCTGATCGTGGACTTCGACCCAAAAACCGATCCGAACACGGATTACATTCTGGCGCAAAGCCGGGAAACCCTGGCGGCTTCGCAGCTGCCCGTGGACGTCACCAATTACGGAGTGACGGTTCGAAAGTCCGTCACCGCGCCTCTGAGTCTGATTGCCATTTACTCCCCGCATGGAACGTACGATTCCGAGTTTCTGGCGAATTACGCATACATCAATCTTACGGACCCACTTCTGCGCTCGCCCGGCATCGGCAACGTTCAGGTATTTGGTGCGGGCCAATATGCGATGCGGCTGTGGGTCAAGCCCGACCAATTGGCAAAACTCGGGGTTACGGTGCCGGAAATCGTCAGCGCCATTCAGTCGCAAAACACCGTGAACCCGGCCGGAAAAGCGGGTGGCGAGCCGGCACCTAAGGGTCAGGAATTCACGTATTCGGTTCTCGCGCAAGGCCGTCTCGAATCTCCGGAAGAGTTCGGACAAATCGTGGTGCGAGAGACGCCCGACGGCGGAACCGTTAGAGTGCGCGATGTCGCGCGGATCGAACTGGGTACCCAGGATTACAGCGTTGCGGGTCGTTACAACGGAAGGCCCAGTGCGGTGATCGCTACGTATCAACTGCCGGGCTCGAACGCGGTCGATGCCGCTAAGGCCGTCAACAAGCTTATGGCCAAGATGAAGGAGCGGTTCCCGGAAGACCTGGACTATGTTGTCGCGTTGGATACCACGCGCTCGGTCACGGAAGGCATGAAGGAAATCGTCGTAACGCTAGTGATCGCCTTGGCGCTGGTAATCCTGGTGGTGTACATCTTCTTACAAGGCTGGCGGGCCACGCTGATTCCACTGCTGGCCGTGCCGGTCTCGCTTGTGGGTACGTTTGTACTTTTCCCCGTATTCGGTTTTTCCATTAACACGCTGTCGCTGTTCGGCCTGGTGCTCGCGATCGGGTTGGTGGTCGATGACGCCATCGTTGTCGTGGAAGGTGTGGAACGCCATATCGAAGAGGGTCTGACGCCGAAGGATGCGGCATTAAAAGCTATGGAAGAACTGTCCGGGCCGGTAGTGGGCATCGCTCTGGTTCTCTCGGCCGTGTTTGTGCCCACCGCCTTTATTCCCGGTATTACCGGGAAACTCTACCAGCAGTTCGCCGTCACCATCGCCATTTCCGTTTTGCTCTCCGCGTTTAATGCCCTTACACTCAGCCCGGCGCTTGCGGCGCTGCTGCTGAAACCACGGACACCAAGTAGCGGACTCTTGCAGAGGTTCTTCGATTGGTTTAACCGCGTGTTTGAGCGCGCCACAGATGGTTATGTGCGTTGGAGCGCAGTTCTCGTGCGGAAGTCTGTTGTCGTGGTTGTCCTGCTTGTGGTGTTTTGCGTCGCGGCGGGCTTCTTTGCCAACCGACTCCCTTCGAGCTTTCTTCCCGACGAAGATCAAGGGTACGCCTACGTCAATGTGCAGTTGCCGAATGCGGCCTCGCTTGAGCGCACTACGGCCGTCACTGCCGACGTGGAAAAACTTCTGATGAACACGCCGGGCGTTGAGCATGTTACCTGCTTTGTCGGCTTCAGTTTGCTGAGTTTTGTTCGCACCAGCTACAACTCGACCTTCTTTGTGACATTTAAGCCTTGGGATGAGCGCACCAAGAGAAGCGAGCAATTCCAATCGCTCAAGGCACATCTGAACCAGCAGTTGAGCAAGTTGCCCACGGCTGTCGCGTTTGGTTTTTCTCCGCCCGCCATTCCCGGTGTCGGTACAGCGGGCGGCTTTACTTTTATCCTGGAAGACCGGTCAGGTGGCGATGTGCAGTTTCTCGCCAAGAATTTGGGCACATTTCTTGAAGCTGCCCGCAAGCGTCCGGAAATCGCCAGCCTCAGCACCACTTTTTTGGCAAGCGTCCCCCAGGAGTTTGTTCAAGTGGATCGCGACAAAGTCCTGAAGCAAGGAGTGGCTCTCAACGATGTGTACCGCACGATTCAGGCCTTTATGGGCGGCTACTTCATCAACTATTTCAATCGCTTTGGTCGGCAGTGGCAGGTCTATATCGAGGCGGAAGGCGAAGATCGCGCCAGGGCGGAAAACGTCGGACAGTTCTACGTGCGCAATAATAAGGGTGAGAATGTCCCCCTCTCCACACTCACCACAATACAGCCGCGCCTCGGTCCGGAATTCACGTTGCGCTTCAACGAATATCGCTCTGCGCAAATCAACGGAAGCGCGGCGCCCGGCTACAGTGCAGACCAGGCTACTGCGGCTCTCGAAGATGTATTCAAACAGGCCATGCCACGCGAAATGGGTTTTGACTACTCCGGCATGTCGTTCCAGGAACAAAAGGCCCGCGAAGGCGTGCCTGCCCCCGTCATATTTGGACTCTCCTTGCTTTTCGTTTTTCTGATTCTGGCGGCGCTGTACGAGAGTTGGACGCTGCCATTTAGCGTCCTTTTGAGCACGCCCGTTGCGGTCTTTGGCGCCTTTGCAATCCTCTGGTTGCGTCGCGTGTTGCTTGGTTTTTTTCTACCTCCTTACATGGTTCAAATTGAGAGTGATGTCTATTCGCAAATCGGATTGGTCATGCTCATCGGCTTAGCTGCCAAAAACGCGATTCTGATCGTCGAGTTCGCCAAGGAGCAGTTTGAGCACGGAAAGCCACTGGCAGATGCCGCGCTCGAAGGAGCCAGACTTCGTCTTCGGCCCATCTTGATGACCTCTTTCGCCTTCATTCTGGGTTGCGTACCTCTGTGGACGGCATCGGGCGCCGGCTCGGTTGCCCGCCAGATCATGGGGACCACAGTCATTGGTGGAATGCTAGCTGCGAGCTTCATTGGAATTTTCTTCGTGCCCGCGATTTTTTACCTCGTGGAAAAGTGGTCGGGGGCTAGCAAGGAACCACTTTCGGGGGCATTGCCGGCGACGCCTTCCCCGGCACCGGGAGACTAAGATGCACCAGCGACAGGACAATGCGAATCAAGAATGGCGGAGTGACCTATGAAGCTCGTATCATTCGTAGCCGCCCTGATTGCTTCCGGGTTAGTCGCTGGATGCATGGTCGGCCCCAATTATCAGCGTCCTGTCGTTCAAACACCAACGGCCTATCGTGATGCGAACGAGAACGCACCGGTTCCGCCGCAGACCGCGTCTTATGCTGATCTTCCCTGGTGGCAGGTCTTTCAGGATCCCCAATTGCAGGAACTCATCCGCACAGCTCTAAAGCAAAATTACGATCTGCAACTTGCCACCGAGCGCATTAATGCCTCCCGCGCACAGGTTGCCGTTACGCGTTCCAGTCTTTTCCCGCAAGTTCAAGGTAGCGGCAATTTTGCCGGTGGGAAGGAAGGCACTTTCCAGACCAACTACAATTTCCTCACGCTCACCGCTGACGCCGCGTTTCAGTTGGATTTGTTCGGCAAGCTGCGTCGCGCTACCGAAGCATCACGCGCTCAACTCCTGGCCACAGAAGACGCCCGGCAGACTGTCATATTGACCCTGGTCAGCGACCTGGCCAGCGACTATTTTGCGCTTCTCCAGCTTGACCTTCAACTCCAGATCACCCACGAAACCATTAAAACTCAGGAAGACTCGGTGAAGCTCACCAATCTCCGCGTCGACCATGGCGTGGCGACCAAGCTCGACGTCCTTCAGGCCCAACAGGTCCTCGATTCGGCCAATGCTACCGTGCCTGATCTCGAGCGCCTGATCGCTCAGGAAGAAAACGCCATCAGCATTCTTCTCGGCGACTATCCTCATGCCGTGCCCCGTGGCCGCCCGTTGGTCGAGCAGCACCTTCCTCCCGAAGTGCCGCCGGGCCTTCCTTCAACGCTCATCGAGCGGCGGCCCGACATTCGCGAGGCGGAGCAGTCTCTGGTCGCCGCAAACGCCCAAGTCGGAGTCGCTAAGGCTGAGTTCTTTCCCCAGATTTCTCTGACGGGCTCTGGTGGCGGCGCCTTCGGACGAAGCAGCGCTTTCTCTAGCTTGATGAGCACGCAACTTGGAATCTGGGCCTACGGTCTTCAGGTAACCCAACCCCTTTTCACCGGCGGGGCTCTCACTGGAAATCTCCGGTTTGCGAAGTCCCAGAATCAGCAGGCCGTCCTCTCTTACAGGCAGGCTATTCAGCGCGCATTCGGGGATGTGTCCGATGCCTTGATCGGTTATCAGAAATTCCACGACGTCCGCGTTCGGCAAGAAGTCACAGTTGCCGATCTCCAGGAGTCCGTTCGCTTGTCAAACATGCGCTACAAAGGAGGCACCACCACTTATCTGGAAGTTTTGGATGGGCAGCGTTCACTATTTTCCGCCGAACTCACCTTAGCGCAGGCTCGCGGCACCGAATACCAGAGTCTGGTGCAGCTTTACAGGTCCCTCGGGGGAGGCTGGCAGTAACCTCGGCACTGGAGGCGACTTACGCCCAGAATGTGCCGGGGCGAACTACACTTCTAGGTCCGTTTCCGTCAGCCGTTCGTAGAGCTCGGCGGTGTTGCGCCTTCGTCACGTTCTCTGAAGGCCCGAGGCTCTTGTATCCCAGTTCGGATTCAGCCACGCGGATACCATAGACGTCATGGGCTGGAAGTCCGACGGCTCGGGCGAGGCCAACGTAGAGCGCGTTAAGATCTGCGCATTTGCCACCCAGATCTTTGGACTCCAGCATGAAGCGAATGTCGCCAAGCCCGCAGCCGCGACTCGGTCAGACAACGATGCATATATAAAGGTTGAGCGGATGGTTTGTCTCTCGGATCGGTCCGAGTTCAAAACTGCGCCCAATTATTGCACAGCACCCCGCGACTAAAATCTCGCCCGGGTATAATTTGGATTGATTTTCAACAGCGATAAGTGGAAATAAATCAACCATCTGACAAAAGTAGCAAGGCGTAAATAGACGCTTGTTTACTGGGGATTGTTGCTATGGCGGAGAGGTGGGAATTCGAACCCCCGGTAGAGGTTTTGGCCCCTACAACGGTGTGGCTGCAAGAAACGAAAGAGGATTAGGCGCCAGTCGAGCACGAACGGGAAGACGCTGTGTTGGAAGGCCCACCAGAAACCCACCAGCGTTACCGTGATCCACGTACTGCCAGTCAGGACTTGCAGGCGAGCCGCACAATAGGCCTGGTAGATGACTTCTTCGGTCGGGGACCAAACCTGCCAAAAGATCGACAAGCTGTAGAGGACCGCCCACTGCGGAAGTTGCCGTTCGGACAAGAGGCCTGGCGCCAACATGTGGGGAGTGAGTTGCGTTGTTCCGTATACGAGCCAACTGGCAAACTTTGAGCCAAACCCTGCAACTATCGGAAAGAGGACGACAAAGTACAAAACACCCCAAAGGATTTCGCGCCCGATTCGGCGGCGATCTATTCCGAAGAGGTCGGCTAGCCGGATCCCTTCCCGCCGCGCCTGTAGCGACAGCAGCAGGAGACACCCGATATCGACAAGTGTGGCGTAGACTGTCCACCAGGGCGCTTGAGCAAGCCAAGGTGAGGAATCACCGTGGATGAGGAAGGCCGTCGCCACTAGCGCCTGTACTAAAAGTATCAGCCCGGTTCGGGCTGTGGTCAGGACTAAGGGGCCCGCCCAACCGATGCGGCCCGCTTGAATACGTTGTTGAATCGCGGGCGGCGAGTTGGAGGTCAGCATCTCGTCTATCATATCAACGTCCCTCGAGTAGACCGCGATCTCGTTCCATGCAGCGCAATTTCCGGAGGGTCATCCTTGTTCTCGCAACATCCGCATGGCACAAGCAAGGCCTCAACTGTCGAATGACGTCAGTGCATGATTTCCTGACGAGATGCCGTCTCAGGACGGCACCTTCCAGTTAGCAGACAATTCGCCGTCAATCTCAGCTCCAGGTGTGCAATTGGCGATTCGGGCGCCCAAAATCATGCACCGACTGCAAATCCTCTCGCATCGAAGTGCGTTAGGAGGAAGTGTTATGAAAGCTGCAGTCGTTCCCGCTGTCAGCAGTTCGTGGCAGATCAAAGACGTTCCGCAACCTCAACCCGGACCTAATCAAGTACTGGTGAAAATGCATGCGAGCGGCATCTGCTACACCGACGTACATCTGACGCTCGGACACTTTCCCGGACCATTTCCCCGAATCTTAGGCCACGAGCCGGTGGGCGAGATCGTTGCCGTGGCTCCCGACGTCACGACGCGGAAGGTGGGCGACCGCGTGGGTACCGCCTGGATTCAATCCACCTGCGGGCGCTGCGAATGGTGCCAGCGTGGTCGCAGAATGTTCTGTCCCTACATGAAGGGCACAGGAATTGAGGCACAAGGCGGGCACGCCGAGTACATGCTGATGAATACCGACGCAACCTATCTGATTCCCGACAAGGTTTCCTACGAGCAAGCAGCGCCGATCTTCTGCGCGGGCTATACGGTTTACAGCGGGCTGCGGTGGGCCGATCCCCAGCCGCACGAGCGCGTGGCCGTGCTTGGAATCGGCGGGCTTGGACACCTCGCAGTGCAATACGCGAAGGCAGCGGGCTTTGAGACCATCGCCATTTCCCACTCCCCTGACAAAGACAAGTTGATCCGCGAGCTCGGCGCGGATGATATTGTCCGCGACGGAAAGAACCTTGCCGCAGCGGGCGGTGCGGACATCATCCTCAGCACTTCCAATTCGACGAAGTCTATGGTGGACAGCATTCAGGGATTACGGCCAGACGGCCGGCTGATCGCTATGGGCGCGGACGCGGAGCCACTTTCCGTCTCGGTGATGGATCTCATCACAAAGCGCATCCGCATCATTGGCAGCCAGCAGAACGGCCCCGAATATCTGTACGAGGCTCTTGATTTCGTGGCCCAAGGGAAAGTCAAAACGATCGTCGAGATTTACCCCTTGGCGGAGGCCGCCAAGGCATACGAACGCGTTGCGGAGGGCAGGGCCCGGTTCCGCGCCGTCCTCACAATGTAATCGGCGATACGAGCAGTCACCGCCGTTTTCGGGCGGATTGACGCGGTTTAAACGCCCTTTAGCAGCGCGAGGCGCAATTCAAAGCGAAGAACGTTCGGGAGAATCTCGATTTATGCTTATCGGCGTTTTTGATGACAGCAAAGTTTCATGGGTTCAGCTTGATTGCATTTTTTCGGTTCTCTCCTTTTAGGCGCGTTCAGCGCGAGCGACGGGAAGGCTGAAATTCCGCGTCCGCGGAACTCACGTCTTCGAGCAGGTCAAGTCGGCGGCCGTTGAAAACCTCGACCAGTCGTAGCGCGATGGCCGTATTCGTTTCGAGGTCTGTCTTTGCATTCGATGCCATGGTCGTCTCCTTGTGCGCCGGTTAAACCGG
>Ga0210406_10008352_pt1 | contig 10359 bp, 9 predicted proteins | sample IncBWC30MmetaG_FD_155454 | JGI IMG/M metagenome (GOLD analysis project Ga0210406, IMG submission 155454) | Forest soil microbial communities from Barre Woods Harvard Forest LTER site, Petersham, Massachusetts, United States - Inc-BW-C-30-M | ecosystem: Environmental > Terrestrial > Soil >... | reverse complement strand
CATGATCGCGGCGAGCAGGAACGGGATCATGGCGCTGGAGATCGCGGCGCCCTCGCCCAACTGCCCTGCGATGATCGCGCGCTGATAGGACAGGGTCGCCATCAGATGCGTGGCGTTCACCGGGCCTCCGCGGGTCATCGCCCAGATCAACTGGAAATCGGTGAAGGTGAACAGCACCGAGAACGTCATCACCACGGCGATGATCGGGGTAAGCAGCGGATAGGTGATGTGGCGGAACATCTGCCAGCGCGTCGCGCCATCGAGCGTCGCGGCCTCATAGAGCGAGGGCTGCACGGTCTGCAGTCCCGCCAGCAGCGTGATCGCGACGAAGGGCACGCCGCGCCAGATATTGGCGAAGATCACGCAGATCCGCGCCCAGGTCGGGTCACCCAGGAAATTGATGTTCTGGCTGATCAGGCCGAGATGTTTCAGCGACCAGGAGATGATCGAGAATTGCGAATCGAAGATCCACCAGAATGCCAGCGCCGACAGCACCGTCGGCACGATGAAGGGGATCAGCACCATCGCGCGCAGCATCGCCTTGAACGGCATGTTCTCGTTCAACAGCAGCGCGAGATAAAGGCCGATCGCGAATTTGAAGGCGCTGGCGACGAACGTGTAGAGCAGCGTGTTGGTCACCGAGAGCCAGAAGATCGCATCATCCCACAGCCACTCGTAGTTTTCGGTCCCGATGAATTGGCCGACGCGGCCGATGCGGGTGTCGGTGAATGAGAGCCAGATGCCGAGACCGAGCGGATAGGCTAGGAAGAAGATCAGGAACGCAAGCGCCGGCATCATGAACCAGAAGCCGAGCCAGTTCCTGTTATGCTTGAGCTGATCCCATGCGGTGGCTTCGCGGATCTGCGACTTGGCGCGCTGTGGCGCGAGGGCGACGTCAGCCATGGCGATCTCCCAGAACAGTTGCGATGGGACGGGCGGCGGCGATGCGCCGCCCGTCTCGTCACCAAATCAGCCGCGATAGATGCGCTTCAACTGCCGCTCGGCATCGGAGACGGCGCCCTTGGCGTCCTTCGCGCCGGTGCAGTAATTGGCGAACATGTCGACCACGATGAAGTCGGCGATCGCGGTCGCCGCCTTCTCGCCGGGCGTGCCGATGCCGGAGGCCGGCAGCGCGCGCTTGCTAGCCTCGCCGAACACCGCGTTCTTGGGATCGGCGGTCCAGACCGGCGCCTTGTCATAGGCGTTGAGCGTATGGGTCAGATAGCCCCGCGCGCCCGTCAGCCACTTGTCGAAGTTCTCCTTCTCCAGCATGAAGGCGACGAACGCCTTCGCCGCATTCGGATATTTGCAGAAATTGAACGCGAGGATCGGCACCGCGAGCTGCAATTCGGTCGGCTTGCCGATCGGGCCGACCGGCCACAGCGCGTGGTCGATATCGTCGGCCAGATCCTTCTTGGCCGGATCGTCCTTGGCGGCGATGTAGATCGAAATTCCGTTCGAGGTCAGGAACAATTCGCCCGACAGGAACGCCTTGTTGTTGGAGGAGTCGTTCCAGGACGCAACGCCCGGAATGAAGGTGTCCGACAATTGCTTGGCGTATTCGAGCGCCTTCACCGTCTCCGGCGAATTGATGATGACCTTGTCGTCCTTGTCGACAGTCCAGGCGTTATGGCCCCAGAGGATGTTGTGCACCCAGGCATTGGCGTCGCCGGTGGCGTGGCCGAGTGCGAAGCCTGGCGGCGTGTTGTTCTTCTTCAGCGCCTTGCAGAGTTCAAGATAGGCCGGGAAATCCGACGGGATCTGCTTGAAACCCGCCTTCTCCACCGCCGACTTGCGATAGGTCAGGTAGCCGCCGACGGTCGCGACGGGGATGCCAAGCCAATCCTCGCCCTTCTTGCAGGTCTTCGCCGCAGCCTCGGTCCAGCCGCCATATTTCTTGCCGAGATAGTCCGCGACATCGTTCATGATCAGAACCTTGGTCGGGAACAATTGCGGCAGCGTGTGCAGGCCCCAGGCGAGATCGAGGCCGGAGCCGGTATTGGCGGCCACCGATGCCTTCGGCTGCACGTCCTCGAAGGATTCGCTGAACACGTTCATCTCGGTGCCGGTCGCGGACTTGAACGCCGCCACCATCTCGTTGAATGCCTCGTCTTCCGAAGGCACGAAACGCTTCCAACGCATCACCGTCAGCTTGGCACCGGGCTCGGCCTTCCACGGCGCGCCCTGCGCCCAGGCTTTGGCAAAATCGAACAGCGCCGGCCCGGTCAGCGCGCCGGCCGCCGCCAGCGCTGTACCGCCTTGAAGTAGAGCGCGGCGGGTAAAGTCATGCATGGTCTTCTCTCCCTAAGTTTTTTTGATGCTTCTTAAGAATTAAGAATTCAATCGTTTGCCGGTCGCCTCGTCGAACAGATGAACGAGCGTCGGATCAGGCTTCAACCGGACCTTGTCGCCCGGATTGAACTGATGTCTTTCGCGGAACACCGCGACCACCTGCTCGCCGCCGAGATTGGCGAACACCTGGGTCTCCGAGCCGGTCGGCTCGACCACGATGATCTCGGCCTCGGCGCCGTCATCGGCGATGGTGAAATGTTCGGGCCGGATGCCATAGACCGCCGGCTTGCCGTCCGAATTGGTGGGCGCGGACTGCAAGGGCAGCTTGACGCCGTTCGGTCCCTCGAAGCCGGCGGCGCCATTCGCCTTCACCTTGCCCTTCAGGAAATTCATTGCGGGCGAGCCGATGAAGCCGGCAACGAACTGGTTCTCCGGCCGGTCGTAGAGTTCGAGCGGCGATCCCATCTGCTCGACGATGCCGTCATGCATCACCACGATCTTGTCGGCCATGGTCATGGCCTCGATCTGGTCGTGGGTGACGTAGACGGTCGTCGTCTTCAGGCGCTGATGCAGTTCCTTGATCTCGGTGCGCATCGCAACGCGCAGCTTGGCGTCGAGATTGGACAGCGGCTCGTCGAACAGGAACACTTGGGGATCGCGGACGATGGCCCGCCCCATCGCGACGCGCTGGCGCTGGCCGCCGGAGAGCTGCCTCGGATAGCGGTCGAGCAGCGGCGTCAGCGCCAGGATTTCGGCCGCGCGCGCCACACCCTTCTTGATGTCGGCTGGGTTCGCCCCACGCAACTTAAGCGAGAATCCCATATTGTCGGCGACCGTCATATGCGGGTAGAGCGCATAATTCTGGAACACCATCGCAATGTCGCGCTCCTTGGGCTGGACATTGTTGACGACGCGGTCGCCGATCGAGATGGTTCCGGAGGTGATGTTTTCCAGCCCCGCGAGCATCCGCAGCAGGGTCGATTTGCCGCAGCCGGAGGGGCCCACCAGAACGACGAATTCGCCGTCCTCGATCGGGATGGTCACGCCGTGCAGGACCTCAAAGCTGCCAAACGATTTCCGCACGTCGCGAATGTGCACGGAAGACATCAATTCCCTCCCAGTCTCGACTGACCTCCCGCGGTTGGGGCCGCGGTCTTGCTGTTGTTCGTCAGGCTCTTATCAGACTTTTTTGAGGATGTCGTTGGATCAAAGTCGTAAGCCTTGCCGATCGGCCTCAAATTTGCGAAGTCCGCGCTGTGATGTAAAACATCAGCTTAAAATCAGAACGACGCACGAACGCACAAGAAAGAGGCGCGTGCGCTGCGGGAGAAACCATGAACAAGCCGCTCATGAACAATCCGCTTTTGAACAAGTCGGTCACAGGCGTCACCAGGCGCAAGCTCCGTTCCCGCGAATGGTTCGACAATCCGCATAATCCGGGCATGACCGCGCTCTATCTGGAGCGTTATCTGAACTACGGCCTGACCCGCGAGGAGCTGCAATCCGGCATGCCGATCATCGGCATCGCTCAAACCGGCAACGACCTTTCGCCGTGCAATCGGCATCATCTCGAATTGGCACATCGAGTCCGCGAGGGCATCCGCGCCGCCGGCGGTATCGCGATGGAGTTTCCGACCCATCCGATCCAGGAAACCGGCAAGCGCCCGACCGCCGCGCTCGACCGCAATCTCGCCTATCTCGGCCTTGTCGAAGTGCTGTTCGGCTATCCCCTCGACGGCGTCGTGCTGACGACGGGCTGCGACAAGACGACGCCGGCCTGCCTGATGGCGGCGGCGACCGTCAATCTGCCTGCCATTGTGCTCTCTGGCGGGCCGATGCTGAACGGCTGGCATGAGGGCGAGCGCACCGGCTCCGGCACCGTGGTGTGGAAATCCCGCGAGCGGCTCGCGGCCGGCGAGATCGACTATGAGGAGTTCATGAACATCGTGGCCTCCTCGGCACCCTCGGTCGGCCATTGCAACACGATGGGCACTGCCTCGACCATGAACTCGCTAGCCGAGGCGCTCGGCATGTCGCTGCCGGGCTGCGCCGCGATCCCCGCGCCCTATCGCGAGCGGGCACAGATCGCCTACGACACCGGCAGGCGCATCGTCGACATGGTCTGGGAAGACTTGAAGCCGTCGGACGTTCTGACGCGCAAGGCGTTCGAGAACTGCATCGTGGTCAATTCGGCGATCGGCGGCTCGACCAACGCGCCGATCCATATCAATGCGCTCGCCCGCCATGTCGGCGTGGATCTGTCGATCGACGATTGGCAGACAATCGGCCACGACGTGCCGCTGCTGGTGAACATGCAGCCGGCCGGCTTCTATCTCGGCGAGGAATATCACCGCGCCGGCGGCGTGCCGGCGGTCGTGCGCGAACTGATGGCGCACAAGCGCATCCATGAGGATGCGATGACGGTCAACGGCCGCACCATGGGCGACAATTGCCGCGAGGCGTCAAAGCCCGATGGCGACGTGATCTATACCTATGACAAGCCGCTGGTGAAGGACGCGGGCTTCCTCGTGCTGCGCGGCAATCTGTTCGACTCCGCGATCATGAAGACCAGCGTGATCTCCAAGGAATTCCGCGATCGCTACTTGATCAATCCGAAGGACCCGAACGCCTTCGAGGGCCGCGCCATCGTGTTCGAGGGGCCTGAGGACTATCACGAGCGGATCGACGATCCCGCGCTCGAAATCGACGAGCACTGCGTGCTGTTCATCCGCGGCGCCGGCCCGATCGGCTATCCCGGCGGCGCCGAGGTCGTGAACATGCAGCCGCCGGCGGCGCTGATCAAACGCGGCATCCTGTCCCTGCCCTGCATCGGCGACGGCAGACAGTCCGGCACCTCGGGCTCGCCCTCGATCCTCAACGCCTCGCCGGAGGCTGCCGCCGACGGCGGGCTCGCGATCCTGCGCACCGGCGACAAGGTCCGCATCGATCTCAACAAGGGCAGCGCCAATATCCTGATCTCGGAGGAGGAAGTGAAGCAGCGCCGCGCCGAGTTGAAGGCGAAGGGCGGCTTCCCTTATCCGGCCCATCAGACGCCGTGGCAGGAGCTTTATCGCCAGACCGTCGGCCAACAGGCGACCGGCGCCTGCATGGAATTCGCCACCCGCTATCACGACATCGCCGGCAAGATCGGCGTCGCCAGGGATAATCACTGACCTATAACCACTGACTGATAATCACTAACCAACGCGGTCATTGCCGGGCTCGACCCGGCAATCCATCTTCTTCAAAGAGGATGGATACGCGGGTCAAGCCCGCGTATGACCCGAGGTAAACATCACCCCGAGATAAAACCTCGGGATAAAACCTCAAGATAAATAAGGCTCCAAGGAGAGACCCATGTCGGACCGCCTCAAGGGCAAGCGCGCTTTCGTGACCGCGGCCGCAGCCGGGATCGGCCGCGCCTGTACGCTCGCCTTTGTGCGCGAGGGCGCGAGCGTATTCGCGACCGACATCGACGAGAAGGCCCTTCCTTCGCTCAAGGATGAAGGCGTGGCCGACATCGCAAAGCTCGACGTGCGCGACAGCACGGCCGTCGCCGCGATGGCCCAGCGCGCCGGCAAGATCGACATCCTGCTCAATGCGGCGGGCTTCGTGCATCACGGCACGGTGCTCGAATGTTCGGACGAGGACTGGGACTTTTCCTTCGATCTGAATGTCAAGTCGATGCACCGCACGATCCGCGCATTCCTGCCGGGCCTGCTCGAACAGGGCAAGGGCGCGATCGTGAACATCTCGTCCGCGGCCGGCGTGTTCAAGGCCGCGCCCAACCGTTACGTCTATGGTGCGACCAAGGCCGCGGTCGCGGCGCTGACGCGCTCGGTCGCCGTCGACTTCGTCGGCAAGGGCATTCGCTGCAATTGCATCTGTCCCGGCACGATCGAGACGCCCTCGATGCTGCAGCGGGCCGCCGTCGCCGGCCCCGGCGGGCGTGAGATGTTCGTCTCGCGGCAGCCGATGGGCCGGCTCGGCACCGCAGAGGAGATCGCTTCGCTTGCGGTGTATCTTGCGAGCGACGAGAGCGCCTTCACGACTGGCGTCGCGCATGTCATCGATGGCGGCTGGACGCTGTAGTCTTCGTCTCGCCCCGCTTGCGGGGAGAGGCTGGATCGCCCTTGCGATCCGGGTGAGGAGCTCTCTCGACGATCTCGCTTGTGGAGAGAGCCCCTCACCCCGGCCCTCTCCCCGCAAGCGGGGCGAGGGAGCACACCGCCGATGCCGCTTGAGTTTAAGTGAAAGGGCCTGAGCATGAACAAGATTGATCTGAACGGCCGGTGCGCGGTCGTCACCGGTGGGGCGCAGGGGTTCGGACGCGCGATCAGCGAGCGCTTCGTAGCCTCGGGCGCCAAGGTCGCGATCTGGGATGCCGACGATAAGCTTGCGGAAAAGACCTGCAAGGAGATCGGCCCGGCCGTCACCGCCTTCAAGGTCGACGTGACCGATCCAGCGATCGTCGAAAAGACGCGGGACGCGACACTGAAGGCGCTCGGCAAGATCGACATCCTCGTCAACAATGCCGGCATTGCCGGCGTCAACAAGACGGTGTGGGAGACCGATCTCGATGAGTGGCGCAAGGTGCTGCGCATCAATCTCGACGGCCCCTTCATCTGCTGCAAGGCGATCGCGCCCGCGATGATCAGCCAAGGCTACGGCCGCATCGTCAACATCGCTTCCATCGCGGGCAAGGAAGGCAATCCCAACGCCGCGCATTATTCCGCGTCCAAGGCCGGCCTGATCGCACTGACCAAATCGCTCGGCAAGGAATTGGCCGGTCACGACATCCTGGTGAACGCCGTGACGCCCGCCGCCGCGAAAACCGCGATCTTCGATCAGCTCACGCAGCAGCACATCGACTTCATGCTGTCGAAAATTCCGAAGAACCGTTTCGTGCTGGTCGAAGAAGTCGCGGCGATGGTCGCCTGGCTCGCCTCCGAGGATTGCGCGTTCTCGACCGGCGCCGTGTTCGACATTTCCGGCGGCCGCGCGACTTACTGAGAGGCGTCATGCTCCGTGAAGGCGGCTGTCTGTGCGGCGCGGTTCGCTTCAAGTGCGAAGGCGAGCCGGTCAATGTGCGCATCTGCCACTGCCGCAACTGCCAGAAGGCGATGGGCTCGCCGTTCTTCGCCCGCGCGCTGTTCGATCAGAGCCGGCTCACGGTCGAAGGCGAAACCGGTCGCTACCCCTCCTCCGCGCAGCTCGACCGGGTGTTCTGCAAGACCTGCGGTATGCGCCTGTTCGCCTGGCGCAAGGTCGGCACCATGGCCGGCGTCGCCCTCGCCGCCTTCGACGACCGCAACGCCTTTGCGCCGACCGCGCATATCTGGGTCTCGGAAAAGATGGATTGGGTCAAGCTCGACGACGCCTTGCCGCAATATCCTGAGATGGCGCCTTAGATCCTCGGGCTCCCGTGGCGTCGCGCCGGAATCTGTCCCTCCGTCATTCCGGGATGGTGCGCCAGCACCAGACCCGGAATGACCCTGCATGGAGATCGCGCCGCTCCGGCCCTCGACTCTTGGCCGACTCTTGGCCGAACTCATGCTATGTCCGGGGGAACAATGTCGCCGGATCAATCGCGTGAACATTTCCGCTTACGATCTGTCGGTCTGGGTGCTGCCGCTGGTGATCGCCATCACCTTTCACGAGGCGGCGCACGGCTTTGTCGCGCACGCCTTCGGCGACGACACCGCCTGGAGGCTCGGGCGCGTCAGCTTCAACCCGCTCCGGCACATCGACCCCTTCGGCACGCTGCTGTTGCCGGCGATCCTGCTGTTGTCCCGCGCGCCATTCCTGTTTGGCTACGCCAAGCCCGTCCCGGTCAATTTCCGCGCGCTGCGCAATCCGCGGCTCGGCATGGTGATGGTGGCGCTCGCGGGCCCCGCCACCAATATCCTGATCGCGCTTGCCGCAGCGGCCGCCTTTCATCTCGTCGGCCTGGTCCCCGCGGGAGCCGCCCAATGGGTCGCGGACAATCTGCAAAACACCGTGCTGATCAATGTCGTGCTCGCCGTCTTCAACATGATGCCGATACCGCCGCTCGATGGCGGCCGGGTTGCGGTCGGGATACTGCCGCGAGCGCTCGCCAATCCGCTCGCGCGCCTGGAACCTTACGGGATGCTGATTCTGATCGGAATTTTGATCCTGCTCCCCTTGGCGGGCTCGCAGTTCGGTCTAAATTTTGGTGTTATCTCCCGACTACTGCTGGAAGCGACCGATAGTATCATTCGGCTACTCCTTACTTTAACTGGTAACGCCTGACCCGAAGGATTGGCGAAAAGGACCCCGAGGCCGTCTTGGTCAAAGCTGCTGATATGATGATTGCTCGACGTGCCGACACGCGGGCTCGCGCCGATTTTGCGACATGGAAGATGATTGCCAAACTCAATGGCGCCTCGTCGCTGCCCGCCGAGGCCCAGAATTTCCTGGCAAGCTACAAGGCGCTGCTCAGCGAGATGCCGGAAGCGGAAGCGACCGAGGCCACCATCCGCTTGATGTACAAGACCTATTATTCGGAAATGGGCGGTATCGGGATGCCACCCGAAATAAGAACCGCGCCGAAGGAACCGGTGGTGGACAATGTGACGGCCTTCCGAAGGCCCCCCGTCCGGCCAAAGCCCGCGGCCTCAACCTCCAACGGCGCAAACGCGCAGCCGCGTCTCCCGGTCGCTCTGATCTTTGCCTGCCTCGTCGTGGTCTACGTCGCGATCCGCTATTTGTGGCGGTAAGCTGCGGCGGACATCAGCTCTTGCCCTGGAGCGCTTTCGAGTGAAAGCCTGCCCCGCACTGGATGCGGAGTGGGTACCGGTTCGCGTGAAGAAACCCCGTCAAAACAAGAGAGTAGAGCCTCCGCTCCGATTCAACCGGAACAGAAAAGGCTCTAGCTCTTGCCCTTGACCCGGAAGATGACCGGCAGAGTGAAGTTCAGCCCCTCGTCGGCGATGAGCGGCGGGGGCTGCGGCACCGGGTCGGAGCGCTTGATCATGGCGAGTGCCGCCTGATCGAAGGCGGGATCGCCCGAGCCCTTGACGACACTCATGGACAGAACATGGCCCATCCGGTCGAGCGCGAAGCTGACGAGGATTTCAGCGCTCTTGAGCGCGCGTTCCGCCGGATAGCGCTTATGCTTGTCGAAATGCGCGATCAGTTCCCGCTGCCAGGTCGCCCGCACCCGCCGGGCGCTCTCGCCGATGCCGATTGCGGGTGCGACCGAGCGCTCGCCTTGCGGAATGTTCTCCAAGCTCGGCGCGGCGGTAGCCTCGGCCGCGACCGATTCCTGCGAAGCCTGGGTCTGCACGGTCGCAACCTTGACGTCCTCCTCGATCGGCTTCTTGGCGTCGTTCGGCGTCACCACGCGATCGGGTTCCTCGCTCTCCGTCGGCTTGTCCTTCGGCAGATCGGTATCGTTGACCTCGGCCTTCTGTTCGGCAAGCGCGGGAGACGCGACCGACGCAGTCGAGTCCGGACCCGGCGGCAAATCTGTCACCTCCTGCCGCGGCGAGCTCAATTCCAGCCCGACCTCGATCGCGGGCGCGCCAAGGTCCTCATCCGAATCGTCGGATTGCAGATGCGACAGCGCGAGCGCCGCGCCGCCGACATGCAACGCCAGCGCGGTCAGGCCGGCGCACAGCCACAGCCGCCAAGAAGTGCTCTGTCTGATATCCAGCTCGGTCATCCCGATCGGCTGCCCTGTTGATCTGCGGTCGTTACGGTTTCGCGGCCTGCGCGGGGGCCTGCTGCGCCTCGGGATCGGGAACGCCTTCCAGCGCCACCAGCTTGATCTTCGCGTAGCCCCCCTCGCGCAGGATCTCAAGCACGACCATCAATTCGCCATAGGGAACCGCGCGATCGGCGCGCAGGAAAACGAAACTATCCTTGCTCATGTCGGCCATCGCATCAAGCGAGCGGACCAGATCGACCCGCTTGACCGGCGTCTCGCCGATCGCGACCGCGAGATCGGGCTTGATCGTGACAAAGGTCGGCTTGTCCGGCTTCTTCGTCGGCGTCGCGGTCGAGGATGGCAGATCGATCGGAAGATCGACGGTCGACAAGGGA
>Ga0210406_10008351_pt1 | contig 10359 bp, 8 predicted proteins | sample IncBWC30MmetaG_FD_155454 | JGI IMG/M metagenome (GOLD analysis project Ga0210406, IMG submission 155454) | Forest soil microbial communities from Barre Woods Harvard Forest LTER site, Petersham, Massachusetts, United States - Inc-BW-C-30-M | ecosystem: Environmental > Terrestrial > Soil >... | reverse complement strand
GCCGACGCGCTCGCGCTGTTGCAGGCGCTGGCCGAGGAAGCGTCCGCCTGAAGGTTCCGGATCAACCAAAGACAATCAAACTTTAGCGGCTTACGCCGGTCTGCTGCCGTAGACGACGTCGGCGCGGCGTTCGAAGGCGGCGGCGAAGCGGCGGAAGGCGGCGTCGAAGACGCTGCCCATAAGCGCGCCGAGCGCGCGGCTGCGGAACTCGTAGGCGATGAAAAACTCGACGTCGCAGGCGCGATCCCCGGCGGGGCGGAACTTCCAGCGATTGTTCAGCCGCTGGAACGGGCCTTCCAGGTATTCGACCAGGATCTCCAGATTGGCGCGGTCGAGCGTGACGCGGCTCGTGAATGTTTCGCGCACGAACTTGTAGGCGACGGTCATGTCGGCGACGATAACGTCCTTACTCCCCTCGCGCGTGCGCGTCCGCACGGTGAGCGATCGGCACAGCGGCACGAATTCGGGATAGCGCCCGACATCGGCGACGAGGTCGAACATCTCGGCGGCGGCGTGCCGGACGCGCCGAGTGGTGGATAGCTGCGGCATGGATTCAACGCGCCGCGCGCGACGCCTTCAGCCGTGCAAAATCCTCGCCTGCGTGATGCGACGAGCGCGTGAGCGGGCTTGCGGAAACGATGGAGAACCCCTTGGCAAGAGCGATCGTCGCCAATGCCTTGAATTCATCCGGCGGCACGAAGCGCACCACCGGGTGATGCTTGCGCGAGGGCTGCAGGTATTGGCCGATGGTGAGAAAATCCACGTCCGCGGCGCGCAGATCGTCCATGACCTGCAGCACCTCGTTGCGCTCCTCGCCGAGCCCCACCATGATCCCCGATTTGGTGAACATCGGCGGGTCGATCTCCTTCACGCGCTGGAGCAGGCGGAGCGAGGCGAAATAGCGCGCGCCCGGCCGCACGGCGAGGTATTTCGACGGCACCGTTTCCAGGTTGTGGTTGAAGACGTCCGGCCGCGCCGCGACGACCGTTTCGGCGGCGCCCGGCTTGCGCAGAAAATCCGGCGTCAACACTTCGATCGTCGTCTTTGGGCAGCGTTCGCGAATGGCGCCAATGACGGCGGCGAAATGCGCCGCGCCGCCGTCGTCGAGATCGTCGCGATCGACCGAGGTGACCACGACATGGGCGAGTCCGAGCTTGGCGGTCGCTTCCGCGACCCGCGCCGGCTCGGCCGCATCGAGCGGCTGCGGCAAGCCGGTCTTGACGTTGCAGAAGGCGCAGGCGCGGGTGCAGGTATCGCCCATGATCATGAAGGTTGCGTGCTTCTTCTCCCAGCACTCGCCGATATTGGGACAGCCGGCCTCCTCGCATACGGTGTGCAGGCCGTTGGCGCGCACGATGCGCTGCGTCTCGACATAGCCCGCCGACACCGGCGCCTTGACTCTGATCCAGTCCGGCTTGCGCAACAGCGGCTGGTCCGGCCGGTGCGCCTTTTCCGGGTGACGCGGCCGGGCGGCAATGCCCATCACAGTGTCGAGTACGACGGCCATGAAGGTTCCGGGAGGTTGAGTCTCTTTCTCGCCTGATACTTACGGGGCGCGATGCTGTGCCGCAAGGCGTCAGCGGCCGGTGCCGTATGACGGTCTCGCCAGTCTGAGCCGCTCGTCCCCGCGAAAGCGGGGATCCATTGATTTCATCGCGATGTCGGCACGCTCCGCGTGGTTTCCGCTTACGTGGGAAGGAGCGGAACGTGAGCTAACTCGATCGATTTTGTTTAGATATTGAGCACACGCCCGTAGGCGTCAAGCACCGCTTCCTTCATCATCTCCGAGAGCGTCGGATGCGGGAAGACGGTGTGCATAAGCTCCTCTTCCGTCGTCTCAAGGTTCATCGCAATCACGTAACCCTGGATCAGCTCGGTGACCTCCGCACCCACCATGTGCGCGCCGATGAGCGCGCCGGTCTTCTTGTCGAAGATCACCTTGACGAGACCCTGGTCCTCGCCGAGCGCGATCGCCTTGCCGTTGCCGATGAAGGGAAAGCGGCCGACGCGGATGTCGAGCTTCTGCTCCTTCGCCGCCTGTTCGGTGAGCCCGACCGAGGCGATCTGCGGCGAGCAATAGGTGCAGCCGGGAATGAGGCGCCGGTCCATCGGGTGCGGATTGAGCCCCTTGATGGCTTCGACGCAGATGACGCCCTCGTGCTCGGCCTTGTGGGCGAGAAGCGGCGGCCCGGCGACATCGCCGATGGCGTAGATCCCAGGCACGCTGGTCCTGTTGAGCGCATCGACCACGATCGCGCCGCGCTCGGTCTTCACGCCGAGCTTTTCCAGGCCGAGATTCTCGATGTTGCCGACGACGCCGACGGCGGAGATGACGCGCTCGGCTGAAAGCGTCTGCGTACCGCCTTTGCCGTCGTCGATGGTTGCACTGACGCCGTCGGCCTTCCTGTCGAGCTTCGTCACCTTGGCGCCGGTGAAGATTTTGATGCCCTGTTTCTCGAAACTCTTGCGCGCGAAGGCGGCGATCTCGGCGTCTTCCGCCGGCAGGATCTGCGGCAGCACTTCGACGACCGTGACCTCGGCCCCGAGCGTGCGGTAGAACGAGGCGAATTCGATGCCGATCGCGCCCGAGCCGACGACAAGCAGCGACTGCGGAATGCGCTCCGGCACCATGGCCTCGAAATAGGTCCAGATGAGCTTCCTGTCCGGCTCGAGCCCGGGCAGGACGCGCGGCCGCGCGCCGGTCGCGAGGATGATGTGCTTGGCCTGATAGGAGCCGGCGCCAAGCGCCCCTTTCGGAGCTTCGCTCTTACCCGTCTTCACCGTGATCTTGCCGGGCGCGTCGATTACCGCCTCGCCCCAGATCACGGGGACCTTGTTCTTCTTCATCAGGAAGCCGACGCCGTCGTTGAGCCGCTTGGCGACGGCGCGCGAGCGCTTCACCACGGCCGCCGGATCGTAGCCGACCTTCTCGACCGAGAGCCCGTAGTCCTTGGCGTGCTGCAGGTAGTGAAGGATCTCGGCCGAGCGCAGCAGCGCCTTGGTCGGGATGCAGCCCCAGTTGAGGCAGATGCCGCCGAGATAGTCACGCTCGACGATCGTGGTCTTGAAGCCAAGCTGGGCGGCGCGGATGGCGGTGACGTAGCCGCCCGGCCCGGAGCCGATGATGATGATGTCGAATGACGAGTCGGGCATGAACGCTCAAACCACCATCATCACCGGGTTCTCGATCAGCCCCTTGAACGCCCGCAAGAGCTCGGCGCCGAGCGCGCCGTCGACGGCGCGGTGATCGGTCGCGAGCCCCACCGTCATCATCTGCGCCGCCTCGATCTTGCCGTTGCGCGCGACCGGGCGCTCCTCGCCGGCGCCGACCGAGAGAATGGTCGCGTGCGGCGGGTTGATGACGGCGTAAAACTCCTTGATGCCGTACATGCCGAGGTTCGACACCGCCGTGGTGCCGCCCTGGTATTCCTCCGGTTTGAGTTTTCGCGCGCGCGCGCGCGCGGCGTAGTCCTTCATCTCGTTGGAGATCGCCGACAGCGATTTCGTGTCGGCCTGCCGCACGATCGGCGTGATCAGGCCGCCGGTTATGGCGACCGCGACGCCAACGTCGGCGTGCTTGTGCTTGAGCAGACCGCCCTCGGTCCAGGTGACATTGGCATCGGGCACGTGCATCAGCGCGACCGCCAGCGCCTTGATGACGAAATCGTTGACCGAGATTTTCCAGACGGGCTTTCCGTCCTTGTCCTTCGGTGCTGCGGCGTTGATCTCTTCGCGCGCGGTCAGGAGCTTGCCGATAGCGCAATCGATGGTCAGGTAGAAATGCGGGATCGTCTGCTTGGCGAGCGTGAGCCGCTGCGCGATGATCCGGCGGATATTGTCGTGGGGGATCACTTCGTACGAGCCGGGCCCAAAGAGCGCGCGGATTTTCTCGTCCGAGGGCGTCTGCGCGATCTGCGCCATCGGCGGCGAACCGGCAGCAGCCGCGGGAGCGGGTGCGGCCGCGGCTGCAGGGGCCTTCAGGCCCTTGCCCTCCTTCGCCGCAGCGACGTCGCGGGCGATGACGCGGCCGTGCGGACCCGAGCCAGCGATGCGACCGATGTCGACGCCCGCGTCCTTCGCGAGCCGGCGTGCGAGCGGCGAGGAGAAGACGCGGTTGGCGCCGTGGCCGTCAGGCCGAGCCCCCTCACCCCCACCCTCTCCCCGCTGGGGAGACGGTGCGCGCGCAGCCGGCGGCGGGGGCGAAGATTTTTCCTCTGGTGGGCGTGCTTGCGCGACCATCGATGGTGGGGCCGCCTGCGGGCCAACTTCCGCTCCTTTCGGCGGGGGCGAGGGAGTTTCGCCGCTCGGCGTTGTCACCGCGGGAGTGCCCTGCCCTCCTGGTGCTCCCGCTGCTGCTGCCGCAGCCTTCGGATCTTCGCCTTCCTGCGCCATCACGGCGATGAGCTGATGGACCGGAACATCCTGGGCGCCTTCCGGCACCACGATCTTCGCCATCACGCCGTCATCGACGGCTTCGTATTCCATGGTCGCCTTGTCGGTCTCGATCTCGGCGATGACGTCGCCGGTCTTGACCGCGTCGCCTTCCTTCTTCAGCCATTTGGCGAGATTGCCCTTTTCCATCGTGGGCGACAGCGCCGGCATGAAGATGTTGATGGGCATGACGCGGGAAGCTCGATCGGGCGCAGCTCAGCGGTAGGTGACTGCCCTCGCCGCCTCGACGACCTCGGCGACGGAAGGCAGCGCCAGCTTTTCCAGGTTCGCGGCGTAGGGCATCGGCACGTCCTTGCCGGAAACGCGTGCGACCGGCGCGTCGAGATAGTCGAACGCCTCCTCCATCACCCGCGCGGCAATCTCGGCGCCGACGCCGGACTGCTTCCAGCCTTCCTCGATGGTGACGAGGCGCCCGGTCTTCTTCACCGACTCGATGACGGTTTCGCTATCCATCGGCTTGAGCGTGCGCAGGTCGATGACCTCGGCAGAGATGTTCGCCTTGGCGAGTTCGTCGGCGGCCTTGAGCGCGTAGGTCATGCCGATCGACCAGGCGACCAGCGTCACGTCGTTGCCGGGGCGCACGACGCGGGCGCGGCCGATCGGCAGCACGTAGTCGTCGAGCTTCGGCACCGGTGAAGAGACGCCGTAGAGAATCTCGTTCTCGAGGAAAATTACCGGATTGGGATCGCGGATCGCCGCCTTGAGCAGACCCTTGGCATCGGCCGCGGTCGACGGTGCCAGCACTTTGAGGCCGGGGACATGCGCGTACCAGGAGGAAAAATCCTGGCTGTGTTGGGCGCCGACGCGGGCGGCCGGGCCATTCGGGCCGCGGAAGACGATGGCGACCTCGACCTGCCCGCCGGACATGTAGCGCGTCTTCGCCGCCGAGTTGATCAGATGGTCCATCGCCTGCATGGCGAAGTTGAAGGTCATGAACTCGACGATCGGCTTGAGGCCCGCGAGCGCGGCGCCGACGCCGAGGCCGGTGAAGGCATGCTCGGTGATCGGGGTATCGATGACGCGCCGCGCGCCGAATTCCTGCAGCAGCCCCTGGGTCACCTTGTACGCGCCCTGGTATTCGGCGACCTCCTCGCCGATGATGAAGACGTCGCCGTCGCGGCGCATCTCCTCGGCCATGGCGTCGCGCAACGCTTCGCGCATGGTCATCGTGACCAGCTCGGTGCCTTCGGGAACGTCGGGCGCGGCGACCGCGGGGCGCGGGGTCGGTTCGGCGAGAGCGGTCTTCGGCGGCGCCGGCGCCTTCGCTTTGGCCGGCTCGACCGCCGCGGGGGGAGCGGATTCGGCGCCGTGCTGCGGGCGCGCCGGTTGAGTCGCCTCGGCTTTCGCCCGCGCTGGGGCTGCCGCCCCGTTACCGTCGCCCGCTGGGGCGGGAGCGGTGGGTGCGAGTGCACTCCTGTCCTCGCCTTCGGCAAGGATCGTCGCGATCGGCGTGTTGACGGCGACGTCGTTGGTGCCTTCGGGCACCAGGATCTTACCCAGCGTGCCGTCGTCGATGGCCTCGACCTCCATCGTCGCCTTGTCGGTCTCGATCTCGGCGATGACGTCGCCGGTCTTGATGGCGTCGCCCTCCCTCTTCAGCCACTTGGCGAGGTTGCCCTTCTCCATCGTGGGCGACAGCGCTGGCATGAGCACCTGGATCGGCATGGCAATCGGACTCGTCAGTCGCGCCCGCGAGCAGGCGCAAAAATAATGGCTCTCACCGATAGACGTCCGTATAGAGTTCCGCCGGATCAGGTTCCGGGTCGTTGGTAGCGAATTCCGCCGCTTCATTGACCACGGCACGCACTGAAGCGTCGATCTTCTTCAGCTCGTCCTCGTCCGCCCATTTCTTGGCGAGAAGCCGTGCGCGCACCTGCTCGATCGGATCGTGCTCGGTGCGCACCCTATCGACCTCCTCCTTGGTCCGGTACTTGGCCGGATCTGACATCGAATGGCCGCGATAGCGGTAGGTCATCATCTCGATGATGGTCGGTCCCTTGCCGGCGCGGCACCAGGCAAGCGCCTCTTCGCCGGCGGCCTTTACCGCGCGCACGTCCATGCCGTCGACCTCGACGCCCGGAATGTTGAAGGACAGGCCGCGCTTGGAGAGGTCGGTCTGGGCCGTGGAACGGGTCACCGCCGTGCCCATGGCATAGCGGTTGTTCTCGATGACGTAGACGACCGGCAGTTTCCACAGCTCGGCCATGTTGAAGCTCTCGTAGACCTGCCCTTGGTTCGCCGCGCCGTCGCCGAAAAAGGTCAGGCAGACGTTGTCGTTACTGCGATATTTGTTGGCGAAGGCAAGCCCGGTGCCGATCGGCGCCGGCGCGCCGACAATGCCGTGCCCGCCATAAAAATTCTTCTCGCGGGAGAACATGTGCATCGAGCCGCCCTTGCCCTTGGAGTAGCCGCCGCGCCGCCCGGTGAGTTCCGCCATCACCCCTTTCGGATCCATGCCGCAGGCGAGCATGTGGCCGTGATCGCGGTAGCCGGTGATCATCTGGTCGCCGTCGCGTTTTGCCATCTGCATGCCGACGACGACCGCCTCCTGGCCGATATAGAGATGGCAGAACCCGCCGATCAGCCCCATGCCGTACATCTGGCCGGCCTTCTCCTCGAAGCGCCGAATGAGCAGCATCTGGCGCAGCGCGTGGAACTCCTCTTCCTTGCTGAAATCCGCGACCGCACCCGCTTGTGCCGCAGTTCCGGCCGGGCGGCGTTCGTCTGCGACTTGATCCGCTTGCTTGGTTTGCGCGACGGCCATCAGCGTCCTCGAGAACTCCGCGGGTTCCATGCGTAGCCCAAACGGGCTTATGGCGGAAGTCAACGCATATCCCGGCCGGGAATCGCTGACCACCGCCAAAGCCTTGGCAGAAAAATTTATTTTGGGGACGCGGGCAGCGAGTTCAAGGCCCGCGATGGGGCGGTTCGGCGAGCATCATGGTCAGGTCGTGGGGATGGGCGTAGTCGAGCAGCGCACGGGCGCGCTCGTCGAGCATATCGGGATCGACCCCGTTCGACTTGAGCAGAGCGATGCGCCGTTCCCATTGGCCGCGCTCAACCTTGAGCCGCGCGAGCTCGGTGGAGAGCTCCGCCACCTGCTGATCGATGTCCTGCTTGGCCTTGAGGCCGCGATTGCCGCTGAAGGCGTTCATGCCGAAATAGCCGATGAGCAGGGCCGCTATCACGTAGAGGCCGAGCGCGGTGAGAATCGAACGCACGCGCTTGCGAGTGACCATGCGGCAATTATCGCATCGGCGCGCTTAAGGCGGCATTAAACCTAAGTCCGTCCGGCTATGCCGGGTGGTACGGCCCTGCTGCGCCTTCCGTGCCCCCCGCCGGCGCCATGGACCCTCGATGACCCGGACATGAAGTCGGGCAGGACTGCTAGCGTCCGCGACGCCGATGGGCACGCGCTGGCCTATGTCTATTTCGAGGATAAGCCGCGACGGCGCACCTCCTCACCCGCAACGAGGCGCGGCGCATCCCGGTCAACATCACTAAGCTGCTCGACCTGTTGCCGCGAACGTGACCCTCGACTCTCTCCGACAGCTGCCGCCGTATCTGTGTCGCTGCAAATGACACGCCGCGGCTGTTTCAAAACGTGTAGTCTAAGCCGACGCGCACCAGGTCAAAGCCGGAGTTGCTTGAAAGGTGCGCCGAGCCGGTGAAAGGAATCATAATTGTACTGAAGGGAGTAATGATGTTGTTGGCTCCCGAGAAAGCATAATTCGTCCCCACGCCGTTAAATTGCAGATGCAGATATTCGACCCGAAATGCCAGTGTGGCAGGAAGGCCCACTCAAAGCCTCCTCCTGCAGCCCAACCGCCTAGCGTCGAGGTAACCGAGGGAGCGCTGGACGTGAACGGTGACGTGTGGCCAGGGCAGAGGGATCCCATGCACGTGTTTGTCAGGTTGACGAACTCCGCGCCCAAGCCCAACCGCCTGTCCCGTAGAAGAGCAAATTGTCCCAAGCGTATCCGAGGCGGCCACGTACGGTACCGAAGTCCTCAAGCTTCATGCTGTTGGTAGAGCATCCAAGAACAAACGTTGACCCTGTGCCTGGTCCTGGTCCTGTGGACGTCGCCACGGGACAGTAACTCGATGAGCCACGAATACTGCTCGCATCGATATCCGCCTCAACGCCGACGAGCCAGGGTGTGCTCGGGAATTGATAATTGTACCCGATCTGCCCGCCGCCAAAAATCCCGCTAGATTTCTCGCTGCCGGCAAAAGTGCCCACGGGCGCAGCAACGGCAATACGCGCTGCAAGCGACGTTAGAAAAGACGTGGAGCCCGTCGATTGACCACCGGAGTAGCCGGTGTTCCCCCACCCGCCGCCAAAGTTGCCGCCGACGTAAAACCCGGTCCGAACCGGCGGAGCCGCGCGGGCCGGCGTGACGTCTCCCGCTGCTAAAACGAGCGAAATGGTCGCAACCGTGGCGAGCAAAAGCCTATGCATCATTCGCACTCCCGCCTTCGCCATAACCCGCGCTATGATTTCACATTCGATATGGACGGGCGAAGCCTTGGCCATGTGGATAACGCCGTATTCTGGCCACCGTTGTTTCCCCGCAACATCTGCTTGTTTCGACGGCGGCCTGGCACGCGGCGCGCGCCGAACGGCTACAGCCTGACCAACGACGAAAGCCGGGCGCAAAAGACCGCTCAGCCATGAAGCCCCGCTGTTTTGCGCTCTGGAAAGGCGATGGCGAGGCCGATGTAGTTTGTCTCGATGTAGCCGGGGTGCTCACCGGTATCGGCCAACAAACGCACCAAGGTCGAAACGAAATTTGCTCGCGGCAGGTGCCGAGCCGTTCGCACCTGTCCACGAACATCGCCACGCATCGGCGTCAATTTTCGGCTATGTCCGCGCCGTCATTTGCCTGCTCTTGCGCCGGCGCACGAAGCGCCGGTGGCGCCGCCTGCAGCGCAGCCAACATACCGACGGTCAACGGCAAGGCGTGCAGCTTCGCCGCGCAAGGCGGCATTAACGACCGCGGGGCGGCTGCAGCGCCACACGCATGCCGAGCCCCCTACCCCCTGGCGAGCGCCTTGAACGCTGCCCGTCCGGCATATCGGGCCTCGGCGCCGAGTTCCTCCTCGATCCGCAGGAGCTGATTGTACTTGGCGACGCGGTCGGAACGGGCGAGCGAGCCGGTCTTGATCTGGCCGCAGCCGGTGGCGACGGCGAGGTCGGCGATCGTGGAGTCTTCGGTCTCGCCGGAGCGGTGTGACATCACCGCGGTGTAGCCCGCCTTGTGCGCGGTCTCGACCGCCGCCAGCGTCTCGGTGAGCGTGCCGATCTGGTTCACCTTGATCAGGATCGAATTGGCGATGCCGTCCCTGATGCCCGCGGTCAGCCGCGCCACGTTGGTCACGAAATTGTCGTCGCCGACGAGCTGGCACTGGGCGCCGAGTTTCTGCGTCAAGAGCTTCCAGCCCGCGGTATCGTCCTCGGCCATGCCGTCCTCGATCGACACGATCGGATAGCGCTTCGCCAGGGCGACGAGGTAGTCGACCTGCTGCGCGACCGAGCGGGTCTTGCCTTCGCCCTCGTAGCGGTAGGCGCCGTCGACGAAGAACTCGCTCGCCGCCGCGTCGAGCGCCAGCATGACATCGTCGCCGGCCCGGTATCCGGCCTTTCCGATCGCCGCGACAACAAGGTCCAGTGCCGCCTCGGCCGACGGCAGATTGGGCGCGAAGCCGCCTTCGTCGCCGACATTGGTATTGTGGCCGGCGGATTTGAGCGCCGCGCGCAGCGTGTGGAAGATTTCGGTGCCCGCGCGCAAGGCCTCGGCAAAGGAGGGGGCGCCTACGGGCACGATCATGAATTCCTGGAAATCGATCGGATTGTCGGCATGCACGCCGCCGTTGATGATGTTCATCATCGGCACCGGCAAGAGC
>Ga0210406_10008350_pt1 | contig 10360 bp, 7 predicted proteins | sample IncBWC30MmetaG_FD_155454 | JGI IMG/M metagenome (GOLD analysis project Ga0210406, IMG submission 155454) | Forest soil microbial communities from Barre Woods Harvard Forest LTER site, Petersham, Massachusetts, United States - Inc-BW-C-30-M | ecosystem: Environmental > Terrestrial > Soil >... | reverse complement strand
GATCGACGAAGCAGTGCCGTCGGAGGTGTTGACCGCCGCGCTTTACGCCCGTTTCCGCTCACGCAAGGAGCACACGTTCGCGGAAAAAATCCTTTCCGCCATGCGCGCCGGCTTCGGCGGCCACAAGGAACCGAAGCCAGGCGCGGCCGGCGCCACCAAGCCGAAAGCGTGAACTAACATGGCAACCATTAACACGGCCCAGAAGACACCTGATCCCTGCTCCTTTGTCATCTTCGGCGTCACCGGAGATCTCGCGCATCGGCTGGTGGTCCCGGCCCTCTATAATCTGGCCGCGACCAAGCTGCTGCCGGAAAAATTCTGCCTGGTCGGCGTCGCGCGCACGGCGATGTCCAACGACGAACTCGCCGATAGCCTGATGAAGGGTCTGCACCAGTTCGCAACACGCCCGGTGGACGAAGCGATCGCCAGGCACCTGTTCGGGTGCGTTACCTGCATCGAGGCGGACCCGAGCGATCCCGCATCCTTTGACAGGATGAGCGAACAGCTCGACAAGCTCGAGACTTCGAGCCAGACCGGCGGCAACCGCCTGTTTTACCTGGCGACACCGCCCAGCGCGTTCCAGCCGATCAGCAAGGAGCTCGGCCGGACCGGGATGCTGAAGGAAAACGGCGCGTGGCGCCGGCTGGTGGTGGAAAAACCCTTCGGAACGGATCTGGCTTCTGCGAAGGAACTCAACGACGCGTTGCTGCAACTGGTCGACGAACACCAGATCTATCGGATCGATCATTATCTCGGCAAGGAAACCGTCCAGAACATCCTGGTGCTGCGCTTTGCCAATGGCATGTTCGAACCGATCTGGAATCGCAACCATATCGATCACATCCAGATCACGGTCGACGAAAAACTGGGCGTCGGCCATCGTGGCAGCTTCTACGATGCGACCGGCGCGCTGCGCGACATGGTGCCGAACCATCTGTTCCAGCTGCTGTCGCTGGTCGCAATGGAGCCACCGGTAAGATTCAACGCGAATTCGGTACGCTCGGAAAAGGCGGAAGTGCTGGCGGCGGTCCAGACCCAAACCGAGGCCGACGCCTTGGCCAACTCGGTGCGCGGCCAGTATGTCAGCGGCAGGGTTGGGGATACCGAAATCGAAGACTATCGCAGGACCGAAGACGTCAGCCCGGACAGCAACACGGAAACCTACGCTGCGCTGAAGCTGACCATCGACAACTGGCGGTGGGCCGGCGTGCCGTTTTATCTGCGCACCGGCAAGGCGCTCGGCATCAAGCGAACCGAAATCGCGATCAAGTTCAAGCAGGCGCCGTTTGCGATGTTTCGCGACACGCCCGTCGATCGGTTGTCGCAGAATTACCTCATCATCGCCACCGAGCCGACCGAGGGCATCACCCTGCAGTTCAACACCAAGGTGCCGGGGCCGACGATCAACATCGACGGCGTCGAGATGAAGTTTCGCTACAAGGACTACTTCAAGGCGGAGCCATCAACCGGGTACGAGACGCTGATCTATGATTGCATGATCGGTGACAATATCCTGTTCCAGCGCGCCGACAGCGTCGAAGCCGGCTGGCGCGCGGTGCAGCCGTTCCTCGACGCCTGGAAGAAGGCGGGCGGCCGGGGCCTCAAGACTTACAGAGCCGGCAGCGAAGGGCCCGAGGAAGCGGAAGCGCTATTGGCCCGCGACGGCCGAAGCTGGCGGCAGCTTGGCTGACACCATGGCTGCGAACCAAAACCGCCGTGTCATTACCGCAGCTGATCCGGCAGCAATGGCGAAAGCTGCGGCTGATCGCATCGTGGCCAGGATCATTGCCAACAGCCAGCGCGTTGCGATCTGCCTCGCCGGCGGATCGAGCCCCAAGCAATTGTTCGAGTTGCTTGCAACCGACGCCTATCGCTCCAAAATCCCCTGGGACCGCGTGCACTGGTTCATCGGTGACGAGCGTTTCGTCCCAGTCGACAATCCCTTCAATAACATGTCGATGGCTCGCAACGCGTTCCTGGACCAATGCGCGCCATCCGCCAATGTCCATCCGATCCCGATCGACAGCGCCGATCCTGCGGAGGCCGCGCGGCGTTATGAGGCCGAACTGAAGGCGTTCTATGCCTCGGACAAACTGACCCCGGAGCGCCCCTTGTTCGATGTCGTATTGCTCGGCGTCGGGCCGGACGGCCATACCGCCTCGCTGTTTCCAGGATATCCCGCCGTGGAAGAGACCACGCGTTGGGTGATCGAAGTGCCAAAGGCGAATGTCGAGCCGTTCGTGCCGCGGATATCGCTGACATTGCCCACGCTCGCCTCCTGCCGCGAAATGCTGTTCGAGGCCAGCGGCGCCGGAAAGCGTGCAATCCTGACCCGCGTATTCGACGGCGAGGACCTGCCGGCGAACCGTGCGCATTCCGAAGGCGAGACCATCTGGCTGCTGGACAAAGCGGCCCTGCCGGAGAATTTCCGTGCGTGAGGCCACGCGCGCCACGCCGTGCGCGCTAATCGTGATGGGCGTCTCCGGATCGGGCAAAAGCACCATCGCGGATCAACTGGCCAAACGAATTGGCTGGACATACGAGGATGGCGACAAATTCCATCCCGCCAGCAATGTCGCCAAGATGCACGCCGGCCACCCCCTCACCGACGAGGATCGCTGGCCCTGGCTGCGCGCCATCGCGGCCGAGATCGATAGGGTCTGCCAGGCCGGCGAACATGCCGTGATCGCCTGCTCCGCCCTGAAACGCGCCTATCGCGATATCCTCGTGCATGGCCGCACCGACGTTCGCATCGTCTACCTCGACGGCACCCAGCAATTGATCGCGGACCGGCTCGCGAAACGCAAAGGCCATTTCATGCCGCCGGACCTGTTGCCCAGCCAATTCAGGACGCTGGAGCCACCGGGCAGCGACGAGGATCCGGTAACGGTCTCGATCGACGCATCGGTCGAAGCCATCGTCGATGATATAGTGCATCAACTCGGAATAACTCCGGCCGGCAACGCCGCCATCAGCAGGAACCGCCCATGACCCGTATTGCCCTCGTGGTTTCCGATGTCGACGGAACGCTGTTGACCAAGGACAAAACCCTGACCGACAAAACCGCACGCGCGGTGCGGCAGCTGGAAGAGTCCGGCGTCGGCTTCACCATCGTTTCCAGCCGCCCCACGATCGGCATGCGGTTTCTGGTCGAGCCGCTCCGGATCACCCTGCCCATCGGCTCCTTCAACGGCAGCTCGATCTCCGATCCGCAGATGAATCCGATCGAGCAACATCTGATCCCGGCCTCAGCGGCTCAACGCAGCATCGATGTGCTGAATGAATTCGGCGTCGATATCTGGCTGTTTACCCACGACAAGTGGCTCGTGCAGAACGCCGACGCCGAATACAATCCGTTTGAAAAACGTACCATCAGGGCCGCCCCCGTCATCGTCGACGATTTCGCGCCCTATTTATCGGCCGCCTGCAAGATCGTCGGATCAACCTCCGATGCGGCAAAGCTGGAGCGCTGCGAAGCCGCGATGCAGAGTGCTCTGGGGACGCAGGCCCTCGCCGTCCGCTCGCAAAGCTATTATCTCGACATCACCCCGCCCGGTCACGACAAGGGCACCTTCGTCCAGGCGATGGCCAAACGCCTGGGCATATCGACCGAAGCCGTCGCCACGGTCGGCGACATGCACAACGACCTCGCGATGTTTCGAAAAAGCGGCCTGTCGATCGCGATGGGCAACGCGACCGACGATATCAAGCGGCAGGCCACCCATGTCACGACATCGAACCAGGACGAGGGTTTTGCGGGGGCGATGGCTATCGTGATGAAGAATAACGAGACCCAATAACAAACTGTCGTCGTCCCGGCCTGCGCCGGGACGACGAGAGCCCCTACTTCGACCGCTGCATCGCCGGCTTCTTGGCGTCGCTGAGGTTATGCGCGGTGTTGATCAGCGCGATGTGGGTAAGGGCTTGCGGGAAATTGCCGGTCTGGCGCCTGGCGCCGGAATCGTATTCTTCCGCCAATAGTCCGAGATCGTTGGCGATAGCGACGACACGGTCGAACGTCGCCTGCGCCTTCTCGATCTCGCCCGAGAGCACATAGGCGTCGGCGAGCCAGAGGCTGCAGGCGAGAAACGCGCCTTCGATCGGCTGTATTTCGTCCGTGATCTCGCGCGGATCGTGCCGCAGCACGAATCCATCACGCATCATGTATTTCTCGATCGCCGCCAGTGTGCCGCGAACCCGCGGATCATTGCCCGGAAGGAAGCCCACCGCCGGCATCATCAGGATGCTGGCATCGAGCCATTGCGATCCATAGGACATGACAAACGTATTCTGGACGGGATCAAAGCCCTTATCGCAGACATCGCGATGGATCGTGTCGCGCAGCTCGCACCATTTGTCGATCGGCGCTTTGAGACCGAATTTCTCGGCGCTTTTGATGGCGCGGTCGAAGCCCACCCATGTCATCACCTTCGAGGAGACATAGTGCCTGCCGTCGCCGCGCCGTTCCCAGATGCCGTTGTCCGGATGGTCCCATACCTCGGCCAGATGTTCGAGCACCTCGCATTCGAGATCCCAGCTGCCGCCGTCGAGCTTCAGCTCGGCCACCCGCGACTGATGAAAGGCGTCGATCAGTTCGCCATAAACATCGAGCTGCAACTGGGCATGCGCGGCATTGCCGATCCGCACCGGCTGCGCGCCTTCGTATCCGGGCAGCCAGTCCGCTTCCCATTCCAGCAGGCGGCGCTGGCCCATGATGCCGTACATGATCTGCATGTGGGCCGGCGCACCCGCGACCGCGCGGTGCAGCCAACTATGCCAGCAGGAGGCTTCCTGGGTGTAACCGCTGTTCATCAGCGCCAGCAGCGTGAAGGTGGCATCGCGCAACCAGCAAAAACGATAGTCCCAGTTCCTGGCGCCGCCGAGCTTCTCCGGCAGCGAGGTCGTCGGCGCAGCGACAATGCCGCCGGTCGGCGCGTAGGTCAGCGCCTTCAGCGTGATCAGCGACCGCATCACGAGATCGCGACAGTCGCCCCGATAGGTGCAACGGCTGCTCCATTCGGTCCAGAAATCCTGGGTGTCCTGCAGGGCTTGCGCGGGATCCAGCGGCTCTGGCACCGCCAGATGTGACGGGCCATAGGTCAGAACGAAGGGAATGGTTTCACCTTCGCCGACTTCGAAATCGGCCACGGTCGTCATATTCTCGCCGCGGGTCTCGACCGGCGTCCGCAACACCGTCATGTCCGGCCCGCAGATCGCGAGCAGCCCCTCACCGTCCTCGCTCTTCTTGACCCAGGGGATATCGGTACCGAATCCGAACCGGATCACCAGTTCCATCCGCAGCTTCACCCGGCCGCTGATTCCGCGCACCAGCCTGACGATGTCGGAAGCCTTGCCGCGCGGCGGCATGAAATCGACAATTGTGATAGTGCCGCTCCTGGTCTCGAAACGCGTCTCCAGGATCAGCGTGTCGCCCCAATAGCGGCGCGAGATGTTGGTGACATCGTCAGCAGGTGCGATCTTCCAGCGGCCGTGCTTTTCAGTGCCGAGAATGGCCGCAAAACAAGCATCGGAATCGAATGCCGGCCAGCACAGCCAGTCGATCGACCCGTCGCGGCCAACCAAGGCCGCGGTTTCGCAATCGCCGATCAGGCCGTAATCTTCAATCTGGCAGGGCAATGATGATCACCCGTTCAGGTATGGCATTCAGATACTTCTGTACGTGCGCTCATGCATCGCGGTCTTGAGCGCCGAAATGTCAATCGCAGCGGCGATTTCGTCAATCGCCTGCGGCAGTCGCCGCCGCCAGTTCGGATGTTCGTCCACCGTGCCGGGAATGTTGGGCTGGTCGAGCAGCCCGAGAAGATCCTCCAGCGATATCGTCAGCAAGCGGGATCGGGTGCGCGCCAGAAAGGCCATGACCGCATAGAAGTCATGGCCTTCGATGGCCTGTTGGCGCAGGACGTCGCTCAGCATGGTCAGCGCTTGCCAGCGCGCATCGTCGCTTTCGCCGGGATCGATCCCGATCGCGCGCTTCAGCTTGAGATCGCTGAAGGAGCGCCAGCCGGCATAAGTCGAGAGGTCGTGGGTGTTGAAGGTAACAAGCGCATTGGCCGAATAATGATCGATGCCACGGAAGGCCCCCGCATCGTCGCGTTCGAACATCATCACCTGATACGACCAGATGCCCCAATCCGCCATCCGCTCGCGAAAGCCTTCCGGCACCGTACCTAGGTCTTCGCCGATCACCACACAATGATGCGCGGTGCTTTCCTGCGCGGTCACCGCCAGCAGCGCCTCGAACGGCATGCTGACATAAACGCCATTGCGGGCGGCATAGCCATGCGGCACCAGATAAAGCCGTTTCAGGCCCAGCACGTGATCGAGCCGGATCGCGCCGGCGTAACGCATCGAGGCCCGCAGCATCTCCCGGAATGGCTCAAAGGACTGCATCGTCAGACCCGCGGCATTGAATCCCGCAAGGCCCCAGTTCTGGCCTGCGGTGTTCAAGGCGTCCGGCGGCGCGCCGACGGACAGATGACGCGAGATCGCCACCTGCTCATTCCAGGCGTCAAACCCGCCGGATTGCACACCCACGGCGACATCGAGATAGAGCCCGACCTTCATGCCGAGCCTGCTGGCGCGATCGCGGCACGCCTGTAGCTGGCGGTCGGCGATCCATTGCACGAATTCGATAAACTCGATCTCGGGACCGTCAGGGCCCTCGCGCAAGCGCGCGCATTCGGCTTCATCCGGCTGACGCCACCGTTCCGGCCACTCCCACCATGCCGCGTTGAATTTATGCCGCAGCACCTCGAAGCAGGCGAAGCGGGTCAGCAACGGATCGCGTTCGGCGCGATAGGCTTCGAAGTCTTGCCGATTTCCTTGCCGGTTTCCGCTGGAAGCATCAGTCTTGAAGGCCGCGAATGCCGCACGCAGCGCCTGCCATTTCAGTTTGGCGATGGCAACATAGTCAACGATATCGCTGCCTCTCTGCCGAACGATGGCGTCGCCGCCGGGCAACGAAACACCAGGCAGTTTCGCGACATCGATATAGAGCGGGTTGAGAAACAGCCGGCTGTTCGGCGAATAGGGGCTGCAATCGGCCGGGCGATCGTCGAACAAGACGTGCAGCGGATTCAACCCAACCGCGTCGGCCCCCAGGCCGGCCGCCAGTTCGAGCAGGCCTTCGAGATCGGTAAAATCGCCGATGCCCCAATTGCGCGCCGACCGGACGCCGTAGAGTTGGACTGCCAACAGCCAGCAGCGATCAAAATCGCCACCGAATGCCCGCGGTGGCGTCACAATCAGGGGCGTTTCTTCTGATATCGACGAGGCATCAGTCAGATGCAGCCGCCAGGTGCCGACGGGCAAATCCGCCGGCCAATCGATCACGCCGTTCTGGGTATGGCCCTCCGCGATAACCTTAAGATCCGCAACGATTTTCCAGTGCACCGGAAAAGTGGCAGCCTGCCCGAGCGTGGTCCGCGAAGCTTGGCCGGACCTGACAACGGCAGGCTGGCCGAGCAACCGATGCGGCAACTCAGCCGGCAGGGCGTCCAGGATAATCTTGAGGGCGGCCGCGTCCGTCACATGCCGGTGACCCTGCCCATCGATAAATTCGGTCTGAATTCCCAGGTCTTTGGCTTTCGAAAAAAGGTCCATTCGGCACGCTGTTTGCACGGCAAGGGTCAGGGAACGTCGCGAAATTCTCTAAATGCAGGAAGAGGATAGCCGTGTTTAACTCTCCGCTGTCCAGCGCGTTCCACGGGAACCAATGCCCGTCGAGCGGCTTTGTATATAGGTCCGAACCGTCTCTTGTCCCGCAAACGAAACGGGACGTTGTTTTCATATCAGTGGCATCACCGTGAACAAAACCGCTCAAACTGTCGAGAGCGCTGCATTGAGCGGCGTTTTCCATATTGAAGATGTTTACCCGCTGATCGACGGCGGCCGCTTCCCAGTGAAGGGTATCGTCGGCGAACGCGTCGAAGTCTGGGCGGATGTCTACCGCGACGGACACGACAAGATTGCCTGCGCGGTGGTGTGGCGGCTCGAGAAGGACCGCGAATGGCAGCGCGCGCCGATGATCCATCACAGCAATGACCGCTGGGGCGGCGCGTTCGTCCCGGACGCGCCGGGACGCTATGTCTATGCCGTCGAGGCCTGGACCGACGAATTCGCGACTTGGCGGCATGGCTTCGAATTGAAGCAGCAAGCCGGCGCCGACCTGACCCTCGACGCCATCGAGGGCGCGGGCATGCTGACCAAGGCGCAGGCCGGTGGGGAGGCCGCCTCGGCGGTGATCCTGCGTCAATGCGAGGATTTCCTGCAGACCGGAGATACCGCGCCGCTGCTGACCGACGAATTGCAGGATGCGATGGCCGAGAGTCAGTTGCGGTCCGATCTGACACGGTCCCAACTGTTTCCCTTTGTCGCGGACCGGCCGCGGGCGCGTTGCGGTGCGTGGTACGAGATGGTGCCGCGCAGCCAGGGCAAGACGCCCGGTCAGCACGGCACCTTCCAGGATTGCATCGCGCGGCTGGCCGATGTCGGCGCGATGGGCTTCGATGTCATCTATTTCACGCCGATCCACCCGATCGGCCATACCAACCGCAAGGGCCGCAACAACGCGGTGGCCGCGCAGGAGGGCGATCCCGGCAGCCCCTATGCAATCGGCGCAGCCGAAGGTGGCCACGACGCGGTGCATCCGGAATTGGGCACGCTGGAGGATTTCCGCAGTTTTGTCGCTGCGTGCAAATCGCTCGACATGGAAGTCGCGCTCGACTTCGCCGTGCAGTGCTCGCCCGACCATCCCTGGCTGAAGCAGCATCCGCAGTGGTTCAAGCGCCGGCCGGACGGCTCGATGCGTTATGCGGAAAATCCGCCGAAGAAATATGAAGACATCGTCAATCCCGATTTTTCATCGCAGGATTCGGGCGCGCTGTGGAATGCGCTGCGGGATGTCGTGCTGTTCTGGGTCGACCAGGGCGTCAGCATCTTCCGCGTCGACAATCCACACACCAAGCCGTTCCCGTTCTGGGAGTGGCTGATCCACGAAGTTCAGCTCCGTCATCCCGACGTGATCTTCCTCGCCGAAGCCTTCACCCGGCCGAAACTGATGAAGGGGCTGGCGAAGCTTGGCTTCTCGCAGTCCTACACCTATTTCACCTGGCGAACCCAGAAATGGGAGTTGGAGCAATATTTGAACGAGCTCACGGCCTATCCGGAGCGGGAATTCTATCGACCGAATTTCTTCGTCAATACGCCCGATATCCTGCCCTATCATCTGCAAAGCGGCGAGGAATGGATGTTCAAATCCCGTGTCGCGCTGGCCGCCATGCTGACGAGCAGCTATGGCGTCTATAACGGGTTCGAACTGCTCGAGCACGAGCCGATCCCGGGCAAGGAAGAATATCTCGATTCCGAGAAGTACGAGATCAAGGTGCGGGATTGGGACAAGCCCGGCAATATCAAACCCTATATCCGCGAGCTCAATCGCGCCCGCCGGCAAAACACCGCGCTGCAACAGACCGCCAATCTGCGGTTTCTTCCGGTCGACGACGGCAACGTCATCGGCTTTGTCAAGGAATCGGTCAACCAGAGCAACAGCGTCGTGGTCGCCATCGCGCTGACGCGCGACCCGCATGAATTCTGGTTGCCGCTCGGCGATGTCCAGGTCGGCATGACGAATGACCGTCGCCACGTCGCCGCGGTCGAGAACCTGATCACGGGCGAACGACACCCGGTCGAGTGGGGTGGCATTCACCTGCGGATCGATCCGACGCGCGATCCTGCGCTGCTGTTCCGCTGCCTGGCGTGAGAGATAGCGTCATGAATGTCATGTCATCCATCGATGCCAAGGAATTGCCGGCGACCGAAACGGTCGATGAGCTCTGGTACAAGGACGCCATTATCTATCAGCTTCACGTCAAGGCCTTTGCCGACAGCAACAATGACGGCATTGGTGATTTCGCGGGGCTGACCGAAAAACTCGGCTATTTGCAGGAACTCGGCGTCACCGCGCTGTGGCTGTTGCCGTTCTATCCGTCGCCCGGCCGCGATGACGGCTACGACATCGCCGATTATGGCGATATCAATCCCGATTTCGGTTCGATGAAGGATTTCCGTCGGTTCATCGTCGAAGCCAAGCGGCGCGGCCTCAAGGTGATCACCGAACTCGTCATCAATCATACGTCCGATCAGCATGACTGGTTCAAGCGCGCCCGCCGCAGCGATCCGAAATCGAGCGCGCGCAACTGGTATGTCTGGAGCGATTCCGACCAGAAATACCAGGGCACGCGGATCATCTTCACCGATACCGAGAAATCGAACTGGACCTGGGATCCCGAGGCTGGCCGGTTTTACTGGCACCGCTTCTTCTCGCACCAGCCTGACCTGA
>Ga0210406_10008347_pt1 | contig 10364 bp, 6 predicted proteins | sample IncBWC30MmetaG_FD_155454 | JGI IMG/M metagenome (GOLD analysis project Ga0210406, IMG submission 155454) | Forest soil microbial communities from Barre Woods Harvard Forest LTER site, Petersham, Massachusetts, United States - Inc-BW-C-30-M | ecosystem: Environmental > Terrestrial > Soil >... | reverse complement strand
CACTCTACGGTGCAATCCCAATGGATAAAGGAGATCGACCTTGAAAGCAGGATAAAAATTCTCAAAAGAAGAGTGAACCGACATCGAAGCAGGCAAAGCCGCGAGGCCTAGTGCGGCGGGAAGCACGCCGTCGAATCCAAGCGGGCGAGTCGGAGCGATTGCTGTAGAAGGCAAGATCAAGGGAGCAGACATGAGTTGATGGCGCCAAGACCAAGGGTTCTCGGGAAAGTTTGGCGAGCGACGACATCCACCGCCTTGTTCGGGTGACTACGTTACCGCACTAAGTCCATAAGACCGCACGCTAGATAGCAGCACCCAACAATCCCGGGTTCATCCACATTAGTGATGGACCTGGGCTTAGGATCGAACCCCAACTTGCACCGGGCCCAGAAGCCCATTCAGAGTGCGGATAGAAGCCCGGCAACGGGGGGCGGCGTCGACCAGAGTTTCTCGTAGCACTTGGTGCGAAGCGGATCAATGATGTTCTGTGGCCGACACGACAAAGATCAAAGATGATGATCGAATGCCAAAAGGCGGAATTTGGAAGCCAACGATGGCGCTCCAGAAAAAGTCGACCCACTCCGCTAAGAAACAAAGTTCCACTGAACTGCGTTTCGCTTCGTTCCCAGCTCGATTGTGAAGTGACTTGCGGGGTTGTCAAGGGTCAAGAGGAACGCCGCCCTTCGGCGGCGCCCTTGACCGCCCCGCAAGTCACCCCGGAGCTCTTATGCAGCACGGAAGAAAACAAGCAAGGTTTCACGGCAAGAGAGGGACAAAACGGGGGTACTCTCGGTCGACCGAGTTGCCAGTCGTCGCTCCTGCGCGATCCTGACGCAAGATTTTCTGTGGAAAATGTGGCGAAAGCCACAAAGAACAAGAGACGGAGGGACCTGACGCCCCAAACGCAACCAAAAAGGAGATCAAACAATGGAAGGCCGCCACGTCGGCCTTGACTTTCATGACCTTCTGATAGACCCGCTTATGAGATGGACCCCCACCAGATGCAATTGGGGATCGTTGGCGAGCACACGATCACGCGCTTCGAGAATCTCTGCTTGGAAGGGAATCCGGTTCGTGCTGCGGCACCCCTCTGGCAGGATCGGCCTGGCAGGTGGCGACGAATCCGGGCAGGCCGCGTCGTGGCTGGCGCTCTCTGCTGTCCCCAAACACCGCTCACGCCGTTTGTCTCCGCGCATTGGCCAGAATCTGGCGCAGACGATTGCCGACGGTGAGATCTTCACCTGCTCGTAAGGTCATTGAGACAATTTTCAATTGATTCGGACGAGCCTGCTTTGTTTTGGTGTCATTGCCTTCCCGGACAACCCGAACCAGACTCGGATTATTACTCGTCAGTACTTCAATACGGGGTTGCCCCTCCCGCAGGTGTTGGTCACATTGAGCCACTGTCAAACCGAACCGATCTTCATCCCATATCACGGTCAGAGTCGGATAGCTGTTGCCCCCTTCCGGGATCTCTATGGAGGTTGTAACTCCCGGCACGGTTTGCACCAACTTCGCGATGCGTTCGACCCGACTCTTCCACTCTCTATTTAGTGCTTCGAGGTCGGCATGCGACCAGTACTCCACTGCCGCAAGTATGCCGACAATCTCTTCCTTGCCTACCTTCAAGGACCTGCATACGGCGCCCTCCCATGGACTGTTATTCGCCAGGGCCGCGTCGATCAAATCCTTCCGTCCTAACAGTATTCCGGAACATTGCGGGCCTCGCAGACCTTTTCCGCCGCTGAAACAATAGAGGTCAACACCTAGTTTTGAGTAGCGCGTGAGATTCTCAAACGGGGGAATGCCGGCTGCATCGTCCAGCAGCATTGGGATCCCCGCCTTGCGTGTGAATTCCAGGGCCTTCTGAAGACGGTCGTCTCGCCAAGTTGTGTAGACCATAGCCGTTCGCGCGTTAATGGCCGACTCCAGATCTTCCAGCCCGTGGGCGAGCACCAACTTGCCTCCAGCCAGCCGGATCGCGCTATCGAATGCGCTCCGGCCTCCCAGCATAACTACCTCTTCCTTCAATCCGGTGGTGTCGGGCAGTTGCCAAACATTTTTGGGATTAGACCCAGCTATGCAAGCCGCCGTCGCCACCGCCATTGCACCCGCCGAGCCGGATGTAACCATTCCAGATTCTGCCCCGGACAGTTCCGCCAGCCGTCTTCCTGCGGCGCGCTGCAGTTCAAACATGTCGACAAAATGCCGGGATGCAGCCTCTACCGCGCGCCGCACCTCCGGCAGTTCGAGCGAGCCGCTGAGGTAGGTCCACGTTCCCCGCGCGTTAATAAATGGCCGGACCCCAAGACGGGTGTAAACGTCCGCGGAAGCAGATCTTCCGGCAGTCGCGGCCACCGTGCTCGCAACACTGCGTGAGGCAATGGTGACAAATAGAGGGGCTGCGCCAAAGAACTTGATGAACGATCGCCGGTTACTCACGCCATGGAGAAGCCCATGCTCAGCCAATGTGAATTCTCCTTATATTCGATTCTGTGAATCCTGGTCTCTCGCCCTGCCTATGAGCGCCAAGGCGCGGGGAGGAACGGGAACCTATACTCCCTTTCTCCAGCCCGAGTCACTGCCCTTCTTCAGACGAATCGTGAGGGAGCCGTCAGGATTCGTTGGGTGGTCACACGCCCAGCGGGCGGGTCGCTTCAGCCCCTTGACGTCCAATTCAGCCCGCAGTTTGATCTGCTGGCCGTCCATTCCTTTGGGCAGAATGAGGGAGGCTTGCCGGAACTGTCCTGCATAGGGTTGGCCTGCATCGAGATTTCCTCCGACCCTGACCCGGCCATCCAAACTCTCTGCGTAGACACCGAGTACTCCCGGCACACCGGCCACGCCATCATTGACGATTCCCAAAATCAGTTCCATGGTGTCATGACGCTTTCGCTGCCAAATTAGCGATGGACGCACACGATAACCAAGCCTTTGCTCCATGGCCTTAAGCGAATCAGGATATTTCTCGTAATAACGCCGAATGTTATCCGCCTCAGTCCAGAGCCCAAAGTAGCTTGTGCCAATGTCCAAGGCATGGAAGCCAGCACTCTCGCGATAAGGACGATTGATCGGGCCTCCGATCTGGTGAGGGTAGTCATCCGTGGGCTGAAATTCTTTGTCGTGTCCAACAAACGCCAGCATCGCTGGCGAAAGCTTGCTTAAGCAAGCTTGCTCCTCGTCGGCGAAGTCGGAGAGCACGTAATGCCGGTTGGCACCGTCCTCGAGTATGGTGGCAAGCCAGGGCGGGCGGTGCGCCAGTTCTTCGATCTGAATGGGCTCATCCATGATCAAGCTGTCCGAGCGCAACCAGCACCCGGAGCGCACGGCGAGATCCTGCACTTGCTGGTTGCCTACATGGCTGATGTCGGGCTCAGTGTTCACCGCGAGAGGAGTCTTTTTCCAGGTATCGATCTGGAGTTGTGTCATGCCTACCAAAGTCTTCTCCGCAGTCAAATAATCGGGGAATGGACCGGGGATGTCGTTGGTGTGACCTTCCCCCCAAAATCCGTACATCATCAAGTCCATGTACTCCAAATGCTGGTTGTCCCCGAATTTCGCGGCGAGCAGTTCATTCAATTCGGCAAACGCCTTCTGGAATTCTGGAGAATCGTAACGCGGTTCACGGAAATCGAACTGGGCTTGGTGCTCCTTAGATTTGTTGCCAATGTTGACGATGGGTACTTTGTCCTGTAGAAAATCCGGCAACGAAAGCTTTTGCGGTTGGATATTTGGACTGGAGAGCTGGATTCGGAATGCAACCCCCAGATTGTGGCGCTTGGCCGCGTTGAATGTGATCTCCCAAACCGGGGATAAGTTCAACTTGCCGGGGCCGGTTTGGACGTCGCGCCAGTCGCAGCGGATGTACAACACATCCACAAATGGCAAGGAAGCCATTTTTTCCACGCTTTGTTCCAACGTTTCCCTGCCGCACTGCACTCCGAGCGCCGGCCCATTTTCCTCCCATGTATAGCCGACCAGACCGGCGCCAAAATTCCGGATGTGATCGCGAGACGGCTGGGTTGCGAAGATCGTGAACCAGCCTTCATCCTGATCAATGCCAAATGGCCCTTGGTCAAGCCGATCAGTCACTTGGGGCGAGGGAAATGGATAGCCCTCCCACATATGGTCGGGCACATCCGCCCACATAGGTGGACGCATGAGACTGCTGGCGCCAGCAAGCATTGCTCCCGCCTTTACAAAATCTCGTCGCCGCATGGTCTGCCCTCCGAACCTCTCCGTCTCATGATCGGGATTTTCCTCGCAACTACTGCAGGCGCTAAACATCCTGACGGAGGTTGGGGCGCAGGGTGAGTGAGCCGTCGTCGTTCAGCTTCTGATGACAAGCCCAGCGCACTGGATAACGCATTGCTTTTACTTCGACTTCAGCTCTAAGTTTCAATCCCTTCCAATCCTTGACGTTCGGCACCACAAACTGTGCCTGCCGAATTTTGCCCGGCATGGGATAGCCAGCGTCCAGACAACCGCTCTGCAGCACCTTTCCATCCTCCGCCTCGACGGTCACCCGCAACACGCCCGGCACACCCGCGATGCCGTCATTGGCAAAACCGACGATCAATCCCAACTGATCGCCATCCTTGTAGCTCCAGATAAACGACGGCCTCACGCGATAGCCAATCCGGCGATTGATCCGGTCAAACGCTGCCGGATAAGCCTGATAGTAAGTCGTCAGATTTTTTGCGCTGATCTGGTGAAAGTTCCAAAGCGACCAGTAGTTTGCCCCGATATCGATTACGTGAGCGATCATGTTCTCGGCCGGCGAGACAGCTTCATGCGAGGCATTTGGATCGGGAGGCTTTCCAGGAATCCCTTGCTCGAGCAATGCGGCGATCCACGGCGGGCGATTGCTGAGCGCCTCAATCTGCTCATTCTCGATAAAAATGGTGTCGCTGCGAATCCAGTTATTGCTGCGGACCGTGCGATCTAGCAGTTCTGAATTGCCGACACGACTGTAATCCGGTTGAGTGTTGGTCAACAGGGGAGTCTTTTTGAAGTGCTCGATCTGAACTTCGAGCATATTGGTCCAGGTGCGCTCTGCCGTCAGGTAATCAGGGAAAGGATTGTTGCCGAATGGCCAGGTATGCCCTTCTCCCCAGAAGCCGTACATGAAGGTGTCAATAAACTCGATGAGCGGGTTGCCATCGAATTCCGCCGCGAGTTGACCGACCAGCTCTTTGAAAGCCTGCTGGAAAAATGGATGGTCATAACGGGGCTGATAGCGCGAATGCGGATTCTTCAAGTACCTTTGTGCCGAAGCGCTGCTTTCCCGATCACTAAGCACCAGATCAACTTTCGGCACTTTGTCGAGAACAAAATCCGGCAGCGCAGCGTCGTGAGTGTAGTCCGGTGCGCACATCTGTATTCGCAATCCGACCCGTTTGTTGTTCTTCTTCGCCAAGTCAAACACGAGCTTCAGGTAGTCGGGCATCTCCAGACGTCCAGGTCGCGGCTGAACTTCCCTCCACGTCGGGCGGATATAAAGCTGCTGGCCCAAGGGAAATCGAACCAGATCCTCGATCGCCTGGGGAATGTTGTCCGATTTGATTTCATCGGTACCACTGTCTGCCGTGATATAGGTGACCAACCCTTTGCCATAATTCGGCACGACATCTTCGGTGGACGTGGTGGTCATTACCACTTCGTCGGTAGGAATGACGGCATCGGGGGAATATTGAGGGAAAGGGCCCTGATTAAGGCGATCGGTCACGGGAGGCCCAGAACCAAAGTCGTATTTTCCCCAATTGTGAGCGGAGACGAGTCCCTGCGCTTTGCTGATTCCGAATTCAGCCGCCACAGTCAAGGCAACACTGCTTTTGAGAAAGTCTCTACGCTGCATCGAAGATGGATCCTCCTTACCTTTTGCAGGTAATTTCTATTTTCGGCGCGCTACCCACAACAGATCAGTCATCCATGACGACATCAGCGCCTCATAGACTCGCCCGTGCGAGCTCAGAAGGCTAGAACTCCAACTTCAGTGCAAACTGAATCTGACGCTGCGGGATTACGGTGGACGTGATAACGGCCGCAGTTCCAGGACCGTCCGTGACGAACGGGTCCGGCTGAGAGAAAACCGCATGGTTGAAGGCGTTAAAGAATTCTGCGCGAAACTCGAGTCGAATCCGTTCGTGGATGCTGAAGATTTTTCGGGCAGAAAGGTCCACGCCTTTCTCCCCCGGACCCTCCAGAATGTTTTTCCCGGCATCGCCGAAGTGTCCTACAGGAACCGGAAAGTCGTTTATGTTAAACCACAAACTTGGGCTGGGATGCGCAACATGGCCGCTGCCGATTCGATCGGCCCGCAGCAGCCCCTGAGACCCTGTGTTGGTCGGATCGCCAGTTCCTATTTGCGGGGAGAAAGGAAAGCCCGAACGGAAGGTGATGATGCCTCCGAGGTGCCATCCACCGAACGCCAGGTCCATTGGGCCACCGTGGTCTAAGAATTTTTGGCCCCTCCCGACCGGCAGGGCGTAATCCACGCTCGTGACCCAGCGCTTACGGTTGTCAAAATCCGAGAGCCCTTTTTCGGCGGCGAGATTGTAGCTGTTCTGCGGCCAGGGGGCGTTGCAGCAAATCTCCGGCTGGTCATTGATGCTCTTGCTGAATGTGAAGGCGCTCAAGAAATAGAGGCCGTGGCCGGTTCGCTTTTCTGCCTTCAGTTGAAACGCGTGATAGGTGGAGTTGCCGCGATTCTCGATCGAGGTGAAAGGCCCAAATTGGGGATAGGGTCGCAATGCCTGATTAAACGTCGACTGTGGAGTGGGAATCTGGTTCCGATCGACGAGAGACTGAAGATGAGTTCCTTTGGTGCCCACGTAAGCGGGAGTAATCAGGATATTGCCGGGCAATTGGTACTCGATGTCCAGGTTCCACTCGTCATAAACACCGGTATGCTGGCGCCAATCCTGGCTGGTAACGCCGGACAGTGCCTGGGTTGGATCCAGAGGCGGGAAACCGGTCGCCAACGTTACAGGTGTGCCAGCGGGCGTCATCGCGGGCGTCAGTCCATCGCTTTGGAAGCTGGGCTCGAAAAAGAACGGCAGATTGTAATCGAGTTGCAGCGGATCGCCGGTCCGGATTTCGTTAAAGATAAAGAAGCGCCCGTATCCGGCGCGAACAACCAGCGGACGAGACGGGAAAGGGTTGTACGACAGTCCGATGCGGGGTGCAAAGTCGGCCTTGTCCACATTCGCTAGATTCTTGGGGTAGCCCGGCGTGCCGGCGGGGATGATTTTTCCGGTAGTGTAGTCGAAATTGCTTTCCCGGTTGTCTGCCTCATAGAACGGTGTGGCGTAGTCGTAACGCAACCCAAGGTCCAGCGTCAAGTTCTGGGCCGCCTTGTAAGTGTCGGCGACAAACGCCCCATAAGAATGCTGGCGATTGTGGAAGGCCGTGACCGTGGAAATTCTGGCAGAAATGGGAAAGCCCAGCAGCATGTCGGCGATCGCGTTGCCGCTGCCCTGCTGGTTGCCAGGATCCACCGCCGTGAATTGACCGGTGAATTGAACGTTGCCCCGGGGTTGAGCAATCTGCAGCAGATTGAACTGGTCAAACCGGATCTGCGGCCCCGCCTTGAGCAAGTGTCTTCCACGTACGTAGCTGATCGTATCGCTGACCTGGATCACCTGGCTGGTGCTCTTGGTAGGCGTGAAAAGGGGTTCGCCCAGTCCCTGGTACCCGCTAAACCCAAAATGCGTCAGTCCGTTGACGGATGGATTGTTGGGAACGCCAGGAAATTGCAATGCTGCGGGCGGTTGATTCTGGCCGTAAGTGGGGATGTTGGCAATGTAATGGCTGCGGTTGAATCCGACGCGGAGTGAGTTCACCAGGGTCGGGCTGATTACATTGGTGGAGCCGAGCACGAAACCGCGCGTGGTGAGCGGCCGATTGCCAGTGTTGTAATTTCCTCCGTCAGCAATTCCTGAGAATACCGGCGCTTGAAAGCGCTGACTCTGGCTCAAGGAAAACCGTTCAAACAGTTGCATCTTGGACGAGACGTTCTCGTCCACTCGCACATCCATCTGATCTACCCGGTTGGTACCCAAGGCATTCACGCTATAGTTGCCACCTCCGGGTGTCGTGACGACGGGATAGAGGGCCGCGTAATTCAGACCCAGTGGACTCATGCCTCCGGGAATGATGTTTGCTTGTCCCTGGATGGGCTGGCCGGTCGCCACATCGAATCCGAAGCCGTCTCGCACCGTGGAACCATTGGGGGCAGTACGAGTGGTCGCGGGATTGTAAATCTCGCCCTGGTAAATTGGTCGGCCCAGCCCATCCAGACCTGTCTGCACGACGGGGTTCAGAAGGTCGCTGAAATCTCCCGTGGTTTCTTTTTGGGTCGGCACGGTGGCGATGTCGGTTTGCGCCGAGTGAATCCGCGTGCCTTCGTAGTCGCCAAAGAAGAATAGCTTATCTTTTACGATCGGCCCGCCCACAGTGACTCCGAACTGATTCTGCTTGTGAGGCGCTTTGGGCTGAGCCGTGCCAAAACCGTATTGCGCGGCATCGAGGGCCTCGTTGCGCAGGAACTCCCAGGCGCTTCCGTGGATTTGGTTCGTCCCCGACTTGGTGGTGGCGTTGACTACGCCGCCTCCACTCCGTCCAAACTCAGCCGAGTAATTCGACGTCTGAATCTTGAATTCGGCAACGGCATCTACGCTGCTCAATATCGCCAGGTCGCCGTTGTCGTTGGAGTTGTTGTCAATTCCGTCCAGAATGAAATTGTTCTGGTCCCCTCGGGTTCCATTGACGGAGAAATTTCCGCCGGCATTCCCGTTGGTTGGCGAACTGCTGCCATCGACCGGGCCTTCCGTGATCTTAGTGACTCCAGCGGTGAGCGTAGCCAAGTCGGTGTAACGCCGCCCGTTCAGGGGTAACTGCTCTATTTGCTGGCTGGCGACTACGTCGCCCAAGGACGCGTCCTGCGTGTCCAGCAGTGGAGCGTCTCCACTAACGTTGGTGGTTTCGGTAACCGAACCAACTCGAAGACTGAAATCAAGCCGAATAGTCTGTTGCACATCCAGGACGATGTTTTGGCGGACTTCTGTCCGAAAGCCAGCCGCCTCAGCTGAAAGAGAATATCTCCCAATCTTGACTGGAGTAATCACATAGTTGCCATCGGAGGCGCTTTTGACGGCGGTCTTGATGCCGGTGTCCACGTTCGTAGCGGTTGCGGTGGCGTTCGGCACCACGGCGCCACTTGCGTCCTTGATGGTTCCAACCACGGTCCCGGTATCGACCTGCGCCAGACCTGTCACCGCGGCGCCGACCAGCCATAGAAAAACAACAGCTAAGGTAGTCTTCCTCACGGGTGATTCTCCTCCGCGGACAAGATGTACTGTCGATTACGACCCCTTGGCGTCAACTCTTCTGCACCCCTGCTCTTCAAGCTTCTTTAAGTTGTTTCCGCCTTGACATCGATCGAGGCGAAATTGCTCTTGAGTCGTTTTCTTGTGGCATCGTTTTATATCTTTTGGTTTTGCTTGTCCAGTATAAAGAAAACCCTTCCACACCATGAAAATGACGGCAGAGGAGCAGCGGGAGTTCCGCTGGCAGCTTTCTTTAACCGATGAGCAGATGAAATTTTGCCCAACCCAGCCCCAGGTTGAGGATGGTCCGGGAGCAGTAACAACCGCTACGGCAGGGCTATCCAGGTCGGATTGGCATATCCTGCTTGCAGGCGATGGTGGCGTCAAACGTAGAAGCGGTGATGGCAAACAGAATCGCAGTGTATGTGGTCTCTCTCGGTTGCGGGCGAGTGATGCCCTTGTCGGGGGCGGATGTCGCTGGCTATGACATTCCTTTCGCTTTCTGTAACCTGCTGTTGTTGTTCTTTTCTTTTGCCCGGGGCGCACTTCGGAGCAGTTTTCATTCCGCTGGGGGCGGCGGAGGTGGACGGGTATGGGCATCCGATTGGACATTCCAGCGTTCGAATCGGAACGTCAGGCCGGATGGAGGAGAAAAGTGTGTGATCAATATGAAGCAAACCCATCTACTCTCGGTCAGCTTCGAGCAACAGGCTGCCGGTAAACTGCGCCTCCAGGGAAGGGCGGGCCGCATCGATCTCGCCCAGATCCTTGTCGTTAGCATAATCATGGATGCGATACTTCCCAGGAGTGAGCCCTCGTAGTTCAATTTTGCCTTTCCACTCAGCATCCGCTTTCGGGGAGTAGAAGGCGTAATACATCTTGCTGTCCTTCTCAATCGCGTAGGCCTCGGGCGAGTCGTAGCCGTAGACGTACAAATCCTTGAACTCCCCTTTCGAGAGCATCTTGGAGTTGTACAACGCCGTCCACTTCTTCCAGTGGTCTTCTTTCTCAGGAGTCAGGGCAGTTCTCTGAAAT
>Ga0210406_10008346_pt1 | contig 10364 bp, 4 predicted proteins | sample IncBWC30MmetaG_FD_155454 | JGI IMG/M metagenome (GOLD analysis project Ga0210406, IMG submission 155454) | Forest soil microbial communities from Barre Woods Harvard Forest LTER site, Petersham, Massachusetts, United States - Inc-BW-C-30-M | ecosystem: Environmental > Terrestrial > Soil >... | reverse complement strand
CCAGACCAGGAGCCGGCTGATGAAATTGGTTCCGAGCGCCTTGGGATAGGGCGCGGGAATGCCGCGCACTTCGAGAATCTTGTAACCGGATTGCCGGAGCAATTCGCGCAGCGAACGAAAAGTAAAGAGGCGGGTATGGGTGGCGTCCAAGATACCTTTCTTCCCGTAATTGAACTGGCCCAGGAGCAGCATCAGGCGGGTCGCGAAAAATCCGATGTTGGCGGTGGTGATGATCACTTCGGGGCGTTTGCAACCGGTCGCAAAACGCAATTCGTCCATGAATTCCTCCGGCCGCTTCAAATGCTCGATGATGTCGAGCATGAAGATTTGATCGAACTGGGAAACGTTGACGGGAAATTCCTTGCGATCGAGATCCCAGTGAATGAACTGCATTTTCTCCTGGCCTTCAGCCGGGACCAGACGGTCCATCCCCGTGACCGCGCACCCCTTTTTCACCAACTCGGCCCCGACATACCCGCGTCCGCAGCCGACATCCAGCACGTGAGCGCCGCTGCGCGCGGCATCGATCGCCATGGTGTGGGAGGAGGTGAACCCGAGCTTGAGGTCGTAGGTTTCTTCCGACGGCGCGACATCGAACTTGCGATCGAAAAACAAATTCATTTGATGCAGCCGTGCCCGCACCATCGCTTTACAAACATTGAGGGCGTATTGCAGTCCGTTGACGTGACAAATTTCGTCGCCGTAAAAGGTTGGAATCGGCAGCTCGAGAATGCGGAATTTTTTCAGAACTAGCTGAATGATAATCTCGGTGTCGAAGTGAAAGGCCCCGCTATTGCATTCGAACGGCAGTTGCGCGAGCGCCTGGGTGGCATACAGGCGATAGCCGGAGTGAAACTCCGACAGGTTCGTTTGCAGCATCCAGTTTTGGAAAGTGGTCAGGATCTGGTTGCCGATCCATTTGTGGTACGGCATCCCGCCCGTTCGCGCCGCTTTCTTGTCGATCATGCGCGAACCGAAGACGGCATCGGCTTCGTCCCGAACCAGCGGAGCAAGCAACTCCGGCAGTTTTTCCGGCGCATACTGGCCGTCGCCGTGCAGGAGGGCGACGATATCGAATCCGTGATCGATGGCGTAGCGATAACCGAGCTTCTGGTTACCGCCGTAACCCTGGTTCTCCGGCGTTCGGAGCACGGTGATTTGGAAAGGCGGACGTTGATGTTGAAAGCGCAACCCTTCGACGAAAGTATCGTCCGCCGACGAATCATCGATAATCAGCACTTCGACTGCGCTCGAATGCAGCGAAGACGGAATGCGGTTGAGCACTTCTTCAATCGTGCGCGCGGCGTTGTAGGCAACGATGAAAATGAGCACGCGTTTGCCGTGAAAATCGAACGGCGCGGAATCCACCAGTGGGGAGGAGGCCATGCCTCCGGAGCAGCTAGAAGCAGGCCAAGAGGCCGCCGCCGCTCGCCGTCACCTTAGCTTCCATCTTTCCTGCGACGGCAGAGCAAGTGGGCTCTGTACTCGCCGCAAATCTTAAATCGAGATCGCACCATTTGGTTTGATGCATCCGGTCACGCGTTGCAGGGAGCCTGATTCGTGCCGCCTATTCCCGCGGTCGCAAATGAGGAAACAGTGTGCCAGCAGCCACGCCGTGACCGCTATTTCGTCGCCCGCAACGCGGCGTTTGCCGTATCAAGCAACGCGTGATCGTCGTTATCGTTCAACTCCGCCAACAATTTCTTGGCGTGCCGAATCGATTTGCGCAGAAAATAAGCGGGCGCGCTAAAATCGGGTGGGGGCGCTTCGCCATTTCGGCCGCGCGCCTGTAACTCCGAGTCCCAGCGACTAAGGGCGCAGGTCGAGGCGAAAAGTTCCATCGCCGCGCCCGCAATCCGCTCCTGGATCAACTGCATGTCCAGCACCGGTTCGCGATAAACGACGAGGCAGCGATTAACCGCGACGTTGAACCGCCAGATTAATCTCCCCAATTGCCCGGCGAAACCACGCAGCTCAGCGCTTTGCACCGGCACATTCGGCGTTCGGACCGCCGCGCCAAGGCGACGCAAGCCCGCGCTCCAAGCCTTACTCATGCGGTTGAACGCGAACGAAGTCATCGTGTCGTAAATTTCCTTGAACTCCATTCCTGGCCCACGCATTCCGACCAGCGCGATAAACGAGGTCAATACTTCGTTCGACCCTTCGCCGATCTGATTGATCCGCGCGTCGCGCAACATTCGACCCAACGGATTATCATCGAAGTAAGCGGAGCCGCCGTGGATCTGAAAGGCGTCGTTGACCGCTTCCCATAGCCGATCCGTCGTGAAAACTTTCAGCATCGCAGTCTCAATCATGTAATCCTCGAGACCGCGATCGATCAGCGATGCGGTTACGTTCGTCATCGCTTCCATCGCGTAAACGTCGGCCGCCATGCGCGCGATTTTCTTCTTCACCAGATCGAAATTGCCCAGTGTTTTTTTGAACTGTTGACGCGAATTGGCGTGTTCGATCGCCAGCTGCAGGCAATGTTTGGCCGCGCCGGTGCAACAAGCTCCGAAAGTGGTGCGCCCGAAATCCAAAACGGTCAGCGCGACGCGCAAACCTTTGCCGAGCGGGCCGAGAATATTTTCTTTCGGCACGCGCACATTGTTTAAACGGAAGCGCCCCGTGGCAGTGCCGCGAATTCCGAGCTTTGGCATCCGACCTTCGATCATTTCCACACCGGGGGTGTCCGGCGTGACCAAGAAAGCGGTAATCGCGTCTTTGCCCGGCTTGCCTGGAACCGGCGTTCGCGCCATCACCGTCCAAACCTGCGATACTGCTGCATTGGTTATATAACGTTTCTCGCCACTCAAAACATAATGCGAGCCGTCGTCGCTCGGGGTAGCTGTCATCCTGACATTGGCGGCGTCTGATCCAGCCTCCCGTTCCGTCAACGCGAAGGCCGCCAGTTTTTCTCCCGCGACCAGGGGGGGTAACCATTGCGCTTGCTGTTCACGGCTACCGAACAAGAGCAGGGCACGGATTCCAATCGAGTGATGAGCGTTAACAAAGACCGAGGTCGACGCGTCCCGTTTTCCGATCTCCTCCAGAATCCGGCAGTACTGCATTTGCGAGAAACCGCGGCCGCCGACTTCCCGTGGTGCCGTCATCCCAAGAACGCCGGTGCGAGTAAGACCATCGATAAGGTGGCGCGGGATGTCGGCATTGCGATCGATCCAGTCCGGATCGAGATCGCGATCGAGCATTTGGCGCACTTCGCTCAGCGCACTCTCCAGTTCCGTCTGCCTGGTTGGATCAAGCCTCGGATACGGCATTACCCAATCGGCCACGAAATTTCCCAGGAAAAGCCCCTTCGCAAAACCGATTTCCTGCCGGCCGCTAAAAAGCAGCTCCTCGGCCTGCTGCATTTCTTTCTGACGCTGAATTTCTGCTTCGCTTTGGGCCATGTTCAGGGGTCGCCGCGTGGCGAGTCACGAACTGTATTCAATGGCGTCGTTCTGTCCACTAAGCGGCGCAGAATGCCGGACACAATTCGTTGCGCAGTTTTGTGACCTCCGGGCCATTGGCTGGCCCGTGGACCGGCCACGTTCAACACGATCGTCATGCTGAGCGAATGCGAGGGATCTTCCAATTCGCCAGGCGATTTGCGAACGTTCGAGAGGTTCCTCGTCGTCTGCGCCACTCGGAATGACAGATTTGTAACGAACTCAGTGGCCACTTCGATCGTTTCCTGGACGAGCCTCCTCGCGCAATCAATAATCAGATGCGGTTTTCGCATTTCAATGCAGCGATCAACAGTCTCACGAGTTCCGCCAAGCGGAACTCCATTTGAAATAATGAGCGTGCCATCTGAATCGGCTACGTTTCGCGCAGTCCGCTCGACATACCCGGCATTCGCCAACTCCATCACCGGGTAACGTTTCGGGATTGTGCCATCTTCGGCCAACCGACCCTCCGGACACCATCCGCCGCATTCAACTTGCAGCGCCAGCGCGGCGTCGAGCGCTCCGCGATCAACCCCGGTTTGTCCGCCAGAAATGACCTTCAGCAATTTGGTCGTCAGAGTCTTCTTTTTTGTTGCCAAGCAATTCCTGAATATCTCGCATCGGAGACCCGCCGACTTTTTCTTCAACAAAATGGAGGCGCTTCTGCAGTTCGTTAATGGAAAACGCAAGACTGGCGAGACCATGGCAAACCAGCCTCATTTCCGGTGAAGTGGCAATCCTCCCTGCGTCCATGAAGCTCCGAATAGCTTCGCGGAGAACCTTCTCGTCATAGACGCTGTTCATTTGAACCTCTTGTGTGGCATCAGTTAACTCCCTAGGCATTTTAATTCCCTTCTAACTAGTCAATCTAACTACAACCCTGGCTGGTGCCGCATTCGGTGCAAACGCCGCATGCTCCGGCACGAATCACTTTGTCACTCCCACAGTGCGAGCAGACGATATCCATGAACATGTTGCCGAGCGCTTCTTTCACTCGGTCCGCGTGAGTGTAGCCAGTAGTGATTACTTTCGGGTTCCCTTCGCCAGGTGAATCGCTCGTGATCACGTCGATCAATTCCCTCTCGGCCGTGCGCGGCAATTCGGGGACGGGGCGATTGATCGCCTTCTTTTCCATCTCCGCGATTTCTTTCAGCGGAAACTCTGATTGCGCGCGGTTAGGCGAAGTCGCTTCCTTGTAACCTTTGATAAACTGGCAACCGAGATAGCGGAAAACATAGTCGGTAATGCTGGTAGCATTCCGGATATCGGGATTCTTGGTGAACCCGCTGGGTTCGAATCGTTGATAAGCAAATTTCTTCACCAGACTTTCCAGTGGCACGCCGTATTGCAAGGCAATCGAGGTCAACGTCCCTACCGTGTCCATTAAACCGCCAATGGTGCTGCCTTCCTTCGACATCGTGATGAAGAGTTCCCCCGGCTGGCCATCTTCATACAACCCAACCGTGATGTAACCTTCATGGCCCGCGATCTCGAACCGGTGCGTCAACGACATGCGCGTGTCCGGCATACGGTGGCGGATTGGCTGATCCAGCCGGCTCCGCAGCATCGCGATTTCTTCCTCCAATTCGAGAATACGTTTCTGCAGTTCTTCCGGCTCAGCGATTACATCCATGGCGCCATCGAAAGCTCCCATGTCGCGCGTTTTTCGGGTGTTAAGCGGTGCGGAACGTTTCGAGCCATCGCGGTAAATGGCGATCGACTTCAACCCGAGCCGCCATCCTTCGACGTAAGTGTTCATTATGTCGTCAACGGTCGCGTTCTCCGGCATGTTCACCGTTTTCGAGATTGCGCCACTGAGGAAAGGCTGCGCCGCCGCCATCATTCGCAGATGGGCCATGTAATGAAGACTGCGTTCACCGAGATGCGCGCGAAAGGCGCAATCAAAAATCGGGAGATGTTCTGCTCGTAATGGCGTCGGATAAAGCCGGCCCGCCTCCGCTCTCCCGGCCAGAACCGCACTATGATCGGCGCCGGGCGTCGCAGCCTCTATGGTATCGAAAAGATCAACGTGCTCGATGATATGCGCGATCTCATCTTCGGCGTAACCGAGATGTTCCAGCGCCGGTCGAATTGTTTGATTAACGATTTTTAGCATTCCGCCACCGGCCAGTAATTTGTACTTCACCAGCGCAATGTCCGGCTCGATCCCGGTGGTATCGCAATCCATTAGAAAGCTGATGGTCCCGGTAGGGGCGAGGACAGTGACTTGGGCGTTCCGATAACCGTGGCGTTTGCCCAGGTCCGCGGCGCGATCCCAGGCACGAGCAGCTTCCTTTTTCAAATAAGCAAATTCCTCTGCATCCGGAATTTCCTTAACCGCGTCCCGATGCAGATCGATCACTTCCAGCATCGATGCGACATTATCTTTCGCCACCGGTTTACTCACCCCGCTGCAACGCGCCTCGCGATAACCAGGGAATGGTCCCATCGTCTTCGCCAGTAACCCGCTTTGTTCATAAGCTTCGCCGGTCATGATCGCGGTGATCGCGCCACAAAGGGCACGACCTTCCACACTGTCGTAACCGTAGCCGTAACTCATGACGAGCGAGCCGAGGTTAGCGTAACCGAGCCCCAGCGTGCGAAAGATATGCGAATTCTCCGCGATCTCCTTGATCGGGTAGCTGGCGCTATCGACAATAATTTCCTGTGCAGTAATGAAAACGCGCACCGCCGCTTTGAAGCGTTCGACATCAAACACGCCGTCCGCTTTTTTAAACTTCATCAGATTAAGCGAGGCCAGATTGCAGGCGGTGTTATCGAGGAAGAGGTACTCCGAGCACGGATTAGTGGAATTTTGTCGGCCTGTCCCTTTGCAAGTATGCCACTCGTGAATGGTGGAATCGAACTGCATCCCGGGATCGCCACAGATGTGAGTTCCTTCCGCGATTTTGCGAAGCAACGTGCGCGCATCTTTCCGTTCGCAGGGTGACCCATCACGCACCCTTCGGGTCCACCATTCCCGGTCTTCCAACGCTGCGTGCATGAAGTCGTCGCTCACCCGCACGCTCAGATTTTCGTTCTGATACATGACCGAGCCGTAGGCGTCCCCATTGTAACTGCCGTCGTATCCTTGCTCGATCAACGCCCAGGCTTTTTTCTCTTCCTTCTGTTTGGCATCGATGAATTCCTCGATGTCCGGATGCCAATCCTTCAGCGTATTCATCTTCGCGGCACGCCGGGTTTTGCCGCCGCTCTTCACCACGTTGGCGACCTGATCGTAAACTTTCAGGAACGAAAGTGGCCCGCTTGGTTTGCCGCCGCCGCTTAATTTCTCGCGCGTGCTGCGCAAGGTAGAAAGATCGCTCCCGGTCCCGCTTCCATATTTAAATAGCATCGCTTCGCTCGTCGCCAGCCGCATGATGTCTTCCATGGTGTCGTCCACCGATTGGATGAAACAGGCACTGCCTTGCGGATATTCATATTGGGTAGCGGCACGATCGGCCGTTCCCGTCTCGCGATTGTAAAAGTAATTGCCTTCGCCCGCGCCGTCGCCGATCCCGTATTGCTGATAAAGACCGACGTTGAACCAGACAGGCGAATTGAATGCGCCATGTTGATTGAGACAAAGCCAGGTCAGCTCATCGTAAAAAAGGTCCGCCATCTGCGCATCGGCGAAATAGCCGTCGAGCAATCCCCAATCTGCGATGGTGCGCGTAACCCGATGAATCAACTGCCGGACCGACGTTTCCCGCCCGCCCTTTTCCGGATCAGTCCCGTTGGCGATGTCGCCGTAAAAATATTTTGAGACTGCGATCTTTGTCGCCAGCTCGCTCCAATCTGCCGGCACTTCGATGTTGTCCTGTCTAAAGATGATTTTGCCGCTGTCGTCGGTAATCTCAGCGGTGCGACGTTCCCATTCCACCTCGTCGAAGGGCGCGCAGTTCCCATCGCTGAACACCCGCTTGAAATGCAAGCCAGCCCGTGGCGCTCCGGTATCGCGGCGGCTGCGCGCGCGTGCACGCCCCTTGCGTCCTTTGTTGAATTGCGATGCCGAAATACCTGGTTTCAATTGAATCATGGCGAGCGAGAACGGGTTAAAGTTGCGAATACATGCGAACAACAGTGAACAACCCGGGCAAGAACCTGTGAACAACGGCGAACAACAAGTAATTGCGGGAGCTATCCTACGGACCTACAACATGCGGTAGAAATGCGCCCTTGCTCAAGTTTTTATTTGTAAATTTTTTTTGCCCGAGACGGTAGCCATCGCTCATCGCCTTAATTCCCTATCTTTCGGGCATATCGCCACCATCATCTCAGTTTGCTTTGCCCGCGCCGCGTTCGATAATTAGCGCCGCAACTCCAGAGGAAGGGTGGCTGAGTCCGGTTTAAGGCACTCGACTCGAAATCGAGCGTGGGGCAACCCACCGTGGGTTCGAATCCCACCCCTTCCGCCACCGATTTTATTGCACCGTACCAAATGCGAAAATGACCCATCCAAAACTGGATGCTCGCGGCAATTTCGAGGTGATCACAGCTGAGCGGCGAAGAGCTGAGCCTGGCAAGGTAATCGTTACCGCGCTCGCGGGCCTGTTCTTCGTGATCTGCACCTGGACGTCCTATGCTCGCTGGGCGAATTTCCAGTATCGATCCTTCGACCTGGCGTACTACGTCCAGGCGGTCTGGCAGCTGATTCATGGTCGCCTGGACGTGTCGGTCGAAAACGTTCCCCTGCTGGGCAATCACGTCGAACCGATTGTTTTTCTTTTTGCTCCGCTCTTCGCAGTTTTTCGTCATCCGATGCTTTTTGTTATCGTGCAGAATGCTGCGCTCGCGACCATGCCTTTGGTTGGCTACAACATCGCAAAGCGACTCGGACTCGATGGAAAACGTGCCTGTTTACTGAGCGCCGCCCTCTTGCTCGCGCCGGCCGCGGGCTACATCGCCATTCATGAGTTCCATCCCGAAGCTCTGGTCGCGCCCTTCCTTCTGTTAATGCTTCAGGCGTGGGTGGCGAAGTCGATCAGTCGCCATTGGCTCTGGTTCGTCGCTGTTTTGGCCTGCAAAGAAAATATGGCACCATTGCTGGTCGTTTATTGTGCAACACAATGCGTCGTCGAACGCAGTCGCGGCTTAGCCGAATTGCGTCGTTGGTTTCTCTGGCCGATGGGCCTGGCTCTGATCTGGTTCGCGTTGTCCGCCTACGTAATCACGCCGACGCTGAATTCCGGTAACATAGATTACGTTGCCTTGTACGATCAGTTGGGCACGTCGCCAGAAAATATCCTGATCAACGCCATCGTCCGACCACAACTAATTGGAAGAGCGCTTCTGCAATCTCTCACGCATGGAAACCTAGTTTGGGGGCTGCTCCTTCCGTTTCTCTGCCTGCCGTTACTCAGGCCACGCTGGATCGTTATCGCCGCGCCAATTCTTCTACAGCATCTCCTTTCCTGGCGCTCGTCGGAATGGATGATTTACTTTCATTACGCCGCGCCGCTCCTTCCTCTCTTCTGGATCGCATCGGTCGAAGCAATCGCAGCTTTCGATCAAAGGAAACATGTTCCTTCGTTCGTTTCGCGCGCAGCCGCATGGCTGGTCATTATCGGCTGTGTCGTCGCCCAGATTTGGATCGGGCCGGTCTCGCGCATCGTCACTACGACTGCGGATTGGTTTGAAGCAGGTCAAGATCGCGCGCGCAAGAACGCTTTCATAGCCCAAATTCCGCCAGCCAGCAGCGTGGTGGCCCCGCTGCCCTACCTCTCTCATCTTGCGATGCGTGAGAAATTGTACTCGCTTCACTATATTCTGAAGGGTCTCAAGACTCTGGGCCGATCATCCTACCAGCCGCCATCAGCAACGGATTTTGTGCTGATTGATTATCGTGACTCGGCCACCCTCGATCCGGGCGCGGGCTTTTATCATCCTACCATGAAAACAGTCGAGGGCCGGATCATTCCGTCGAGTGATCGGCTGCTGCACGATTTTCTGAAAGGGGCCGCTTGGAGCGCGGATGAGCAAGATGAACTGACACTGCTGCGGAATTTGGGGAGCCGAAAAGCGCCTATCGGTGAACAATCCTCACCCGCTGATGACGAGCAGGGCGTGTTCTCAATCGACGCGACCCGACTCATGAGTATCGCAACTACGGGCGAGGTCGTCTCTCCATCCCGCCCGCTGGAAGTTGAGTTGCGTTGGAGATTCCAAGGCGAGCGCGATGTTTTTCCCTGGATGCTTCTCAGGTTATCGCGCGATGAAAAAGCGAAAGTCGCGCTTTTGGTGAAAGGCTTATGCGCTCCTGAGGCAACCGAGGGAACTTACACGGAGACCTGGCGCGTCGTGACAGCGGAACATTTGCTCCCCGGTGATTACTCTCTTGAAGCTCTTTTTGTCGATAACAGCAAGCGCGCCTGGTTTGAAACCAACCGTAGTGGCGGCGGCGAATCGACCTTATTGTCCGCCCCGGTTTCGTTGGGTCATATAAAGGTGGAGCAGTAGGATCGTCACCCCATATAAATCCCTCTCCGGGAAGAGTATTCGCCTCCGGTTCGAATTCCACTCTTCCGCCGATCCTATATTTTGCTCAGTCTTCCCTCGGCGATTCTATAAACCAATTCGTTGATTTACAGAGGCTTACCAATACCGTGATTTAGTCCCGCTTCCGCCAATCGGTAAACCGCTCTCCTGCGACCCGGTGGCATCTATCTTGCACCCCCATTCGCAAACTCCCTTAGCGACATGTCAGCTGATCAACTTGTGCCGAACGCCGACGACCGAAACGCAGAGAAAATCCTGCATCCAGACCCGTTTTCGGCGCGGGTCAAACTCTTCTCGGCCCTGCTGATCCTGTGCGCAGTCATTGCCTATTTCCCCGCGATCAACGCCGGATTCATCTGGGATGACGCGCCCTTGCTCACCGCCAACCCGCAGATGCAAAGCGAGCACGGGTTGAAA